>ERZ724522.185-NODE-185-length-40055-cov-16.218325_pt1 | contig 40055 bp, 35 predicted proteins | sample MGYA00376055_ERZ724522 | MGnify/ENA primary metagenome ERZ724522 (study PRJEB28724, sample SAMN07190884) | wastewater metagenome | isolation source: effluent of sewage treatment plant in Hong Hong | place: Hong Kong | collected 2016-03-17 ... | reverse complement strand
GGGCGGAAGCAGTGCTTGCCGATCTCGACATCCCAGACGATCTGCACCGAGATGTCGGTGAGGAGCGGCGCCATGACGGACTCGAGGCCCTCGCCGTCGATGATGGCGATGCCTCCGCGGATCTTCTCGCTTTGGAGTAGGATCGCTGCTTCCTCGATCGACTTCTCGTCGAACTTGCTGCGGTCCTTGCCTGCCCCGTATGGGTATTTGGCGAAGAGCAGCTGGTCGATCAGGTGGATCGGATTCACGCCGTCCGCGTCGCGAGAGGCCACAGGCTGGATGCGGGCGATGCCTCCAGCGCCAGGGGCGTAGATCGGGGACGGAGGGGGGTTAGCCGAAGACCACGAAGGGAACTTCGGGGTCGGGTGGAGGTTGGGGGATGAGTTGAAGAGGAACGCAGGGTCTACCTCAGCTCCCAGGTATACTTGGATGTAGGTTGTGCCGAAAGGAGGCACTGTCTTCTTCACCGCGTTGGCTACGTAGAAATACCTCCACTTGCCGTTCTCGGGCAGTAGATCGGAGATGTTGTATCCAGCCAAAGGAGGCGTGTAGCTGTTGTCAGACGTCCACAGCCTAACCACGTCTCCTGTTTTGATGATATCGAAGAACCCTGCTTTGTTTTGGTAGCCACCTGCTCCGGCGGAACTGATATCTGCTACGTTTACCACCCTCCTAGGAGGGTAGGTAGAGATGACACCTGCTTCTTGCCTATCGGTAGGGAAGAAACCGCTTGGGTTACCAGGCCCTCCTACGTCTACTACCATATCCGACACAGCAGTTCCGAACAGAGGTCTTGCTTTGTCCCCCTCCTTCGGAACCTCAGTCGGCGACAGTCCGATTTGGCTGTAGCAAGGACACACCACTTCGTATTCAAGGCGAGGCCACTGACGCGACTGACCGAGGTTCTTGCTGTCCCACAGGATCTTGAACGCCAGCGAGTAGTTGGTGGCGATGCCGTGTGATGGCGATGCAGCTAGGCCTGGGATGACAGGGTCATCGATGAAACCCCAGAAGACCTGGAACGTGCCTTCGACGCCGTTGGCGGTGGTGACGGTGAACAGAGTCCCAGACGGCGCGGTTTGGGGGTTGATCGGTCCCTTCCAGATCAACTCGCCGTTCTGGTAGATGCCACGGAGTTCGCTCGCCGGGCCGACACAGATCAGATGCAGTGCCCTCTCCCAGTAGTTCGGCTGCGAAGGCACGCCGCCGTTGCCTTTGCCTTGGATCGGGCTGGGGCCTTGGTTGGCCAAGGCAGCGACTAGGGGTGTGGTGTCCTCGACGAAAGCAAACACCGGACCTACTCGTTGCCGCCCGATGACGAGCGGAAGGAACGCCCCTTGAGTGGCGCTGCTCTGCAGGGCGTCGTCCAACGACGCCACCTTCGGCTTCTTCCTACTGAGCAGCTGGTAGGCTGTCAGAAGGAGAGAAGTGATCAGCAGGACGGTGGTGATTTCAGTCCCTAGAGCGAGCATGTAGCCACTTTTCCTTGTCTTCGGCTCTGTATACAGCGAGAAGGGCTTCCTGAGTAGACATCAGGTAGCCTGTGAAACATACGCGGGGGTGGGTAGCGTGCCACAGGCGCCCATGACCTCCGGCCACCATGAGGTGGGCGGGAGCGGCTGGGGCGCCTTGAAGCACAGGTGCGAAGACGAGCAGATCGCCTGGTTCGACGCTACCGTCCGAACACCGTTTGACGGCGGGATAGGCCCGCAGAAGGGAGCGCATCGCCACTTCCACACCGTGTCGGTTGTGGACGCAGGCGTCCGGAGGCAGCGACCTCAGGTCCTTGCTGTAGAGGCTCCCATAGAGCGTGTCGAGGACTGCGGCTCCGAAGTGGATGCAGTCGACCCCGATGCCGATTGCGCACTGTCCGTGGCGGTAGGGGGTTCCATCCCACGCCGAGCAGGCCTGCTCGACAACACCCTCGACCTCGTGTCGAGAGAAGCGCAGCGGGATTTGCTGGACGCTACCCACCGGAGACCTCGAGCGTCGGGTTGTAGGCCGGGATGCCGTAGCCAAGGCCCCCGAAGCGACCGATGTTGCCGCGGTCGGTGCATGCCTCCTTCGTGCGGCTGCAGTCCAGGCGCAGCTCTGCGACGGCTCCGTTCCAGCTGACCGGGGCGCTCTGGTTCAGCACGAAGGTGTTCGTCCCGATGTCGAGGGAGGAGTCGAAGGCCCAGCTCTGCACACGCAGGCGGAGGCCGTCCTTGATGAAGTAGGAGGCATCCCACCATCCCTTGGGTTGCTGCGTGATGGTGCGGATGTCGGCCGATCCGTGGACGATCGGATTCATCGCCACCGTCACCAACCGCGGGTCGCTGGCGTTGACAGTCAGTATCACAGATGCGTTTCTGGTCTGCTTTAGCTGGTTTGGGTAGTAGGTAGAGTTGTCGAACAACAGCTTGTTGTTCACACCGCATCCATTGGATCCATACACCAGATCGCATTGCGGGTCGCATCTGCGGCCCAGTGCGATGTCTGTGATGCCTTCATGGAGCTCTGTCTCGAGCTCGATCTCTACTACGTTTGTTCTACCTGATGGATTCCTGATCACTTTCGTGATCACTCCTTCATAGAGAAACAGCGTCTTGGTGTCGCTCTCCGAGGTCCTCACGACCTCTATCACCCTAACGATCGTTCGAGCGAAAGGCCGCAAGGAGCCGATCAGGGCGGCGAAAGAGTGCAGCGCAGGGTGGACTTCCGGCCTGTTGGCTGGAATCACCATCTTGCAAGGCTCCTCGTTCAGGCCCCCTCCTTGCTTCGGCAAGTCCACCTTCAACGAAGGTTCAGGGCGATAGACGCGGCCTTGGAACAGGTATGAAGACTTCCCAAGCGAGACGCACACTGGCTCCGACATCCCAGACTTGAAGTCGACCAAAACGATAGACTCGAAGAACGGCTGCAGCAGGGCGAAGGAGCTCATGCGTAGAACGAGAAGTTACCGAACGGAGTCTTGAACTGGTTGGAGACAAAAACATGCATGGTCTTCATCTCCTCCAGCGAGAGGGGCCTGGAATAACAAGCCAAGAACGACACAGATCCGTGGAGGCCGAACCCGTTCAACACGAACCCAGAAGACAGCAGCTGGTTGACGAAGAACGCAGAGAACCACTCGTTGGAGTATACGTCCGTTGGTTGCGGGACGGCCAGGACGGCAGTCAGTGCCGAAGAAAGGGCCTGGGTTCCGTTCAACCAAACCCTGCACTTGCCTTCGTTGTTGTCCACGCGGACAGCAAGGCAGCACGCCGTCAGCTGGTCCTTGAAGGTCTCGACGAAGTCGGCGTTCACCCAGGTCCCTCCCTGCCTGATGCCGATTTGGTGCCGTGCGGCCCCAGCCTGCCCTGCCCTGTCGTAGAAGCAGCGGATGCCGGCTGAACCTGCCTGCACGCGGAAGAGGAGCTTGTCCGCCGCCCCTGAGCTCCCAGGCAGCTCGTGGGGGGTCAGGGAAACGAACAGCGTGAACCCGTTCGCTCCCCAGATGTGGCGGTCTCCATCGAGCACCTGTGCGTTGGTCAGGTGCGGCATCTCCATCACAGGAGAGCTGATTGCCGGCTGTCCGTTGTTCAGGTTCGGATCGAAGAAACGGAACAGGCCGCTGTAGACAGGAGGGATCCCAGACAGGGACTTCTTCACCCTAGCCGGAGAGCGGTCGCGCGAGGGTCCGTAGGCGATATCTCCCCAGTCGAAGACTCGGTGGTTGTTGCAAGGCCACACGTAGGACTTGGCGAAGTCGTAGGTGTTGTTCAGGCCTGCGCGAGCCATGAAGGTGCAATCCTGGATGGCGTAGATACCGGATGATCCCTCTCGATACCCGAGACCAAGGCCGATAGATACCGTCCCATAGTCTTTCTGCTCGACAGCAGTGAAGCGCATGGACGGGATGACAGAGTCCGTAGCCCATGTCTCTTCGAGCGAGTCACTGTCGAAGGTGCAGATGTAGACTGGTTGGACATCAACGAAGTCGTTGTCAGGGAGAGCCGGGGAAAAGCCCACTTCGAAGTTGCCGCTCTGGTAGCTCGCTGGAGCCAGGGATCTGATCTCGATCGTCCCGTCCTGTCGGATGAACGCGGCTCTCTTGAAGTGCCTCGAGAATGCGTCCGCGTTGCCGCTCGCGGGGATCGAGAACGACGAGAGGGACAGGTTCGCTTTCGGCCATGGGCGTGAGGGGTGGACGAGCCAGAACGCGCCGCCGCGGCCGCGCATGCAGTCGAAGAAGCGCAGGATGCGCCACGACCTGGGGCGGTCGTAGCCCATCAGCGAGAAGTCGAAGCGCAGGAAGGCCTCTCCTTTGGCCTCGATCACAGCACCGCGGCTGCCCTGGTCGGTGTCGATGTCCCGGTCCGGTTGGGCAGTAGGGGAGGAACCCCAATCGATCTCGAACGGAAACACCGGCTTGTTGTCGATGACCTGTGCCAGCGGGGAGGCCAAGGAGCCGTCGTCGGGGCTGATCGCAGGCCACAGAGCCGGTAGGGTCGACGACCCCTCGAGCTCGTTCCACCGCACCGTGGCGATGTGGACCGAGTCGGTCTTCATCTCGATCGAACTCTCGGTGACCACCTCGGCGTCGAAACACGGGAACACGAGGTCCGATTCGCTGATGGCCCGGAACGCGGCCTGGTCGATAGCAATCCGCATCGACTTCGGTCCTACTTCGAGCACCGTAGCGAACATCGCCGACACGGCGTTCTGGTCGGCCTGCTCGCGGGAGCTCATGAACACGCAGCGACCTCCCGCGAAGAAGCGACGACGAGAGAAGTCCCCGTATACCACCCCTCCGATGACGTCCACTGACTGGACCTGCGCTAGGTCGCAGAAGAGAGGGACAGGACATCCGCTGTAGGTAGAGAACTCCAGGAGGGAGGCCAGCAGAGCCGATGCCTTCTCCTTGGTGTCGGCTACCAGCGATACGGACATCGACCGAACAGGACGCGAAGCCAGGATCATGGCCTGGCGGCGACCGCCGAGAGGCTTGGTGACGTCCGAGAGCCAGCGGGTGGTGAGCGAGACCTGCGATCCCCAGTCCGGCTTGAAGAAGAAAGGGTTGATCGGGCGGTCGAGGAGATCGCGTCGAAGGGGGATCGGCTCGGGGCGCTCCTGCACCATCTGCAGGAGGTCGACTTGCGTGGCGGTGAGCTTCATAGCGCGGTGACGCTGTAGGTCTGGTCCAGGTCTGGGGAAAGGATCTGCGCTTTGGAGGCGCTAGAAGGCAACCAAGAACCAGAAGACGAGATGGAGGTGTCTACTGAAGCAGATCCAAGGCTAGTGCGCAAGGTAGAAGCTGACGGAGCTTGCGTGTGTTGGAAAGACCCAAGACCAAGAACAGGGGAGTGGGTGTTGGTTTGGGTCTCGGCTACTGGGGTCATGGAGAGCGTCCCTGCCCCAGCATGCACGTAGTTGTCATCCACAGCAGCTGGATAGAAGAAGTCTAGGACAGAGCTAGCCAGTGACCTGCCCCGCAACCACGCTAGGTAGAGCCTACGACCGAGGTCGTCGAGGGAGTTCGCGTCGAAGAACAACCCGGCTTGGAGCACGGGGTCTTCGAACTCGATCAGACCACCCACCATCGCGGTGCTCTTGTAGGCCTCGCGCACGCGCTCGAGCACTGGGAAGACCTGAGGGTTGAGTCGCTGGCTAGGCAGCAGCCTCGAGAACAGGACAGGAGCATCGCAGGCGGCGTCGACAGCAGCGAACAAGGCGTTCGTGCGGGAGATGATCTGCTCGTAGCTGAGACCGTAGGAGCCCTCGCGCTCGCCTTGGATCCACATCCAGTGGACTCGCCCGACCTGCGACCAGCCGCCCAGGCTGGCCACCGCGGCCGACAGCTCGGCCATGGACAGCTGGAACAACCCGCCGATGGCGTTCGGGTCCCAGGAGAACTCTTCCTGCCCCGGGAAAGGGCCTACCGTTGAGGTGTCCTGGCAGAACTTCAGCAGGCGCACGCGAGGGGCCGAGGCAGAGCCCTTCTCGTGCGTCGCGGCGATCATCTCCGCGAGGCGCATCTCAGGCCCCCAGAACGGCTGGTTGGCGGGCAGGAAGAACCCGAAGGTGTTCACGCCGGCCTCGAGCGCGCGGAAGGCGGCGCTGCCCTGCCGCTTCTCCCAGATCGGGACCTTGGTGTTCGGGTTGCGCCAGCGCCCCGTGGTGCCGGTGCCGCGGCCGTTGGCGTTGATCTCGCCGGCGATCACGACGATGTCGAACTTGCCGTCACCGTCGGGCGCCCAGCCGTCATCGGTAGGCGGGAACGGCAGCTGCCGCGAGGCGTCGATCGGCCCGAGCGGCTTCGTGAAGCGCAGACCCGCGTCGTCGACCACGCCATCGAGGAGGTAGCACTCGGCAAGCAGGAGAGCCCCGGCGCCGCCAGAGGATGGGGTCAGACGCACATTCGACCACCCCTGGCCAGGGACCGCCGCGTCGGTTGCCACGAACTCGACCCTGGCGTCTTCGATGCCGTTCAGGCGAGCGAAGACCTTGCCGCTCGGGCCGATCGTGGCGCCGATCTCCAGGAAGACCCAATCGAGGAGAGAGAACGACGTGGACCGCAGGATCTCGCGGCTGCCGACATGGGCGGAGCCGTCCCAGAAGCCGAAGGCGATCACCACGAGGCGAGCCAGTGATCCGTCCTGCTCGAGGTAGACGCCGACCTGGTCGACAGTGCCGTAGCGGGCGAAGAAGAGGCCCGACCTGCCGGCGATGTTGGGGAGCAGGACAGGAGAGAACTTCAACCAACAACCGAAGACCAGCTGGTCGCTGCCGGCGCCGACGGCCGGGCCGGTGGGGATGGGCAGCGAGGAGCTGCCGGATGTCGATCCTGCACAGGTCCTGCTAGGCGACCTGCCAGGAAATCCGGCGAAGACGCCGGCAGAGCCAGGGTATCGCTGCTGCAGAAAGCCCGTGCTCGAGAAGTGGAGGGAGTCGAACCAGCGAAGCATGATCAGCCTCCGGGCGTGAGCCCGAGGCTGGCAAGATACTGCGATCGCTTCGTGCGTGCGAAGCGCAGTTGCGCTTGCGGCCCTGCTGCCAGCGATCGGTCCATGGTCTGCTCGTCGAAGTAGTTGGCCACCACGACGGTCTGTGCGCCCCCAGAGGGCGCCCTTCCGGCCACCTTGCCGCCGGTGGCGTAGCCGACGCGGCGAGGCAGCGCGGCGCCCGCGGGGCTGCTCCTGGCCGCCCCGGCGATGCCCGAGAGCACCGAGGGGTTCAGCTGCCGGCGGTTCAGGAGCTGGAACAGGCGGTCGCCGTAGAGCGCCACGGCTTCGGGGCGGATGACCCACTCGCCAGGCCGCAGCCACGCTGGGATCGTGTCGCGGGAGTCCTTGCCGAGGGTGCCGCCGCGGGCAAAGCCAGGAGCGCCGGCGAAGGCACTGAGGGGGCTTCGGACGCTAGGCGAGTTGATGCCGACCTTGCCGCCGCGGGCTTTCGTGACGGAAGTGACGCCGCTCACCGCACCAGCAGCTGCCAAAGCATCCGCAGCTCCAAAGAGCCCCTTGACGACAGCACCCCACGTCACGGCAACGGTGCCGAGCTCTTTTGCAGCCAGAGAAAGGGAAGACCCAGCAGCCGAGAGGCCGAGGCTGTTGGCCAACCCCGGTGCCAGCGTGCCGATCAGTTCGGCCAGCAGGTTCTTGATCATCGCCGTGGCGAGGTCCGTGCCCAGGCGCAGCGCCAGCTGCCCGGCCGCTTCGGCGAGGTCGAAGTTGCTGTTCGGGTTGAACAGCTCGCCGATGGCCTGACCGCCTACCTGTGCGAAGCCGTCGAGAGCGCCGACAGCGAACTGGGAGCCGATGTCGAACAGCGAGCTGTTGTTCTTCTGGAACTCGAGCAGTCCTGCCTGGATGCCCTGGAAGGTCGAACCATTGGCGCGGAGGGCAGCGAGCTGTGCTCGGTTCTTTGCTTCGCGTTCTTGCTCGGCGTTGAGGAGCTTCTGCTGCTGGATCTTGTCGTCCAGGAGAACGGCCTGCTCGTATAGCTTCTTGTTTACGGAGTCTACCGTATCGCTTTCTTCTGCAGAAAGTCTCACACCAGATTGGATCAAAGCAACAAGGTCCGACCTTCTCTGCTTGAGCTGGTCGAGAGTAGCCTTCAGGTTCTTTTCGTTCTCTTGCTGCTCGATGGCGTTCTTCGTTACGATGTTGGAGTATTGAGCAGCTGCCTGCACAGCCTCTTGCTGCAGCACCTTGGAGTTGGCGGCAAGGTTAGCCAGGGCCTTAGCTGCCTCCAGGTCTGCCTTGAAGGTTCTTTGCTTGTTGCCTTCATCGAACAGATTGGAAGACACACTGGCCAGCAGCTCTTGCGACTGGATCAGGAAAGAGCTCTTTACGAGTTCATCCCTTGCCTTGCGCAGGTCGGCAATCTGCGAAGACAGGATATCTGCTTCGGCTACGCCTCTAAAGGCACTGTTCAATCGCAGCTGCGCTCTCTCTGTCGCTTCAATGCTGGTTCGCAGGTCAATGACTTGCTTTGCAAAATCCAGAAGAGCTTTTGCTGATTTGGGGGTGCTTCCTGCGTTAGACGAAAACACAGACAAAATATCTTTGTCTGATTGCTTTCTTTTGATTCTATCTTCTACGTCTTTTACTACGCCGTCGTAGTATTTCTTGAGGGCCACCCTTTGTTCTTCGTTTACTGCTCCGTTGGTGACAGATGCATACAGATCAAATACCCTTGTTTTGTTCTCTTCGATTACCTTGTTCAGGGCTTCGATGTTGGTTTTGATCTCAGCGGCTCTCTTGCTGGCAGAATCGCCTCCGACCTCATCGAACCGCGCCTGCAGGCGCTGCAGCTGCTGCTCGGTGTCGCGGAAGGCCTTCTGGTCCTGGAGCTCGAGGCGGATGCGCAGCGTGTTGGTGATCTGCTGCGCCACGGCACCGGACAGTCCGATCGAGGCCAGGGAGGTCTTCAGCTCGGCGGCGCTACGGCGGATGCCGTTCTGCATCTCGAGGCCGATCTCCTGAAGCGCCCCCTTCAACTCGCGGAAGTCGTTGACGGGGATCCCGAACGGCGACTTCGCGTCGCCGGCGAGCTCTTCCTTCACGCCCTTCACTCCGTCGATGGCGCCGAACAACTTGTCGGTTACCGCAGACAGGCCTTCGTTGATGTAGTCGAATACACCCTTTTGGGATCCCAGGCCCTTCATCACGCTGTCTACGAGCAGCAATACTCCGATGGCGATCAGAGCCCACTTGCTGATGGCCGCCATGCGGATCACCACGCCATTGAGGAGCGTGTTGATTAGGCGAAGGGGGCCAGGAGCAAGACCAGCCGTGGCGGTAGTGACGAGGGCGTAGTCACGGACCTTCTTCAACAACCCCGCCACGGCGCTCCACGTTCCGATCAGCTTCCTGGAGACGAGGGCTAACACAAGCACCTTCGAGGCAAGGCCCGTAGCGAAAGCTAGTGCCTGCTTCACCGGAGTGGGGAGGTTCTGGATGCCTGCGATGAGGCTGTTGACCACCGACACCAGCAGCTTGAACACGCCCAACACCGGGTTGATGGCGTTCGACACCAGCACGACGGCGTTGGCGATGACGCCCATCGCAAGGCCGAGGGTCTGGCCGAGCGAGCCCAGAGCGATGCTGACGCCGGTCAGGTCCAGCTTCGAGAAGGCAGCGCGCACCGACGCCACGCCCTGGGCGAGGCCTTGGAACAAGGCCTTGAAGGCTCCCAAGGTCTGCGGGTCCAGCGTGACCGCATCCTTCGTCGTCGTGAAGATCGCCTGCTGCAGATCCTGCAGCGAGCCCTTCAGCTGCTCGAACAGCGGCGTGCTCGAGCTGGCCAGCAGCTGCTTGAACGCATCGGCGGCGTTCGACAGCTGGCCGGTGAACGTGTTCATCAGCAGCTTGCCGGTCTTGCTGATGGCCTGGAACCGCTGGTCGAGGAACTCGAACAGCGTGCCGAGCTGCTTCGCGCGGGCGATGTCGGCCGGCGTGATGCCGAGGGCGGTGGCGATGCGCGTGTTGCGCGCCGAGATCGCGCCGGTGAAGAGCGACCGGATTTCCTCGGCCAGCTGGTCCTGCGCGAGGCCGAGACCTGTCGCAGCCTGGCTGATGTTGACCGTGACCTTGCGGATCTGGTCGAGGGTGAGGCCGCTCTGGATGCCCGGCGCCACGGCGTTCTGGAACGCTCGGGCGAGCTCGTCGTAGCTTGCGGCGGTCTGCAGCGCGTCCACGCGCAGCTTGTTCATCTGGTCGATCGCGATCTGCTGCGAGAGGAGCAGCTGGTCGTCGATGCCCAGGCGCCCGCCGCTGGGCGTGCGGATCTCGGCCGAAGCGGCGATCAGGCCCGAGAGACCCACGCGCGTGGCTTCGATCTCGGATTGGAAGCGGATCGCCCCTCGCACCATCTCGGTGAACCCGCGCGTGACCGCGCGAGCGACCGTGAACACGGCGAGCACGCCGACGAGTCGGCGGAAGGTGAACAGGAAGCGGTTGGTGGCGGACTCGGTCTTGTCGGTGGTCTTCGTCAGCTCCTCGAGCTGCTTCTGCATCTCCTTGCTCTTCTTGATGCCGTCGATGTAGGCCTGGTTCTGCAGCAGCTTGGCCTTCGTCAGGTTCTCGGCCTCGAGCCTCGCCGCCTTCGAGTTCGCTGCGTCAGCCGCCTTTGCGCGCCCTTCGGCGGTCAGGACACCGTTGAAGCTGTCCGGGATCGACGGACCTTCGGCGACGGTGTTGGGGTTGCCTTGGGCGTCGAATCCGCGGGCCTGCAGCTCGCGTGCGACCGCTGCCTTCTCGCCGGCGCGGGCGATGCGCTCCAGCGCCTCGGCCTCGGCGTTGAAGATCTTGACGGCCTTCTCGTCGATCTTCAGCCCAGCCTCCTTGGCGAGCTCGGCGAAGCGGCGATCCTCGACCTGCTTCTGCAGCGCCTTCGTCACGCGCGTGACCGCCGCGGCCTCGGCGCGCATCTGGATGATCAGCGGGTCTTTCTCTTGCTTGGTCCGCTCCAGGATCGCCAGCTCGCGCGTCCTGATGGTGTTGAGCTTGTTGACCTCGACGACCTGCGAGGAGTAGGCGCGGCCGAGCACCTGCGCGGCGGTCGCTACCCTCTCCATCTTCGCCGCGGCACCTTCAGACTCCTTGACGGCGTCTCGCGTGGCCTTGTCGAGCTTGGCCATCTCGGAGGCCGGGGTCTTGAACGCCGCTCCGGCGGCACGCATCGAGGCTGCCAGCTCCTCCCAGCCGCGCTGCGTCCTCGCGATCTCCTTCTGGAGGGCGTCGAGCTTTTCCGACCAGTTGCCGCCGACGTCGATCTTCCAGAGTTCGTTCAGCGGGTCCACGGATCAGCCTCCAAAGAGTTTCTGCAGCTTGTTCAGGCCTTCGGAGACCTGCCGCGCCTCGGCAGCCTCGCGCACGTCCGCAGGAGCATAGCCGGCCAGGATCTGGGTGAAAGTCTTCGCCGCGTCGCCGCCGGAAGTCGCTGCTGCAATGGCGTGCGCCGTCAGCTGCGCTCGCTCCACGATCTCGCTGTTCCTGATCTCGGTCGCGACCTCCAGCAGACGGTCGAGGGACTCGAGATCCAGATCCAGCAGCCAGTCGAGGGCGAAGCCGAAGCGGACGGACGCAGCGACGAGGGCTACTTCGAGCTCTCGCCAGAGCCCGTCTCCGGGTTCTCCGGCGGCTGCTCTTCGGACGGCTGTTCGCCCTGGGGTCCGATCTCTTCTGCCAGGCGCGACGCCGCCATGCTGAAGATCGCGCCCACGCTCTTCAGCTTCTCCAGGAAAGGGCCGACGAGCTTCTTGTTGGCCTTGGCCACGCCGGCCATGTAGCTGACGATCTCGTCGACCGAGAGGTTGTCCACCATCTTGGCGGCCGTCGCCTCGACCTCGCCGCGCGGGACGTCCTTGCGCAGGCTGTCGGCGATCACGAGGCAGGCGGTCTTCAGGGCCGCTTCGGACAGCAGCTCGTTGACCAGCGTCTCGATCGCCTGCGTCTTCTGCGACGCGCGCAGGCGCGCGATGTCGGGCGTCACCGCCGTGACGATGCTCTTCTTCTGCTGCGCGCCGTTCTGGCTCGCTTCGCTGAACTCCTTCTGGCGATCGGAGTCGCCGCTGGAGGTGAAGAGCACGAAGGCGTTGAGGACCGGGCGGAGAACGCCGCGGAGCTGCATCAGGATCTTCGCCGACAGGGGCGAGAAGTAGAGCTCCTTCGGACCCTCTGCGGTGTCGACGGTGTGCGGGAAGGACGAGAATGCACCGAACAGGATTGCCATGGCGAGAAGAGACTAGCGTGCGGCGTAGATCACGTCGAGTAGACGTTGCGTTCGAGCAAGCGGCCGTAGACGCTCGAGTGCGGCGGCGCCACGGCGATCGCCTGCAGAGCGCCGGTGAAGCCCATGGTGCCCCAGTCGTCGCCGATCAGCGACAACTCGCCATCCGGACGCAGCTTCACGCTCCAGGCGTCGAAGACCTTGATCTTGCCGTTCGCGTTCGGGTTCTCGCCGATGAAGCGCAGAGCCACCGTCTTGCCGCTGTTGGTCAGGATCTGGATGGCGTTCAGGTCATCGTCGGCGCCGGCGCCGCCGCTGTTCGGGTTCTTCGCGACGGTCGGGGCAGCCCAGCTGACGCGGAAGATGTCGCCTCGAGCAAGGCCTCCCGCGACGTAGCCGGGGAAGCGGATCATGCCTGCCTTGCGGTCGATCTCGTAGTGCGTGCCTTCGGTCAGGACCGTGCCGTCGGCGCTGGTGCGCGTCGTCGGGTTCTTCCGCACCGTGATCGCCTGCGAGGCCTGGCTCTCGAAGTCGATCGCCTGGATCGGGCCGGCACCCAGGTCCAAGGTGATGGGATACCAGAGATCGAACAGGAAGTCTGTCGTGCTGGTGTCGACGAGATAGTTCTCGGCCCCCGGCAGCAGCGTGCTCACAACGGCAGCGGCGTTGAGGACCGAGGCGCCATTCTCGAAGTTGTGCATGTCGCCGCTGAGGAAGCGAGCGAGGTTCGCCATCGAGTTCTCGTCCAGCTGGAACGACAGCGACATCTTGTTGCTGATCGGCACTTCGAGGTCGCGCGTGGCGATGCCGGACAGGTAGCTGGTGTGCTCCTTGACCTCGCTCTCCTGCGTGAGAGTGAAGGCCGTGCAGTTGCCGACGTCGCGGTAGGCGCGGTCTTGGAAGACCTGCTCGACGTAGCCGACGTAGAGGGAGGCGTCGGCGACCAAGAGACGACCACGGCCGATGGCGTAGTCGTCCGGGCGGCCGCCCTTGTAGATGTTGCGAACCATGATCAGCTGTCTCCGTGGATGATGACGCGGCCGACGGGGGAGGTCGGGAACCCGATCTCGTTGCGCTCGGCAACGCCGGTGACGGTGGCTTCGCCGAACTCGTCGCTGATGAAGCCCAGATCGCCATCGGCGGTGAGCGACACGCTGTGGAGGTCGACCAAGAAACGCTTGTCGTTGTTGGCCGCGTTGATGCCTTCGAAGCGGAGGAAGTAGCTCTGCTTCGAGACGGTCATCATGTCGACCTGGTCGACAGCCTTCTCCGTGCCGGCACTGGTGTAGCTGAACCAGAGACCGTGGCCGTTGGTGAACGAGGACGTTGACGGGATGAACACCGTGCCGAAGCGAGCATCGACGACCACGTTTGCGGCGCCGGTGAGGGTTGCAGCGCCACCCAGTGTCGCGCCTCCCTTGACGGTCAGGCTGCCGGCGTTGATGTCGTAGAGACGAGCGCCGGTGGAGTCGCGCAGCTCGTAGGTCATCCCCTTCGTCGTAGCCGCTTCGACCGGCGCCAGCACGGCGTCCGTGATCGTTCCCGTCGCCGCGCGGTTCGTCACCGACTGCGTCGCCTGGCCGCTGAGGAACAGCGCCATGTTCTGGAAGTTCAGGATCTCGTCGAAGGTGATCGTGACGTTCGTCTTCTGCGAGAGAGCGATCTCTCGGTCGATCGTCGCCACGCCAGAGCGCGAGCTCTTGTGCTCGAGGGTCTCCTTCTCGAGGCCCAGCGAGAACACCTTGACGTTGCCGATGTGACGGAAGCCCTTCGGCTTCCCCGTGGTGGCGTCCAGCAACGCCAGCTTGATGGAACCGCGGCCCAGCATGATGTCGCTGGTCTGCGGAGCGCCGGTCGTGTTGATTCCGGGCATGGGTTAGGACCTCAGAGTCTCGGGGACCACTTCGAAGGTGAAGATGACCACAGACCCGAGGCTCGGGTTCTGTGCTGGCGGCTCGTCATACTTGCTGTCCGAAAGACGCGCAAGAAGGCTGCGGGACGCAGTGATGCCTTTCGCTTCGGGGACCTTGATACCCGCATCAGCAATGCTGTTCTCGAACACCTCGCAGCTGACTCGGATGCCGCTGGCGAAGCGAACCTCCACTTGGAACACCCAGCTTGCGATCTCCGCGACGTTGTAGGCACGGCGGTAGCGAGAGGCCGGTTGATACTGCTTTCCCACCTCCCTGACATCGACAGAGGTAGGCTTCACTGGCTTGGTGGTGTAGACGGTCATCTGACCTGTCTTCACATCCACCTTCGCCTCGTAGAACGGGCCGGCGTTGCAGAGAGCCAGCAAGGCGTTGTAGATGCGCTGCTTCATGGGATCGAACTGTAGGGAAGAAGGCGATGGGATGGCACCAATCAGGCAAGAGAACGTAGAGCCAGCCTGCATGACGCAGCCCAGCTCGATGGTTCCAGGGGGCGTCATGTCTGCAGCCATCGACGAGCTGCCCTGCATGATGCAAGACAAGGAGACGCGGGAGCCGAGACCTGCCTGGAAGCTGGAGGAAGACGTCATCGCGGCCGACAGACCGAGAGAGGTCGTCTTGGTCAGGTTGGCCACCATCGTCGAGCCGGCCTGGGCGAGAGCGGCGAGGCCCTGGCGAACGCTCAAGGAAGCCGTCATGGAAGAGCTGCCCTGATCGATGACGCGCATGGCTACCCTTGCCGTCGGCGTAGCGAAGAAGGTCGAGCTGCCTGCCATCAAGGAAGCCAGCTGGACATCCGAGGCGGACCAGTTGGCAGGAGCGGCCGTGTTGCGGAACGGTCCTCTGCTCGGCAGCACGGCCCCAGAAGGGAACCAAACTTGCGGGCCGTCGTAGGTTCTGCCGTCGTTCAGCCTGGAGGCTAGCGGCTGGAAGGAGTAAGGAGCCTGGAGAGGGCTTGTGACATACCACGACCCAGTGCTCGTCGCGCTGGTTCTCAGCGAGATGCCGTCGATGTAGATGTTGTAGGGGAACTCGTTGTAGTTGATGTAGGTAGCCGCGTTAGCTACCGTAAGACGAACCCCAGCAAAGAAAACATTCTCGAAGATGATGTCGTGAGGAGTGTTGAGTCTGTCCTTGCCCAGGATCAACGAGCGGTTCGCAGGAACCACCTCAAAGGTCACGTTGCGGAAGATGATATTTCGGATCTGGCCCAGGGCTTGGCCTTGAGACAAGCCGAACGCGGCTGGGTAAAAGCGATTTCGGAGGTCGAACGGAATGCCGTTGATGACAGACCCGACAAAGTCGAGGCCGTCGAAGAGCACATCGCTGACGACGTGGTGGCGCTCGTCCGGCTCGTTGCCGCCGTAGGGGCTGCCGCCGTCGCACCAGAGAAGCACGGTGCTGCCGGCGTCTTCTCCGGCGAAGTTGAGGCAGACTAGGGTGTTCCGATAGGCGGTGTGCTGGCTGTTGCTATTTGGGCTAGGCCAGTAAGAAACAAGGAAAGACGCGCTAGCGATGCTGCCGACGATGCTGTCGGAGACAGTGTGGCTGCCGAGATACTCTCCGAAGTCGAAAGCATCGTCGTGGCAGAAGACAGAGCATTTGCTGACGCTGGCTGATCTTTCCGGCCACTTCGACCCAGGCCAGATGCCTGATGCGTTGCCCCACCACGGTGCAACCAAACAGACCCTGTCGTAGATGTTGGGGCCTTCCCGAATAGGGATAGCAGGAGGGTCTACTAGGATGGCGCCCTCCACCGAGGTGTTCTGGAGAGTTGCGTTCTCTCCGTAGACTAGGCAGTAGGGTATCCACTGCTCGAACGGCAGCGTTCGGATGACGCCGCGGACGGTCGATCCCCACTCACCCGAAAGCACCCCATGGCCGTAGAGCCGCGCTCCGCCGGCGGAGCCGACGAAGTGCAGCGAGCCGACGACCCAGGCTTCGCCGTGGAAGAAGACCGAGGCGCCTGGGTCTACCTCGAACGACTGTCCGATCGTGTGGACGCCTGCCGGGAACACCAACGTCCTGCCGGCGACGGCGCGCGTCTGCGTCCCGTTCCAGGTATCCACAGTCGGACCCGTCGGCGTGGCCACCAAAGGCCTGCTGTTGATCAGCACGGGCTGGCCGCGGAGGTTGTCGATCTCCACCCAAGCGCAGCTGTCGGGGGGCAGCGTGAAGCGACATGTGCCTGCGATGATCGTGTGCGGGATGATCGGACCGGCTGGGTCGTTCGCGTAGACCTTGGCTACAGAGATAGGACCCGAAATCTTCGAGACGACGATCAGAGCCGGCTCGTCGGCAGCGTAGTTACAGAACGACTGCTGAACAATCTGACCTGCCGTCCAGTAGGCTGTTGAGAACGACGTGTCGGTAGACCTACTCCACAGAGGCAACGGGTTTCCGTTGACGGTGGCAGCATACATCGTGCTTGCTTTCGAGCCTACTGCATAGGTCACGATGGTCATGACTGGTAGCTAGGTCCTTGCTGGAAATGATTGTTGCGCCACCAGTTGGTAGTCGTGTTCACTGACCCTGATACGTCTTTGAACGTATTCTCTTCGAAGCAGCACCCAACAGCTCCAGAGGACAGGAAGAAGGTCCCTACGAAGGCGTTGTGCAGGAATACGCAGTCGGTCAGCGAGCCCTGCATGGGGTTGTTGCCATCGCTGCCTTCGGCGCAGTTGATCAGAGCACACCTCGTCAGCGGGTTGCCTGAGGAGAAGTAGCCCTGGGTGTTCTTCAAGTTTATCGATACGATAGACGAGAAGAAGCTGTCGGTAGTAGCGTAGTTATACTGCAAGACATCGGTGTGCATGATGTCGTACCAACGGCTACCGGCCGCCGTCACGGTATCGATCGACGCACTTCCTGTCAGACTCTCGGCTACGGCCGACGGATTGCTGAAGACGACGAAGGCGTTGCCGTTCAGGCCGTAGCCGCTCGAGAGAACCGCGAAGTTGCCGTTGTTGCCGGCGTTCGCGCACCCCCGGAAGCGGTAGCGCCAAGCAGCTGCGTGGTTCTCCATGTCGACGAGCTGGTCGGCGATCGACACGGACGTGCCTGCGATGGGGACGTCGTCGGCGCCCCGCATCGGCAGGGGAGCCGTCTGCTCGACGCGCATCTGCCCGGCGGCCGGGACCGTGATGATCAGCCCCGTGCCGGCCACGTTCAGGAGGCCGTGGATCTCCGGGTCGATATATCTTTGGTCCTTGACCCAGATGTTGGTCCCGCTGCAGCCCGGCTGGCGCTGGTTCGTCTGCATCGCGATGCCCATGTAAGGGCCGATGATGACGTCTTGGAGGTGGGTTACCTCGTAGTCGAGAGCTCTTCCCTTGGCTACAGCGCAACTGTAGTAAGTCTTGCCGATGCCGCCGACAGCACCACTGAAGTCTACAGCGGTGCCGGTGTAGTTGCGGTAAGTCACGCTCCAAGGTCTCAAGTCGCTGTAGATCAGCGGCCTCACTTCGAACACATCCATCCAGACATGCATCTGGACAGAAGTCGAAGGCCACTCGCCGAGATAGTATTGAGGCCCCGCTTGATTCTCGAACGTCGAGAACATCGTCCAGCCGACCCAGCGGACGCGAAGGACGCCTTGGTTGCCCGCGCCCACCGAAGGGAAGAACGAAGTAACCCCTTCAGGGCGCCGGAACGTCGTGCCTGGGGTGGCTCGGATCGTCAGCCACTGGTCCTGCGAGTGCCACTGGACGGCCGCGTAGGTGCCGGTGCCGACGAACTCGCCGGTGCAGATGATCTCGGCTCCGCCGGCGTTGCGGTCAGAGAAGCTCGAGCCGGCTGGGTTCGCCACGCTCTTGCCGAGGGCGTTGATGATCGTCCTCACCGGCAGATCGACCGTGCCTGGGTTCGCGTCGTTGCCTGTGCTGGCGTTGCAGTAGATGATCTTGTTGGAGTAGCGGCTGTTGCTGACGGTGTCGTTCCAGAACCACACATCAGGCATAGCCGTCTGCGTTCCCTTCTGGGAATACACCGTGGCGCTGATGGTGATCTTCCCAGACGGCAGCGTCGTCGGGTCGAGCGTGACGCCGTAGCCCCACACCCCAGCCATCGACCCGACGGCAGCACCTGGGATCGGCGACGGGCCTGCCGAGTAGTTCGGGAAGCGCATCTCCCGGCCGGTCTGGTTCTTCGTCTGGATGACCGACCCGCCCGAGTTCTTCACCTCGAGCTTCACGTAGTGGACATCACCCTCGCCGCCGAGAACGGACGGCTTGGTGTCGGTGACGGCTTCCAGGTCGACGGACACGACGCGGGCCGGGTCGGTGACACGGAACCCGGGCATGAACCGCCACTTCGCGATGGCGGCCGGCATGGCTCAGTCCTCGGTGACGGTGAGCTGCCCCGGGGCGAAGGTGGCCGCATCGCCGGCCTGGATCGTGCGGGGCGAGAGCACGGCCGCGTGGCGCAGGAAGTTGCCGCCGCTCGCCGCGTCGAACAGGCCGCAGCCGACGATCGTGCCGTAGCCGCTCGGCGTCGCTACCGGGAAGGTGATCTGGTTCGTGTTCGAGCAGCTGCCACCGCTCGGGGCGCCGAACGTCACCGCCTGGCGGACGTAGCCGTTGCCGCTCACCTCGGTGCCGGGGGCGCTGTCGCTGCTGACGGCCGTGAACAAGCCGACGTAGACCACCGCAGGCGGCGTGTAGGGGATGTTCCGCAGCGTGTGGTTCAGGATCGCGGTCTCGAGGAAGTCAGACTTCGACATGGTGTGCTCAGAAGGAGATGGACTGGATGGACTCGCCGGGCGAGAGGGTGGTGGTCGGGGCGACCACTGAGACGGAGACGCCGCCGCCGGGGGAGAGCGTCATCGCCGACAGCTGGGCCAGGGCTTCCTGGATCTCGGTGTCGAGTCGCTTCAGCTCGTCGCGCATGGCGATTGCCCCAGCGTTGTAGCGGAAGCCAGCCTCCTCCTGCCAGGTCTGGGTTGCCACGCTGCCGTCCATGAACATGGTCGGGATCGTGCGCAGCAGCTGGGCGCGGACCGCCTTGATCTCGGTCGTGGCGGCGAGGACGCGCAGGTATTCGACGTCGCTCGACGGCGCGTTCGGGTAGGCGATCGCCTGCAGCGCAGCGATCTTGTCGGCTCCGAGCGAGCGGTAGAACAGCACCGACACGGTCTGGATAGCCGCGTCGATCATGTTCAGAGCATCGCTCTCGTCGCCGATCTTGGACATGCGCAGGGCCTTGCGCAGGTCGAGCTTGGTCGGCACGAACATCGGCGCGACGACGGCCGGCTCCTCGGGCAGGAAGCGGTAGGCGTCGATGATGGCCTGGCCGAGCGCCGCGGTGCCGACGGCGTTTAGGTGCGTGCCGTCGATCGTCAGGGCGGAGTAGTCGGTCAGGTCGAGGAACCGAGCATCGGCCAACGAGCTCTCCTGCAGCGCCTTCAGGCCGGCGCGCATGCCGTCCAGGTCGGCCCCTTGCGTCGGCAGGTTCGCGCTCGGGATCAGGATCACGAACTTCGTGTTGGTGTGCGCGACGCTGTCCTGCGTGCAGACGCGCCGGATGCTCTGGACGAGGTCGAGCACGGCGGCTGGGACGGCTTCTGGCGTGCAGTAGGCCAGCAAGTCGTTGGTGCCGACGCAGATCACGACGAGGTCGAGAACGGGCTTCTTGCTGGTGTTGCGCAGCCAGTTCAGGCTCGAGCGGAACCACCCGCGGACGGCAAGATCGAACGCCTGCCCGCGGGCACCCGGGGACCAGGTGTGCAGGAGCCGATCGAGCGTGGGCGGCAGCTCGATTGCAACGGCCTGCTGATTGGCGGCGGCAAACGAGTTGGCGAAAGCGCCCTTGACGGTGTAGCTGGCGCCGAAGGCCGTGCGGAAGTAGTCGGCGACGTAGATTTCCGGGCCATGCAGCTGGAAAGAAGCAGGAGGAACGCCGTTCTCAGTAGTCGGGAACGAGTTGCTGTTGTTCACCCCGGCCTGGAGCGTGGCGAAGGAGCCGGAGTAGGGGGACCAGATGTTGGCCCCGGTCAAGGCACCTTGGAGGTGCGTCGGAAGGCCGCTGTTCGGCGCGGTGCCGTCGCAGATAGAGTCCGACACCCACAAGACCATGTGGGCTTCTGGAGTGGTGACGTCGCTGATTGCCGCCGGCGCGCGGAGGGCGGCGGCCACCCGCTTCGACAGCTCGACCATCGACGTGGCCGAGAAGGTGGCGTTGTCGCTCGACGTCAGCTGGTGCGTGCGAGCAACCGCAATGCGGTCTGGCTCGCAGGCGAGCTGTTGGAGCTGCATGCGGCACTGCACCATGCGCATGCGGTAGTTCCAGGTCAGCGAGCCGTAGCCGTAGTGCGGCTCGACGAGGACCACCGGAGTCTTCTGCCCATCACCCCGCAGCGTGCCGGCGGTGATAGGAAGCGAGGAGCCGCGGATGCGGTCGACAAGCCCGCGCACGAGCTCGCCGTAGGCCCGCCAGGTGCTCGCCAGCGGGTCGAGCTGCTGGATCGAGATCACCACGCCGACCAGCAACAGAGAATCCCCCACCCCAACCGCCACTGCCTGAGCGGCCGAGAGCTGGGCGAACACGAGATCGAGCTGGCAGGTCAGGTTGTCGCCTTCGGTCCAGGTAGGAACGAACCTCGTGTCCGGCGACAGCTGGCTCTGCAGCGTGTGCTTGATGAACCAGAGGTCAGTGCCTGGTGCGTAGACGACATCGAGATCGCGCCGCAGTAGCGACTCGATGCACCAGAAGGTGGTGCCGCTGCCGTTCGGGTCGGTATTGACGCCGGGCTTGACCGACTCCCACACCGTCGCCGAAGGACGCCAGATGTGGGCGTCGTCGATAGGGAAGATCAGGTCCGGATCGATAGCCTCGAGCTCCGAGACCACTCGCTTGCCGCGGAGGGTCTCGTCACCGATCAGGAGGATGGTCGGACGAACGGCCAAGGATCACCAGAAGACGGTGATTCTTCGAGCGGTGGTGGAAGGGTAGGCGATCTTGATGATAGCCAAACCGTCAATCTGCAGCCCCTCGACGGTGGCGCTGATCAGAGTGTCTGCCGTATCGCCGAGGAGTCGAACATAGATGTTTCCAGCTCCCTGGGCATACATCTTCCTGGCAGGGACCGTGAAGTTGACGTCCGCAACGGGGACGTCAAACATCTCCGAGAAGAAGCACATCTTGTCTCCGTATTGCGCTCGGAGATACTCGACCTGCGCTCGGTTGGCGGGGACGGTCACGGGATCAGCTCCTCAGGTCCTGCGCCAGGAAGTGCTGGGCCTCTTCCTTGGTGATGCACGGCTCGACCGCCGGCAGACCGTGCTTCTGCGCGTGCTCCTGGATGAGCATGTTCAGGGCGTCCAGCGACAGCTTGCTGGTCTCCTCGAGCGTGAACTTCCAGACGCCAGGGTTGTCGCTCGCCGGCGGCGTCGCCTTGGCGGCGTGCGCCGTCGGGTCGACGACGGAGATGCGCCGCTTCGCGACGAGCTTCTCGATCTCCTCCGGCTTCATCGAGTCGATCACGGCTTGCGGGATCTGCTTCCCCGGACCGATCGGGTCGATGCCCGCAGCCGTCCGGAGAGAGCAGTTGCTGAAGTAGAGGGTCTTCATGGTCGGGTCAGGCTACGGCCTGGATCAGAGGACGTCCATCACCACGACCGCGTTCGGCCGACGGATGAACGGCAGCGGGCGCGACTGCACCAGCTGCGTGTAGACCGACGGGTCCTGGACCTTCCAGGCCTTGGCGAACCGCTTGCCGACGAACGCGCCCGACTCGAAGGCGTCGTGGTCCGGGATGCAGCCGTAGTAGATCGTGCTGTCGGACAGCGCGGACTGGGCGGCGAAGATCGCGAGACCCTGCGCCGTGGTCTGGCCGCCGAGGAACAGGCGCGTGGTGCCCGTCTCGTCGACATACTCACGGGTGTATTCCCAGATCGGGATGCCCATGTAGGTGCCGTGGTAGATAGCACCGCTCTCGTTGAACTGGCTCTGCAGAGCCAGCGTGCCGGCATCGACATTGCGACGGTCGAGGTCGGTCTTCACCGAAGCCAACGACAGGAAGGCGTTGGCCGCGGCGCTGTCCATGATGCAGACCGTCGGCGGCGCGTTGACGTGTTTCGCCAGGAGGCGCTTCACGGTCAGGAAGTCGCTCTGCACGTTCGGCGCCGCGTCGTTCCAGCGAGCGGTCGACGTCAGCGTGATGTCGACGTCGGTCGCACGCGGGATCTCGATGCGCCAGTTGGCGCTCTTGCCGTCACCGTTGCCCGTCGTGGCGTCGTAGCCGAGGACCATCTTGCCGTCCACTGTGCTCGAGACCAGCTGACCGACCATCCACTCGATGCGGTTGTCGATCATCTCGGACATGAACAGGCTGTCCTCGGCGATCGCCTGCGCGCGGGCCGCCGCGACCGGGGCGCCGTTGGAGATGAACATGCCGGTGGCCGGCTGACGCCGCAGGAACGCCTGGTAGGCGTCCATCGGCCGCTTGATGCGGATGTTCGGGGTGCTGACGTTCGCGAACGTCGTCGAGCGCCCGCCGACCGGGATGGCTTCGGCGTTCACCTCGACGAACGGCGCCAGGAACCGCTCGCCCTCGCGGTAGGACAGCTCGACGCTCTCCGTCGGCAGGATCGTCTCACGCCCGCCGAAGAACAGCTGGGTGAGGAACGAGGCCTTCGGCTTGACGTTGTTGAGGAAGCTGGTCTGGAAGGCCCAACCCAGCTGGTTGTTGGTGATGACGGGAGTCGGCATTGGTCAGGAGGGTGAGGTGTTGCTGGGAGCGGGGATCAGGCCAGGCCCGTGGTGGTCGTGCCGAGCTTGTCGAGGTTCTCGATGCGGATGCCGCGCTCGCGGTTCGACGGCTTGCGGCAGACGTCCTTGAGCTGCTGGTTGGTGCCGCCGAGGACTGCGGCGACGCGCAGGGCCTCGAGCTCCGCGAAGTCGACAGCGCCTCGGGTCATGATCGTGCCGAGGACTTCACCGCCGGCGTTCAGCGTGATGTCCGCCGGCCAGACGATGCCGAAGATGTCGTTCGTGGCGCCCAGCGCCACGCTCGGGTCGATCTTGGCGTAGAGGCCGGTCGCGACGGCGACGTAGACCGGCGTGCCGACCGGGAGCGTGCCGCTGCCGGCGGCGAACGCGACCTTGTCGACCGCGCCCGGCCCTTCGGCCGGTTGCACGGCCTTCAACGGACCGCGAGAGTTCTCGGTGTAGAGCTGATTGGTGACCAGGGCCATTGGAGTTCCTCAGGTAGGTGGTAGGGGCTGGGAAGCCCGGATCAGGCCTTGGCCGCCAGGGCCTTGGCCAGCAACGCGCCGGCACTCGCTTCGAGCGCCTCGCGGCTCTCGAGCTTGTGGCCGCCGAGCTCGGTGACGCCGCCCTTCGCGACTTCCGCGGGGATCGTGTCCTTGCTCGGGCCGGTCGAGTCCTTCTTGTCGGCCTCGTCCTCCTCGGCCCACGCCTTCTGCAGCTCGGCCAGGCCTTCGCGGTAGCCGCGGGCGTCGCCGACCTGGACCGTGGTCTCGGCCAGCGTGCGCAGCTCCATCTTGCGGAGGTGCGCCTTCAGCAGGCGCGGGTTCGCCAGGACGTGGTCCGGGATCTCGCCCGTGTCCTTCTTGGCGACCTCCTTGGTCTCGGCCTTCGGCGCGAGGCTCTTCGCCAGCTCGGCGAAGCCGGCCAGCAGCTGCTTGTTGTTCTCGGCGAGGACGGCGTTCAGTTCCTGGGGAGTCATGTCGGTGCTCTTCGTGATGGTCGTAGCGGGTTGCGGGGAGGGGGCGGTCAGGCCCTTCAGGGCTTCGATCAAGCGGTCGACGGCCGACGTGGACGTCTTTTCGCTTTCGACGAGCGCGGTGCCGCCCATGGACACCCCCGCCCAGTCGCCCGAGCGATACTTCTTGCGCAGCTCGGGGTCGTCGATCTTGATCACGGCCGCCCACGCACCAGCGAGGTCGACCTGATTGCCTTCGCGATCCTTCCACCCGTGGAACCGTTCGTCGGTCTTCTGCACGAGGAAGGTCTCGGCCACGCGCGCCTTCTCCTTCGGGAGCGGCTTGCCGTCGTGGTTGATGTCGATGTTGGCGCCGTTCGCGATGAAGTCGTGAGCCATCTGCTTCACGACAGCGGTGTCGGCGATGTCGCCTTGCGCGTCGCGCATGTTCGCCGGGTAGACCACAGCGAGCAGCTCGCCTGCCTCGTCGAAGTTCGACGCGGCCTTCACCATCGCCTCGAACGAGAAGGACCCATCCGCCTTGTAGACGGCATCGACCTTGTTCGCGCCCGCAGGCACGAGGCTGATGAACTTGATGGCTGCCTTCTTGATCCGGCGCATGCGTGGGAGTCTGCTATGCGCTGCAACAAACCGTCAAGCGTCTCTGCTGATGCCGGTATCAGAGATAAGAAATCCCCGGTCGCTATCCTTTCGCCATGTTCCTCAACCTCACCACCTACGACGGCCGTCGTCTCCGCGTCGCTCTCGACAAGATCACCTCCTACAGTGAGTCTGGATCTGGCTTCAACGGCAAGTCGGTTGTCACCTTCGAGGAAGGCAACACCAATCCCTCCTTCGCCGAGGTCGCAGACTCCATCGACGACATCGACGCGCAGATCGCCAAGATGACCGCCATCACGGAGCTGCAGTGAGCGGCTACTGCTGCAACATGCGGCAACGGATGATCGTCGGCATCGTCGGCGTCAATCAGCAAGTGCCGGAGCCTGTCGAGATTGTCGACTTCGTGGTGTCGTTCACCAATCAACTCGGCGGAACCACCATCGGTTTCAAGTTCTGCCCGTGGTGCGGCAAGCCTATCAACTACGCTACCGACCCTCACCGAGAAACCTCTCCTCCTATCACCACCGAAGAATGAGCGAAATCAAAGTCGAGGGTCTTGCTGTCGCCGCCGAGGTCATTCGCACCTCCGTCGAGACGCCTAGCGAGCCGTTGTTCGAGTCGCGCTACATGGTCAGCTCCTTGCGCAAGGCGCTCGAGACGAAGCCCGACAAGGCGGCGATCTCGAACCAGGGGCGGTTGAAGGGGCGCGTGCCGCACCCGTTCGACTTCGAGGCTGCCCAGAACCTGATCAACGCCTGCCACATCCACGAGGTGTGCATCTTCACGAAGCGCGACAGCATCGTCGGCCTCGGCTTCGAGACGGAGGAAGAGGCGCAGCAGCGAGCCCGCAAGCGCGAGCTCGAGAACGCAGCGCACGCGGCAGCCATCGCCGGCGATCCGAAGGCGAAGCCTCCTGGCGGTCCGCCGAAGGACAAGCCGGTGGCGAAGGAGCTGCCGATGCCGCCGGCGAGCGACAAGCCGAAGGACCCGGCCCAACAGGCGGACCTGAGCGCACCGAAGCCGCGGTCGAAGGTCGAAGAGGTCCTCGATCCGCTGTGCGACGATGGCTTCCAGTCGCTGCTCAACCAGCTCGGCGAGGACTACGTGACCGGCGGGAGGGCCTACCTGGAGGTCGTCCGCCAGAGCGAAGGCGGCCCGATCATCGGTCTGTGGCACATGCCAGCCGGCCGCGTGTTTCGCTTCAACGAGGACGAGAAGCCGTTCTTCCACTACGAGGTCGACGACTACCACGACGGCGGCGCTCGGGCGCTGAAGTATGCCCGCTGGATGGACGCCCAGCGCGTGAGGTCGAAGGTCCTGGTGTCGGGCGGGCAGGAGAAGGTCACCGAGCTGATCGAGTTCAAGCAGATCAGCGCCCGGCAGCGCGACTATGGCTTGCCCGACTACTTCGGCTGCGTGCCGTGGCTAGAGCTCGCCCAGTTCGTGATGCAGTATGACTTCGACTACTTCCAGAACCGCGCGGTGCCGGACCTGCTGGTGATGCTCACCGGCAAGAAGGTAGCGCCCGAGGAGATGAAGCAGTTCGTCGAGAGCCTGAAGAGCACCGTCGGGGGGAAGAACCGACACCGCTCGATCGTGGCCAACTTCTCGGCTCCGGATCTCGTCGCCACCGTCGAGCGCCTGACGGCCGACAACCGCGAGAGGTTCGGCGACCTGTGGTCAGCCATCCAGCTGGCCGTAGTGTCGGCCCACCGCGTGCCGCCGCTGCTCGCCGGCGTCAGCCTGCCTGGCAAGATGGCCGCGGCGAACGAGCTGCCGAACGCCCTGATCGCCTTCCAGACGCTCTACGTCGACCAGCAGCAGCAGGTCTTCGAGCGCGTGTTCGGCCGCACGCTCGGCAGCGACGAAGCCGGCCTGGGTCTGCAGCCGAACGACTTCCGCCTGCGCAAGATCACCGACGCCTACGACATGGGCCAAGTGGACACGATGTCGCGTATGCGCGAGACGACCACCGAGGCGCAGATGTCGGGGAGGAAGCTCGAAGATGGCCTCAAGCAGTAAATATCGATTGCAGCTGCTGACCATCCTAGCAAGGAAGGCCAAGGAGAACTTTGAGGCCTTCATCCCGACGCGACGGTTCGGTAGGTTGAAGAAGTCGATCCGCTTCATCGTCACCGGCGATGGAATCACGATCTACTCGACCTACTACTGGGCTAGGTTCGTAAACGACGGACGACGTTCGGTGAAAGCGAAGCCCGGCAAATATCTGGTGTTCTTCTCCGACCCAGAAAAAGACCCGCGCATCGCCTCGGATTACCCAAGGAAGATAAAGGACCGGAAGGTCCTGAACCTCAGCAAGGAGGAGTTCCGTCGGTTGAGGAGTGCCGGGGAACTGACCGTGACGAAACAAGTCGACTCGGCGGCTGGGTTGAACTTCCTGCAGCAAGGCATCCAGAAGACCCGCCAAGAAGCTACAGGGGTGTTCCGCGACATCATCCGCGGGGAGACTCGCCGGCTGATCCGCCGCGGCACGAACAAGATCACGGTCCGGTTCGGCGGGTAGAAAAAAAGAGGCCCCGGATCTCGCCTTCCGGGGCCTCAACACACGCAGTCGCTTCTCGCGTCGTGGAAGCTAGCGGCGGGCGCCCCAGAGAGCAAGCCCCGCGGCGTCGCCCAGGTGCTTCCAGTCGCTGATGGTGACGTCCTGGTATCCCTGGACACTCTGCAGCGCGGGTGAGTCGAGCGGGACGCAGTATTCGCTGCGCTGCTCGGCCGGGAGGCCGAAAGCGCGGAACGTCCGCATCTGGTTGATCGGCTTCGGGGTATTGCCCTTCCAGTCGTGCGGGAGCGGGACCAGCAGCGGGATGTGCAACCCGCCGGCGATGCCAACGCACGCACCGGCAACGAGCGCCAGCTGCAGGATGTCCGCCGGTGGCGCCGACGCGTCGTGGCGGATCTGCTGCCCTTCGACTACGACGGCGCTGACGGTGCCGTAGAGCTTGAAGACGTTCGGCAGCTGCTGCCACAGCGCCCTCGCCATGGCCACCGCGGGCGTGTCGTCTTCGTGTTGCTTCGAGGGCTTGATCACAACCACTGCAAGCAGCTTGTGCTTCGTGGCGACGGCGACGGCCGTGCTCTTGGTGTCGGGGTCGATACCGATGACGAGGTCGCTCATGCCTCCAGCCTCTCGACCACAGCAGATAGAAGACGGACCAGAGAAGTGTAGTTGGCTTCGGTCCCTTCGACGTCTGCCAGGAGTTTCTTCAACGAAGGCTCTCTCTTGGGGTATCCCAAGTTGCCTGTCTGAGACAAGAAGCCAGCAAGGATAGCATGGCTTCTTTCCTGCTTTTGCTCGTCCCCGTCCACCGGCTCCCAGCGGACGCCTGCTACCATCACATAGTTGTCGTTCATGCCTTCTCCATCGCCTTGATCTCCGGCACGAGATCGGCTCGCACCTTCGTCATCAGCGCCTTCAGGTCCTCGGCGTCATTGTCGAACTCGACTTCCTTCGCCACGCCGCTCGGCCACACCGGCCAGTAGCTGCGGCTGTCGCCGTGGAACGTGCAGCTCCGGCGATGGATGCGAACCACCATCATCGACGTTGCCGCCTTCAGGACCGGCACCGCCTCGTTGACGAAGCCGCTGTCGGTGAAGACCGCCGTGTCGATGCCCTTCGGCAGCTTCTGCAGCAGCTTCACGGCCTCGTGGCCGAAGTAGTCCTGGCCGAACAGCGGCTTGCACATCTTCTCGCTGTAGTGGATCGCGACCTGGCGCGGCGTCCTGCCGCACAGGTTGGGGTGCGCCTCGTCCTTCGCCACATCGCTCATGCGGATCCCGTGGACCTTGAACATGTAGTCGATGATCGGCTGGGCGAACTTCACGGCCACGGTTCGGGGGATGCTCTGCACAAGCATCTCCCCGATCGTGTCCTTGCCTGCCCGCGGCGGGCCGTTGAGCAGGATGACGCGCATCAGGCCTTCGCCCCGCGCTCGGCGATGCTGATGAAGACCTTCTTGACGACCGGGTCGGTCCGCAGCGTGATGCGGTAGTCGACCTTGCGGTGCTTTGCCAGCGACTTGCGCATGGCGTTGTAGTAGTAGGTCTTCACCTTGTCGAACTGCTTCGAACCCAGCTCGACGCAGTAGGCCAGGTTCGTCTTGCCGGCCTCGAGCGCCTCGATCAGCTGCAGCGCCGGCTGGTCGAATCGACCGACGCGGTTGCGGGCCGACTGGCGCAGCTCGACGCCGTCCAGGCTCACGAGACCCGACGTCTCGGTGTTCTCGGTCGGGGCCTTCTTGGTCTTCGGGGACGCGGCCTTGGCCGCCTTGGTCTTCTTCGTGCTCATTTTGGTTGTGGTGGTGTCCAGACTTGCAGCCTTCCGTTGGCGTCGAGGACCTTCTCGGCCCTCTTGTCCCAGCGCAGCATCACAGCCGGCTCGGCGCCCACCTTGACTTTGGTCATCACTTCCCGCATGCCGGCGATCATGATGTCAGCGACGCGGAACGCCCGCTCGTGCATCCATTCGTCGTTCGGGATCGAGACTAGAACCTCGTCGTGGATGAACGCAGGGTTGCGACATCCGAAGACTACGCTGCCGAGCCTAGCGTCGTAGCATTCTCGGGCAAGCATGAAGAGTGCGATTTTCGCTCCTTCTGCTGTTCTGCTCTGCAGGGCTAGTCCGTTGGCAGCTTCCGTGAAGATGCAGTTCCTGCGGATCAGGCCGTTCGGCGTTGAGTAGGCATACCTCTCGTCTTCTCCGTTCGACCACTCCGGGTCGCGGCACTGCGAGGTGATGTAGGTGAAGTAGGCCTCCATCTCTGGATAGGTGCGCTTCCAGCTGGCCTTCAGCTGCTTGGCCAGCGCCAGAGCAGCATCGGCGCTGCCGGCGAGCTTGATCAGGTCGACTCCGAACGTCGCCTTGGCGTAGCCGATGAACCTCTCGGCTCCGAGACCCCCAGGGAAACCAAGCCCCGTCGGCTTCGCGAGGTTGCGGTAGTGCTTGTAGGTCTCCTCGTCGGTCTTCTTCATGGCCAGGAACTTCTCGTAGTCCCCGTCAGGGCTGCCCGTCGCCCACCCATGGTTGGTCATGCCGTAGATGTCCGCGGCGAGGTAGGCATGCGGGTCGTAGCCGGCGTTGATCTTGTCGGCCAAGACCGACTGCCCGAACAGCTCGAGGCACTGCTGGGCCGCACTCACCAACTCGATGAAGTTGTAGTCGACGGAGCAGATGACGTGGCCTTCGTCGGCCAGGAACAGGTGCCGGATTCTCTTGTCCGGGTTCTGGATGTTGGTGCTCGGGTAGGCAGGGTCCTTGTCCTTCTTCGAGTTCCCCCTCGCCCCGGTTCGTCCCGTGACCTTCAGCGGGTCGTATTTGGGGTGAACTCGATCGGCCATCATCCGCGGCAGCTCGGCCGTCACCAGCTTGTCGATCTCCTTGCGATCGAGCAGTTCGTCGATGGCGTCGTCGAACCCCTTCAGGTCCTGCAGCATCTCGTCGCCGGCGCTGGTCTTGCCGGTGTCGGTCAGGCGCACCTGGATGCCGTGCGTGGCGCAGACCGCTTCGATGTGCGCGCCGAGCTTCTTGGTGTCAATCGACGGCGGCTCGGCCTCCTTGAACTTGATGCCCAGCTCCTCGAGCTTTGCCTTGTGCGGCCCCCAATCGGCCGGCTCGTAGCCGAGAGCGGCGATCGCTTTCTTCTCCTGCACCTTGTAGGGCTTCGCCGGCTCTCCTGGGCGCAGGATCTCGCGGCGCAGCAGCTCGCCGTAGGCCAGGACTTCTTCGCTCTGCTCGTTCTTCACGCGAGCGTAAGGCGAGAAACGAACCTGGAGCTCGGCCAGCGTCTTCGCGACCTCGTCCTTGTCGACGCGCATGCCCCAGCAGCTGCCGAGATAGAGCGCCAGGGCCGCGCGGGCCTGCAGGAACTGGCTCTTCAGGGCGCCAAGGCCGAGCTGCTTCTCCTGCTCGTCCTGCTTCAGGTGGATCGCCAAGCCGTTCGCTGCGTCGGCGATCGGGTAGTCGCGGGCCTCCTGCGGGTAGTCGGCCGCGGGGATGCCCTTCAAGGCGATGTAGTTGGTGCGCCAGGCGTCCTTGCTGTTCTTCTCTTCGCTGCGGTCGATGCCGAGGTGGCGCTTCTCCATCGCCAGCTGCGACCACTCCAGCGGCAGCTTGGCGCCGTTCGGCAGCTCCATGAACTTCAGGTCGCCGGTGGTGGCGAGGTGAAGCAGCTTGTCGCGCAGCTCGAGCGACGTGACTTTGTTCTTGGCGTAGGCGTCCCAGATCAGCGGCGCCAGCTTCGGCCGATGCTGCAGCAGCACCGCCATGTCGAAGGCGATGTTGGTGTTCGTGATCAGGTCGTAGCCGGTGAGGACGTGCGCCGCGATCTCGTCGAACTCCGGCTCGCACGAAGCCACCAGCAACTTGGTGCCGTCGGTGTCGGCGAGCGCCAGACAGATCGGCTCCGGGGCGAGGTTGCAGGGGCCGAACGGGGCGGTCTCGAGGTCGAAGTCGGCGATGTTCATGGCGTGGTGCTAGGTGCGCGGTGCTCTGGGAGCCGCGTTCCATAGGCGACGAGCTTCGTCGCGCTCGGCGTCGTCGTCCTCGCCGCAGATGCGGCTTGCAGGACCGCTCGCTGCGCATCCGTGGCAGTATACAGACCACTGAATGCCGGGCTTCTGTGTTGACAGGCGCCCTCCGCCGCAAAACGGACACGGCAACAACTCTACAAGGGTCTTTGTGTTCATGGCGAGAAGAGAAGTAGGCCTGGATGGACTTGAACCACCAACCACCCTTGCCGGCGCCGGCAAGGTTGCATCTGCCGTTGTGCTACAGGCCCGAAGTAGAAAACGACGCGACCTGCACATGCTTTCAACCCCGTCCCGGCGGACGTAGGCCAAGGTGCTGCGGGCCACAGCGAGTCGCAGTGACGACGACTCGAGTATGCACTGCCCTCCCTCCTTGTTCAGGGGAGGGGTCTGCAGGCCGCGTCGAAGAGAGTCAGTCCGCGTTGTTGAGGTTGAGCTTCAGCTGCTCGATGACCGCGAGGACATCGGCGCGGGCTTGCAGCTCCGCCTTGCCCCACTTCCGAGTGAAGCGACGATCGGTGATCGTCACGCCCTTCTTCGTGGTGACCTGGTTGCCGCTGTAGGTCGCGTAGTAGCCCGCCAGGGGCTGCGCCGCGCTCGCCAACTGCTCGCAGAACTCTTCGTTGACCAGATCCTCGGCGACGCCCGTGAGCGTCATGATCGCCCGCTTCATCGTCGGCAGCGAGGTGTCCTTGTCGGTCGTGACCAACCAGGAGCACTTCTCACCGGGCCGATGCGGCGGGGTGTTGGCCTTGACACACGCAGTGGTGTCGAGGACCGCGACGATCGTCATGTTGAAGAAGATCGCGCCGGCACCCTTGCGGGTCTGCTTCGTTCCGAACTGGTTGACGTGGACGAGGTAGTCACCCGGGCCGATGTAGGCGAAGTCGCCACGCGGCTTGGTGGTTCCCATCCCTGCGAATACGGATCCTGCCATCTTTCTATCTCCTACGCTTTCGCGTCAGTTGTCTGGAAACGCTCGTTCAGCAACATCTGCTGGCGAGCGTTGAGCATCTTAGCGTTGGCACCAGCCCGGATCAACACCTGAGAGGTGTAGATTGTCGGAAGAGGGTCCCAAGTAGCGATCAGCACCTTGCGCGGGCTACCCATCGTCTCGCGCACGTAGAGGGCGTCGTTCAGGATCGCCGAGAGCGCCATCTCGTCGAAGTCGTTCGAGATCACGGTGCTGACCTCCACGACGTCGGCCTCCTGTCCGGTGCGGTGCGTGCGGCCGATGTTCTGCTCGACGTCGGTCTCGCTGATCGGCAGCTGCAGGAAGAACTGGTTCGCCTTGTATTGCAGGTTCTTGCCGGTGCCGTGGGCCTTCATCGAACAGAGCAGGATCTTCCCGCGCGTGCGCTCGGTCGCGCCTTCGCCGGTGAGGAACTCGTCGTGCTGTCGGCCGGCAGGGCAGAACGCTACGTCGATGCCGGCGGCGAGGAACAGCTCCTTCGCCCAGAGGCCGAGTTCGTTGTGGTAGAACCAGACGATCCCGTCGTTGCCTTCCTTCACCCACGCGATCGCTTCGGCGATCTTGTAGGGGCACACCCGGACCGGCACGGACAGGCGCTCGACGCGGCCTTCGAAGTCGAGCTCGCGGGCCTTCAGCCAGCTGTCGTGCAGGTCCCGGCCGAGCGAGCCAAGACCCTCGGCGCCGTGGACGCTCAGGTGCTTGCCGACGAGCATCGGCGTGTCCAAACCCGGTCGGTGCGGGGTGTGGCTGAACCAGTGACGCAGGGTCTTGTGGTAGTCCTGCAGGGCCTTGTGATGGGTGATCGAGGCCTCGATCAGCGCCGCGGCGGCATCGACGCTGATCTTGTCCTTCTCGGCGAGCTCGCCGGCGTCGGGCCAGACCTGGTCGTAGTAGATGCCGCTCGAGAGTTGGTTGCGCCAACCCCAGACCAGCATGGCGTGCTCGAGCTCGTCGCCGCCCGGCGTCACCCACTCGTTGATCAGCCGATCGGTCAGCTGCTGCAGCAGCGCACCGCCGTCGTGGGCCATCAAGTCGGCCTTCCGGTTCGAGATCACGAGCGAGGTGCCCAGGGCCTCGGCCGGGGCAGATACGACGCCTGGCGTGGTCATCAGGCGGTTCTGGAAGGCCATGCGGAACCCAGGCACGTCGTGGTTCAGCACCGTGCCGGGGAAGTTCTGGTTGCTCCAGTTGATCAGCGGCCGCAAGGCACCGGCGCTGGTCTTCCGCTCGCCCTTCGCCCAGCCGCTGGTCGGCTCGGCAGATTGCTCGCTGTCGAGAGTCGCCGCCCACTCATTCACGACCTCGGCTTCGACCGGCACCGGAGCGCCGCGGCCGAGCGACATCGTGAGGAGGTGCGCGTAGTCGCGCAGCGACTTGGCCGTCATCGTGCCGCTGGTGAAGACGCACTGCGGCCTCTTGTCCTTCCAGTAGTGGAGGATGCGCTTCGTGCGTGCGCTGGTGCGGTTCTTCAGGTTGTGCGCTTCGTCGAAGATCATCAGCTCGGGGCTGATCGCTTCGAGGATGTCGCTGCTGTCTCGAGCGGAGAGCAGCGAGTAGGGGATCACCCAACACCCGCGGCGCCCTCCGGCGAGCGACCGGCGCTGCTGCAGCGACTTGCCGCCCATGCAGTAGAACGTCAGGCCGAGGGAGACGCGCTGCCGAGCCCAGCCGATGTCGTGGTGGACCAGCTGGGCGTAGACCTGCGACGGCACGAACAGGCAGATGCGGTTCAGGCCGCGCTCGGTGGCGAGGCCGACGATGCGCAAGCAGATCAGCGTCTTGCCGCCGCCGACCTCCAGTTGCGCGAACACGCCGTTGTTCATGTCGTATTCGTGGATCGCCTCTGCCTGACGATCCTTCAACCGGAAGCCGTCTCGGTATGCCTCCGGCTTCACATGCGTCTGGTTGATCGCTTCGATCTCTTCTTTCGTCAACGGGTAGTTGATCGGAATCGAGCAGATGCGGCTGATCTCGCTCTGCTCGCGCGGGTTCTTCGAGAGCACGCGGGTGGCGATGTAGTCCATGCCGCTCGCCGCCGGCGCCTGCTCGGGTGGAGCAGGGTTCGGGTTGCCGCGGGCGAGGATCTTGGCGATGTCAGGATGCACAGAAACGCTCCATCAACCTGAGGTGCAGCTCGCGGAGCATCAGTTACCCATCTCGCCTGCTACGCGAACGACAACACCGACACGACCTCCGTCGTAGGCTTCGCCGATTACCCACCCGCCCTCGAACAGGCGGTAGCCGTATTCGGTGTCCATGCCGAACTCTGCTACGGCAGCGGAGTGCCTGCTGCTCTGCCCGGTGATCCGTTCGAACGCGGCAGCAGGCGTCTCGTGTCCTTCGCAGTGACGAGTCGCATCGTCCTCGGTCCAGAGAACCAACACCCGCTCGTGCCACGGCGCCGCTCCGTGGACACGAGTGGTTTCGAGCGGCCGGTGGTCGTGCAGATAGCTGAAACTCACAGCACACCTCTCACCACCGCCGAGGCGTGCGGGATGAGCGTGCTGATCAGGTTCTCGATGTCCGGGTCCTTGATCGACTGCACGACCACGACGCCCTCGAGCGTCGCCAGCACCGCCGGCGAGGCGAAGTCCGTCCGCACCTTGTTGCGGCGCTTCCAGACATCGTCGGCCGCCCAGTAGCCCTCGATGCCGTTGAGGATCTCCTCGGCGGCGACGACCTCGCGGCCCTCCCACTTCAGCGGCACGGCGCCGACCAGCAGCACGAACCCGGCCTCGGCGGCCTCGCCCTCGGCCGCGGGTGCGCCGGCAGGCTTGTTCTTGCTGCCCTTCGGCCGCCCGCGGCGGGCCTTCGTCTCCGCCGGCGGCGCCTGCTCGGGCATCGTCGGCAGGGTCTGCTGGACGGGCGCTGCCGGCGGGGTGACGACAGACGGAGGTGCGACGGTGGTCTGGATGGCCGCCACCGTCGTCGGCGTCGGGTCCGTGACCTTCACCGGCGGGGTCTCGAGCTCGGCCATGCGCTTCTCGGCAGCGGCGACGAACGCCGCGTAGTCGGCCGTGCCGGCGCCCAAGACGCCCTCGGCTTCGCCGATGAGCGTGGCGACGCCCTCCAGGCTGCCCATGGCCTGCAGGCGCGGCAGGAGCTGGTCCATGCCGAAGGCGGTCTTCGCCGGCGCCACGGCGGCCGGCTGGACCAGCTGCGTCGACCCGACGGCCTCGCCGGCCTTGTGCCAGGTCATGCGGCCGTCCGGCGTGGTGCCGAACGAGTAGCCGTCGGCGGCGCCCTTGTTCTTGATCAGGCAGATTTTGCAGGGCCGCCCGTCGTCCCGGAATCCCTTGTTGCGGGGCTTGTTCCGGCAGACCGGGCAGTTCGGGTCGAGCCACGGCGGCGTGGCGTCCAGCGCCGAGTTGGCCGGGAAGGCGTTGGCAGGCTGCTGCACGACCGGCGCGGCGGCAGGGGCCTGGGTGGTCGGGGGATTCACGGCGGCCGTCGAGTTCATCGAGGCCATCCGCTTTGCGAGGAAGTCGGCTGCGGTGGTCATGATCTGTGGTAGCGGTTGTGGTTGCTTGGAGTTCGCGAAGCTATCTACTCGTTGCTTGTATGTCAACATATCTTCGCCGCTGTGGCAGATCGTTGCATACGTGCATCCCCCGTAGGCTTCGCAGGCTGACTTATCGGGGTCGGGGATGTGGAAAGGACTAGCGACCCTGGACAGCTCGTCGATCTTCCTGACGAGCGGCTTGACCTTCGTCTCCCAGAAATCGTCGATCTCGCTCGGTGTCACCTCCGCTTCGCGGCGGCGCACCAGCGGGTTCTCGGTGTCGCGTAGATACTGGTTGTGGACCAGCGAGAAGAACTTCGGCGGCACCAAGCCCTTGGCTCGGAACTCCCGCTCCAGGTTCTCCTTCGCGTAGATCATCATCTGGATCGACTTCTTGAGCGCCTCGGCGCTCTTGAAGTAGCGAACGCTCTTGCTGTTCTTGTGGTCCTCGTCGCGGCCTGGCAACGAGTAGTCCTTCTTGCCTCGGATCATGTGGCCGTCGCAGGCCAGCTGGAACCACTCCTCGGTTTTGCCGCCCGGGCGTCTCTCGAGGATGCCTTCTTCGATCGCCTTCTTGATCAGCACCTGAATCAGGGCCGCGTCGACAGGGTCGATCTCCTTCTTCGTGTCCGGACATGCGCTCCACCCCACCGGGTAGAGCTCCTGCTTCTTGAGATACCTCTCGCACACGCCATGCAGCACGCTGCCGAAGGACTGGGTGTCCTTCTTGATCTCAGGAAGATGGGCGTGGTAGCGAAGCCACCACTTGCGACCGCACATCTCGGCGGTCTCCAGTTGGGTTGCGGAGAGATTCATGAGCGAGCTAAGGTGCGTGCTGCCTCGAAGTGAGTCAAGTGCGAGATGCTGAGGCCTTCGCTGTCTCCGCAGTAGGCTACCTTGCCTACGTCGACTTCGTGCTGGGTGCTGCTGTCGATCGGGGAAGGTCTTGTAACGCCGGTAAGAAAGCGATCAAGAGCCTTCGAGTAGGCTTCTTCCTGGCGGGAGTTCGAGATCGAGCCGACCATCTGCTTCACGAACGGCCGCTTCTTGATCCACACCCGGCCGTTGTCCTCGACCTCCATGCAGAGCATCAGCGCCGGCTGCACGCCGGTGCGCTTTTGCATCTGGCCGAGAGAGCGCACGAGGTCGTCGATCACCGTGCGGCCTGACCCGCTCAGATCGAACGCCAGCGTGAAGCCGGCGTGGAGCCGTCCCTGCACCAGCATGCGGCCTTCGCGCTTCACCGGCCCGCCCGGAGGGTAGGCCTCGAGGTAGAGGTGGATCAGGTGCCGGGCAAGGCGTTGCGCGCCGCCGATCCAGGCCCCCTTCGGCGAGTCCTTGGTGAACTCCATCGCCCCGTTCTTGTCGAGGTATTGCGCCGGCCCCTCGCCGGTGTCGATCACAAGGATGCGCTCGCGCAGCGCCTCGCGGTCCTGGGCGTTCAGTGACCTGCTGCCGATCAGCTGCTGCACCATGTCGAACGAGTTGGCACCGAAGATGATCCGGTAGGGAATGCGACTGCTGGCCTGGTCCTCGAACTTCCGCTGCGTGCTGATGGCGCTGCCGGTGACGAGCGAGCGGAACAGGTCGGCGGTCGACATGCCCTCGCGGCGCTCCGGGAGGCCTTCGTCGACCATGATCACGGGGCTCTGCAGCAAGGCGCCGTTGAAGTTGCTGAAGGCCTGCGCCGCCGGCACGGGCTGGCCGTGGAAGCATTCGGCGAGCGCCAACGCCAGCATCGACTTGCCGGCTCTGGCAGGGCCGTGCAGGTAGCAGGCCGCGGTAGGGCCGTAGTGAACGGCGAGGGCCGAAGCCAGCCACTTCCGCAGCAGCGCGGCGTCGCGGAACGAGCCGAGCCAGGCCGCCACCTCCTCGTCATAGGCGGCTCGTTCGATCAGGTCTTGGCGGATCGCGAACGGCACCACCTTCAGCACCTTGCGGTTGCCTTCGATCGCCAGCCTGGCGCTCGCGCGCTCGCCGGGTTCGTAGATCACGTCGTCGAGGATGATGCTGTAGCGGTTGAGGATCTCGGTGCCGCCCATCGGGGCGCCGCTTTCGTGCAGGAAGTTGTCGGGCGAGAGGTAGCTGAGGCCGTCGGCGAAGTAGGCGGGCAGCTGGTGGCTGCGGAGAGGAGCCTGCGAGTATTCCCCGGTCGGCGTGACGACGTAGGCACCCGACTTGGTCTGCAGGCAGTAGTGGCGCTGCAAGGTGACGTCGCGGGACGCTGCGTCGTTCGGCAGCGACTCCGGCGGCAGGAACTTCGCCATCTCCATCTGCACGACCTCGCGCTGCGTGCGCTCGGCGGCGTCCTTCTGCGCTCTCTCCTCCTGCTTCTTCACCTCGCCGTTCCAGCTGTGTCGCACGAGCCGCCACAGCTTCGCCGCCCAGGATTCGCCGCCATCCTGCGCGAAGCCGAGAGCCACCGGAGCGATCAGCAGGAACACCTCTTCGGCCGAGGCCTCGGGGACGCCGAGGAAGCACCTCGCGACGACATCGCCAGCGATGGCCATCAGCATCTGGTCGCGGCGGCCTTCGAGGATCGGCGTCCTCATGCCAGCCTCGTCGGCGAACAGGTAGTCGCGGAAGCGGCTGACTCGCATCGCCCGTTTGTAGGCACGCTCGCGGTTCTCCGGCAGCTGCTGGTCGACGTCGGGTAGCTCTTCGCCGGCGAGCGAGGCGACGACACGTCCGCGCGTGTCCCATGGCAGCCGATCCTGGCGAGGTCGGATCTCGGCGACGGGGACGACCTCGTCCTGCACCAGCGTCTCGAACCAGTAGCTCTCGTTCCAGGTGGGTCCCTTCGCTTTCTCGTCATCGCGCGTGACCGACGGCAGGCGCATGCAGCGCGACCACTGGTCGGTCGAGACGTCTACCTGCAGGCCGGTGAGCAGCGCCAGGTCGAAAGCAAAGGCGCGGGTGATCGCTCCATATTCCTCGGCTAGGACAGGTGAGTCCAGTTCATAGACGAACCGCATGCCGCTGCGGGTTGGGTATATGGCGCTGAACTTCGCTAGGTAGTGCGAGTCAGGGATGCGAGAGGTGAACAGCTCAAGGATGCCGGCATGGTCTGCCGTCTTGTCGAAGTCCAGGAACACGAGCCAGCAGAGCGCGACGTGGCCTTCCGACAGCGCCGGCTTGCCGCCGACGCTCGAGACGCGGATCGGCGGCACGGGATCGCCGGTGGGGCGCCGCGACCGCAAGCCGCCGTCGAAGGTGACGTAGGGCCAGACGTGCGCGTCCCAGTCGTGCTTGAAGAGCAGTGCCTCGCGCCAGTCCGCGACGAACATCTGCTCGCCTTCTTGATCCTTGCGAGCAAAGCGGTTTCCGATGGTGCAGAGGGGCATGCGAGAACGCGGAGGGTCGGGCAGAGGAACCCACCGGCGGGCGAGAAGCAAGCCGGTAGGCGTGGCGGGCAGCTGCGCCTTGAGGCGCTAGGGCTTGTGTGGTTCGTCTGGTGTTCGGTCAACGACACTGCGAGCAGTTGCAGGCATCGTCGTGCTGGCTCGAGCGGCAGCGCAGCTCATGCAGACGGTCGATCTCCTCACGCAAGACTTCGATCGTTGCTTCGCGCTTCCGCAGCAGCGCCTCCTGCCAGAGGATGATGGCGAAGGCGAGGACGGCGAGCAGGACAGCGGCGATGGTCATGGAGAAATCTCCGCGCGCTCGGCCGCCTCGACGGCCTCTCCCATGGCGTGCATCGCGTCCACGTCCTGCGGGCCGTAGAAGCCGCTCCGGTGCTCCTGCTCCATGTCGACGTGGAAGTTGTGCAGCACGTCCTTCGCCGCCCGCAGCAGCTCGCCCGCCGCCGTGTCGGTTGCCGGCCTCGCGCGCATCAGACGCAGAGCGTCGTCGCGCATGCGCAGCACCAACTCGCGGGCGATGCCGCAATGGTTGGCGATATCGGTGGCCTCCAGTCGCCACGCCTGCACCTTGGCCTCGTGCTCCGCGTCGGTGGCAACGCTGCGCGCATCCAGCTTCGCGCGGATCAGGGCGAGGAGCCTGTCGCGCGCCTCCCGGCATCGTTTCGTGTCACCTTCGTCGGCGACGGCGATGGCGCGCGCCGACCACAGCTCGCGGTGGAAATCCTCGAAGTCCTCAAGCGCAGCCTCGATCTCGCGCATGTCGTCGTCGTTGGTCATCGTCCTTGCTCCCTTCGCACCTGCTGGCTCCTTGCCACCCCCCACTCGCGGGCCAGCTCGATCGCCTTGTCGACGATGGCGATGAAAGACTCCCGCGTCGGGTCGTGGTCCTCCGCCCCGCACTGGCACACGCGCACGCGGTTGTAGCCGTCGCCGCTGTGCCGCCAGTCGGAGCCGTCGCAGCCGTCTTTGTGGTTGGGGCCGAGCATCACGGCTTCGCCTCCCCGTCCAGCGCCCGAAGCGCCTCGCGGAACTCCCACGCATGGCTGAGGTCGAGCGGGTCAGCGTGGTTGCCGGCGGCCATCTTCCTTGCCGCCACGAGCACGCGGTGGATCGCTGGCCAGGCGTTGTGCAGGGCGATGAAGTAGTCCTCGTCTGCCTTCGCTTGCTCCTTCCTCGGCGGGATGAACTCGACCAGCGATTGCATCATGACGTCGGGGGTGCTGACGTCCTCGAAGGGGGCGCGCCCCTTCTCCACCATCTGCGT
>ERZ724522.184-NODE-184-length-40225-cov-9.996739_pt1 | contig 40225 bp, 70 predicted proteins | sample MGYA00376055_ERZ724522 | MGnify/ENA primary metagenome ERZ724522 (study PRJEB28724, sample SAMN07190884) | wastewater metagenome | isolation source: effluent of sewage treatment plant in Hong Hong | place: Hong Kong | collected 2016-03-17 ... | reverse complement strand
CTGGATGCGAAATTACAATTATGAGCATAAAATGGAAATAGCGAAAAAACTAACACGGTGGTTTTTAAAAAGGGATGGGTATCCCAATTAGATATTATTGGATATGATTTTGTTTCATATCACAATGTTATGCTATATTTTATAGAAACCTCAGTGTCGACTCCTACTCAATGGTTTATTCCAAAGGGTGTAGGAATTGCAGTTTACACTAAAGAAGGCCTCTATATTGGTGCACACGATTGGTTCGTGGCTCAACTAGAGGCAGGTAAGAATGCAACACCACATGGAGTTTTTAATGCCATTAAACACTGAAGAACGAGAAGTGTATGAAAGCACACTTGATCTTTTTCAAGTAGCTTTGGAAATGATTCTTAAAACAGATGATATTGTAGTTGCATGCGAAATCGCTAAAATGACTTTGGAAGCTGTTGGTAGAAAAAACAGAATTGAACCTATGCTAATGCATTAAAAGGAATTTAAATAATGACTCTAACATTATCTGAGTGTGGATGCAATGCTTGTCATAGTGGCCATTCTGAATATTGCGAGAATGGCGAATATTGGCATACAGAATATGATCGTGTATCTGCAGAATTGACATTGATGACAAAGTTGGCAGAAGACTATAGACGGTCATCTTCCGCGGCCCATCAACTTCTTGATTATATCAAAGCACAAGCAGATCGCGCCGAGTTCCTCCTAGCCCTGGCGCTGGAGTGCGCACTGATGAACAAAGCTCGAGCTCCTATGTTCGGAGTGGCGGAGGGCAGCGCGATGCGCGTCATTCATCCACGGGTTCACGCCTCTCAGATCAAGAAGGAATAATAGACATATGAGCCCAGCAGAAGCGTCGAAACTCCGTAAGGGAGATCGCATTTTGGTTAAGATGACAGTTAAAGATGTCAACACGATAGACGGAATTGTAACTTGCATGTCTACAGTGTATCCTACCAGCGACCAATGCATAGACACAGATTATATTGTAGTAGTCCTATCCAAACATTTAGAGGTTGGGGATAGAGTGAAATATGATGAATATGACATTGGAACAATTATCTCTATTTTTAATGAATATGCATTTGTTAAATGGGACAATCATCCCATGCCGGAAGTATATTACCTATCTGACTTACACTTCGTAAAAGAAGAGGAGAAACTTGTTGAGCAGCGCTGACGATGAATATAGCAAAATTGATATCGATGATTTAATCCTCTCTCCTGAAAAAGAGCGAGAACTTGTAGAAAATCTTTTTGCAGAAGTAGATTATGATATCTACAAAGAAGTTTTTTATCATTGTGATGATCCTGAGGAAAATCAACATATAGTTGACAATATGATGAGTCTAATATATTTTGCTTTAGAAGATCACATAGCTCAAATGGTAAGAGCACCCGCCTCTAAAACGGAAAGTTGAGGGTTCAAGTCCCTCTGTGATCGCCATTTTTATGGGCCATAGGCTCTCCGGCTGAGCAAACGACTCTTAATCGTTTCATGGACTGGGTTCGATTCCCAGATGGCCTACGGGTCTGTAGGTAAGTGGATGAAACCAAACGACTTTTAATCGTTTCATGTTAACAGCATGCGCGTCGGTTCGAATCCGACCAGACCCTCCAAATTTAGGATAGAAATATGAATAGAATTGTTGATAAGAAAAAACGTGTATGGATTCATCAATATGGTGATATGTATGCGTCTGAGTCATTTAAGATTCGAGATGAAATTATTCCGGTAGGAAGAATTTTACGTCATAGAGTTGACATTCTCGGTCTTCGATATATATAATTTAGTATCAATTTACTTAACCAGGGAAAACTACGACATGATGTAGATTATCAAACCTCCTTAACGTCCTTTGAAAGTTTTAAGACACTATTATTCTCAAAATTATCAAAGGAAAATGACTATGTTAGATCAAAATAAAATTATTTCAGACTGGAAAACTAAAGCTCAACTTAAGCAAAATTCTTCTGTGGATTACATTTATTATGCTGTCCTTAGAGGATATCTATCAGGAAAATCTCCTGAAAAAGTTGCTGAGTATTTGGTTAGAGCATTTTCTCCAGTTAAAAATGCTATTAAATTAGCAAATGGAAGATATCCGTATGATACTCTTCGTAATAATTTCCATGCATTATCATACTATCGATATGGATTGGACGCTCTTTTAACGGAGCAACAAAAACGCGAACTCGTTCTTTATCGCGAAAATATCAGAAGGAATCTACCATAATGTCTAATTATCAATACCAATTTGTGCGACAGGATATTCCTGTCGCCACTCAAATTATTCAAATGGCTCATGCCGTAGATAGAATGTCTCTTCGTCTTAAGTATGAAGATGATGTTGCTAGAACTGTTCTCATTGGTGTTCCAAATGAAGAAGCACTTATGGATGTTTATACATATCTTAGACTTATTGGATTTGATCCCGTTAAAGATTTCCATATGTTTTTTGATTCTGAATATCCTAGGGGATTTAATGCTCTTGCAACTCGTCCTATGAACGAAGAAGAGAGAATTTTCTTTTCCCAATATAAGACGTACAAAGTCGAAAATAACACTTTTTAATGTGTACATTCTCCATAAATTTGATATAATTAAAATCTCAAATTTATGGAGATGATCTATAAATAAATGAAATATGCTTTTATGGAAGTAGACATGGTTGTCCCAAGGGCCTTATAATCCCTTCAGTCAGCAGATTACTGATTTGGTCTGTGTTCGATTCACAGTGCTTCTACCAATATTTGTGAAAGGAATATATATTATGAATACTGAAATGTTTTTCGAATGGTCTGATGATGGTCGTTGGTTTCTTCGTGGTGCCAATGGACAGTTTAAATCGCCTTGGTTCGATTCTTTTGAAGAACTGATGGAATATTATTCGAATATGTAATTATCGCCCGTTCGGCAGTGGTTGCCCTCCGGTCTCCAAAACTGTGAAGTCACGGGTTCGATTCCCGTAACGGGTGCATCACTAAAACGAGAGAGTGTTATGTTTGATGAAGCTAGAAAAGCAATTGCTGAATCATCTTTAGAATCTTCTGTATATGTAGGTGCAGATAGCATTCGTTATAAAAAGAATGATGTTTGGCACGCAAAATATTCAGTTGTAGTTATTCTACATATGAATTCAAAGAATGGTTGCCGTGTATGGCACCAAACTTATGATATGGTTGACTATGGCAATCTTAAACAACGTCTTCTAAATGAAGCCGGATACGCAATTGCAGCTGCTGCAGAAGTTATAGATGTTGTTGGGGAAAGAAATTTCCAAGTTCACTTGGACTTGAATCCTTCACCTAAGCATAAGTCTAACGTTGCTGTTAAAGAAGCTCTATCTTACGTAAAAGGCTCTCTAGGTATTGATGCTTTGATTAAGCCTCATTCATTCGCTGCAACACATTGCGGTGATCACGCTGTTAGGGCCTGGAACTGATGAAAAAAATGCACCTCTACCATGGTACAAATTTGGCGTTCGAGCAATTTGATAAATCTTTTGCTCGTTCTCAAAATGATTATTATGGTGGAGGTATAGCGTATTTGACAGATTCAGAAAAAGTTGCTAGAGGCTACGCTGAAGCTAGATACACCCAATATAAGGGTGTCCGTTTAGTTTATGAGGTTGACTTTACTTTCAAAAAATGTTTTGATGTAGATTCAATCTATTCGGGTTCTGAATTAAAGAAACTTCTTGGAATTTCAAAAGATAATTGGGAATCGTATGCAAGGCATGCAGGGCTTTTAGATTCATCTTATTTGAAATCATCTGGAAAAGATAAATTAGATGTAAAGGGAGATTTGATTGACGGAACAATTAATTTAACCGGAGATCAGGTTTTCAATATGCTTTCTAAAGGTAGAACAAAACAGGCTGATGCTCGTGATAAGATCATTAGAGCAGGTTATGATAGTTTAAGATATAATGGCGGTGAACAAGTTGTATCTAGAAACTTTGGAAAACATAACGTATACATCGCATATGATATAAATAATTTAACAATTACTAAGAAATATTGGTAATCACGCCTCTGCTTGTGGTCGAGACTCGGGTCTACGAAACCTGATGTGAGAGTTCAATTCCCTCCAGAGGTGCCATATTTTGTCCTTGCTTAGTGTTACTGGCTAGCACATCTGTTTGTGGAGCAGAAAGACTTGGATCGAAACCAAGAGTAAGGACCAGGGGAGTCTATACCGTTGTAGCTGGCTGGGAGCGTTACCCAGGATTCCCACCATAACAGATGTGCTGTCAAAAGATTGGACTCGGGTCTCATAAGCCTGATGATTGGGAGCGTTACCCAGCAGCACAACGCCTCTATAGTTAAATGGTATAACGATGGCTTTGTAACCCATTGTTCTCGGTTCGAAATTAGATTTTTATAAATATTCCTAGATTACAAAGGAATATTTACTCATGAATTATTCAAAGATATATGACTCTCTAATTGAGAGAGCTAGAAATAGAAATATCGATGGATATGTTGAAAGACATCATGTTGTTCCTCGCTGTATGGGTGGGTCAGATGATGCATCAAATTTAGTTAAGCTTACACCAGAAGAGCATTATCTAGCGCATCAGCTTTTGATCAAAATTTATCCAAATAATAAAAGCTTGATTAGAGCAGCTATGATGATGATTCCTAAAAGACCATCGAATAAATTATATGGATGGCTTAAAAGAAAAGCTGGAATTGCTCAATCTGATCTTCAGCAAGGTTCTAAAAATTCTCAAGCAGGAACTGTCTGGATATATTCAGACGAATTGCAAGTTTCTAAAAAAATCCATAAAAATGATCCACTTCCTGTAGGATGGGAAAGAGGTCGAAAAATGAATTTTATTAGATCTTATTGTGTATCATGTGGAACTACATTGAAATCTAATAAGATGAAATATTGTTCCACCGAATGCAAAAAAATTAGAATAGAATCATATGATGTAATTGACAAAAATATAGATGATATGATACTATTATACGAAAATGTTAAATCTATCACAAAAGTTTTAGAGAAATATGGTATGTTTAATAGAAAGGGTAATAAATATTTCTCTAAAATATTGAAAGATAGAGGTATTTCAGTCTTAACTAGAAGAAATAGTAATAAAGCCAGTGTCGGATAGCGGCGATTCCAGCGCTCTTGTAAGGCGTTATTCCACATCGGGGGTTCGAGTCCCTCCGCTGGCACCATTTCTGAGTGGAGGCACATAGAGTCCAAGTTTTTATAGATATGACAGCAAAAGAGCATAAGATCATTTTATAAAGCTTGGACTTCGTACCACATTTCATATAAATATATTCGATCAACGGAGATATTCATATGAAAAATTTTATTCAGTTCAGAGAAGATATTAATGCAATATTGCATGCTGCACCTCACGTAATTGGTGCTGGAGCAGTTACTGCAGCTGCAGGTCTGGGCGGATTTAAGGCGGGTAAAGCTGCCATGGGTTTAGCTTATAAGATTAAAGATAAGATTCGTGATGCAAAGTATGATCGAGACGAGAAAAAACGTTTAGAATATAACAAAAAAAATGGTTCACCTCCAGATCGTAAATTGCATTTAAAATAACATTTATGCCAGTGTAGCTCAGAGGAAGAGCGGGGTCCTTACAAGACTCTGGTCGGGGGTTCAATTCCCTCCGCTGGTACCATTTGCGGACGTCGTAGTTGGGGAACTACGCTAGGTTGCCAGCCCAGAGATGAAGGTTCGAGTCCTTTCGTCCGCGCCACTTTTGATTCATAAATGTCGGTGAAAGTCCAACTGAGTCAGCCATATTATGCAGGCATCGTCTAACGGCCTAGGACATGCGGGCTTTCAACACGTAGATACGGATTCGAATTCCGTTGCCTGTACCAATTTATTCCTGTATCGTCTAGTGGTAGGACGTCTGATTTTGAGTCAGAAGACTGAGGTTCGAATCCTTGTACAGGAGCCAAATTTATGCATCCATATCTTAATGGTAAAGGCCTCGACTGATAATCGAGTTATCTGGGTTCGATTCCCGGTGGATGTACCATTTAATCGTATATGATTATTCATGCTCTTGTCATATACGAGAATGTTGATGATACTTAGGATGGCCGGTATCATGGTTAAAATCAGGGGTAAAAATCCCAAGGCTTATTCCAATGTGTACATTGGTTTCTCCGCGTGATATATTAAAAATCATAAAAGGAGATTTTGTATGATATATACGTTTTCAGAAATCGATGAAGCCCTAAATTCAAAGAGTCTTCACAGCTATGAAATTCCAGGTCATATGCGCGTACGATTTATTGAGCAATTTCTAGCTGAGCATTTTGTTATCGGAGATGTGTTTCCCGTAGAACAAAAATATATTGATGTTCTTAAAGCTGCATATAAAGATCTTTTAGAATTCGGCGCCTTTAAAAATCTTAAGGACGAATGAGGTTATAGTATGAAAATTGGTGATACAGTTCAATTTGAAAATGGAATTTATTCGCCGCAAAATCCGGCACTGTATGAAGTGCAATTTGCAAATTCTGGCGAAATTGTTGACATTATCGATGATAATGTTTACATTTATGTCCGATGGAATATGTACATCGATGAAGATGGCGATTCTATAGGTGGAACCATCATTAGACGAAATATTAATGAAGTAAGTGAATATAATGGAGAATAAAATGACTACTGAAAAACTATTGAATGTTATGCTTCCTGCCTTGTTTGGCGTAGGAGCTCTGCTAGTTCTTGTAATCTTGTCAGTTCTATAATGTACAAGATTAAAATCCCAAAATCATATTGGGGATTTGATGTGTCTAAAGTAAAAGCTCTATATGGGGAAGATATTTCCTATATGGGGTTTTTTGCTTTGAAAGATAAAAATGGAAATTGGTCAGACGTTCCAGTTGATGTGTTTTATCAGCCTAATCCAAAAACAGAACTGGGTCATTCGAATTATTTTGGTCTATTTTGTAGAGATGGTGTACCTTATATTACAGATGCTAAATCTGCATTCGATTCTCCGATGAATGCTGCTATTGGTGCAGATAAATATCTTTACATTTCAACTTATCGCCACAATATTGTAGAATTCCCAGGTGGATTTATCGATGGCGGACGAGATTATACTCGTTTGGGCGGTGTAACGATTCCTGAAACAATTCCAATCGTTGTCAAAGGAAATTCATTTTTTGCAAACAATGAAAAGGTAGAACGATGCTAGCATATATGATTAGCAAGCCAAATTGTCCTTATTGTGTAAAGGCCGAGGCTCTTCTAAAATCTAATAATATTGAATACATTAAAGATATTGTAGGGGAAACTATTACACGTGAAGAGCTTCTAGAAAAGGCTCCAACTGCTAAAACTGTTCCCCAAATTTGGCTAGATAAAGAATATATTGGTGGATACAATGAACTTTATAGGAAAATCTATGGAGAATAAGAGCAAAATCAAGGGCCTCGAGTATTTTCGCGTAGTTGTAGCAAAATGGATTGTTGTTAATTTAGCAGCTAGAATTCATTCTCTTGCTGTTTTAGCGCTGTGTTTAGAAGTAGCAGACCTATATAATCAATCTATTGAGGCAGAAGAAGATGAGTGAAATTGCAGCAGTTATTTGGCTACTAGGAATGGCTTGGCTATGCTTTTCTTTTATTAAGGCAGTTTTTGGTTTTAACACAAGAGTTTTGCAGCGCCGCCTCGATGAAATTGAAGATTGTGCTGCCCCACAAGGATATATTTTTAGAGTTGCTCGCGGTGAATTTGATGAAGAGTTAAGAGAGGCAGAATATGTTCGCTAAAAATATTCATGATTCTACTTACACTGTTATTATAGATGATATTGACTCTGAATATTTTCGACGTGGATATGTTAAAATTCCAGGATACCTGAAAATGTTCTTTAACAACATGAATTACATTCATAAAGAACAACTTATTGCATTGAAAGAATTTATTAATGGATCAACAGAAGAGTAAGACGATATACGTCACCGGAGCAGCAGGATATATTGGATCTGTTGTTTGTAAGCGTCTTATAGAAGACGGGTATAAAGTCATTGCAAATGATCTTTTACCCATTGAACATTCATACTATACATGGAAATATACTAGAAAATCTTTCGAAACATTTTTTGACGGAGTTCCACCTGCTATTGATGCAGTTGTTCATCTGGCCGCGCATAGTTTGCTAGGTCCATCAGTGAAACATCCTTTTCCGTATATGGAAAATAATGCAATTAAAACATTTCAAATGTTAAAGCATCTAAGGCGATATAATATTCCTATTATTTTCTCTTCAACTGCTGCAGTTTATGGAAATAACCCCAAAGATAATCTTCCCTTTGTAGAAACTGATATTCCTAATCCATGTAATCCATATGGTGAATCTAAAGCTGCAGCTGAAACATTTATCAAAGCATCAGGTTTAGATTATGTGATTTTTAGATATTTTAATGTATGTGGATCATATGGAGATGTCGGCCAAAAATCTGATCAACCTCACATTATGACAGCTTTATGTCGACATATGAATGATCCTGTCAATAAAAAATTCACTCTTAATGGAAATGACTTTAACACGCCGGATGGAACGTGTATTCGAGATTACGTGCATGTTCGGGATATTGCTGAAGCGCATATTCAAGTCTTAGATAAAATGCTTTTTACCGGAAAATCGATTAAAGAAATCTATAACCTAGGCCGTGGGGTGGGCTATAGCAATCTAGAAATCATTGAGCTGTTTGGCATCGATATTCAAGATATTACAATTGGCCCTTCTCGCCCCGGTGATCCAGGAATTTTGTTCTCAAATCCTGATAAATTTATGGATAATTTTGATTATAGATTTCCACATAGTTCAATTGAAAATATGATACAATCACATAAAGAGTATTTTAATGGTAAAAGATAACTATTCTCCTTGGGAGAGAAACGAAGTCAATAAAAATTCTCAAGGCGGAACAGAAAAAATGGTAGAAAATCTGATTGCGCGAGCAAACCAAGATCTTTTACAAAATTTTCAAATTATTCCCAGCCGAGTTAGAGAGCTTCGTGAAGATAAAATTCGAATCTACTGGTTGCATGATCTCGCATATGACCCTGAAACAAATCATCTAAAAGACCAATGGTCTAGAGACCGTTTCCATAAAATCGTATATTGTGGAAACTGGCAAATGAATCAATATCAGGATTTCCTAGGAGTTCCACAGGACTCTAAGACTTGCGTTATTGAAACTGCAATTGATCCTATTCAATTTGTTCCTAAGAGCAGAGAACAGATTCGTTTGGTTTATACATCTACTCCTCAACGAGGATTGGAAATTTTAGTTCCGGTGTTTATCGAATTGGCTAAAAAGTATCCAAACATTCATCTTGATGTGTTTTCATCCTTTGCAATCTACGGATGGCCAGATGCTGATAAACCATGGGAACATCTCTATGAACAATGTCGACAGCATCCTCAAATCACATATCATGGATTTGCTCCTAATGATGTTGTGAGAGAACATGTTCAAAGAGCTCATATTTTTTCATATCCATCGATCTGGCAAGAATGCAATTCAAAGGCTTTAATTGAGGCCATGTCGGCTGGATGTCTGTGTGTCCATCCAGATTTTGCTGGTCTTCCTGACACTGCAGGTGGACTAACAGCAATGTATCATTGGACTCCGAATAAGAATGAACACGCAAATATTTTCTATGGAATGTTAGATAATGCTATTCAAATCGTAAATGAAGAGCAAACTCAAAACTATCTAGGATTTGTAAAGCAATATGCTGATTCTAGATTTAATTGGGGCAATATTATCACAAGATGGAATTCTCTTCTGTCATCTCTATATTCACAATATGGACAAGAAGACCTTTCTATCCCATCGCAATATTTGACTATTAGGACAACACAATGATTGTATCTAAAGTTCCGCTCAGAGTGTCTCTATTTGGAGGAGGCACTGATTTTCCAGAATATTTTGGTAAGCATGGTGGCGGAGTTTTAACGTTTGCGTTAGATAAGTATATGCATATTTGTTTAAACAGAACTAATGCACATGAAAAAATTAAACTCATGTATTCAGATATAGAATTTGAAGATGCTCATGATCTTAAGCATAATATTGCCAGAAATACTCTAACTCTTCCTTTATACAAGGAACATGCAAAAGGGTTAGAAATTGCATCTTTTGCAGATATTCCGACTGTGGGAACCGGTTTGGGATCATCATCTGCATATGCTGTTGGACTGATAGAAGCCTTGGATAAAATGTTAGGAATTCAAGCAACACAATCAAGAGTTGCTGCTAAAGCTGTACACGTTGAATTAGAATTGTGCAAATCAAACATTGGAATTCAAGATCAATTTGGCTGTGCCTTAGGTGGAATAAAATATCTTCAATTCCATAATTTATATGAAAATTCTTGTCAAGCCTATTATCTGCCAACATGCAATGATCTTCCTAGAAATTTATTTCTAATTTATACTGGCATTAAACGTGATGCTAATGAAATTCTCAAAGAACAAAATTCTAATTTAGAAAAAAATATTGAAAGCCTAGATAAAATCCGCCGATTGGGTACTGATGCATGCAATCTTTTAGCTAATAATTCATATAGGGCTTTTGATGATATTGGACCCATGTTGCATGAAAGTTGGGAACTGAAAAAGTCATTGAGCTCAGTTGTTTCAACTGATTCTATCAATGATTTGTACGAATATGGCCTGGCCCATGGCGCAACAGGTGGAAAATTGTTAGGTGCAGGTGGAGGTGGATACGTACTTTTTTATGTACCTGAACGAAATCATGAGTTATTTAAATCTATTATGAACCCATTAACAGATTTTCAGGCAGGCCTGGATCACGAAGGAGTACGGTCTTATGTCGTTAAGTGAATTTCATGCAAATTATGCAGAAGAATTGCATGCAGCTTTAACTAGCGTCGATGTAAAAAATTTAAATTTGGCTGCATCATATTTGGTATCTGCTATTTCTGATGAAAGAAATATTTTTGTTTGCGGAAATGGCGGATCGGCTGCTATTGCTGATCATTGGGCCGTGGATTTTATGAAATGGATTAGGACAAACAGCCCTCTTCGTCCTCGAATCACGTCTTTGACGTCAAATGTGCCGGTGTTGTCAGCTATTTCAAATGATATTTCATATGAGGATGTTTTTGCGTATCAATTAGAATCATTGGCATATGAAAATGATATTTTAATCACGGTTTCGTCCTCAGGAAATTCTCCTAATATTAAGAAGGCCATCAACACGGCCAAAGAAATGAGTATGATCACCATTGCTCTATGCGGATTTGATGGCGGAGCATCATTAGAAGCTCTTGTTCCTCTATACGTGCCATTCTATAACTATGGCATTGTAGAAGATTCCCATCAAGCCATCATGCATATTTTGACTCAATATATCACACAAGCTGGTGTACATTCTGGTTCTTGGTGATATAATGATCTTCTAATTTAATTTATGAGGATTGATATGGCCAGAGCTTCTGTTCTAAACCAAAAGAGCCTTAAAACCATTAAGGCTGAAAAGAAAGCCGCCAAGCGCGCTAAGTTTGCTAGTGGTGTTGATAAGTTTATCGGTGATGAACCTCTCCCTCAGGTGTATGAATCTGAGGGAGTTCTTGCTACTTCTTATAATTGGTATAATTACAATTACGGATCCAAAGATGGCATTCCATGGATTGTTGAATACATGAAAGCCAATGGATATTCTTCAGCAGAAATTTCTGCATTTAGGGCTGCACCCGATTGGAAGCCAGGTATCACCCTAGGCGCGTTTTGTCGAATGGTGAATATTGGTTCAACTCTTCCGGAATATTCTTATCAGTGGGCAAAGCGTAAAATTCAAGAAGTTATTGAATATCAACGTCCTAAAACCTCTTCTGTTCAAACTTCTTCTATCACAATTGCTGATCGTATTAAGGATAAAGTTTCCAATATGATTGGTGATTTTGAAGAACAGATTGATATGTTTGTTGAAAACGGCTTTAAGTCAGATTTTGACGCATTTGAATATATGAAGAAGAATGACGTTAAGGCCGCCCAGGCCGCGAAGGTTTCAGATTTTTATTCTCCTCTTAAAGCTGAACTTGAGGCAGCTCTAGCTGGGAAAGACTCTCAACTTAAAGAGGGATATTCAAAACTCACAAAAGCTCAGATGAAGGCTCTTCTGGATTTTGTGTCTAGTTTTGTCAAGGGCTCGAACACAGCCGCGGTTATTAAGAAAACTGTACGAAAGCCTCGTAAAGTGAAAGTGAAATCTGCCGATCAGCTTACAAATAAGATGAAATATCTTAAGGAAAGTGGCACCTATAAGATTGCTTCGATCGACCCCACGCGCATTCTTAAAGCAAAGGGTTTAGTTGTATTCAACACTAAATATAGAAAGCTAGGCATCTATATTGCTGCTACTGAAGAGGGTCTTTCTGTAAAGGGAACAACGATTCAGAATTTCTCTGAAGAGCAATCTTTCTCTAAGGGCGTGCGTAAACCTGAAGCCGTTCTTCCTGGCATTCTTTCTCAGCCTAAAATGGGTATTATCAAAACATTCAATAATATCAAGAGCACGCAATCTGTGTTGAATGGTCGAATTAATGAAGACACTATTCTAGTAAAGGTTTTTTAATGAGTTCAAATAACGTTGTGATGTTTCCAAGAAAAAATCCTCTGCCCATTTCAGAGGATCAATATCATGGAGATGTTAGAGATTATAAAGAAGGATATTTAACACTTATAGCAGATGACGCAACAGATTTTATTTTGAATCAACTCGATTCAATGGGTTTTGACATCATAATGAATGATAATATTACACGTGATGCTCTTCTTGTGCGTGAATCGATTATCAGTTTACTTATGCGTGCTTCTGATATAGAATATCCTATACAAGAATTAACAGATGAAATTTTTGATTTCGATTTACCTGAAGAAAGTGAACAAGAATGATTATTATGGATTTGTCGCAAATTATGATTGCGACTCTCATGGTTTCTTTAGGAAACTATACAAATGCAGAAGTTGATGAAAATTTGTTTCGTCACATGTGTTTGAATAGCATTCGTGCAAATTTAATGAAATTTAAAGGTGAATACGGAAATTTGGTGATTGCTGCTGATGGAGCACATTCATGGCGTAAGCAAATTTATCCATATTATAAAGCGAATCGTAAAAAGGATCGTGATTCGTCTGAACTAAATTGGACTAAGATTTTTGAACACCTAAATAAAGTTCGTGATGAGCTTAAAGAATTTTTTCCTTTCCCGGTAATCCATCTTGACGGCGCTGAAGCTGATGATGTTATTGGTGTTTTAGCTCGAAATTTCAATTATGAAAAAATTCTAATTCTAAGCGGCGATAAAGATTTTCAGCAGCTTCAGGCATATCCTAATGTGGAACAATATTCCCCTGTGTTTAAGAAATATCTTAAATGTCCTGATCCAGAAGCATTCTTGAAAGAGCACATTATCCGCGGGGATGTTGGCGATGGAATTCCAAATTTTCTATCACCAGATAATTGCTTAGTTGTAGGAACTCGTCAAAAGAGCATTTCTAGCAAAAAATTGGAAAATTGGCTAAAGGCTAAAGACGCAAAGGATTTCTGTACTGAGGAAATGCTTCGAGGTCATAATCGTAATGAACTATTAATCGATCTGTCTAACACTCCCCAGGCGCTTCAAGATCAAATTCTGGCTGAATATCAAAATCAATTAAATAAACCAAAAGCGGATTTATTTGACTATTTTATGACACATAGACTGCGCAATTTGATTGAAGATATTGGAGATTTTAAATGAGACGACCCGCCCTTCACGAAATTTTAGAAACAGTTTCTAATGCACCTATCGAAGCGCGCCAAGACCTCTTGGGGCACCATGCTCCAAATGTTCATATGGTTATGTTTCTAAAACACACATTTGACCCCAACATCCAGTTTCTCCTTCCTTCTGGCCCGGCACCATATAAGCCTCAAGCTGGAGTAGATTTAACTGATATGTTTTATTCGACCTGGAGACAGGTTTATCTGTTCGTGAAAGGCGGAAATGATCAGTTGTCTGACACGCGTAGACAGATGCTATTCATTCAATTTCTAGAATCTCTACATCCAAAGGATGCGGAGCTCATGAATAAAATGAAGGACAAGCTCCCACCATATCCTGGGATCACGTATGAATTGGTTTATAATACATTTCCAGGTCTTCTTCCCAATCCTAAAACTGTAGAATATGTGTCTGCATACGTAGAGCCTGTTAAGGTTCAAAAGGAGCAGCCAACACATGCCATGTTTCAAAATGCGTCAGCTGACGATGATTTTTTCCCAATTGTCGAAAATAATCAGTTTACAGTTGAAGAAGTTGATGATAATGTATCAGAGAATAAAACAAAACGCACTCTGAAATATAAGGACGACCCTAAACCCTGCCCTTTTGGATGTCTTGGTACAGATGGATTAGTAAGACTATTTCGTCCAGGGCCAAGAACAACTCATCTAATGAGGGCTCATTCTCTAACTAAACAACAAATCGCTGAACTCAAATAAGGTAGAAACAAATATGTCTAAGACTCATCGTTCGTTTGGTAATCGTGAACGCGACTTTGATGATGAATATCACGATTATTATCATGAATATCGTGATCATAAGCGCCAAAAGAAAATTCAACGAGCGTTGAAAACTATGGATGTAGATGAACTTATGGACATGGAAGATTACGAAGAATGAACAACGAATATTGGGGATATCATCTAATTTTAGACGTGGCAGATTGTGATCAGGATTTTATCACAAATCCTGACCTACTTTCTGCATGGGTTAAAGAATTGGTTCAAGATATCAAAATGGTAGCATATGGTGAACCGCAAATTTTGCATTTCGGTCATAATGCTGATCATTTAGAGGGTTGGACTGTTCTCCAACTTATCGAGACGTCTAATATCACAGCGCATTTCTGTGATAACACTAGAGAAGGCTATATTGATATTTTTTCATGCATGCCATTTGATGAATATACTGCATTAGAAAATGTCCAAAAATGGACTAAAACAAACCAAATTAAGCATACTATGCTAAAAAGGAAAGCTACATCATGGAACAAGTAATTTTTTCTCAAGACGATGTTCAAAACATTGCTGATTTTTTTGCTGGAAAGGTTGAACGTTTGGCGTTTCCGGGTTTTTGTCGATTTTATCGCGATGAAAAGGGAAATTATGTTTTTGAGGCTCAACGTCAATCTCGAGAGATGTATAAGTTCTAAAAAATAAATAGTTCAAAGGGAGATTTAAATGAAAAGCTTTGGACTATTTTTAGAAAGTGATCAATATATCAAAGAGCCTGGAACACAATTTGGTTCAAATGAAGGTGGACTTTATTCAGGCCCTGATGGTAATAAACATTACGTAAAATTTTACAAAAATCCAGATCAAGCAAAAGTAGAGGCTTTGACTGGTAAGCTTTATAACCATATGGGAATCAATACCGTAAACCCAGAGATGAAAAATATCAATGGGCGAGATGCTATTGTTACACCATGGAATGATAAACTAGGTCAAATGAAGCCTCATGAGTTTGATCAGCTCAATCCTGAACAAGCTAGTCAATTAGCTAAAATGTATCATGCTGCGGTTTTGTCAAAGAATTGGGACATTCTTGGTTTAGAGCATGATAATGTGATTAAGAATAAAGAAACCGGCGATTTGCATGCTATTGATCATGGTGGTGCTTTTCATTTTCGAGCTAGAGGTGCACCTAAACCATATGGATCAGATATTGATGATCATGATTCTCTAATGAACAATGATCAAGCATCAGGCCAAGTTTTTAGGTCTTTACACAAACAATATCCAGAAGCGATTCGAAATGCTGCACATGAAATTCTTCCTAAACTAGATGATGATCATATCGAACATATTTTTAGAAATTCTGGGTTGACAAATTGGCAAGATTTGTATAATAATTTCAATGAAAGGAAAAATAAGCTAAAGGGCTTATATAAAACATAAGATTATTTTCTATTTTTAGGTAATCTTCCTAAAATATATGTTTCATCAGGTTTTTCAAATGATATAGTTTCATTTATACCATTATTCCACCATTTTTTCCGTATACTCTAATTTTATTTTTCTGATATTCAGACATTTTTTTACGAGTCTTATCTGATACAATTCTATTTGACATTCTTTCAGATGCTGCTCTTTTGAAAGTTTCGCTATGTGTATGGCCATAAAATGAATTTAATGCTCCTGGATTATTTCCTCCACCATCTTTTCCATTTTCAAGTCTCATATTAGCCCACTCTTTAGATTCAACTATATTATTGTTTTTTGAAAAATGTAGAGCGAATTTCATGCATTCATCTTGATTATTAAATTCCCACACCTGATCTGTTATGATATGCTCTCTACCATATTTTTGTATATGTTTTACCCAATATAATCCTGAACCATCATACTCATATGGATCATTTTTAGTTTTGCCGAAATACTTTAATCCAGTAACGGCATGTCGTTTTATATAAAGATAAATAGTCATCGCTGATTCTTCTTGTTGAATTAGAGTTAGTGGGACTGCCATCCGCGACTAACATTTTATTTATAGGAGATTTCACTATTTGGATTTTTATGAATACAGGATTTGTCTCTGTTGTAAAAGACAAACACGATGAATATGGTGAAATTCTTATTGTTCGAGCTAGAGATAAGGAAATTCTCGAAGAGCTTTTTCCAAATTACAATATTTTAGAAACTCCAACGGCCGATTACAAATATCGAGTTTTCTGTGGTAAGGCTGATTTTGCAGTATTAATGCTTAAGAGAATTATGGATATCGATTATGATAACTTCAAAAACAGTGTAGAAGATCGCGATCTGCATCACCTCTACACTCAAGTTTGGTATGAAGGGTTTTTCTATCAAAAGTAAATTATGACAGAATCCTCTTGAGTCTATCAAGTCTGGATTCTGTCATTTCTTTTTTATAGTTATGCATCAACGTTTGCATTTTTGGATCTTTAAACTCTTCTGGCTTATGCTTAGCTAATATTTCATTTTTATGTTGTGCTAATGATCCCAAAAGTTTCGCTGTCATATAGTCTAATGCGTGGTGCCCTACATTTTCATGCTTTTTTAACTCATTAAGCATAGCATCATGACCATGATGCGTTAACGCTGAATGTAAAAGAGCTTGAGCAGTGTGCGAGAGCTCGGATTTAGAAATATTAATAGCATCTTTAGGTGTTATATTCTTTGCTATCATTGGATATTTTGTGGATTGCGCCAAAATAAATGGATCCTTTTTGAGCTTTTCATATATTTCTTTACCATGCTTTTCCATGTCTTCTGGAGTAAATTTTTTGTGGTTTAGTAACGGCATTACATTCCAGATAGAACTATTGCTAGGATTATACTTAGAAATCAAATCATTAATATGTTGTCTAGTTGTTGCAGGATGATCTAAAATTACTTGGCCCGCATGGCCGCTGCTGTTATTGATGTCATAAAATAATCCGTGCGAATGAATATCTCTGATATGCTGCGGATCAATTCCTATATCATTTGCATCATGATGAATTAAATCTTTAGTTATTAATCTATGATCTCTAGCAGCAATTCCTGCTTCCAGAGGATTTTGTTCATAATGATCTAGCATTTTTTTAATCTTTGGATCCAATTCATTTGGATGATGTTGCATATCATATGCGTGCCAGACTTTAATTTTGTTTCCGTCTTCCTCATGTTCATCTGGTGTATGATGAATTCTCCATGAAACGTCCTTTGGCAATAGGAATTCCCTTTCATCTGGAAAATTTGAATGATGCCCGATGTATCCACCAGGATTTCCTGGACTCAAATGAAATTGAATTAGATGTTTATAACCATCATCTTGAGGATTACCAAATCCTTTTGCAACTTTTTTACTTATCGATGTCGATGTATAAGCAGGCATGAACAATCTATTTTCCGGATGCTTAGATGCTTCTTCTCCTGGATTGAATGCTGCGCCATGAAAAACATCCAAATATGTCGGAGTTCTTCTGGAATGCAACATCCTATCTAAATTTTTATTTTGTATTTCATGTTCTAATGAAACTGTGCGCTGATCCTCAAAATATCTAGTTTTATGTCTATCCATATTATAGTTGTTTAATCTGGATGAATCTGATGTGTAATCATCAATAATTTTGTCCTCATCTGGATATTCGTAATGCTTGGTTAAAGCATTTTCTACTTCATCGACATTTCTACCTAAATGGCTATTATGATGTTCATCAGTTCCATATGGGTCTTCATAATTATATCTATCTCTAGGACGACGATCTTCATGCATATTCTGGCCTTTGCAATGAGCATGTCCAGAATATGATGTATCGACAACAGTTCCAAATTTGTTAATCATTAGAGCCATTTTTTATCCTTTTCGAAGGCTGCAGCCAACGCATTTTTTAATTCATTGTTAGAAACATGTGTTTTGATATGACGTATCATGTCATCAGCTACTTTGTGTTTATCTAAATTGTGGTAATAATAATGATCTATAACCATGGATAAAAGCTTAGATGAAGCTTGATTAACAAAATTTGGACGATTTTTTTCAGGTGTATTTTCATACATGTTGCTTAGATGTTTTTTGATAATATGTTTCCAAGTTTTCATAGAATCATTCTTATCATTTTTTAATGAATGATTCATATCCATTGAATCTCCTATACCCCACATACTATCTTTATAATCAGTAAGATATCTTTTAGCTAAAAGATCTCCTTTTTCTTCAGGTGTAGCGTTATCATATTTCATATCATGCAAATGATCATTAATAATATGTTTGTAATAATCTAAGCTTGTTCCATGATGTTTAGCATGAGCATCGATATATTTGTTTGCCTTCTCTGCATGAGAATCATCAAATATCTTTGAAAAGTTATCTGGAAATTGCGATATTCTATTTGCTATATCATCACTTTGATATTCTTGATGAGGCATATGATCTTTGACTGTATTGTTTAGATGATCTAAAATGTAGCTCAATTCATGTCCTGTAATTTTTAACTGGCCTGGAAAATTATCACTAGCTGTGAATTTTTTATTGATATCATGTACCGTTTGATATGCATTATCTCTATTAAGGTCATTCATCATTTTTTTAACCATAGGATGGATTCCATCTGGATCTCTTGGTGCATTGAGCATCTTTTGATGCATGGCTTTATCTTTTAGGTTTTTAAAAACATAAGAATTTTGTGTATGCTTATCTGATAATGATTCTGGATCAATATTATTGTCATGCATATATTGCTGAACTGTACTATGATGCATATTATCAATGTTTGTAATATCATGTTTAGATGCATCTTTAGATAAAGCTTTAACCAATGCATCTTTTACAGCCCCAGGATTTCCGTGAGCTAACAAGGTTGGCATAATACCTTCATGACCATTTTTTACAAAATCTTTAAAGTGCTTTTCATAGTCTAAATCATTTAAAGATATATTCTTATTAGATAATGCTTTAATTAAAGCATTCATCATATTTTCATTATATTCTTTCTTATCATAAGAATCACTTATTTTATTGTACAAGTCATTTTTATCGGGTGATGCAAAATGTTTTAATGCAAAGTTTTTAACATATTCTGGATCAATTTTTGAAGCATGATTCAATGCATGTTGCTGTGCATATGAATCTTTAGCAGATTCAATTTTTTTGTATGTCTCTGATTTATCATAATTTGGATGTTTCATTAGAGCAGTTTGATGATAATCTAGATTAGCATGAGGTTCGAGCATTTTAATATGTTCTTTTGTTAGTGGGAGACTGTGACCCATTTCTAATTTATCCAAAACGTCTTTTGGATAATATTTGACGTCATATGTAAGAGGATCTTTCTCTTTTTCTTTTTGCATCCTTTTAATTTCTTTTTCATCATTTGAATTAATATCATGATGTTGCATATCATATGCGTGCCAAACGGTATGACCGGTTTCAGTTTCTGTGGGTTCAGGATGAAGTTTCCATGAAACATTTCTAGGTAAAACATATTCTCCTTCTCCAGGGTGATTAGAGTGTTTTCCTACAAAAGTTCCTTGCGCGCCTGGTTCAAGATGAAAATGAATAATATGTTTTCCATTACCAAACCCTCTAGCAATATACTTACTTACAGATGTTGAAGTATATGCCGGCATAAACAATCTATTTTCTGGATGTTTAGAAGCTTCTTCTCCTGGATGAAAAGTAGCACCATGATATACATCAAGATAAAATGGATTTTTATGCTCTTTCATGAGCTTATCCAACTCAACGGCTTGACTAGCATGCTTCATATTGAAAAACTGTTCTTTAGGGTCATTATGCCTGTTTACCAAATATTTGTTTAGATCATGCGAAGAGCTGGTATATCTAGACATGGCAGGCCACGATGGATGGCTTTTAACTCTATCATAAATTTTATGTAAATGTTTTTGAATCGCATCTAGACCCGCTCCTAAATGATCATTATCATTTTCACTGAAATAATTGTGATTTTTGTGAGCTTCATTCAGAGATTCTTTAATTTTAGAATGAGCGTGTCCAGAATTTGAAGTGTCGACAACAGTTCCATATTCATCCACAGGATGTCTTTTAGAATGAGCATGTCCAGAATTTGATGTATCAACAACAGTTCCATATTCATTTGGATCGTGGTGTTCAAATCCACCCGTATATACAGCTGTTCCAAAATCGTCTGTTACATTTTTTGATTCGAAAAATTTCTTGAATGACATCACACCTCGCGGGACTATAAATTCTTATATGGTTATACAATATTTATAAATATGAATGAAGGAGAACTTATGCCTCAATACGGTTTTAGAAATAAGAATACCGGCGAAGAATGGATTCAGAGAATGGGAATCTCTGAAATGGAACAATTTATCCTTGACAATCCACACATTGAAACTTTTCCAAACGGCGCACCTATGCTGCATTCAGGGCGCGGGCTAGGTGGTGGATTGAAAGTCGATAATGGATTTAACGATCTTCTAAAAACAATCAAGAAAGGAAACAGCAAAGGATTTACTAAAGCAAATTTCAACACCAAATAGTGACATTTAATTTCGTCATGGCAACTTTAATTTCAAGGAGCCTCAATGACTCAACTTATCCTAGAAGAAATTCCATCAACTTATCGCATGACAAAGAAGCAAAATAAGAAAGCTGCTTCTGCTAAAAACTCTCCACATAATAATGGAATGCGATTAAGAACAATATCTCCACTCACAAAAAATCAAGAGCAGACTTTTGAATCATATTATAATGATCAAAATTTGTTTTTGCACGGATCAGCTGGAACAGGTAAAACGTTTTCTGCTTTGTATCTGGCATTAGATGAAATTATGAATACATCTGAATGTCCATATAAGAAAATTTTCTTGATCAGATCTGTTGTGCCTACACGAGATATGGGATTTTTACCAGGATCAGCTAAAGAAAAAGCAAAGGCTTATGAAGCACCATATTATGCAATTTGCACTGAATTGTTTGGTCGCGGTGATGCATATGAAATTCTAAAGAATAAAGGTCTCATCGAATTTATGACTACGTCATTTATTCGAGGTGTCACTCTTTCAGATTGCATTGTGATTGTAGATGAAACTCAGAATTTATCTTTCGAAGAATTAGATTCTGTGTTAACACGTGTTGGAAATAATTGTAAAATTATCTTTGCTGGAGATTTCAGACAATCTGATTTTAAGAAAGATTCAGAAAAATATGGCATTTTGGATTTCATGAAAATCATTAGAAAGATTAAACAATTCGACTTGATTGAATTCAATCGAGATGATATCGTAAGATCATCACTAGTGAAATCATATATTATAGCAAAAGAGGATTTGCACATTAAAACATGAATAAATTTGATCTAAAATTAGTTAAACACTTGGATATTTCAAGTGAAACTACAGAGAATGGTAGATTCTATTCAGTGACCGAGGGTGTAAAATATCCCTCGGTCACAACCGTATTATCATCAATGAAAGATGATTCATGGTTAAAAAAATGGGAAGATGCTGTTGGAGCAGATTATGCTAAAACCTACACCGCCGTCGCAGCAAGGCGTGGAACAAATTTGCATACTTTGTGTGAAGAATACATTAAAGGAAATCCTGATTACTTAAAAGGACATATGCCTTTCAACATCGCATTGTTTAAACAAGTACAAAAGATTTTGGATACTTCATTAACTGAAGTATATGGTTCAGAGATTGCTTTATATTCTAATCATCTAAAAGTTGCAGGTAGATGCGATTTGATTGGTAAATTTAATGGAAAGCGCTCCATTATCGATTTTAAAACAACCAATTATTGGAAAGATATGGATCGTCTTTCTGGATATTTTATTCAAGAAGCAACTTACATGATGATGTTTATGGAAATGTATGGTCTTGAAATTGAGCAACTTGTAACAATTTCTGCTGCTGAATCCGAGCCATGTGCTCAAGTGGTAATTATTGATGATCCATGGGTGTGGTGCAAAAGAGCTGTAAAACTTATCAAAAATTATTATGTACAGAACTCCAAATAAGAGTTATATTTCTTTATGATCAAAATTTGCACCATGCTAATTTCGCCCGAAATCCTTAAAACCAAGGAAATCGAAATGGAAGCTCTTGGAGTCATCTATGAGCAAGTTGATAAGAGAACGTTCATCATTTATGGTGATGATGAAAATGTTCGTGCTGATCTTGTAAAGATGTTTCCATATAAGGATCGAATCATTTACTAATCATAAATCTGTTTTTGTTATGATAACTCCATAAAGGAGAATGCTATGCAAAATATGATTGCTGTTTCTATGGCTGGATTCACCGGGGTTGTTGCTCTTACTACGGGAGCCATTCTTAAAAATATCGATTCGCCTAAGAAGCAAATTGAAGTTGTTTATGAACGATCTGTAGAACCCGTTCCAGTGGTATTTCTAAAGGGTGCTCCTAGACACACTCCTATTTTAGATAGTGAGCATTTTTATCTTGCTGCCACCATGTGGGCTGAAGCTCGAGGAGAGGGGCCTTCAGGAATGGGTTACGTGGGTCATGTTATTATGAATCGTGTTTCTGAAAATTTCAGAGGCTCTACTATTTCCGATGTAGTTCTTTATCCTAAGCAATTTTCTTGTTGGAATGATAATGATCCTAATAAGAAAATGCTAAACATTGAATATTTGGAGAATACCACTGGGGCACAGAGGGCTGCATGGGAGACTGCCAAATTTTTGGCTAAGCAGATTATGTTTGGTTCTAAAGATTATACAAAGGGTGCTCTTTTCTATCATGCTGATTATGTTGATCCAAATTGGAGCTCTTCATATACTATAACTGCTAAAATTGGCAATCACATTTTTTATCGATAATTTGAAAATTCCTGTTTACAAAAAATCTGATTTTGATATTATATCAATATCAACTTAAACCGAAAGGAAATATATATTATGGCACATTGTCTTGAAAAGCTCGCTGATGGTTCTTACTCCCACGCTTATGTTGGTGAAGTTCCTTGGCACGGTCTTGGTACTCGAGTAGAAGCAGACCTTCCTCCTGAAGCTATTATGAAGGCTGCAGGACTTGATTGGGAAGTTCAAAAGGTTCCACTTTTTGCTGAAATTGGTGGTCAAAAAATTCAAACTAAGGCTGAAGCTCTAATTCGTTCTACTGATAATCGAATTCTCAGCACTGTGACTGATTCGTGGAACCCTGTTCAAAATGCTGAAGCTTTCGATTTCTTCAGTGAATTTGTTCAAGCTGGTGATATGGAAATGCACACGGCCGGTTCTCTCCATGGTGGCCAAGTTGTATGGGCCCTCGCCAAGCTAAAGAACACCTTCTTCGAACTGTTCGGCGGTGATCGAACTGACGGTTATCTGCTTTTCAGCAATCCCCATAAGTTCGGTAAGGCTATTGACGTTCGTTTTACAGCGACTCGAGTTGTCTGTAATAACACTCTGACTCTAGCTCTAGAATCCGAATCTTCAAACATGGTTAAGATGAGCCATCGTCGAGAATTCAATCCAGAGCTTGTAAAGGAAACCCTCGGTGTATCTACGGCTAAGCTCGACAAGTATCGTGAAGCTGCAGTTTTCCTAGGCTCAAAGCGATACACCGCTGAAAACGTGGTTGATTATTTTAATCGTATTTTCCCCAAGACTACTGAAGCTAAGGCTGAAGCCGCTGAACTTGCTTCTCGTGCAGCTCGAATTGCTAATGATGTTCTAGAAACTCAACCTGGGGCTCAATATGCTGAAGGGTCTTTCTGGCAGCTTTATAACGCTGTTACCTTCACCACAGATCACCTTCTTGGTCGATCTGCAGATACCCGAGTTGCTTCTTCATGGTTTGGTGCAAACAAGGATCGTAAGGTTCGCGCCCTAAATCTAGCTATTGAACTCGCAGAGGCTGCTTAAGCAGCCTCTCTCCTTCATAATGAATATGTCTAATGATTTAGAATATTTTGATACTTTGCCACAGCATATAAAAGATTTCTTCAAATATGAAGATATTCAAAATTCATATTTGCAAAAAGACGATTTTGAACTTATTCCATTTGAACGCATTAAAGAAATGCTTAAGCATTTTGCTAAACAAGAAACACTAGATTTATATGGACCTACCCATCCAAACGTTAGGAATTTCTAATTGGTGTAAGACTGTGGAAGCGGCGTCCTTGTTAGCCCCTGATAGAGATTGGATTGTAATTAAATGAATATATTAGAAGAATTTTGGGAAGCCCTAGATGAGCTAGATGAAGCTCTATATGAAGGCGAAATTGGTGTTCGTCAATATAATCAATATCTAAAAGATTTAAATGAACAATATGGTATGAACACTCCACCTTTAGAGGATTTTTAGGGTTTACATTTTATCCGATTGTGATAAAATAAATCAAATTGATTGAAGGAAATATGTAATGACTCGTAAACTAGCAACTTTACGTAATATTAGTGATGTGCGTCCAATCGAGGGTGCGGACGCAATCGAACTTGTCATTGTAGATGGCTGGCAGGTTGTAGCTAAAAAGGGAGACTTTTCTCCTGGCGATCTATGTGTTTATTTTGAAGTAGATTCAGTTCTTCCTATTAAACCAGAATATGAATTTCTCCGGAAGGGTTGTTATGTAAAGAAGGACTGGATTGCTAAGCAATATCCCGCGACTCACCCTACTGGAGAAGGGTTTAGGCTTAAGACGATTAAGCTTCGCGGTCAAATTTCACAGGGTCTTGTGACAAAGCTTCCCCATGAAGTTTCTATGCATATTTTGGCAAATATTGAAGCTGACAATGATCTAACTGAATTCATGGGTGTAATTAAGTGGGACCCGCCTGTTCCAACACAATTAGCAGGTAGAGCTAAGGGTAATTTCCCGATGTTCATTCGTAAGACTGATCAAGAGCGTGTCCAAAATCTGTCTGGAAAGTTTTGGCGGGAAAATGGTGGTGACCCATATGAAGTTACCATGAAGTTAGATGGTTCTTCTTGTACAGTTTATTATAACAATGGTCAAGTAGGTGTATGTTCAAGAAACTTCGATCTAGATTTAGGTGAAGAAAATCAAGACAATTCATTTGTAAAGATGGCAAATGAAACTAACATTCTTTCTGCTCTGTCTTTATGGTGTCAAAATGAAGGGCGTAATATCGCCATTCAAGGTGAACTCATGGGCCCTGGAGTTCAAGGGAATCGAGAAAGGTTTTCTGAGCTTCGATATTATGTTTTCGATATTTTTGATATCGATACACAGTCTTATATTGCAGAAGGAGAACGAAATGTAATTCTTCTTCAACTAGAGGCTCTAGGGTGCAAGATTTATAGCGTTCCATTTGTGGATTATATGGTTCCACAAATTCATACTATGAATGAACTTCTAGCTTTTGCTGTAGGTCGTTCTATTAATAATCCTATTCGTGAAGGTGTCGTTCTCAAGAACCTTAAAAATCCAAATATCTCATTTAAAATTATTTCAAATGAATATCTTCTAGGTGAAGAATAATGAAACAAAAATCTTTTAATTGGTTTTTAGCCCTTGCAATCATTTTTAATGTACTTTTATGGTTTGGATTGTATAATCTAATTGTGACTATCACAGAAACTCTTAATTCTATCTTTTAAGGAAAATTTACATTATGTCTAAAACATATTTTATGCGGTCTGGTAACACGTATCGGTTTGCATCTGAGGCCTCAGTTCAAATTTCAGAACGACTTCCAGTAGGTAATTATACAGTAAAGGTTGATATGAATAATGGTCAATTCTTTCTAGAAATGATTGAAGCATTTGAACCTCCTAAGAAGATTTACGGCAACGTTTTAAGTCGAACTGACCGCATTCTTGAAACTTTCATGGATCGACAATATTCGACAGGCATTCTTCTTGCCGGTGAAAAGGGTTCTGGTAAGACTCTTCTATCTAAGAATCTGTCTATTGAAGCTGCTAAGCGATATAATATGCCTACGCTTATTATCAACACACCTCTTTTCGGTGAGGCCTTCAACACATTTATCCAAACTCTGAATCATGAAGCTTGTATCATTTTCGACGAATTCGAAAAGGTATATGCTGATTCTCAGCAACAAGAGAGTCTTCTAACTCTTCTAGATGGTGTATATCCAACTAAGAAGCTTTTCATTCTTACTTGTAATGATCGGTATCGCATTAATGATCATATGATCAATCGACCCGGCCGACTATATTATTTCCTTGAATATTCTGGTCTAACCACGGAATTCATCAAGGAATATTGTGAAGACACTCTAAATGATAAGAGTCAAATTGACACCGTAATCAGTGTTTCTGCGCTGTTTAAGGATTTCAATTTTGATATGCTTAAAGCTCTTGTCGAAGAGATGAATCGATATAATGAACCTGCAACGGTTGCCATTGAAATGCTTAACGTTAAGCCATCAACCCGCAAGTCGTATCAAATGTTTAATATTTCTCTTATTGTCAATGGAACTCAAGTTTCGAAAGAAAAGATTGATGGCGGTGGGGAAGTTAATCTTGATCCTCTATCAGAGAATGGTTTTTACATTTGCTATTACGCAGATGAAGAAAATGAAAATTATGTCGAACTGCATGTTAATCGAGAAAATCTGATTCGTCTAGATGGTAAGTCTGGAACTTATGAGTTTATGAGCGAGGATGGCAAAAATAAGATTATTTTGACTAAGCGGCGTGCTAAGTCATACAACGTTTACGATTATCTGGTGTAATCATGAATATTTTTCTTAAAATCATCAGCAAGGGGTTGTTTTATGCAACAACCCTACTTGTTGGATTTATTCTTCTAACTCGAATTGGCGTGAATTATCTTTGGGGCTCTCACGTCTTTTATGGTGTACTTGCTGCCCCATTTGTATTAGTATTTGGAATTATCGGGCTGATGTGGCTCGGGAACATTATGTGGAACAATATCAAAAAGGATATCCAAAAATATGATGAACAAGTTTAAGTCTATTCTTCTGATCGGTCTAGCTTCACTTTCTCTAGGTGCGTGTGGTAAGATCGTAGAAGCAGGGTCAGTCGGCGTTAAGATTAGCAATCTTGGTTCTGGTGTGCAAGAAGTTCCTCTCCAGTCTGGTTGGCAAATGACTGGTATCGGTGAACGGATTGTTGAATATCCAGTCACTCAAAAGGTTTATACTTTCTCTGCATCTGGTCAAGATGGTACCGGTGCAAATGAAGAAATTATTTTCAACGATAAGACTGGTCTAACTATGGCAGGCGACGTGGCCGTGACGGCTCGAGTGCAAGCTGCAAAGGCTCCATACATTTTCACCAAGTATCGTATGTCTACAGAAGAGCTGATTCATGGTCCAATTCGTAATTCGATTCGATCTGCAATCAACATTCAAGCCGGCAAGCTAACTGCTGAAGAAATTTATACAGGTGGTAAGAGCACGCTTATTGCCCAGGCTCTTCTAGACGTCCAGAAGGAATATGCTAAGGATGGTATTGATATCATCAATCTAGATTGGGTTGGTGCTGTACGATATCCTCAATCGGTAACCGCCGCTATCACGCTTAAGACAACAAAGATGCAAGAGGCTGAAGCTGCAAAGGCTGATGAGGCTCGCGCTATCGCTCAAGCAAATGCCAAGGTAGCAGAGGCTCGAGGTGATGCTGAAGCCACTCGAATTCGAGGTGAAGCACTACGAACAAATCCACAAATTTTGCAACAAATGTGGATTGACAAGTGGACCGGCGATCTACCAACGTATGTTGGTAATGGTCAAACCATGATGATGGTTAACCCTACTCGGTAAAATAGGGGGAGAAATCCCCCTCTTTTCAAAGGAATAAAATATGGAAATACTGTTTTATATTGCAGTTGCAGTCATTACATTTTTCGTTTCGCTATTTATGACGGCATATGATTCGTCTGAAACCAATATAGAATACCAGAGTGCCGATATGGCAACACTGTCCTTACGCTTGCAATTTGGCCGCTTTTAATGCCAGTTGCAATTGGCGCTGGAATTGGATTTGCTTTTAAAAAGATTAAAGGGGATTAACAATGATATTTTATTCTATTGTAGCAATTATCATGATATGTATGATTACGGCTATTACAGTCAAACAAATTCTGGCTAAAGGTCCTACACGTAAATATGAAGATATGACTGATGTATATTTCAATTTTTTTATGGCAAATGCAGCAGGGGTGTTCGCATCTGCTTTATGGCCGTTCACCATACCAGTTTTGATCACATTTCTTGTTGCTAAGTATGTGTGGATTGATAAAAAATAAAGGGAAATAGCATGTTAGTGTTTCTTTATCTTTCAGTATATGTTATTATTATGACTGCAGTTACATTCTTTGGTACAAAGAAATATTTGGCTGAAGAAAAAACACATGATCATAAGAGTATAGCGCGTACTCCTAAAGACAAGCTAGATGATTTAATTTTTTATAGCGCTTGTGCTGCTCTAGCATGGCCAATAACTCTAATTCCAGGCTTAGCATATGCATATGCAAATTGGAAGTTTACGAATAAATAATATCATAGAAAGGGAGAAATCCAATGATTATGATATGTACAAAACAAACATTTCAATCTATAATGGTTGAGAATTTAGAACAAGCCATCACGAAGCTCAATGAATTGCATGAAGACGCTACTCTAAAATCTTTGAGTCAAGAAACTCTTTACGAATATTCTCCTGAAACAGGGTTGCAGCAAGTTTTACTTGGATGAGTTACGAAGAAATTCAAAGAAAATTTCTTCCTGATGTTTTAACTCGAGATGAGTTGCCGCAGTGGTTTATAGATATGGCTGATGCCAGATCTAAAGGTAAATGTGAATTTATTGTATGGGATAATCGGTTAGATCATATAATCTATGCCGATTATTTCTATAAAAACGAGTATTTAGAAACTCGTATATTTGAAGTTAGAATGAAAGGATATAAACGTGGCAAAAAAGCGAACTCGGAAAAAGTACATTTCAAAAGGCCGTCACTCGACAGTGACAGCGGGTCTGACTCAAGCAGTTCGAGCTGAGCGAGATCATTTTGATAAGCTAACATTCAAAGCTAATGCTTGGAAAAAGCTCCAAAATCCTTGGCTGACGGTGCAGAACCCCAATAAGTCTGAGACAAATCGTCCATTCATTAAGGTTCGAGCCAATGAATGGTGGGGCGATCCTCGGGCTTCTTATATTAAGACTCTTCCTACAGAAGGCGCTCAGGCGTAATACAACATGAACAACAGAATTGTTGCAATCGGCGATATTCATGGTCGTTTGGATTGTCTAAATGAGATGCTAAAAATGATTGATGCATCTCGTATCGATAACGAAAAATTTGATATTTATTTTCTTGGTGATTTTATTGATAGAGGGCCCAATTCTGCACAGGTTCTAGAAAAAATTAAGACTGGGCCTAAAAATTCTGATCGTTGGTTTCCACTTATTGGAAATCATGAAGATATGATGATCAAATCATATACGTCTGAAGATGATTATGATAAGATGCGGTGGAACACCAATTGGGAGAATAATGGCGGGTTGGAAGCTCTTCGATCATATGAAGAATATCCAAATGAAAATCAAATCATTAAGTCTCATGTTGAATGGCTAACAACTCTTCCGCTGTGTTATGAAACAGATAATTATCTTTTTGTTCATGCTGGATTCATGCCTGGCTATTCTCTAGACGAACAAGATGACGAAAGTATGGTTTGGATTAGAGATAGGTTTCTAAAAGCAGAAAATGATTTTGCTGGGTGGAAATATATTGTTCATGGCCATACACCACAGTGGGCAGGAAAGCCTCAGTTTAGCGAGCCGGAAATTCTTTCATGGCGAACTAATTTGGATACCGCAGCATTTCATTGCGGTATTTTGACTGCTGGAATTTTTGATCCAGATAATCCGGGCCCGCCCACTAAAATTCTTCAGACTGAACTTCTATGAGTGGATTAGAAGCATTTTTCGACGACGAATATTTCATATCTCCAGATTTGATTGAAAAAATTCGTCGTCGAAGATGTCAAATGTTAATCCACTCATATTTGTATTATGTTTTAGATGAAACTTTGATTCCAGATGAAACCTGGCAAAGTTGGGCAAATGAATTGGTTGAACTCCAAAAAAATCATCATAAGATCAAATTTTATGATGACGCTTTTGAAGGATGGACTGGAGACACTGGAGCATTTCTACCAAAGGATGATTGGGTCATAGAAAAAGCTCATCGTTTATTAAATTTAGTATGTACAAATTAGATTATTCGACATATAATAAATATGTTTAATGGTTGTTAAGTCAATTGTTAAAACTGGAAGTGACCGGGGTGCGAATCCCCGCATCTCCACATAGAGTCTCCAGAAATATAAATAGGACATATGAGCCTTATATTTCTGGAGACTATAAACTAAATGTTCTACACGATCTACAAGATAACTAATTTGATAGATGGAAAAATCTATATTGGTAAACACCAAACATCTAATTTAGATGATGCCTATATGGGTTCTGGAAATCATTTACATTCTGCTAAACAGAAACATGGATTAGAAAATTTCAAGAAAGAAATTTTACACGTCTTTGAATCAGAAGATGAAATGAATGCCAAAGAAGCTGAATTAGTTAATGAAGAATTTTGTGCTAGAGAAGACACTTACAATATCTGTCCTGGCGGAAAAGGTGGATGGGGATATGTAAATCAGAATAGAGATTTTGCAGAACATAATTCTAAAATTGCAAAATTACGTGATTATTCAGATGAAACATATCGAAACAGGTTGAGTGAAGCTGTAAAAAAATCCCCTAAACACACAGGATGGAAAAAATTCGATGGATTTAAAGGTAAAAAACATTCAGAAGAAACCAAGCGTAAAATGTCTTTAGCTAGAAAAAAATCTAATCACTCTAGTACAAAGGGGAAAATTTGGATTAATGATGGAATTTCAAATAAAATGATTCCAAAAGAAATGCAACTTCCTTTTGGTTGGGTTATTGGTAGATTAAAACATTGAGTTAACTCGTATAATAATGACCAAATGCATCGGTAGTCGGCACGAAATTGAAAACCTGACTTTGCCAGCAGGGAACTGATGTATTTGATCATGGGGATGAATAGAATCGAGCTACAGATAATAAGCAAGAGATCAACCCAGGTGACTCTGTAAAAGTCTATAAATATGAATGTAAATGCAAATGACAATACATTTATGGAATTTGCCCTAGCGGCCTAAGAAATTCCGGGGTATGGTTCCACCTAGCAACAGAACGGGCCACTTTTTATTTTATGGAGATATATATGAAAAAGCATTCACTTGCGTATTTTGATGGAGAGCCTTTCAATTCTCCACATTTTAGACTAATCTCAGATAGTTACCTGAGTGAACTTATCGTAAATTCTATTGTTGTCCCGCCCCTAGGTAACATACAGGGCAACATTGATAGTAAAACCGCTAAAGACGCAGTTATTATTGCAACCAGTGGTTCAGGATCAATGGAGGTAAATGGATCAGTCGTGCCATTCACACAAGGAGACGTTTTAGCTGTAACAAAGGCCGAAACATATTCTATTAAGAATGAGCAATTGAACGGCGATCTACAATTTGTTTCAATTATACGGAATTAATTGACCCACCTCCCTTAAACAAGGAGTGAGCCAATGGCAAACCAACTAAATTACGTACTTTTAATTGTATTCATGATGTTTTTCATGATACAATATCAAATGAATAACCAATATCTTAAGCTTCTTGAAGCTGCATCTAAGCCTCAAATCATATATGTAAGGCAAAATCCTGTAAAAACTGCAGCTAAAATTTCAACTAAACAAGTTTCATGTTTAGCCGAAGCTATATATTATGAAGGTCGTGGAGAGCCGATATTGGGACAGCGCGCTATAGCGCATGTCATAGTGAATAGAACAAAATCTGAATTATTTCCTAGCACAGTGTGCGGAGTTATTCATGACAGATGTCAATTCACATATACGTGCAGATCTAAATCTCCTATTAAAGATAAAGATGCATATCACACAGCCAAAACTGTTGCTACATCAGTTATTTCTGGAGAAAAAGATATCACGTATGGCGCCACATTTTATCACGCAAAATATGTTAAACCAAAATGGTCATATAAATTTGATCATACGATAGATATCGGTAATCATAAATTTTATAAAATTTGAGAGTGGATATGAAAGCAACAGACATTCAACATAAAACAGCAGAGATAGAATGGTGCTGGAAAATTTTTGACGAGATTAAGACTGAATTGAATGTGGCTAACATGTCAGATGTCATTAAATCTCGTCTACAATATTTGGTAAAATTGGGTCTCAAGGGCCGTCAAGATTCAAGAGAAGATTGATGGCCGTACAAAGTAGATCTAAAGAATTTTTTGAAGCTGTAGATGCTCTGGTTTGGAAGCATGATATGACATATATGGATGCTGTAATTCTATATTGTGAAAAACACAACATAGAACTTGAAGCTGTGATATCATTGATTAAGAATAACGACAATCTAAAATCAAAAATTCAAATGGAAGCTGAAGATTTGAATTTTCTACCTAGAACAGCAAGGCTGCCTATATGAAGAAACCATATCATTGATGGAATCATTCGACGCATTCTGCATGTACATTGCTTTGCAATTACATTTTTCTTCTGATTATGATTATCACAAATATAATGGAAAAAGCTATGCCAATAGAGGCAGAGCTTCTTTTGAAACACGAAAAGACAAATATTATTTCCATAAATTGTCTAAAAAATCAGATCCTTTGGGATTTGTTATTGCTAATATCGTCCAGTTTGGACCAAAAATTTGGGTTGGAGATTTAGTCTCAAATGAAAAATATGCGCAAACATATATTTCATGGCTAAAACGTAAAGAATCTTTTTCATATTTCTTTGAGAGTGAATTAGCATTCCTTGATCCTGAAACATGTCTCAAATGTAAAGATGGGCAATATCCCGATCTTCTTAAAATGTACATTAAAGAAAAGATCGGGATAGAAACTATAATTGTTTTGGATAAGTACATTAAATTTTTAGATGTGTGGAATGAAAAGATTATCGACACGGCTCTCTGGCCAGAGATATATAATCTATGCAAAAAATATTCTCCTTTCGTTGAATACGATAAGAAGAAAATCAAAGATATAATCATATCATGGAGTGAAAATGGTTAAATTAGTAATTACTGACGATAATGGTCTGCCAAGTCATTTAGGTGGCCATGAAAATGAAACACACGTTGATATTGGTGCCCTTTCATTTTTAGTTGAAAAGTTTGACGTCAAAACTGTTATTGATGTTGGCTGCGGTCCAGGAGGAATGGTTAAGGCTGGCCGTGATCTTGGTTTAGATTATCTAGGTGTTGATGGTGACTTCACTGTAGAAAGAGATCTTGAAATTCAACCATATGTTACTATTCATGATTTTACAAAGGAACCTCCGCTATTCAAGACTTCAGATGGAAGTGAAGTTTTCGATTTAGGTTGGACCGTGGAATTCCTAGAACATGTTGATGCTCATTACATTTACAATTTCATGAAGACGCTTAGACAATGCAAATATGTAATCTGTACGCATGCATTTCCAGGCCAACCTGGCCACCATCACGTAAATTGTAGAGAACACCCATATTGGGTTGATATTTTTACAGCATTTGGTTTCGAAGTTGACGTTGAAACAACAAATCAAGTTAGAGATAAGTCTACCATGGCCGAAAGATATATCCGCCAGCAGAGTCTAGTGTTCAAAAACAGAAATCTTTAGACACATCCATCCATGCCATCTTTTATAATATGATGTGTCAATTCCTATTTTAACAATCACTCTTTTTTAGAAATTTACGGTTGACATAATCCTATAAATAGATTATAATACCCAAATATTATGCTGCCATGGCGAAAGGGTATCGTACCTGGCTTCCACCCAGGGGTTGAGGGTTCGAATCCCTCTGGCCGCGCATAGAGTCTCCAGAAATATAAATAGGACATACGAGCCTTATATTTCTGGAGACTATAAACTCCATTTATATTATGATGTTCCGTGAGATTAAAACATAAAACATACATTGCACATACGGAGCTATACAAATGTCTATTAATACATTTTCAAGCCTTAAGGCGTCAGGTCAAAAGACCTTAGATAAACTAACTGCCGAGATCGCAAAGATCCAAGATAAAGGCGGTCAAAGTAAAGAAGATAATCGTTATTGGAAGCCAACTGTAGATAAAGCCGGCAACGGTTCTGCTGTTATTCGTTTCCTCCCTGCACCTCCAGGTGAAGATTTACCTTTTATTCGTTATTGGGATCATGGTTTTCAAGGTCCTAGCGGTAAGTGGTATATTGAAAAGTCACTTACAACTCTTGGTAAAGAAGATCCAGTATCAGAATATAATTCTGAGCTATGGGCTGTCTCTACAGATGATAATTCTCCAACTAGAAAGCAAGCTCGAGCTCAAAAGCGTAGATTGCATTTTGTTGCGAACATCTATGTTGTAAAGGATCCAGGTAATCCGGATAATGAAGGACAAGTTTTCCTTTATGAATTTGGTAAGAAAATCTTTGACAAGATCAATTATCAAATGAATCCTGAGTTTGATGATGAAACTCCAATGAACCCATTTAATCTATGGGAAGGAGCTGATTTTAAGCTTAAGATTCGCAAGGTAGATGGATATCAAAATTACGATAAGTCGGAATTTGCTGATCCAGCTCCTCTTTCTGACGACGATGACGAATTGGAAAAAATCTGGAAGAGCGAACATTCATTGAATGCAGTTCTAGATCCAGCTAATTTCAAGTCATATGATGAATTAAAGAAGAAGCTCAATGCCGTTCTTGGTTTAACTGAGACTGCGTCTAATTCTCTTCCAGAAAGGGAGTCTACTCCTCTTCGCACGAGAGAGGCAGAGGTTCAAAGTAAAGAACAATCACCTCCATGGAATTCAGGAGATGATGAAGATGAAGAAGATGAGAATTATTTCAAGAAGCTTCGTTCTTCACTAGAAGACTAATGAAAAGAGGGGAATTTCCCCTCTTTTTTTATGTGAATGTAGCTAAATCTAAACTTCCTCGTGGTCCAACCGTTGGCATGTTAATGCTATTCTGAACAGAATTTACAACAGAACTTGGTGCACTGATTTGTGTAAGTTGGGGAGGACTGCTTTTTTTGTCTGATTCGAATTGCATTCTTTTATTTTCTTTAGATGCTTGCTTTAAGTTTTGTGCTGCAACTGAAGGACCAGACTGTTTAACTTGATTTACAGTTTCTGGTTTTTTAGGTGTAATTTTTTCAGGCTTATATTCAAAAATTCTTTCATATAATTTTTCTCCAGCTTTTTGACCAGCTAAAGATCCACCGATGCCGCCACTAACAGCACCGACGGCTGTTCCTACACCAGGAGCAACAAAGGTACCAGCGACACCGCCAGCGATTTCCCCACCAATACCACCAACGAGAGCTCCTACACCAGATGATGCAGATTTAGCCACATTATGAGTTCTGTCATATGTCTCTTTTGCTGCTAAACCACCACCAATTATTCCGCCTAAAACTGGAATTCCTCTAACTCCGGTTTTAATTGCAGCTTTAGATGCTATGGCTCCACCTAGCTTTCCTAAAACTCCGCCTGCAGCCTTTTTCTCTGCTGCTTGAGCAACTTCTTTAGCCACAAATCTCCCTGTGGCAGCATCAATAGATCTGCCGGCAGAATTTTTGACAATATTCGGTCCAGCTTCTTTTACAAAGATGGATTTTAGTTTAGACAAGCCAGATGCAGCTACTTTTCCTAAAGCTTTTTTACCTGCAGCAAGAGCCCCAACTCCGCCTGCCACAACTGATGCTATTCCTCCCAGAGGATTTTTCTTATCAGATGTTGTTGTGTTATCATCTTTATCTAATGGATCATTAGACGATGAAGATGTTTTTATGGCTCTAACTAGTTTTTCTAGAACATCATTTGAAATTTCAACTAGCTCAACCTTAACGGTTTCTTTATTTTCAGTAACAGCTTCTTTAGCTGCATATTTTGATGGCTTAGCAATGGAGGTTTCTACCTCTTCTTGTTCACCTGTTTTTGGAGCCGATGTTGAAAGATTGGCTTGATTTTCTTCATATTCTGCTAATTGTGCTTTAGCTTCTCTTTGTTTATCTCTAGCACCAAAATATAAGCTTGCTAGATTAGGAGAAATTGCTCCAGCTGCTTCGCGGAGAAATCCTCCAGTTAAAACTCTACCATATTGATCTTTAACACCAGATATTTTTTCCTTCAGTGTTTGACCCATAGCTTTCATTAATGATGGGACCGCCGGAGGTTTTGTTGCCGGTGCTGCAGGAGAATCTTCGTTGTTCTTAAGAATTACAGCAGAAAGCTTTTCGATAGATTTTCCTAACCTATCGAGTTGTAGAGAAATCTTATTGAGAACTTTAACTTCTATTGTTTCTCTTTTAAATGATGTTGAAGGACCAGCAGATTTTGATGATTCATCTGCTTTGGGTTCTTCATTTTTCATTTGTGCGGCAGCCAGCTCCAGGATTTTAATCAATCCTTCTGGAGCTGGCTTTTTAGTTTTTTTGTCAATCCATTTATCAGACGTTTTGACGAACTCTTGGTCGCCTATTTTAACCGTTATCATCAGACTTCGTTAACTTGTCTTTAATAAAATTTGTAATGTTTTCAGCACCTGTTACGCCAATTCCTGTTAATACAATATATGTAATATTGGAGTAGATAAACTCTTCAATTGTGAAATTTGTAAATAGACTTACAAAAAAACCAATTGTTAGAAGTAAAACACCAATTATTGTGACAACACGTTTAGACGATAAGATTCCAGCTCCGTCTGAAAATAGCTCTTTGAGTATCTTTTTCATTATTCGAATCCATTTTTATTTTCTTCTTCTACGTAATTCTGTATAAATGCAACATAGATATCTCTGTCAAAGACGAGCATATTCTCAATTTCACTCAATGAATATTTATGATAATACATCAAATCTGAATTTATTGAGTAATAATTAGCTAAAGATGTGTAACTTATTCCTACTGAAAAAAATCCTTTATACCGCGCAGAGGAATGGTTTTCTCTGTCCCAGCTGAATCTGTATATTTTAGATCATGAGTCAATACCGGAATCGTATCAAAGAAATCAACAATATTTTCAAATGATGATGCTGGAAGATCTTCAAGCCAACTTAGCACATCTTTATCACTATAGTCATTCATAGTATAGACGTTGTCTGAATCAGCAATATAATCAACACACGCTTTAACATAAGCAATAAGATTATCCGGATTAGAGAAATCTTTGCTGAGATCTTTTTCTATTTCATACGTTGGATACTTCATTTTGATAAAGATATCATTTGATATTTTTATAATATTCGTGTGATTTTCAGGAATATTTACTTCAATAGAATCTAAATCTATTGTAAAACTGTAAATTTTATTATCTGAAAAGTCTCTATACTTCAATTCTACTTCATTGCCAACACTCTTTGATCTAATTTTTAAAAAGGCATACTCTAAATCAAATGGAGGCCATTGCATAATATCATCTTCTATTTGACAGCAATTGTTAACAACCTGTCTTATTGCGAGAAGATAATCAATAGGATCTTCAGATTCATTTGCGATTAATAGAATTTTTTCTTCTTTAACCCTATACGGTCTAAAGAAGACTTGTTCATTGTTTGATGGTCTATTAAATGAAAAGAGTGGTAATTCAATTTTAGGTAGCATTAGTTCTCACTTATTCTATGATTGGTGTAACAGGAAGTCCTGTTCTTAAAGATGGTTTATCTGATCCAACTGGTGTTGTTGATGATTTCAAAGTTATCGCCTTTGGTTTCATCAAGGTATATTTGAATTCTGCTGGAACAATGACGATATCGTCATATGCTCCCCAATTCATTGGAATATCACCTATAGATTCTGGATATACTTCTGAGAATTCATATTCAGCAATAACATTTCCTTCAGGGTCATAATGTTTAACAAACATTTTAGTAACATATTCTGCTTTGTATGCAATTTTGAAATTAGAACCTTCATTAGATCCTGATGTTGGAATAATTATTGACATCCAATCGTGCATAAAATTCATAACATGACCTGAACCATCTGATAAGAAAGATATGCTTAAGTCCCCAAAATTGATTCCAGTAGGAAATGTTTCTAGGTTGGTTGTGGTACCACGTCTTACTGTCGTTGTATCTAAACCTACTCTAGGAATATTTGTAGAAATTGCCATTAGAGAAATAAGCTTAGAATCATATTTTTTAGCCAATGCTTGCGGCAAAAGAATATCGATCGAATAATGTGTTCTTCGGCTAAAGCCATTATTTCCAGCGGCTTTTGCCACAAAATCTGATAATTTAAACCCCATTGATTTTCTTTCTTGAATCTGCCCAAACACGAGATGTTGAAGCGCCTTGGAAATTTTCCAGTGGTAAAAATAATGCAATGTCCCAAGCTTGAGGTTCCACATAAAGGTATCTAGATTTAAAATGCGAATACAGATATCTCTTAATACATGGTTTAAACAATTTATGTTGAGAGATAGTATTTAACAATCTATAGCTTAATCTAATCTTAGCTTTATCAGTAAGTTTAGTGTCGGATACTATCGCGTATAATGAATCCATCAAGAGAGCTCGAAGCTTAGGTTGCAAATAGTGGAAGTTTAACCCAAGAAACCCATCTTTATATAGTTCTAGAGGAAAGATAACTGGAAATGCATCGAAGTATGGCAAAGTATCTTTATGTTTTGCATCATACATAAACATATACATAGATCCAGGAACAATAGATGTTTTAAAGATCGATCGATCGTTTGATAGAGTTTCTCTAAGCTGATCTTTAGATAGCGATCTAAAATTTCTAGCAGTTTTACGAAACCACTCTATAGAATCTTTAGCAAGACTCGGCGTTCTCCCGGTGAGAGCTCCACGATTTAGAATATTTGTAAAAGGATTTTTGGATTTGATTGGAGGGCCCCAATTCATCCAAGGCGTTTGATTACTCAAATATTAAGTTCCTTTTCCGTCCATATATGAAAATCCCAACCCTTTTTATCACAATGTTCTCTAGCGGCTTTCCATTTACTTTGATTCACAACATATGTTTGAACCTCTGCCAAATATCTCTTCTTATTTATCTTAGATGCATCGGGTGCTTGTGTTTGATAGAATGGTTTCACCTCTATCAAAAGAGTTTTGATATTGCCATTTCTATCTTTAACTTTAACTCTAAAGTCGACAAAATAACGATGATATCGATTATCTAAAGGACTCATATATGGAATGATATCTTCCTCTGAACTCCATTCTAATATATTTGGATTTCTATCAAAATATGTCATGCATTTCAATTCCCATCTAGATCTATATGTGATGAGATTTACGTTGCCTCTATATTTGTTAGGATTCTGTGGTTTAAATATGCCCTGATATTTCATTTTACCGCTATAAATATTGAGAAGATTAACTTATTTATTTAGGAAGCAAATGTCGAGATCAAACAACCCTAATGTTGTAGTTGCTGCTTCTAGAAATTCTGCGTCACAATTACCTGTACATTTTCCGCATAATCTAGAATCAATTACGAATAATAGATTTACAATAAGGTTTCATGAATATACTAGAGGAAATCCCCTAGATGCTCCTAAGAATTCTCCAGTGTTTTCAATATCATTACCTCTGCCTCAATCTGGATTGGAAGATAACTTAAGTATAGATTATGATGAAACA
>ERZ724522.183-NODE-183-length-40229-cov-6.964853_pt1 | contig 40229 bp, 27 predicted proteins | sample MGYA00376055_ERZ724522 | MGnify/ENA primary metagenome ERZ724522 (study PRJEB28724, sample SAMN07190884) | wastewater metagenome | isolation source: effluent of sewage treatment plant in Hong Hong | place: Hong Kong | collected 2016-03-17 ... | reverse complement strand
AACTTTTTAGAAAGTTTGCTTCTATGTTAAAAATAAAACAAATATTAGCTGATAATAGTAAACATTTAAGTGAAGACTTAATAAAATCTTATAGTAAATTATCTACAGAATTAAGTAATAATCTTAAAACTTTAAAAGAGTATCATGATAAATATAAATTAGCAAATGATTGCTACTATTTTGATGTTTTAGATAATAATATAAGAAATACTTTATTAAAAACAGCAGAAGAAAAAAATCTCTTTGACCCTTTAATTACTCCTACAATTGAATTAGTAGAAAATTGGTTTAAAGGTGTAGAAATGATTAAATATACAGATATAAATGATGAAAGTTTACCTTATTTATTAAAATATCTTAAACAAAATAATAAAAAATTAAATTTAGAATATTATCAAAAATATATTGATATTATTGAAGCTCCTAAAAATAAAACAAAACAACTAACTCTTACTTTTGTAGAAGAGTATAACGAAACAAAATTTCAAATAATAACTAAAAACGTAGCGTAAAATGGAACAAATTAAAGTAAAACAAATCGGTAAAAATTTAATTACAAGTATTAATGGTATTAAATACACTAAAGTTACTAAAGATGCAGCAGAAGTTAAATCTATAAAAACTAAAATAGAATTATATAATAAAAAACCTGATGCTCAAAAATTAGAAAAACTTTTAGACATTTTTGACAAAACTCGTAAAGAGAAAGAAAATAAAATAATTATAAAAAAAGGCATTTCTAAAGCTATTAAAAAAACTAAAAAAGCTGCTAAAAAAGTAAGTAAAAAATCATCTAGTAAAAATAATATTCAAGAAACTGAAAGTTTAAGTTTAATAGAACAATTAAAAAATAAATTAAATAATAATCAAGTATCTGAAAAAGAGAAACAAGAAATTAGAGATTTATTAAAAGAGCAAAAAGAAGAGCAAAAAAAAGAAATAGCAGCTGTAGTATCCAGCATACCTAGAAAAGGAGAATATTAATATGAATATAAACGAGTTAGAGGAAGCTATTAAAAAGTTTCCTCTTTCTTTACTAGCAATAAAAGATAAAGAAACTTTAGAAATTATTGATAGTTATTTACCTTTTTCTGTTGGTATTGAAATAGAATGTGATAATAAAGAAAGTTTTAATGAGCAAATTTTTAAAAATATACTTAATATTATTGAAGTTAATTGTTCTCCTAATGAAAAAAGATTTAGAATACCTAATGGTTTAAAAGGTATGGTTTGTTTATTTGAAATAACAAAACTTTTAAAAAAACAATGTTTATTAAATCCTTTATCTGGTATTCATTATCATATAGATATGACTGATGTTTTTGATTTTATAGATAAAACAATTATTGAAAATAATAAAAATTATATTTTAGAAGAATTAGATACTTGGGAATATAAAGGTACTTATAATAAAAGAGATGTAAAATTAGATATAAGATGTTGGGTAAGATTTGATAGTTATAAAAAAACTTGTGAATTTAGAATTGGAGAAATGACTTTTGATTATGAACTTATTTTTAAAAGAATTTTACATTGTACAGATATAATAAAAAAATTTAGAAAGTTAATAAAATGTAATGAATATGATTTAAAATTAATGAAATTAGAAAAAGAATTAAATGATATTAAAATTAAAGAAACTGAAATTCAGCCTTTAATTATACCGAATAGGATAATTAATTTAAAAAATTATGGAGGATAACAAAAATATAATAAATTATGGAAGATAACAAAAATATAATAAAAAACTTAGTAAATGTATCAACTCCTTTTAAAGTTGATGATTTTATAGAAGCTGCTAAAAATGCTATTAAAGAAGGTACTAGTGACCCTCTTGCTGTATATACAGTTTTAAAAAGAATGAATAAAATAGCTGAAGAGGTTTTTAAAGATAAAGATATAACTAAAATTGTATTAGATGAAGCAGATAAATATTTACCAGGTAATAAAAAATCTTTTGATTTATATTCTGCTACTATTTGTAAAATGCCAACTTATACTTGGTATGATTTTAGTGGTTGTAATGACCCTGAATTAGAAGCTTTATATAAAATTCAAAAAGAAGTTGCTTTGAGAATTAAATTAAAAGAAGATGAATTAAAAGAATTAATACCTAAACAAGAAAAAACTCAAATTGGTTTAGGTATAGTATCTGATACTAAAGAAGTAATGGCGGATTTAATTCCTGTTTTTGGTTATCAAGATGCTGATAACAAAGGAGAATTAATTACTGTTAAAGCTCCTAAAAAAATACAAAATATAGGATTAAAATTTATGAAGATTTAATATTGGCTTAGCCAATATAACAAACAAATGAATATGAAGTTTGTGCTTAAAGCTTTTAGTAATATTCTTTATATAATTATGATACAAACAAAAATAATAGCAGATAGTAAAAATAAATTCGGCAATAGAATTACAACAATGATTGTAACTATACCACGAATAATTCTAGCAGAGTTCAATACTCATAGAATGTTTAGTCGAAATAGTGCTTCAAGTAGAGCAATACCATTTGAAAAAATGGTTAAAAGCGTAGAAGAAAATCCTTTTATTCCTATTGCTTGGCAAAAAGACCATAAAGGTATGCAAGGTGTTGAATACATCACTGACAAAAAAGAAATTCAGGCTTGTGAGTATGAGTGGTTGTTAGCTAGAGATTACGCAATAAAACAAGCAGTACAATTAAATACTGATTTTGGTAATGGTAGTATAACTAAACAACTATGTAACAGACTTCTTGAACCTTTTATGTGGCATACTGTAATTGTAACTGCTACAGAATGGGAAAATTTCTTTGCTTTAAGATGCCCTAAATATGAGTTTTTAGGCTGTGTTTATAGAAGTAAAAAAGATTTACATAATATTGGTAAATGGAAAGAAGAAGCTTTTACTGATTTAGATTATTTAAAACTAAATAAAGGTCAAGCTGAAATTCACATGATGGCTTTAGCAGAAGCTATGTGGGATGCTTATAATGAATCTACACCTAAAGAATTAAAAGCTGGTGAATGGCATATTCCTTTTGGTAATGATATTAATAAAATAAACGACAATTGGTCTGCTTGGGGAGATTTAACTAAAAAAGAAGTTAAACTTAAAATTGCTACTGCTATGTGTGCAAGAGTATCTTATACAGTAGTTGGTGAAGAAGGAAAAGAACCTAATTATGAAAATGATATTAAACTTCATGATAAATTAGCTAAAAGTGGTCATTGGAGTCCTTTTGAACATTGTGCTAAAGCTATGAGTGAAGAAGAATGGGTAAATTATATAAACGGAATACAAAGTCATCGAACTACTGGAATCACTAATGATATTATGGGATGGTCAGGTAATTTTAGAGGTTTTATTCAATATCGTAAAATGTTTGATAATGAAAATATTAAATAAAATATTATATTATTGGAAAAAGTTTGATAACTTTTTAGATAAGTATATAGTAAAAATGTTATTATTTATAATACTAATTACTATAGGTTATTATTTAGAAAAAGAGTATAATAAAGAAATTGTAAAAGATGCAATTAAAGAAATAAAAATTAATAATGAAAATATAAACAAATGAAAACATTTATAGATATAATTTTTTCTACAAGTTTACTTTTTATTATTCTTTGATGTATATTAATAAATTAGAAAATTATGGCTGAAAGTAAAATAAATGGTAAATTAGAAGTTAATATTAAAATTGATATAACTCTTAATTATCAAGAAGCTCAAGCTTTACTTCAAATAACAAGATATAATACTAATAGTTTTTTAGAAGGGTTTTATAATAAATTAGGTAAATCTTATTTAGAACCATATCAAGATGGTGTAAAAAGTTTATTTTCTACTTTAAGAGGGCAATTGCCTGATACTTTAAATAAAGCTAGAGAAATAAATATACAAATAGAAGAATTAAAAAGTAAATTTAATAAGTAATTATGGAAAAAATAGAAATATTTAAAAAAGATAGATTATTTATTGTAACTCAAAATAATAAAACTTCTGGAGAGTTAGGATATGACGAAATGTTAGGTTTAATTAGTAGCTTAACAATGCCTGAAAATAGACCTTGTTTACAATGGATGAAAACTAAAGAAGAAATAGAATTACAAAAAAAATTTTAACAAATGACAGAAAAATCAGAAAAAGAATTATATGAAATTTTTGAAAATTTCAATAAAAGTGAAAATAATAAATTAAGTAATGATGATATTATACATTTAGTAGATAATATTAAAATAGTAATAGCTCAAAATTCTTTTCAAAATAAAGTAGAAGAGTTTATGCAAACATTTAATCAAGAGATTAATAGTAATCCTATTTTAGTAGCAGATGATTTAGCTTTATTAAGGTTAGAATTATTATTAGAAGAGTTATATGAATTAGCAGAAAGTTGTAATAAAAATGTATTTTCATCTTTTATTGTTAAACTTGAAAACGTATATAAAAAAGCTTTTAATAGTTTTAATAAAGATAGAGAAGATAATAAAATAGCTAAATTAGATGCTTTAATAGATTTACAATATGTATTATCTGGAGCTGTAAGTACTTTTGGTTTTGGTAATGTTATTTATGAAGCTTTTGAAGAAATTCATAGTAGTAATATGAGTAAAGTTTGTAAATCAAAAGAAGAAGCACAACTTACTAAAGACAAATATGAAAAAGAAGGAATAGAAACTTATATTAGTGAAGTTGAGCCTTATACTTATCTTATTTTTAGAAGTAGTGATAATAAAGTATTAAAATCTATTAATTATAAACCTGCTCAATTAGATAAATTTATAAAATAATATGTTTGAAATAATAGAAGATAATAACGATAAAAAACCTTTACAAGTAACTAAAAATACCAGTCAAAAGGTTTATTTTTGCAAAGATTTTAAAGGAGAATTATCTTCTTTTAATGGTATTGACAGTAAATTTTTATATATTCCAAAAATAAATGAACTTTCAGGTGAAACTAGTTTTCCTGATATAAAATTAAAATGTAATGATAATTGTAAAGATAAATGTAAATATCATCGAACTTAAAGACGTTCTTTAATTTTTTATACTAAAATAAAAAGGGAGTTGCATTAGCAATTCCCTTTTAAAAAATTTAATCGGCTTTATTATTTAATAAAATTATATCTTTCATTTCTATCTCCCATATAAATATAACTTTGAATTTGTTTAGTTATTGGTAATAGTTCTAAAGTGTTAATAAATACTTTATCCTGTCCATGATAAATACCAGATTTATAAACTCTTTCTTCACTATCTCTTAAAGGATATAAAATTAAATTTTTTCCTAATTTTGCAACATCACCTAAAGTACCCAAAACAGCTACAGGAGAAGTAACTAATCTTCCACCTTCGTTTAAAACGCCAAAATTATAAGTACTTAATTCTCCTATTAATCTATTAGATTGAGATAAAATATAAGTTAAAAACTTATTATCATCATCGTCATCATCTCCTTTTAATTTTACAGCTAAAAAGGCTAATGAAATAGCTTGAATTAAAAATGCAAATTCTATTGCTGTTTTCTTTATATTTGCTCGTTCTATTTCAGATAAACTATGCCATCTAATTTTACTATTAAATATTAAATCTTGAAAACCCAAAAGGATTGAATTAAAGGCATTTTCCGCAGCATTTTCTTTTCCTTCTTTATAATCTTTATAATTATTTATAAAAGGAGAAGATAAAAATTTAAATGTAGTTATATACATACCTTCTTCAAAATCTCTTACTTTTTCATTATAAAATCCTTTTCCAAATTTTGCACCAAATCTTCTATTCCATCCTGGACGCATCCATTTTCTAAATTGCATAGCTAATCTACCTATTGCATATCTTTGTAAAATAGCGGCATCTTCTGTATTATAAATACCATGTAATCTTTGATTTATACCTAAAACTCTTTCTTTAAATTGAAATAATTCATCTTCTTTTAATTCTATATTTTCTTTTAAAACCGCAAAACCGTTTTTTAATTCATAACTTTCTAATAAACTAGGATAAGTTTCAAACTCTTTTAATTTTTCTTCTTTTAGTTTATTATTTTTTTCTATAATTTCTAATTGTTTATTTTTTTCTTCTTGAGTTGCATTAGGATTATATATAACTTTTTCTTTATTGTCTTCAAAAAACTCATTAAAATTTAAGATTTTGCCTTTAATTATTCTATGTGAGTTACTCATTGCTAAAAGTGTTGCGTTCTGTACTTGATGCTCTCCTAAATGTTGCATTAAATAAGCAGCATTTTTAAAAGTTTTAGCTTTTTCTAATATAGATTTTAAAGTTCCATTTGTTTCTTGACCTAACTCTTCTTGACTAACTAAAATATCAAACTCTTTTAAAAAGGCATCTATATAATTATCTGAAGTTTTTTTATCTCTATTAGCAAAAAAACTTAAAGAATTTCTCATATAATCTTTTCTTGCTTTTCTATAGTCTGAATAATTATAATATACTCCTCCTGCACTTTCTATTCTAGCTTGAATATTACCCATTAATTTATTATTAATACCGCTAAAAGGGTTAAAACCTAAATTCCTAAAACTTGTTATTGTTTCTAACGGTTTTGTAATTTTACTTAAATGCCCTTCATCTAATTCAAAATCTTCATAAAAAACACCATCAAGCCATTGATTAAAATGATTTTCTAAATTACTACCTTTAGAATTTATTTCATATTCTACAAAATCATTAGTTGCTAAACTTTTTATTTTATCTCCAATAGTATTTCCTTTAGCATCTGTTACTTTAACTTTTATTTGTTTAAGTTGTTCTTTTGCTAAAAGCATTTCATTTTCTATACTTTTTTTGTATTTATGGGTTAATGCTACTCCAATAAATACTTTCATAGTGTTTTTTAAATCTAAATTTATATTTTCTTTGCGATATTTATCGTTTTCTTTTCTAATTTCTTCTGTTTCTTTTTTAACTTGTTCAATTTCATCTTGTGACATTTTAGAATTAAGTTCTTTGGTAGGATTTTTAGTAATAAGTTGTACATATTTTAAAGGTATAAATTTAACAATCTCTTCAGTTTCAGTAATATTTTTTAAAGGGTTTTTATTATTTACTTTAGAAGTATCTTTTTTAGCTTTTTTAACATCTTTAATCATTTGTGGAAAATACCCTCTATGAATCGCACTTGATTGTAAATGATTTACTAAATAAAACATAAAATCTTTAATTTTTTGTAATTGTTCTTTTTCTTTATCCGTTAATGCTTTATATTCATCACTTAACCATTTCTGTTTAGGATTTGGATAACCTGTATAAGAATTTATACTAAATTCTTTATTTAAATACTCGTCTTTTATTTTAGAAATTTTCCATTTATTATTAGGAAGAATTTGAATACCTTTAGGATTTCTAGGTGAAATTTTAGTATATAATTTTATTGGAGTTTTTTCTCCTGTATATATATTTTCTTCATGTATTTCATTAAACCAAAAATCATATTCTTCTTGAGTTATTTCATTATTTTTTAATTGATTTAATTTGTTTTCAATAACTTTTTTATACTCTGATGTAGGTTCTATTTTAAAATATCTTTTAAAATCTTTTTGAAATTTAATCTTTTCTTTTAAAGGTATAGTTTTATTAAATTTCTTCTTTTCTTCTTGTCTTAATTTTTCTAATTTTAGGTATTCTTTATATATATTTTCTGGTACTTTCTCTAAAATAGGCTCTCCTTTTTCATTTTTATAATTAATAAAAAGTTGACTTATTTCATTTTCAATTTGTTCAATTTTTAATGATTTTGGTAAACTATTAAATAAATCTTTAAAATATTTATCAACTTCAGGTATAAATTGTTCTTTTGTATTTTCTTTAATAAATTTTTCTAAAGCTTCTACCCCTTTTTCTTCGGCTTCTGCTTTAGCTTTATTAAAGGCTTTATAATTAATGTCTTTAGTTTCATAAAATTTGGCTAAAGTTTTTGTATAGTTATATATACTTTTTGATATTTCTAAATCTTCTCCTTCTTTTTTTGTACCATCAAGATAAACAGAAGATTTTAATTCATTATATTCTTTTTCTAAAGAAGTTAATCTTTCTAAATCTTTTTCTGTTTTGTCTTCTTCTCTTTTTCTATTTATAAGTTCTTTTTCTAAATCTATAGCTTCTTTAATCTCTCTTGCTTTAGGATGTAAATTATTTAAAGCTTCATAATAAGAATCTTTAAACCTTTGTTGTGAATTTTCTTTTTTAAAAGTATAATAAATATTTAAAGCATCTTTATATTCATTTGTTAATTGTCTTTTTCCTTTATCATCTATGATATATTGTTTACCTAAATTTTTTAAATCTTTTAGATTTTCTAAAATCTTAAAAAGCTCTTCTTCATATTTTACATCGTATTCTTGTATAAATCTATCAGTAGGATTACCATTTTCATCTTTTAACGTTACTTTTTTTATAAAATTATCAAAATCTCCTATCTCTTCTACTAATTTATCCCATTCTAATAATTTAGATTTTACTTCTTTATCTTTATCATACATAGTTTTTTTATAAAATTTATATATAGTAGATAAAAATACATTATTACTATCTCCAATACTATCTAAATATAATTGAATTTTTGTTTCATCTACTTGTGAAGCTAAAAAATCCATTACTCCTTGAACAATTAAAGGGTTTGTAGAAAATCTTTTTAAATTATCTACAACTGATTTTTCTATATCTTCTAATATTCTATTTCTAACAATACCTACTTTTTCTTCTGCTTCTCTTAATTTTTTAATTACTTTATTTAATTCTTTATCTGCATTAGGAGAAGTTTGTATTTTATTTATTTTTTCAAATGTAGTTATAAAATTATTAGCATGACGTAAAAAGTTATTATGATTTTTTTGTCTTTTATTTAAATCTTCTTTAGATAATTTAGATAAATCTATATCATCATATCTTATAAATCTATTTTTTAATTCTTCTACAGTTTTTAAAATATAATCAACGTGTTCATTTAAAGCATTAGTATAATCATTTTCATTTATACTATCTATTTTAGATAGTAAATCTTCTAAGTTTTTAGCATAGTCACTACCACTAAACATATTTATACGTGTAAGTAAAGCTATTCTTTCTTCTTTTAAAAACTCTCTAATAGAATTTATATAAGTTTTATCATTTAAAAACTTCTCTTTTTCTAATATTCTATCATCGTTTAATAATTGAAATAAAGTAATTCTTTCTCCTTTGTTATTTTCTATATAAACATCATCTATTAATATAGGGTCTTGATACGTTGTTCTTGGTGTATTTTCTCCATACCAGTTATTAAAAGCTTCAGAATTTAATTTATCTGTTATTTGAGCTATTTCATTTATATTAAATTTTTCTTTTAAAATTTGATAAAATCTAGTGTTTTTATTTATACAAGCTTTCATTATTAAAAAGTTTTATAATTACATTGTTCTATTATTTCTTCTTGTTTTTCTTTTGAAGTATTTTCTAATTCTAAATTACTGTTAACTTTCTTAACATTTTCATTATAAATTATATTTTCTACATCTTGTAAATTTTTAGTTTCGTTAATTAATTCATTATTAAAAATTTCATTAAAAACCAACTCATTAATATTATCTTTACCTAATTTATTTACTTGATAGTAGAAAACTTTACCATTAAACTTATCTATAAAATCTTCTTTACCATTTTTATCTAAATTAACTTGTATATATTTTTTATATAAAACTTGCTCTTTAACTTTAGTATCTTTATTATATTGCTCAACTAAAACATAAGGGTTGTTTTTTATTTTATTAGGTATATTATAATCTTTAAAAGACAAAATACTAGATTTGATATTCCATATAGGACTATTATTTATAGTTAATTTTACTTGAACATCAGCTCCATTTTCGTCTTTTCCTTCTTTAGTTTTTATACGTCTTTTTCCATCTTTTTCTTCATAATCCCATTTAGTAGATACTTTAGGTACAAAAGTACTATTATTCCAATTATTTTTATAAAATAAATTTAAAATATTATAAGAATTATAAGAAAAATTTAAAACATCTTTTAAAGAATTTAAATAATCTCCATAATTTAAATTATATAAAACTTCATTTGGTATAGTTTTAGAAAAAGAATTTAAACCAAAATTTAAGCCTGTAGTGATATAAGAGTATTTTATTAAATTTAAAGCTAATTCTTTTTCAAAACTATTACCACTATCATACATAGATGTAATACTATTAGCTAAATTATCGTCTGTTCTTTCATCTTTATAGTTTTTAAATTCTATTTTATGATAGCCGTTATTTTTTATATCTTCTTCTTTTAGTAAAGGAGTTAAAAAATTAAGAATATGTTGAGGATTTTTTCGTAAAAATAATCTTTTTTTATTTTTTAAATAATTTACTTGTTCTCCTACTGAAAGTTCTTTAAATTCTGTTATTTTTAAATCTTTATTAATGTTAATAATATTTTTATCTATTCCTAAAATTGTTTTTTTATTTAAATTATTAAATAGTTTAAAATCTTTAATTAAATTAAAAGTTAAAAATTTATTTAAATTTTTAATATCTTCTTCTTTTAAATTGCTTTTTAAAACTCCTCTTAAAGTATATAAAGAATTTTTATAATAAGGTTTTTGTGTTATAAATACATTATTTAAAATATCTAAAGATAATTTATTACAATTTTCTAAATAGCTTTCAATAACAGGATAACTAGAATTTATTTCTAAATTAAAATGATTTGGATATAAAGATTGTATAGCCGGAACACCATTAATTAAAACTTTATCATTATCTTTTAAACTATTAACTAATCTAATAAGTTCACTACTAGTAGTTAAACTAGGTCCAGCTCCTAAAGCGTCTGTTTTAGAAGCTCTCATAATATCGTTTAATTTTTCTGATGATTTTTTAAACTTATTAAAATATTCTAAAATTTGTAATTGACTTATATAATAGTTTATAGTTTCATCTAAATTTCTATTTTTGTTTATATTTAAATTTAAATTATTTAATAAATCATCTATACTAAATACAGGTAAATTATCAGGGTCATACCCTAATATATTTTTAGTATCTTCTCTTTTAAAAAACATTAAATATTTAGTATCGTAACTTCTTACAATTTTATCTTTTTCTCTTTTTTTAATAATTTTAGTTATTTCTTTTGTAGGAGTTATTTTATTATTTTTTAATAACAATTCAGCTAGAGTTGTTTGTAAATATCTTTTTACTACTTCTATTTCTTTACCATCGTCTTCATTTAATAATGATTTATTAGAAAAATAATAATCGTTTAATATTTTAATAACAGGTTGTCTAATAAACATACCCGCCATTCTAGTATCTATTCCAGATAATAACATAGTATGAAATAAACCATAAGTATAGGTAGTAGCATTAAAAGCATCAAAAGTAGGGTCTTTTACAATATCTACAGCTGCTCCAATACCTTGTGAAGCGTGTTCTAATATTAATTGCCCATTAATGTTTAGAAATTTACCATCATTTGCATATCCTAATTTATTAAATCTTATAATTGCAAAATTATTTTCTATTTTAATATCTTCTCCATATCTTTCTAATAAAGTTTTTTTATCATATACATCTATATATTCTGTAATAACTTTACCGTTTTTATCGAGTATTTCTTTTTTAATTTCTTTATCTCCTACTTTAAATTTAAAAGTAAACCCTTCTTTTAAATACATTTTTGTTTCTTGAGCTATAGCTCCAAAAGCGTTTAAGTTTGCGCTTATACCTTTTAAAGCTCTACCAGAAATATTACGATTTCTAAATAATCTTTGACCTTCTTCTGTTAAAGGGTTAATATTATCATCATTAATATCAAAAATACTTTCAATTTCTTTTTTTAGGTTAACAAAACTTTCAAATTCCGCAGGAGTTATTATTTCTTTTAAATGATTTGGATTTTTTAATATAGATTTATAAATATCTACGATACTATTATTTCTAGCTATTTTTGTATTATTGCCATTATAAAGTCTTTTTCCTTCTTCATTTAAAATAGAAATTTCATTTAATTTTTTATTAATAAAAGAAATTTCTTTTTTTATTTGATTAGTTTCAAAATCTAAATCTTTTTCTATATCTTTTTCAAAAATATTGTCAATTAAATTATTAGATGAAGAATCTTTAAGCAAATCTTCATAATCTTTTAATAATTTATATTTTTCTTTTCTTTTTTCTAATAGTAAATTAAAATCTTTTTCATTATTAAATGTATTAGGTACAATAAAATTATTATCGACTCTATAAAAAGATTTATACATTAAAAAAACTTTATCTATATCAAAATCACTACCCATTTGAGTAACTAAATCGTCAGGAGTAATAATTATACCTTTACTTTCTTCAGGTAAAAATCCTACAACTTTTAAAACAACCATACTATGTTTAGCTTGTGTAGGAATGCGATAAGCTATCATTGTTTTTATATCTTCTGGAATTTCATCTATATTAATTAATTCTCCATTTTTATATAAATCTTTTGACCAACCTCCTAATAAAACTTCTACAACAGCTTCACCTTTATCATTTACTGTAGTTTTTAAAGTAGTATCATTATATTTTTCTTTACTCCATTTTATACCTTTTGTATAATTTTTTATACTTACTCTTTTATCTAAACCTATTCTACTTGCTAAAACAGCACTACCTCCAGGTAGTTTTTGTTTAACAATTCTATTTGTAAAAATAGAAGTTAAAATAGCTTCCCATTTAGTTGCCATATTATTACTCCATAAAGGTAGTTTAAATTTACCGTCTTCTATTTCAATAGCAAATGAATAGTTTTCAGATAATCCTCTTTTTTTAACTTCTTCTAAAAGTATTTTTTGTAGATTTTCATCTTTTACTATATAACCAGTTTCAGTTTTTTCAACTCCTAAATCAGAAATTAAACCTTCAGTTTCTTCTTTTATATTATTAAGTAGTAAATTAAAATATTTATTTTTTAAATCTTTGCCTTTAATTTGTTCTCCGTTTAGGTTATAAATATCTGCATCATTTATATTAGCTATGATTAGTTTTGCAATTTGAGTAGCTAACAAATTTTCTGTATCTACTAAATGGTCTGGTACAGTTAATTGTAATTGCCAATTTTTATTATAATATTGTTGAGGAATTGCATTATTTAATACATTAATATTTACTTCTCCATTTTCATTAAAAACTTTATGTATTACTGAAGCTCCTTCTTTATGAGCAGATTCAAAAAATATTTCATCTACAGCATTTTTATCCATATACTCTGCTAATTTTTTTAACTCTGTACCCTCTACTAAAGAAGGAATTAAAGGAAAAGTAGAGTACTTAATTTGATTTGATTGAAAACGTTTACTTAAAGGATTAAAATCTCTACCATAATAAAAACCTTTTATAGGAGGTAAATTTTTAATTTCGTTAAATGTTAAATCTTTACCTTCTCTTGCTTTTTGTAAAGCTATTTTCATGGTTTCATTATAATTTCCAAGCCCTCTTTGTAAAGCTTCATACCTATCTAATGAAATATAACCTTGAGCATCACCTGCATTTATTTTTAAATATCCTTTAACAATATTTAAAACTTCTTTTTCTAAGTTTGTTTTAGGATTGTTATTAACAATATTTAAATTATTAAATTCTTCTATATCTTTAGAAGAAAAAGTTTTTTCTTTTAATATAACATTTTTAACAGCCTCTATTTTAAAATTCAAAGAATTAGAAGAACTTATAAAATCTTTTATAGTTAAAGCTTTAAAAGTAATACCGTCACTATAACTTCCATTAACATATTTAATTTTCATAGCTTCAGTAGATAAAGAAAGACCAGGAGCAAATAATTGTTTAGCTCTTTTATTTGTATCAATTTTACTTTTATATTCACTTATAGTTCCATTAAAAAAATTAAATTGTTGACTATTTGAAATATAAGTATTCAAAACATATTCAGCAATTAAAGCTTCAAAACTACCGTCACTAATATTATTATGTTTATCAATTAAATCTAATTTAAATTCTTTATAAGCTTCTATACCTTTTTCTATTTGTTGGTTTATAAATTTTTCAGTAAAGTCTTTAATTTTATTTTCTGTTGAAGGTAAATAATCTAATATTAATCCGTTTATTTTTAAACCTTCTATATCGTTTAAAGTTATATTTTTACCTTTTTCAGATATATTTAAATGATTAAATTTAAATACTCCTCCTGTAGGTTTACCGTCTTTTAATAAAGTTTTTTCTAAATTAATACTACCATTCTCGTTATAAACCATTTCTTTTCCATAATGATAATATTGTTGAAGACTGTTAATATTTAAATCTTTTTTAACAGTAGGTACTCCTTCTGTAATATCAAATAATAAAGATTGAGCAGCTTTTATTTCTTCGATTTCTTGTAAAACTGTTCTATAAACAGCTTTAAAAATAGGACTTTCGTTTTTACTACGTTTTATAGTTAATTTATCAAAAATTTGTGTATTATTTTTATAAGTTTTAACAAAATCTTCACTATTTAAGTTTATTTTTAAACTTTCATACATAAACATACTACCGCTATCAGAAGGTATTATACTAGGATAAAATGCAGTATTATTGCTTCTTTTTCCTACGCCTTTATCATTTAGTTTTAAATAGCTTATTAAAGATATAAATCTCCAATCTTTATCGCTAAATTCTGTATAATCTTGAGTATTTTTACTTAAAAGTTCTTTAGCTCCACCAAAATTATGAAAATTAAAATTGTTTAAAAAAGTTTCATTTAAAATATAAAAACCATTTCTATCAATTAAAGGTACTCTTTTACCATTTTTAACTTCGTATTTAATAATTCCAGGTTTATCTTTATCGTCCCATAACCAATTATCATAAGCGTTTTTAGGTACATTTACTAATTCTTTTAAATACTTTTGAAAATAAGCATATTCTTCTTTTATATTATTATTATTTTTTTGATTAATTGCATTTTTTAAAGTAGTAAAATAATTAGAAATAAAATTAAGATTTCTAACAGAATAAATCATATTCCCTTTTATATCTAAAGTTGTATTTTCTACTAAATCAAATCTAACTAAAGCTTCTGCTTTTGCTAATGTATTTAAATTTTTAAAATTTTGATTTTTTTCTTTCTTCTCTACAACTAATCCAATACCAAAAAGACTTTGTATTAAAGGTACTTCATCTATAGCAGTAATATCGTTAAGAGCACTTTCTATTATAAAATAACTTAAATCTATTTTATAAAAATTTAATAAATTTATAACAGATTTTATTAACTCTTCATTATTTTCTCTTGATATTTTTCCTTTTACTATAATTTCATTTTGTAATCTTGTTTTTTCTTTTTTAAAATTATTTAATTTTTCTTCTGTATCTAAGTTATTTATAATTTCATTAAGATTTGTATTCCACTCTTGAGTAAGTAAATTAAAACTACTAGAAGCTTTTAATTCATCACTTATTCTTATTTCTTTACCGTTTTCATTATTTGTTATAAAAGCAACAATACTATTATAAGGATATTTAGATGCTAAATGAACGTAAAATTGAGTTAAAGCATTTATATTTGTAGATAATTCATCAGCTAATAAACTTAATGAAGGTACTACATTACTCATATTTCGTAATCTATCTAAAATTTGAGCTTGACTTTTAGCTCCTATTAAATTTCTAACAATATAAGGATAGATTTTATGAAAATCCATAAATTGATTTATGCCTGTAATAGTAGATTTATCGTAATTAAATACTTTGTTATTATCTTTATCGTAAGATATTTTATTATCTTTTAATAAAGGTAATTTCATAATCATCATTTTTATTTCATTAGTTACTGTATTTTCACTAGATGTTTTAAAATGAGCTTTGTCATTATAATCTTTTGTTAAATCTAACAATTCGTTTTCTACTTCCTCTAAAGATAAATCTTCGTTTATGTTTAAACTTCTTGTTAATAGGTTTAAAGATTTATCATAAAGTTCATCAAAATATTTAATTACTAAATTAGTTTTAGCTTTATGTTCTTCTTTACATATATTGTTTAAATAATTTAAATAACCTAATTTTACAGCTTCTTTTAATTTTATTTCCCTTCTATCTGTTTTTGCTTCAAATTGAAGTTTTTTATTTATAGAAGTATTTAAAATTATACCTTGCATTTGATTGATAATTTCATCAACTTCATTGCTAGTAAAATTATTTTCTAAAATATCTACAAAACGTTTACCGAATGATAAATCTAAATAAGGGGTATTTTTTATTTCTATATCTTTATCTATAAAATCTTTTATTAAATTGGTAGCTCTTTTAACTTCGTCTAAGTTTTCTATATTTAAATTAAGAATTTTATTTAAAAATTCTATTATCGAATTATATAATTCTTGTAAAAAAGTTTTATTACCTTTTAATTCTTTTACTTCTTTTCTAAAATTTTCGTTAGTTAATATTTCAGACATATATTCAAAAACATTTTCTAACCCATAAAATACATCTTTATTTTTAGCTAAATTTTTACTAGTTTTTCCGTATTTACTTTCTAATTGTTTTAAAGTTTTGTTATAACTATTTAAAATTTTAGTAAAAAAATCTATAATTTCAGTAGGAGTATTGTCTTTAAATTTAAATTCGCTAATATCTGTTTGAGTATAACTTAAAGATTTTAATAAAGAAAATTGTTGAGAAGGATTTTCTAAATAATCAAATATTTTATTAATAGTTTCTGAATGTATTATTTCATGTAATATTGTTTGTTGAAATAATACTTCTGAAGAAGTAATAGAATTAGAGATTTGTATCGTATTAGAATTACGATTGTATTTACCGTTGTAACCTTTTTCTAAATCAGTTATTGATATTTGTACGTTAGGATTTTTTATAGACGATTTTAAAAAGGTTGATAATGTTTTAATATTATTATTTAAAGGTCTTTTATTAATTATATTTAAAACATTTTTTACTGATGTATTATAATCATTAATATCGTCTTTTTCTTTTATTTCAAAAAAATTATTTTCTTTATAAAACGAAATATCATTAATTTCGTTAGCTTGAGATTCTTCTTTTTCTAAATTAAAATAATTTTCTAAGTTACTATCTATATGTAATCCGAAATCATTATCAAAACCAAAAACATTACTAATAACCTCATTATTAGAATCAATTACTTGAGCTATATCTGTTTTTAGTATATCTTCTTCTAATAAATAATCTTTATAAGAATTATATTCTTTACCATTAATTTCTACATTAGAATCATTAGAAAGCTTTCTAAAATTAATATTATGTTTTTTAAATTGAAGTATTTTTAAAAATTCCTCATTATTTATACCATTTTCTAATTGTTTTAATCTATTACCTTTTAAATCGAATATGCCTACATAACTATCTTTTTCGTTTTTCCTTACTACGGCTTTATAGAAATCTCCATTTTTACCTAAATATCCAATTTCAATTCTTGCTTCTGTAGTTTCACCTTCTTTATTTTTTCCTTTAGGAAAAACTCTATATCCTACAGGTTTATTAAAATTATTTTTAGTATCTACGCTTATTAATAAACTTAATTCATCTTTTATATTTTGTACTTCTTTATTTTCTGTATTTACTCCGGTATTTAATAAAGTTAATAATTTATCAGTTAAGTCTTTAATTAATTTACTTTGTTCTTTGTTTATGAAACTTGCAATTAAAGGCACAGGCATTAAATTTCCGTTTGCCATTGTTAAAGCTCCATAAACTTTACCGTAATTAGGATTACCGTTTTTATTTACTAAAGGATTTCTACTTTCAAAATACTCTTCTTGATTACTTAAATTTACAAGTTTAGTATTACTTACTAAATTACTTGGATTTAAACTCCAAATAATATCATTTTTAAATATACCTTTAATACCTCTTTGTTCTGTTTTTTTATTTACAGATAAAACAGTACCTCTTTCTTTTTTTATTAATTTAGTTTTAAATACAGTATCATCTAATTTTAAAATACTTCTCATCTTTTTTACTTTTTCAAGTTCAGATGATAATTTATTATATAATTCAATATTGTTATTTTGATTTGCTCTTTTTACTTCAATTTCTAAAGCATTTACTGTACCTAAATAACCTACTATTACATTATTATAAGTTATTTTAAAAGCTGCATTATTTATATCATTTTTAAATTTATCTAAAGTACCTTCATTATCTTTATCCCAAGATATTTCCAATTCTGCACCTTCTGGCATTTCAGGAGTTAATAAATATTTTAAAGTATCAGTATATTTACTATTTATTAAAATATTTCCATTTTTAGCTTGAAAATATTTATGCCAATTATACTTAGTGTTAAATAAAAAATGAGAAATTCTAGTAGGAGATAGATTGTTTAAATCTTCATTATTTTTACTAGCAAAAATTTGTTCTTCATCTTTGTTTATATCTAAATCTTTATAAGATTTTCCATCTTCTAAATCTTTTAAAGTTATTTTTTTATTTGAAATACTATCTTCAGCATATTCATTAAATTCAAACTCAAGAGTGTCGTTAATAGTATTTTGATTTAAATCTTTTAGTTCTTGTTGAGATTGTAAGTTTTTATTTTCTAATTCTAATACTTTATTTCTTGCATATTGTCCTTCGTTAGGGTTTACAGCTATAAAATCATCAGAAGCATAACTTTCCTTTAAATCTTCTATTTTATTATTTAAAAATAATTCGTCTATATCTTGTTTATAATAATCTTTTAAATTTCCTTCATCGACTTCTTTAAATTCAAAAACAGGTTTAGGTAACTCTGTATTTATAATTTCTTCTTTTTGTAATTGTCTTTTATTTAGCTCTTCTTTAGTCTTTATTTCTTTTATTTTATTTTGAGCAAAAGTTTTTACTTTACCTGTAGTAGTATTTACAATTTTTTCTAAATCTTCTATTTTTAAAGTATCTTTTTCTAATCCTTTATTAATATCTTCTATTATTTTAGAAGCGATTAAATCATTATTATCTTTTTCTTGTTTGTTATATTCTTTTTCTTTTTTTAGAATTTCTTTTTTATTAGCTAAATTTTGTAATCTAGGATATTGAACTTCATTTGCAGCTTTAATTAATTCTATTTGACTTTGATAATCAAATATTTTTTCGTTTAATCCTAATAAAATATCTTTAGAAGAATCTTTTGTTTGTTCTTTTAATTCAGAAATTCTTTTTTCTATACTATTTAACTTTTCTTTACCTCTATTACTTAAAATTTGATTTTCTTTATCTTCGTCTTTTAAAAAATCTTTTATAGTTGTTTTAACAGTTTGTAAAGACTTTAATTCAATTAAACTTTCTAATTGAGGGTCAGTTATAGAATTATAAACAGTATCGTCTTTTTTTAACTGTTCTACTTTATTGCTTAATTTATTAAATTGTTCTTTATTTTTATTAATAAGAAAATCTAATTGAATACTATCTTGTATTAAATCGTTTTTTAATCTTTGATTGGAAGTAGAAAATTCAAATGTATTTATATACTTTTTATATAAACTTTCACTTAATTCTATATCTTTTATAGTATTAGCTATTGCTTTATCTACATCACCTTGTTGAGCTATTCCTAATTCTACTAATTTATCTGCATATTCTTTAGATTTAACTTGCTCTATTAATAAATTTACATTACCTGCTTGAGAAGCATTTAAACCTAAATTTAAAGATAATTCTGATTTTATTTTATCTAAATTTTCGTTTTTTTCTTCTTCTGATAATTCTGTATTATCATTTATATTTTTTATAGTTTGTGAAGCATTATTAAGAAGATTTAATCTATTTTTAATTTCTTGTAATCTAATAGTTTCTGTATCATTAAGATTATTTTTGTTTTGGATTTTATTTGTTAATCCTCCTATTAATTGAAAATTTAACCCACCAAATACTCCTAAAGTAGCACTTTCCCAAAGTTTACTATCTGTTAAATAACTAGATAATCTGTCTGTTATATTACTTTTATCTTTTTGATTAGATAAAACATCAGCTAAATATTCACCTTCTTTAGTTCCTATATAATTTACTGCTTCTTCAACACCTTCTGTCCAAGAAGCTCCTAACGAACTTATTAAAGGGTTTAAATAATCTTTAAATTTTCCGTATTTTGTAGGTTTTATTGTTGAATTTAATAAAGATTTATTTGTATCTAAAATACTATTTTTAGTTGCTAATTTAGAGATTCTAGTATTAGGATTGAAGCCTTTAAGTATAGGTGCTAATTGAATAGCATCAAAGATTACGTTTAAACTATTTACTTTATAACTTTCCCATCCTGCTTTTCCGGATATAAAATTAGCTAAATTTTCTTTTGTAAACTCTCTTCCTTCATTAATTAATTCTTGTCCTACTTCACTTTCTTTTAATTTTTGAAACTCTTCTTCATTTAAATTCCATTGATTTAATAATTTATCTTTAGTTTCTTTTCTTAATTGAACAGCTTCCATTAAGCTTTCTGCGTTTCTACTATATATAGCTCCAGTTGCTATCTTAGTTCCTAGTTTAAGTTTTTGGGCATTTACTCCTAACTTAACTAAAGCTTTTTCAGCTTTTAATAATTTAGCAACTCCTCCTACTCCTTTTATTGCTCCTGCACCTCCTATCATAAATTCTAAAGCACTAAAAGTACTTTCTACCCCTTCAAACCACCAAGCAGGGTCACTTACATTAAAAGAAATATCAGGAGTTTTTCTATAATTTGGAAAATTTTCTTTAGCTGCTTCTTTAATACTTTCTCCAAATTCCATTAAAGAATTAGTAAAATCAGCATCTTTACCAGAAGCTTCATCGTATATAGCTTTACCTATAGCCCCTACACTACCTATACTTTGAAGCGTACCTCCTACAAAATTGGCTGCAACTCTAACGCCTAAATTTCCAATTCTATCCCAATTAGATTGATATGTTCCTCGAAGTTTAGTAATATCTTGACCTTTATAGATATTACCATAATTTAATAAATCTTGAGATTTTACTCCAGATTCGTTAGAAGTAAAAGAAGTTTCATCGTTTTCAAAAACATAAAAATCTTCTTTTTTACCTTTTTGTTCAGGCTTAAATAAAGGTACTTCTTCCTTTATTTTTACATCTTTACCTTTTTCGGTATCTGTATTTTTAGTGTTTTTATTTTTATCGTCAGTTTTATTTATACTAGAATTTTCTAATTGAAATTCATCTGTATTATTTATATCCATATTAATATCCGTTTTGTGATAAACTTATTCTAAAAGCTCTTAAATTATTAAATGTATAATTTCCTATACCATTGTTAGTTTTTAATACAAAAGGTACATATTCTTTACTATCTTCGTCTTTTTTAAAGACATCAAATACTTCATTTTCTGTATTACCATCGCTTTTTTTAACGATTTTAATAGTCATTTCTCCTTGACTAGTAGGTATTTTAGATACTCTTTCATCATTTTGAGCCATTCCGCTTAATCTAATGTTTTTTAGAAATGGTGAAAATTTTGTATTACTTATAATATCTAAACCTTGTAATCTAGCTGCTCCATCTTCACTATCTACTAATTTTTTACCAAAATTTAAATAATAATCATTTAAACTTGTTTGGTCGCTTCCTACAAAACTAAATCTAGCTACGCTTTTTTTATCTCCTCCTTTATATACAGGTTTACCGTTATCGTCAACAAAAGTTACACTTACTCTGGACTTACCATCAGGATTACCGTAAACAGGATTGATTTGTCCTATTTTAACAGTTTCAGTTTTTACTAATTCTCCTTTATCATTTGTAGTATAAAAGTCTATACCGCTATTTCCTGTTTGAAATTCATCTAAACTTTTATCTCCAAACATAAAACTACCTCCAGCATTTTTTACAACGTTTGTTAATCTATCTATAGCTTCTCTTTCAATCGCTTTATCTGAATTAGGGTCTATTCCTATTACTTTTTCTGTATATTGAGATTTTAAATTAGGGTCTTTTTCTTTAGTAGTATTCATTATATCTACTAAAGAAGCTGGTAAATTATTATATTTATTTATATTTTTTGTAGCTATATTAAATAAATCTTTATTAGCAGGATTGCTATTAATAGCTTCTAATAATTCTTTAGAATATTTTTGCACTGTTAAAAACCCACGATTTTTAATCTCATTTAAATCTTTTTCTGTACCTCCAGAAATACCTACTTCATACATTCTTTGCTTTTCTTGCTCTTTTGAAACTTTAGCATATTCTTGTTTTATTTTATTTAAAACATATCCTACATTTGTACTATATTTATTAGGATTTTTATCGTAAGCTTTTAATAAGTCTGCAAACCCGTAACTTAAAATTTCTTTTCCTACTTCTGGATTTGCGTTAGTATAAGTTTCAAAAACTTGATTTTGTGCGGTATTGTGCATATCTAATTGAATTTTTGCATCTTCAATTTCTTTTAATACGTTCTTTTTATATGTATCAGATATATTTTTATCGTCTTTAATTCTATTATATTCTTGTTGTTTAGCTAATAAACTGTCATTTAATTTTTTTGTTTCTTTATGACCGTCTTGTAATTGCTCTACAGAAACTTCTTGAATTTCAGTTAAAGATGTAGGAAAAGCATTTAAATTATTTTCATAATCTATTTTTTTCTTATCGTAAGAATGTTGTAAAGCTAATTTAGCTGCTTCATTAACAAATTCATTATGTTGTTCAATACTATAAGAAGCTTTATCAGTTGCAGGAGTAATATATTTTTCAATAGTTTTTCTATCTTGAAATATTTGATAAGCTTTATTTAAATCTTCTTGAGATTTTAAATTTATATTATTTCTTAATTTTTTAACATTTTGATATTCTGTTTTTCTAGCTATATCATTTTTAGATAATTTTTCTAGCATTTGAATATCTTTAGAAGAATAACCTGTTAATAAAGTTAACAAAGATTCGTCATCTAAAGGTATATCTTGTCTTTTTACAGGTTCGTAAGTTTGAGTTTCTTTATTAAAGAATTTATTAAAGTTTTCAACTTGTTTTTCTTGATTTAAGAAATCCTTATATTGTGTTTCTACTTTAGTTTTTAAAGCATTATAAACTTCTGAATATTCTACTTTTTTTCCTGTAATTAAATCTTGAGTAATTCCTGTAAGTTTATCTAATTTATATGTTTTTTGTTCTCCATTTCTATCTACTCCATAAACTATACTTCCTTCTTTCCAATCATTTATAGTTTTAAAAGTATCGTCATAAATTTGCTTTGTTTGGTCTTCTAATATATCAACTCCTGAAAATATATTTTTAATTTGCCCTGTTATAGGGTCTATTTCTACAGGTTTATTATTTTGAAGTTGACTTAAAGTAATTGCATAGTTATAATCATCTTCTCTTAATTTTCCTTCTTCTTTTTTCTTATTTAAATCTTTATAATAATTAACAGTATTTTCTCTACTTTTTTTAGCTCCTATTAATAATTGATTAGTTTCAAAATCTTTTTTAGCTTTAGCTACTGCAAAAGTAGCATTTTCGTAATCACCTTTATCTACAAAATTTTGAAATTGTTTTTTAATATTATCAATAGCTTCTAATTTAGTTTTATAATCTATAGAATTAACATCTAAATTTTTAGCTAAAATATCTAATTTATCTATTTCATTATAATTATTAATGAAATCTTCATTAAGTTGTCTATTTAATGCTTTTACTTCTTGTACAGGTTTACCCATGTATAAATTTTCAGGTTCAGCATAACTTAAACTATCAAATATAGGCATAATTAAATTACTTTTAGTGTAAAAGTATAAATTCTTACTAATATAGTAAGAATTTATAATATTTACAAATTATTGTTATTATTTTATGTATTTTTCTTTGGGGTACATTTTTCTAAATTTAGCTAAATCATTAGGTCTATTAGCTAATCTTTGTTCTATTAATTCATATTGGTCTGGGTTGCTTGTTAATCCTTCAGCAAAATCATTAGAATCTAATTGATTTGCTAAAGCGGAACCTGTATTATCTTTTAAAGCATCATTAAACATTCTATTACTATCTAAATTAGAACTTCTTTTATCTTGTAAACCTTTCATCATATCTTTAGTAAGGTTTTCCATATTTTTAGATTTTTCTGCTCTAATTTGTGCTTCTCTATTCATTTTATTAATATTATAATTATCTTTTAAAGCTAAATTTTGATTTATTATATTTTGAGCGTTAGCTTGATTTTGATTATTTATTTGTTGAATATTTAAAGCATTTTGATTTTTTAGTTTAGTTTCTTCATTTTCTTTATTTGTAAAAATATTATTTCTATTTTTTAAAGTTTCAGAAAATGCTGCTAATTTATTAGCTCTACTAATAGAAGAAGATGAAGTATTATCATCTATATTTTTATTAAATTGTCTATAATAATCATTAGCATCTTGCAATTGTTTATCTACATTTATAGTAGTTTTTAAAGGCATTGCACTAGCGTTCATTATTTGTCTTATTTCATTTTTAGGAATTTTAGGCATTTTATTAGTTAACATATTATTATATACATTATCTATCATAGGTATAGATTGACCTAAATAATTGTCTATTCTTCCATAAAGTTCTCCTCCTTGTTCAAATTTTTTAACTTGGTTTTCTATGCCTAATTTATCTTTTAAATTTTCTTGATAATTAAAAAGTTTTGAAAGCTTATTATTATTATTATCAATACTTCTTTTAGAAGTATTTTGACTTATTCTATCAAAATTATTTTCTAATTTATCTTCATATTTACCTAAATCTTTAGATATTTTTTCAGCTTCTTTTGCTATGGTTTTGCCATTAATATATGGTAATCGGTTGCTGAATACTTTATTTCCTTTTACTACTTCACCATTTTCAACTTCAGCAAAAGGTACTCCTTTATGCTCTAACATAATACCTGTTTGTCCATCTTTATTACTATCTTGTTCATGTGTATCTCCTATAGCTTTTTTAGAATTATTACTTAAAGATTTTAATACTCCTCCTGGTGCATATGTATAACCTCCAAATTTATTTTCAATTATAATATTTTCTTTTAAATTTGGGTTTTTAATAGCTTCTTTTTCATTTAACATTTTATTCCAATCTACTACATTTCCCTTAGAATCTAAATAAAATTTATTATCATTTGATTGAGGTTTTGAAAGGTCTGTATAACCTATAATACCTTGTGAAGCAAATTGAAAGTCTACAGCTTTTCTTTTATCTTCTGTATTAGGTTTTGAAGTTTTATTGTTGTTCAAAACGTTATTTATTAAAGGCTTAGTTTCGGTATTTTCTTTTCTTTTAAATAAACCATAATCAACTCCACCATCTTTTAATTTTTGTTCTCCGTAATAATAATAATCATTACCTTTTTTATATATAGCATCTTTAGTTTTATTACTACCTGATACGTATTCAAATCCTAAATTTTTTGCGATTTCAGGAGTTATTCCTTTAATATCGTTACTTACTAAATCGTCTTTATCTTTATTAAGACTTCTACTTAAATCTGTTACTTTTAAGTATTCTTTTTTATATAAAGGTTTAACTTCTCCACCTCCTGGATATTTAGGTAAAACAGCCCCATACTTAGCATATATACTAGCATTTGCATTACCTGTCATACTATTTACAGCATAATACCCTTGATTATACATACTTTGTTGAAGTCTTTTTTGGTCGTCTATTTGTTCTTGAAGTCTTCTATTATATAATTCTTCTTCTCTTTTTTCTCCTGCTATTTTAGCATTAAGTTTTTTAGCTTTTGATTTTCCTAAAAAAGTACCTCCAATAGCACCTACTCCAGCTCCTATAGCTGTACCTATTCCAGGTGCTATCATAGTGCCTATAGCAGCTCCTTGTCCAGCCATACCTAAAGCACTACTTGCCATATAACCTCCTTCATTAACAGTACCGTCTTCTTTAGTAGACATTTCTTCTCCATACATTTGACCCATTTGACCTAATTGACCAAAAGGAATACCAGTTAATCCACCTCCGTTATATTTTTTAACTCTTGCAAATTTTTTATTTTTCATTATCTATTAGATTTTATGAAATTACTTCCTACTAAAGTAAGATGTAAGTTTCTTTGGTTTATATTATTATTTATTAAACGTACTATTATATATTTTGAAATGAATTTGTTTTTATTAAACCATGCTTTATTATAATCTACGCTCAAAAGTATAAAAAAATTCTTATCATCTTTAAATAAAGTGGTTTTATTAGTTAATAAATCTTTAAATTTATTAAAATTCCAAGTGCCTTCTGTATTTCTAACATCTTTACCATGCCAAAATAAACCACCATCTTTTAAATCTATTACACCGCTAAATTGATTATCGTTATAAATAGCTATATCTGTAAATGTATCTTTATCAGAAATTATATTATTTAATTCTGATACCGTAATCCATTTAAAATTATCAAATCTTTTTGTTTCTAATGGAGCTTCATTAAAAACTACATCTATATAACTAAGTCTTGGAGTTTCATCGGTATATTTTGTTTTTCTTGTTTTACTATTATGTTTATAAACTTTAAAATTATCGTTATTAAAAATTAATAAGTTACTTCTATTACCGCTTATAAAATCAGGATAATAATCATGAAAAGATACCCATCCTCCATTACCTTCATTTAATATAGGACTATAAGATAAAGTAAATCTATAATCTTCAGGCTCTATTACGTTTTTACTTATAATTAATCTATTATATCTTTCATCAAAAGCTATAGTATAACCTTGACTTAAAAAAGGATTATCTATATTTAATATTTTTTGAGAACCATAAGTATTAAAAAAATTATATAAGCCTTTAGCACTAATCTCCTCTAAGGCTTGACCTTGTTTATATATAAAAACTTTACCTGCTTTTTGGTCTATAAAACAATACCCTAATTTACATAAAATACAAGCAAATTGTGATTGTGTTCCAGCATAACCTTCATTTATAGATAAAATTTCTACAGGAGGTCTATCAAATACTTCACTTGTACCTAAAAATACTTCACCACTATTACTTGCTAAACTATCTTTTATTTGAGCTATTAATAATGTATGTTCTAAATGTATATATAGTATTTTATCCCCTCCTAATAAATTCCAAATTTGCCCTTTATTTTTAATAGTTTCATAATAATTATTACTTTTAAATATTCTCCAATTTATATAATTACTTTCTAAACCGTCAGTTAAACTAAAAGCAACTCTATTTCTAAAAATAGAAACATCTCCATCTGTACAATTATCAGATGGGTAATAAATTTCACTTTGATTAAAATCATTAATAGCGTTAAAATCTTTATTATATCCATACCAACTAGGAGTTGGATTTCCATATTTAGGAAAATAATATTTATTTAATGCTATATCTTCATTTCTTAAATTAATATTAGATGCACTTTCTACAGGTAGAAAAAATGTTGGTGGATTTGAAGTTGTAGCATCTACAAATCCATGACCATTTATGTATACATCTCCTCCGTACATTTTAAAAGGAGCTATTAATCCTCCTCCTGTAGGTACTTTTATGTGTCCTTCACATTTAATTAATTTTTGATTTTGAAAATCTCTATATACATTTTTTCTATATACGCATATATCAAATAAAGTTCTAGGATAAGTAGAATTTAAATAATTTTCAGTTAATTGTCCATGTCCTCCTACAATCCAAATACTATCTGCTTTATTTGTGTTATTTGTAGGTATTGTAGTATTTTCTCCTACATAAAACTTTTTAGTAATAAATTCAATTTTAACTGGCTCTGCTACATAAGTTACTAAATTATTTATAGTATCTTGATAAGTAGCTAAAGTAGCTAAAACAGGTCTTACTAAAGGTTTTAAATAATTTCCTAAAATAGGAGCTTTACTAGTCATTAAATCAAAAGTATGAAATCTACCTTCTTTAATATAATCGTTTGCAACTATTCTAATATTTGAATTATCTCTTTTTGCATATAAAATTTCTAAACAGTCTAATTTATCAGCTATATTAGAAGGTATATTAATATTTGATACTTCTATACCCATAACTTTAGCTTTAGTATCAGCTTGTGTAAAAGTTACAGTTAATAAAGAATTATGATGAAACTCATAAGCTCCATCTAAATGATGATTATCTGCACTAGTGCCTGTAAACTGTCCATTCATTACGGAATTATCATGAATATCAAAAGGCTTTTTATGAATATCATAATAATAAACTTCATATTCTATTTCTAAATTATCAGAAGAGCTTATAGAAATATTAGTATCTAAATACTCATATTGAGTAATAGTATAAGGAGGAGGATATCCACTTACAGCAGTACCAGAAGGAAAAGAACTACTTATATAACTTCCATTATTAGCATCATATTTAGCTACAAAATTATGCAAAGCTGTTCCATTTTTAAATAAAGTCCAATAAATTTCACATTTAGCTCCTGTATTTACACCAGGAACTAAAGGACTTACTACAGCACCAAAAAGATTTAAAACTGTAGCAAATTTTAAATTAACTGTACCAGAAGAAGGAAAACCATCTATTCTAGTTCTATTTCCTACAACAGATAAATTTAATCCTGTCATTATTCCAGCATAGCCGTCATAAAATAAAAAATAATCTCCACTACCATTAGTAGTACCATTACTACCATTATTTTGTTCGCTTGCTGTTCCTATAGTACCTATAGTACGTTCTATTTGACCTAGAACTTGACCCGGAGTTTGATTTGTTAAATCTATTAAAGTATTATAATCAGGAAAAACATGATGTCTAACTTTTCTATTAGCTACAGAAATTGCTGGAATATTAGAAAAATCTGGATGTATGTTTAAAGGATTATTAGGGTCTAAAGGGTATTCTTCATTTTCATTTTCCCAAAACCCCATAACGTTACCTGCTTGATTAGTATTAAAAATTCTAAATTTAGGAATAGGATTTCCTCCATCTAAGTCATTTAAATCAGAAGGGGTTGCAGTTAGATTTAAAATTGTATCATCCCCTGCAACTTTAACACGACCAGGAATATGAAAAGCTTTTGTATAACCTCCATTATTTTTTAATTTACCTCTTAAATAAAACGCATAACATTCACCAGATTTAAAAGATTTATTAAAAAACACCATAGTACCATCATGAAAACTACCTTCTACAAGTAATGCCCCGTTATTTAAATCAGTTTTAAATTTTTTATTTAAATTTACTTCTCTATCTCTTATCCATTTAATAGTTGCAACATTAGCGATTAATTGTAAATTAATATCTTCCTCTTTTTCTAAATTACCTATATATAATTTTCTTTGTAAAGATGTAATAGTTTTAGCTTTTTTATAAGCTACATTTGGAATTAAGACTTCATTTATATCTAATTCTACAATAGTTTTTTCTGCTCCTGTAATAACTACATTTAAATTACTACTATTAATAGTATAAGAAGCATTATAAAAAGCACTTGTTACTCCATTTTTTACATATAAATATCCTATTCTTAATTTTTTATAATTAATATCTAAATTAGTAAAATTAATATTTATTGCTTTATTTGTAGCATTACCTCCTTTTTCTCCTCCTATATAAGCAGGAGATTCTAAACTATCGGTAAAAATAGGTATTCCATTATAAGTTTCACTCCAACTTGTATAAGTACCGTCTATTAATTCATAACTTATTACAGGGTAATATACTCCACTTAATAAATTTCCTTGTCCATCTAAAATTTCTAAGCTATATTCATTAATTGTAGGTAATAACCAATTTGTAAAAATATCTAAATATGCTTTTGCTTTATCTAAATCAAGAGGATTTATATTATAAGAAGGTAAAGAAATTCTAAAAGGTATGCAATCTATATTTAATATACGAGGTTTATTATAATTGTCTGTCCAAGCAATAATTCTATTATCGTTAAATTTAGTTTCAAATGTTCCTTGAATTGGATAATTTTGATTAAAATTTAAAATAGAATCTTTAATTAAAGGTACATAAGATTGACTTGAATTTATAATTCCTATTTCACTATCATTAGGGTTAGTAGTGCCAAAAAATAAAACTCTATCAATGTTCATAGTAATAACTCCTATTAAATTTTTATTAGTAGGATAATTATCTATAGCACCTTCTTCAAATTGAGTAATATTATCAAATCCATATTCATTAGTAATAGATTGTAGTTTGTCTAATACTAACATATTTCTAGCATCTCTCCAAGTACCTTCAGGTTGGTCTATAGGAAGTTCATCTTGTCTTAAACCTTTACTTAATTTTTTCATATATTATTAAGGTTATTACCTAAAATTTGAAAACTTTGAACTAAATCTCCTGGTTTAGATGTATTAGAATTTACTCCACCTCCAGAAACTACAGTATTAAAAAATTCATTAGTCATATTAGTAGAACGAGCTAATCCCATCCATGATTTTTTAAATACTTCATAACTATCTATATCAGGCATACGACATCTATTTTGAGCTTTAGGATAATATCTTTCCCATTCTTTTCTACAAAACTCAAAATTTATTGTTTGATGTTTAAACCCTCTTAAACACATCTTCATTAAAACATACCAAGTTAAAGCTTCTCTATAAACCGCATCATCTATTATTAAAGGGAATCCGTCACAATCTACTTCTAAACCTAAATAATAAATTGTAATACATTCTTTTTCAAAAGTAGTATGTATATAATTTGGATTTAAACTATAGCTTTCTTGTACTTCGCATACTAAATTATCTAAGCAACTACATTTTTTAAATTTATGATTTATTCCTCCACTTTTTTGTAATCTTTTTCCTTTATATTCTATTCCTAATAACATCTCTAAATCACAAGGGAGTTTTGCCCTGTAATCTACAGTTTCTACAGTTTTTGAAACTTCTGCATAACCTTGATAACATTTCATTATTTCTATTGCATCTGCAATCCATTCAATAGCATCTTCAGTCCATGAACTATTACTAGGTTTAAAATCTCTATATATTTGTGCTAATACTTTATTAACAGAACAAGTTTTATAAGTCATTATATAAAATTTTTTAAAAGTTCACTATTAGAGGTTTTTAATAATGATAACTTATTAATATTTCCTAATTTACCTCCTGTAGAAGTATTATTATAATAAGTAGGTTTAAATCTATAATACGCAGAATTTAAAACTTTTACTTTACTTTTTACCCAATTCCATAAATAGTCAAAATCTTTTTGGAAATAAGTAATATACTTTTCTCCTCCATTATCTTTTATAATTCTAAATTCTTTATCTCTTTCTAATACTTTATATAAAACTTCACCTTTATCTAAAATTTCTTTTTTCTTTTTATTTGTAGCGTTCCAGTCAATTTTTTTACCATATTTAGAACATTCTACTTTTGTTATTTTAATATCAGATAAATTAAAAGGTAAATTAAATACATAACCTTTGTAAACTATTTCATCTGAAACAATCTCATTAAAAGAATTTAATATATCTTTATAAACTTCATAATTAGGTATAGTTTTTACTATTTCCTTAGTTTTTTCTAATTTTTTAATACTTTTGTTAATTTCACAAAGAACATTTAATATTCTTTTTAATTTTTCTGTATCAATTCCAAATTTTTCAGTATTACTATTAATTCGTAATTTATAATTTAAATTATAATTAGTTATATTTTTTAAATCTTCAAAATTTATACGAGTAAAATTATTAATATAAAATTCATAAGGTTCTAAAGATTTTAATATATAATTTTTACTATTTAGATATTGATTTAATTCTTTTTCAACATCTACTTTAGTAACTTTACTATTAGTTACTAATAAATTATACATATATTTTGTATTAACTATCATTATTTTTTATCTGTATCTACATTAATTTCTTCATCATTAGGATTTAAAATTTTAAATTCAGAAGATAAAATACCGTTTATAATTTGTTGAATTAAATCAGCAGGGCAAGGAAAAGGCATATCATCGTTATAACAACTATCACTTGTACAACTATTGTTAATAGTTTCTGGAAATTCTACTATATATTGTAAAGCTAATTTTTTAAGTTTTAAATTATTAAAAACATATATATAATTATTTATATATGAATATCTTATACTATTACTAGTAAATTTATTATAGCAAGTATAAGGAATTTCTTCATATTCTACTTCAGGAAAAGCTTTTCCATCTACAGTACCTATAAATTTAAATAAACTATCATTTTTTAATCTTACAGGTGTAGGTATTACATTTTTAGTTCTCAATACTTGAACACAATCTAAATTGAAATTACAAGAATCTGCTTTATCTACTTTTATTAAATCCATATAAAAACGTTGCAAAAAAGAATTACTCATTCCATTTGCAGCTACATCTCTACGAATTAATAAAGCTCTCCAATACTTAACACTAAATTTTATATTTTCTTTTAAAATATAATTTAAAGGTTCATTTAAAGCGTATGCAATTCTTTCAGCTATTTCATTTAAAGTTAACATTATTTTTTATCTGTTTGTTCGTTTTTTGTTTTAATTTTACCTAAAATTAATAACTCTGTATGAGTTTTTATAGCTATTAAAGTATCATTCATATTTTTTTGAAAATTTCGTATTTCATCAACATCTTTATTAACATTTTCAATCCTTTCTTTACTTTCTTGTTTATGTTCTGTTAATTCTTTAGTAAACTCTTTTTTAACTTGTTCTATTTTATTACTTAAACTAGTCATATCTTTAGTTTTTTGTTTATCAGAATAATGTAATCTTATTAAAACTGTAATTGCAGTTATAACCCAAGTACCAATAAAAGTTAAAATAGCCCATAAAGGTATTGTATAATCTATTATTTTTTGTTCCATAAAGAAGATAAATTTATATTGTTTTTAAATTTAATTAAAGCTTCTACTATTTTATCATTTACTAAACCTGCAAAAAAAGCACCTTTATTACCTACAGAAAAGCCTGTAATGTCTTCTCCGAAAGATACTCCGACTATAATAGAAATTATACTTAAAAATAATCTTAATATATTATCTTTTAACCAAAAAGATAATGAAAATCCCCCATTTCTTTTTATTTTATCTTTATGTCTTAATCCTTCTAATAGTAAAGAAAAGAATAAACCTATTAATGCCCATATTAATAAAGATATAAAACTTTCAGTAGTTTGACCGTTTAAAATATTTGTTTTTAATTCTATCGTATTCATATTGTATTAATAATTATTTTCCTTTTGGTTCTTTTTCTTTTTCTACTTTTATAATAAAAATATCATTAAAACTCTCATAGTCTTCTAATAAATTTTCAATTCCTTCTACTAATCTTTGATGTATTGTGATTTCTGTTTCCTTAAATTCTTTTATTTTAGCATTTAGATTTTTTAATCCATCTTTACTATATTTATAATTTCCATCTGCTTCACATAAAATAGCTTTTGTTTTTTCGTCTTCTAATGCAAAATCTATTCTAAAGTTTTGAATAGCTTCATTATATTCTTCAAATATATCATTTGTTTGCTTTAAAACATTTTTACAAGCTATAAGCATTTTAGTTTTAGGTTTATTTGTAAATCCTTTTTCATCTAAAAAATCTTCTTTTTTTAAATAAGAAGCTATTTCTGAATTTAATTTAAATACTTTTGAATAAGTTAATGTTACTTTCATAATTTATTTTTCGTTTAAGTTATAATATTTATTTGTATCAATGTTTATTTGTTTTCTTTTTTTAAAATCTCTTATGCTAATTAATATAGGTACACTTGTAAAACTTCCCCACATTGTTGTATATAAATCTTCTTTACTAAATGTTCCTCTTTGCAAATGTTTATCCCACCAGTATTCTTTTAACACTCCTGCTCCTACACCACTTACAAAACCTATGGATATACTTAATTTATTATTATCTGTTAAGTCATAAAGCAATGCAGATACACCAACGCTTATGCCTAAGCCTGCATAATAATGTTTAGTATCATCTTTAATTTTAAGTTGAGCATTTAATGTTGTAATACTAATTAATATAAGTATGAATGTTTGTTTAATCATTTTAGTTTGCTGCAACCCAAGCCCCTCCTGAATAAAAATAAAGTTTATTGTTTGTTCTGTCAATAATTAAAGGTGCATATCCTGTATATGTTGTTGGTGTACCTGTTGGTGTACCTGCACAAGTTGGTATATAATGAAACCCATCAGTTGCTGTTGTTGATAATGATTTTAATCCTGTTAATACTGACCCTGTATTTTGAATTAATAATGATGAGTTAGCATTTGAGTCATTATAGATAAATAATTGACTATTGTTTAATTGAAATGAATATACGTTAGCACCTGATTTAGAAAAATATATTTTTCCTTCAAGTGCGTTTTGAATGTATAAATATGAATTTATATTAATTGAATTAGACGCACTTGATGCTGTGATTAACATACTACCACTTGAATTTACCGTGAATGTTTGGTATTGTGATGTGTTATATCCAAGTCGTAATTGAGTTGAGGTTTTTTCTATATGTAATCTAGCAAGTGGAGAAATTACTCCTATACCTATATCTCCTAAATTGTTTATATACATTCGAGTTAACCCATTAGTAGATAAATAAGTATCTGTTGATGAATTTATATAAGTATTAGAACCATCACTTGCTATTGTATAATTAGTTGCACTTGGAGAAGTTTGGTTTAAATAGATTGCACTTGATGTCGGTGTGCCTACTAAATCACGAATAACATTTGTAGTTGATGCTGTAGTTACAGTTAATGAAGTTGATATGGTTGGCGAAGTACTTAATACTGCTGTTGTGCCTGTTCCTGTAACTGTATATTCTCCTAATACTCCAGCATTATTATAAAGTATTCGTGTATTAGTTCCATTTGTTATACCTGTAGTACCAATTGTTAAGCCTGTAATATAATTACTATCGTTAGTCCATTGACTAATATTTCCTGACTTGTTTGTAAAAGTCATAGTATTATTAGGGGTAGCATAAGTACCGATAGGTTGATAATTATTTAAAGGAGTTTGGAAATCTAAAGTTATAGCAGTACCTAAAGAAGAAATATTAGCTCCAATAACATTTATATATTCAGTATCAAATGTTTCTAATACTCCATTATCAGCAACGGATAAAACTTTTATTTTCTTTATATCTGTACCGCTCATTATTATAAAGTTGTAATTACAAATTCAGTACCAGTTGCATTATAAGATATAGCTCCAAGAGTTTCGTTATTTAAATTTGTACTCCATGTATAAGATTCTCCCGGTTTAATTGTTACACCAAGAACTACTCCATTTGCTATTCCAGAGTTATATATACTTACAGATTTATTTCCTGCTGTAATTATACCAGAACTAGTTACTCTAATAATAGTAGGAGTTCTAGTAACCCCTCCTTGTAAAACAGTTAATACTTGCTGTAAAGTAGCTTCAGAAGCATCTCCACTTCCCATCCCACCAATAGGAATGTTTAACCAAGCTACTACATCATTTATAGCATTTTGTGCTCCTGCTAAATTATTTGTCCAAGTAGGTTGATTTGTAATTTCACTTAAATATAAATGTAAATCTTCATTTATACTTTTACTCCAAGAATAATGACTTACTACTAAACAAAATTCCTGTCCTGTTTCTTTAGGTATATTATTTATTTGTACATATTTAATATTACTTTTAGTAATAGCTCTTCTAGTATTATTAATACTAGGAGTATCAATAATATCTAAACAACCTATACTTAAATTAACTATAAGCATTATTCTGTTTTCTTATAATATGAAGTTCCACTAGGAGATAACCCTGTTAAATCAAATGTACCTTCTGAACCATCACAAAGTTTGTATGTAGAAGGAATAGTACTACCCTCTTGAAATAAAACAATCATTCCTATATCTAAATCTTTTCTTCTTTGAATGTCTTGATAAGAAACTTCAAATTCTGTTTTAATTGGAGCTACCTCTCTTCTTACACCTACAGTTAAAAAAGGAGTACCTAATTCTACTAAAGTTCCTCCTTCTTCTAAAATAGGAGTAGTTTTTTTAATATTAAATTCTCTTCTAGTTCTTGAAGTATTATAAGTTTTTTGATAAACTTCTACTGTTATATCTATATTAGAAGTTTCTGATAATTTTGTATAACCTCCAACTCCGTTTACAATATCAGCTTTAACTTCAGTAAGTTGTTCAGGTGATACTACATTTTGAAAAGTACCACTTACTGGATTTCTATTAAGAGCTTCTGCATCAGTAGCACGTCTTACTAATCCTTGTTCTGTAAAAGTTGCTTTATCTTCAGGATTTAATTTAAATGTAATACTTTCAAATAACTTTTTAAATACATTCTCACTAGGAAAATGCGATTTTAAAAATCTATTAAAAACATTAGAAGCCCCTACTACATAATTAGTAGGAAAATTAGTTTCTTGGTCTTTTTTTGTTCCAGTATTTACTTGAACATTTCTAAGAAAAAATTCTCTAAACTCTTTAATGATTGGCATAATTTATAAATATAAAAATTAATTAATTAATTACCAAATTTTCGTTACAAATAGTTGATATAATATTATTACAACTTTTTAAATTTGTTAATAAACTATTCATATAAGTTGTTGTAGAACTCGTTATAATAGGTAATGTAGTATAAGGAGTTGTAATAGGTTCAACAATAAAAGTATTTTCTGTTTCTATACATTCTATACCCTCATTACAATTATTAAAAAATCCAAATATTTCTATAGCTTTTTTAAAATTTATTTTTTTACAATTAAAACAATCTTCTAATTTTTCAATATTATATTTAGTTTTATAATAATCCCAAGAATAGAATTTGCCTGTAATTGATATGTCTATGTCAATTAATATTAATAAATACAGTAAATAATATATATCTTGTATTAAAAATTGATAATTACTTTTACCTTTTAAATCTTCTTCATTCCATTGTTTTTTACTTAATTCAATAATTTGCGGTTTAAAATAAATAAAAAATTCTTTTATTTTATTATTTAAAACACTATTAGTTGTATATGAATGTAAATATAACATTAACTATTACAAGGTATGCAAGGACTAGTTGTAGGATTACAATATTCTTTAAGTCTATTAATAAACATTTGTAAATCTGATAATTCTTTTATTTTTTCTTCTGTTATAACATCATAAATATAATTAAAATTCATTTCTTCATTTAATAATAACATATAAGTATGAGCATTTATCATAAATGATTGAAATTCTGTATCGCATTTATCTTTACAATCATTACAGTTTTCTTTACATAAATATTTATTTAAATAATTTAACCAACATTGTTGAAAATTACAAAATACAGGTAAAGTATAAGATTTTGTAATACCATCTTTAGTTACATTTATAACATAAATACCATCTTCAGAAAAAGTTAAATCTGTAGTACTAAAAGGTAACAATGGTATAGTACTTAAATTTGTTAATACATTATTTTGTAAACTTTGTAGATTAACACTAATCTCACTAGAACTACAATTATTTAATTTAAATACGTTGCAATCTTTTGTATTTTCTATTTGCCAAAAATTACATACTTTAAAAGGTATATTTTCTGTACAACAAATTAAATTTAAAAGTGTTTCAGGAGTTCCTATTAAAGTATTATAACAATTTGTTACTTTTACTATATTATCTCCAAAACTAGAAGGTGTAAAAGTATAATTATAAATCCAATCTTCTTCTGGTACAGCTAAAGATGAAGTATATACATCTTCATCTATAACATTACTGGCAAAATCTAAAATTTCAATAGTAGTAGTATTATCCATAAAATTTACTGGATAATTTGGTACATTATTAAAATTAAAAGAAGTTAATTGACTATAATCTTTTGTATAAGTTACTGTTGGAATATCTAAATTATTTATACAATTAGTATTACAATCATTATTACAAGTTAAAAATACATCAAATACAGGTAAGTAGTTCTTTTTAATTAAAGTTTGAGTAGTAGAACAAATAGCATTATTAGAAATACATTTTACTGTATGTCTAACTATTTGATTTGTATCTACACAAAGTTTAATATTTTTACCTATTGTAGTTACATTAGAAGGTAGTAAAGTATAACTACTTTCAGCATCTAAAATAGATGCCATATAGTAACAAGTAAACTCTTTTGTAAAAGGTTTAGGTAAAGAAATAAAACTAGAAAAAGGTTTTAGTTGAGTAGTGCCATTTATATTTAAAGCACTATAAGGTAATAAAATAATTTCAAAAGGAAAATTAGTAAAATAATTATAGTCGTCTGAATTGCCTACATCATAATTATAAAATGTAAAAGTATTTTCATAAGGAATATATAAAGACTTAGTTACTTTTATTTTTAAATCAAAACTTTCCCAAGATACAGGTATAGTTGTTCCTGCTTTATAAACTTGTATAATTATTACTAATTCTGAACTTATATTTCCAATTAAATACCGTTCAAATTTTATATCATAATTTCCAAAATTATAAGTACTATTTACAGTTGTATTAGAAAGACTAAATAAATCTGTAGTATTAATTAAATTAACAAAAGGATTACCATTTTTAGATAATGAAAGAATTAAACTTACATTGCTTTGGTCTAAATCACTAGGAGTAGCATTACACGCTACTCCTAATAATTCTTTTAATTTTATAGATAAAATCATATTATTAATACAATACTATTAATTTATATATTAGTTGCCCGGTTCTACATTAGAAGTAGAAGAAGCACCACCAAATACTTCAGCAAAAATTGTAGCTAAAGTAGTAGCTTGAGCACTTCCATTAATTACCGCTAATATAATTTCATTTAAATAAGTATCTTGCACACCTAAAGAGGTATTACGACTTCCTCTAAATGTAATTGTATTAGTATCATAATTAGCTCCTGCTGTAACTAAAGAAGGATTTTTATAATAAAATTGAGGTAAGTGAATACGATTTGTATTACCTCTTTCTACGCTATATAAATCTTCTAATGCTGTAATTTGAGCAGTCGTGCCTTTTCCTACATTTAAAGCTACAGAAGAACCTGGTGTAGCTCCTTCTGCTTCTTCAATAGTAGAATTTTGTAAAATTCCACTTAAAGCAATATCAAAATTAGTACCAAAATCTTTTGCAGTTAAATTAATACCTACAGAAGCTCCTACTAAAGTAGCTACTACAACGCTATCAGCATCATTATTAATTTGAGCAATTAGTTTAGCTAAAATAGTAACGTTAGTATCACCTGTTACAGTAGTAATAGAATAGCGTTTAATTTCGTTATCATATACTGTACCTAAACTTCTTAATCCTAAAGTAGTATCGGTAATTTTAATAAAAGCTTCTTGACCTGCTACAATTGCAGGTAAATTTAAAGCTCCAATAGTACCATCATTACCTATAAATTTAACAACTTTTACAGGAGCTACATAAGCTTGAGGTTGATAATTTGTACCAATACGAGGAATTGGTACAGTAATTCTACTTTTAGAATCTGCTAATTGATTTCCTACCGCTACAATAACATTTTTACTATTAGGTAATACAGTTGCAGCATTTACTGTAGTTACTAATACATTGTTGTCTGTAAATACAGCAAAAGCACCAGTATCTAATAGATTAATTTCATTAATACCAGAGATTGTACCACCTCCAGCTTTAGCTCCATAAGCAATAGAGTGTCCGATTAAGATTTGTTTCATTTTATTTTATTTTTTTAGTTATTCTTTATTAAGATTTTCATTAATTATATTATTATATACTTGACTAAATGTTAAACCTGCAATTCTTTTAGCAGTATTTTCAACTATTTCTTGATGTATAGAATCATGTAATTCGCAATCTTGATATAAAGATAAATTTATTTTTTTAGGTTTCCTAATGTAATCAATTCGTATTTGAGGGCATATAAACTTTTGATTGTGGTACACAAAAATTAAATCTTCTTTTAAACTACTTATAGGAGATTTAGATAAAGTTTTACCAAAAGCACTAGTTAAAAGTTCAAATAAATCTTCTGTTTTAACTAAACGATTAGGTGTTTGTAAATAGTTAAAAGTAGTTTTTTTAATTACTTTCTTAAAAATTTTACTGCTAGTACTTAAAGTAGGAGGATAACTATCAAATCCTATAAAAGTAATAACCAAAGGAGAAGTTGAAGTAATATAAAATTTATTATCTTTTAATACTATATTATATCCAAATTTAGAAATACTTTCAACTATATAATTATTTAATTCATAAATCATATTTAGATTGGTAAAACCAAAAGGATAATAATCTACTAATTTAAAAACAGTTGTAGAATTAATAGATATTTCTATATCTACCATACTATCGTAAAAAAAAAAAAAAGGATTAAATGTATAAGTATATATAGTTTC
>ERZ724522.182-NODE-182-length-40275-cov-6.696693_pt1 | contig 40275 bp, 61 predicted proteins | sample MGYA00376055_ERZ724522 | MGnify/ENA primary metagenome ERZ724522 (study PRJEB28724, sample SAMN07190884) | wastewater metagenome | isolation source: effluent of sewage treatment plant in Hong Hong | place: Hong Kong | collected 2016-03-17 ... | reverse complement strand
GTGTCCATTCTGGTCACGCTTATACTCGCTATCGTCGGCGGCATCGTGTGGCTGATTCGGCTCGAAGGTCGGGTCACGTTACAAGAGAACTTCCACGACATCCTGCTGACTGAGATACGCGACATCAAGCGCAATTTGGACCGCAGACACGGCAGGAACGATGATGAGTAACGCACCCGACATCACGCTGATCCCGGACCTTCATGTTGGCGCGGTCACGGTGCTGCTGGAGGCGAGAGGTGAGCCGACGCTGGGCCAAGTCGCCGTCGTTCAGGCGATAAAGAACCGGGCGACGGACCTCAAGTCCCGCTGGCCGCGAACGTGGCGCGGCGTCTGTACGCAGGACAAGCAGTTCTCGTGCTGGAACGTGGGCGACCCGAACCGCACTATCGGGCTGCAGATCGTGACTGCGCTGGCGCACAACGGCCCGCTTGGGAAATACGGCGATCCGTTCCGTGGGGCGCTGTGGCTGGTCGAAATGGTCGACGCCGGTCACGGCAGGGATGTTGTCAAGGGTGCCAACCACTACCACCGGGTCGACGTTGCGCCGTGGTGGTCGAAGGGACTCAAGCCGGTTGTCATCATCGGCAACCACATGTTCTTCACGCTATGAACAAACAGCACTGGGCATCAATCATCGGCGTGGTCAGTTCGATCTGCGTGATGGGCGCGTCGCTCCACACGTGGCAGGAAGCGACGACGCCCCAGTTCGTATTCGGGGCGTTCGGCGCGGTTGTGTCGGTTCTCGCCGGTATCTTCTCGGACCGGCCGACGAAAGGGGAGTAGCATGGCAGTAGCGGTATCGTGTGTCGCGGTCACCGGCAACCCACAAGAAGACAAGCAGGTCGCGGCGTCCGATGTCGCTCGCACCAGCCTGCGTATCCTCAACCTGTCCGGCGCTGATGTCGAACTCCACTACGGGACGTCGGCGACGGCGCAGTTCGAAACCCTCGAGCCCTCCGGTCAGTTCAAGCGCATTTTGCTGAGCGGGAACGATTCCGTCCCTGAGGTCCGCGCGATCTGTCGCACTGCCGCGCTGGCTCTCCGCGTCTCCAAGGTCACGGCGTAGGAAAGGACAAGTAACATGGGTGATAAGATTCCTGTTGGCGCGGCCGGGGCGGGCGTCGGCTCGCTGTGGACCGACGTGTCGGACGGTCAGGTGTACCGCATCTCCAGCTTCGACCCATCCGGGACCCCGGTATGGTCGAGCATCGGCGGTACCGTGGACAGCGGCGCGGTCGGCGCGGACGTGCTCGCGGCGGATACGCAGGCTGAGGCGGTCGCGGCGCTCGGACTCACGGAGAGCGCGACGGAGCGGTGGGTCCCGATCGAATGCGTGCTACCGGATACGGACTGTGCGGTAGGGGACGGTAAGGGCTGGTTCCCGGTCCCGTCGCTGCTGAATGGGGCGACGATTACCGGGTTCACCGCGCTCGCGGCGACGGCCGGGACGACCGGGACCATGGACATTCAGCTTCGCCGCGTGCGGAGTGGGACCCCGGTCGACGTTTTCTCGACCAAGGCGAAGATCGACTCCGGCGAACTGTCGTCTACGACGGGGACGGTGCCGGTGATCGACACGGCGAACGACGATCTGCTCACCGACGACCAGTTGTATGTCGATGTCGATGCGGTCCACACGACGGCAGCTAAGGGGCTGTTCGTGTGGGTCAAGACCACCACTCCGCTCGCGTAGAACATCACGCCATGTTGGATCTGAACTTCAAACCTCGATCGCGCAAGTCACGCGAGTACACCAAGCTGGGCGACCATGCGGAAGTGTACTCGCTTCGTCGTCACTTTCGCCAGTGGTGGACCGGGTACCGGGGGAGCCATGCCCGCTGGCTGACCGTTCGTGCTGTGTTGTCGCTGGTGACCGCGTACCCGGTATGGATCTTCATCGCGCTCGGAGCGGTACCGACGCACGCGGCAGCGCATCCACGAGTAGCCGACATCGGGTCGGTCACTACGCACGCGGTGATGCCTGCCTCGATGCCAGACCTTGCATTCCCTATCCAGTCGACGTCGGTGCAGCGAAGAGGTAGGGTAAAGCCGCATCGACTCGAAGCGAACGGAACGATCACGGGGCCGCGAGGCGGAACGGTGACTGGTGCCCGTGGCGGCATCATGCGCATTCTGTCCGCAACCGAGATCGCATTCCGCTACAACGGCCAACGCGCATGGTACGAAGGGAATCGACCTCAACCAGCCGGGGTGCTACGAAATCGGTACGTCAACCTAGGTACTACCGGGACTGGGGACGGGTCGATCGGCAACCCGTACACGGCGGACCAGACGTCGACGCTCGGGTCACCGCTTGCGGGTGACCGGTTCTACATCTGGGGCAACTACACGGGATATCTGCTGGTCAATGCAGGAAACGGAACGGCGGACAACTGGGTCCAGTACGTCGTGCGGCCGGGGTTCTCGTGCACGGTGGACTCCTCGGCTACGCAGTTCCAACCCCCGATGACACTGGCAAGCCGCGAGTACATGTGGCTGCAGGGGATCACGTTCGTACAGCGGAAAGCGCCGTCGTCCAACCCTCCCGACTACTGCATCGACTGCCGCACCACGACGCACGTTGCCGTTGTTGACTGCATCGCGAACGGGAAGCTGGAGGGAGCATACTCTCCGCAATCGGCGTGGTACGAGGGCAACACGATCAACATGGGGATAACGCAGGTACTCGCACCGGAAGAGAACGCGGGTGACTGCATTACGATCGCGTCGCCGGGGTTCGGGGACGGGCACGTCATCTATCGCAACACACTAAGCAACCCCGGTCACGCGGCGCTGTCGTTCTCGGGCGGGGGGCCAACGACCGATTGGAACACGAACGGGCGTGTCGGGTTCAACGACGTGACTGCGCCGTGGTGTGCCGGTATCGTCATGTCACAGTGCATCGACTGCGTAGTCGAATGCAACACGATCCACGACTGCGGGACTCAGCCGACCTCGGTCGCGTTGTCCATGGAATCGGTACAGGTTGGCGGCATCCGCTGCATCGGCCGATACAACATCATCTACAACTTCGGCAGCTTCGGCATCCTGTTGATCGCAGGTCAGTTCGGCGGGTACTCCCAGCACGTGATCGACTGCGAGGTATACCACAACGTCATGTGGAACGGGTTGGGGCTGCCGCTGTTCATCAACTGCCGCGATCTCGTGGCCGACTTGGAGTTCAGCGGTACCAAGGTCTACAACAACCTCGCGTGGGACTACCACAATTGGACGTTAACAGGGGACGCGACGACGGACTATGGACGGGGCTACTTCGAGACGAAGTGGTACGACATCATCGTTCAGGCACCGTCGAGCAACCCGACATCGCCCGCGTACGTGACGTGGATCGGAGGCGGACATCGTACTATCGGCACGAACGAGATCCGCAATAACATGTTCGGGTCGTCACGTCACACAGGAGGAGGCACCCGATTCATGTTGTACGTGAGCGGGATTCTCGTCAACGGGGCGTACACGAACGAGGCAGCGGCGAAAGCAGACGCGCTGAGTAGCTCGCTGTCGGGCCACGTTCAAGACACTGACCCGCAATTCGTGTCGACTACAGTTGGTAACGCGTCGTTCCTTGCTATCCCGTCCGGGTCGGCGGCGAAAGATGCGGGCCGGGTCATCTCGGGCGTCAGCTACAACGGAACCGGGCCGGACATCGGCGTCTACGAGGTGTAAACATGGCATCAGGCGGGCGGGTATTCAACTATGGCGTATCCGGCCAGTACGCGACGTTCTCCGGCGCGGCATTCGAAGTCACGACGGGAACGATCGCGGGCTGGATCAAGAACCTCGACGAAGGTAACTCGGGCGCGTTCATCGGCTGCAACAACGCCGGAACGTTCGCTGGGTACATCTTCGCGTGGGAATCAGGCGGGTTCGACCAGCGGTTCACGTTCTTTGACGGGACCGGGTGGAACTTCTCGAACAGTATTGGCGCGGCCACGGCGCTCGCGGCAGGCTGGCACCACGTCGCGGTTCGCTGGGTCGGTACGGGGTCGCGCTCAGGTGAGTTCTTCCTCGATGGGGTGAGCATCGGCACCTTCACTCCTGCCGCGATGGGAGTTGCGGGCGGGGGGACGAAGAACCTCAACAACTACCCCGGCGGCGGCAACGGCGTAGGGGTTGAGTACTCCGAGTGGGCGATATTCGGCTCGTCCCTTAGCAACGGGAACATTACGACGCTGAACGGAGGCGCGTCGCCGAAGACGCTCACGCCGATCGAGCACTGGCGGTTCAATCAGGCGGGCGCGACGATCACCGGCCAGATGGGGTACGCGAACCTGACGCTGATCAACGCGCCGGGGACGTCGGCGGACGGGCCGACTGTCGCGGACCCGCCCGCTAGCGCGACGCGGCATCGCGCACACGGGATCTTGCTGGGGTAGGTGATACATGAGCGATTCACCGTTCGACCCCGCACGTATGCAAAAGTTTGTCGATGAGGCACTCGCCAAAGTGCCTACGAACAAGCAGGGGGCGATAGTCGGCCAAGTCGATACGGACCTCAACTGGCATATTACCGGCGCGGTCAAGACACCTAACGGGCGATGGGTGATCGGGGGCACCCTGCAAGGCCAAGGCGGCAAGAACATCCAAGGCGCAGGAGAGATCGGGTTCTACTTCTAGTGAGGTAAAGAAATGAGTATATCATTCGAGACTCGGCCGGGGACGTGGTGCGACGTGGACCCCGGCGTTATGGCGTACGTAGCGCCGGGGGCGACGCCTCGCGTTTACGCCGTGGTGAATGGGGTCGTCCGCTGGTCCATCCCGGAACCGTCACCGCCCAGTCTGTACCTGCGCGTCGCCATGGTCGATGGCGTCGTGTGCGTCGTGGTGCAGGGGCAGGACGGGATCGCATGGTTGACGGTGGACGGCCGGTCGTGGCTCAATTATGGGCGCACGTTCGGGGCTGACTGTTTCCTCGTCCTGCCGGACAAGGGACGGTTCCGCTTCCTCGTGTTCCGCGACGCACCGGGTGACCACTACAGCGATATGTACGTCGGGCTGGATGGAACGAAGCTCGGTGACGAGTTCATCTTCCGCTGCGACGCGACGACGCAAGGGTTCCTCGACTGGAACCCGGTAAGCGGCTACCCAGTCATGACGGACAAGGGGAGGCTCGGCCCGTATGGGCTGCTGAAACCGAACCGGGACGGTGAACTTGCCGCATGTCAACACCCAAAGCGGTGGGAGATGTGGGGTGCTGGTCCGGATACCAAAGGGGGTATTGTCCCATTCAAGATCGCGGATGGGCTCACGCACCAACCGCGAGTCGCGATGGAGCGTCCGGGCGTATGGACCGTCGTAACGCGGTCGGATGGATATATGATCGTCGCGACGTGCAAAGAACCATTCGCGTACGAGGACCCGAAGATCAACGACGATGGCGGCGGCGGCGGGACTGGGGGCGGTACCGGTGGGGGCGAAACGGGGGGAGAAACTACTGTGATTGCATCAAGTATTTTCGTGGATGGGTTCGACCCGAACAAGGTCGTCGTAGACCGAGACGCGGACAGCGTCATGTCGTGGCCCAAGACGTCCAAGCCGGAAACGGTATCATCGGATGGGGACGAGGTCGTATTCGAGCACTCAAAGGCAGGCGAGTGGCCTGCAGTGTCGTATGGCGACATCAAGGTCGAGGGGGTCATCTGGTGGCTGGTCCAGTACGGCGGGCACATCCACGCAGCTACATTCGATCGACTTCGGGTCGGGCAGACACGCAAGTCGATGGGGGCAGATGAATTCGACAAGTCGTGGGTGTTCAATGTGCCTGGACTCGAAGTACCCAAGGGAACCATCGTCGGGCTGATGGTGTCTACCCCCGCGCGTGATGGCGATGACTGGCAGAGTACCAGACACGAGCGATCGCCGGTCGTGTTCGTCCGGTACGGCACCGGGGTCAAGGTTGGTGAGGAAGGCGGCGGAGGCGATACTGGGAATGGAGTAGACGATAGCGCCGAGATCGCCGCACTCAAGGAAGAGGTCGCTACGCTGCGTCGGGCGGTTGACCTGTTGACAGCGCGGCTCGACTCGTTCGGGGCGCAGGAGCAGCAGCAGACCGAGATGCTGGTCAACATCACGCAGGGGCTGACCGGGGTACTGCGTGATGGGGACGAGGTCGCGCTGCGAACGGTCAACGGGAAGTACGTCTGCGCCGAACTGGGCGGGGGCGGGGAAGTGAACGCGACCCGCGACTCGGGCGGCGCGTGGGAGACGTTCGGGCTGGAAAAGAAGTAACGGTTCCCGGAACGGCTACTGTCCATCGCTCGCAGTAGTACGCCGGGTCGGAAGGGGTCGGCACTCGCTCCTCACCGGGTGCCGACCCCGCCGATGTGGATTAATCCCCAGTAGCCTCGTCGAGCGAGCGGGCTACCCAGCCGATTACGACCCCCGCCAAGAACGCAATAAGCGCTTCCATTTACTCCCCCTTGAGCGCGATCCAGACCAGAGCCGCGAGACACAGCACGACAACTACGATAAGTATCGCGTCTACCACATTCCCTCTATGCGCCCATCGTCCGTGTTGATGCGGTTGCACAGCCATAGCATCACCTGCGGATCGAGGTTCGTTTCCTTGCAGTGGTCGGTGAGTTCGCGGTGGATACGGCCCGCGACAAGCGACGCATAGGTCCCGACACCCCAGCGCTGTACGTAAGTAAACGTCTCGATCAAGTCCGCCGCCTTGATGAGTGCCTTCTCGCGCTCCATGATAACGGGCGCATCGGCGACCCATGGGCACGCGGCGAGTTCGGCTTGTCGCAGCGAGTCCGCATCGAGATGGTTGCGCTTGAACGGGCCGGGAATGTCGGCCGTACGCGACTCGACGCCGTCATGCAGGAGGATATACAGCAGCGACTGGACCGATACTGGCTGATCCAGCTTGGCGCACAACTCGGTATAGATCACGGCTACGCGGAAAGTGTGGTCGGCGACCGACTGCGGAGATAAGACGGGGACGATCGACCAGCGCGGGACACGGGACAGCGCGAGTAGATCGCACAATCGACGATGGGTCTTATCGCTCACTAGCTACCTCCAGTTTCGTCTGCGCCTGCTCGTAACGTTCGCGCAGGATGTCGAGTCGTTGCGCGATGGTGCCTTCGGGCGGGATGCCACAGTGATTTAGGACCGCCTGCGCCTCGGCCAGTTGCTGCGTGAGGCGGGCGACGTCGGCTTTGGCTAACTGCTCACGACGCACCACATCGTTCAGGACGGCCTCGGTGTTGATTTGGCCTCGCCGCCAGTCGTCGCGCTCCTCCCGCGCCTGCCGTAGCTCGGTCTGAAAGCGATCCCTGTCCGATCGTGCGGCCTCACAATCCTTCTCGCGGTGCCGTAGCTCGGTGAGCAGGGCCGTAAGGGTCACGGGACGCACCTCAACGAACTCACTAGCAAACGGATGCGCCGGATGCAGCGCGCGTTCGATTCCCTGCTCCAGCGCGGTCAGGTCGGCGTCGGTCAGGGGCTTACTCGATCGCTGCGATGCGTCCCATTTCGCAGCAGCCTCTTGCGCTTCAGAAAGTCCACCGTCTGCCCGAAGGTCATCCCACGCGGCGTCTGTGAGGCGATTCGCGCCCTGATACCTGAATTGATCCCGCAGGCACTCGACCGCGCGCACGCGGGCTTCGTCCGGACTCGCGGCCTGCACGGTCTGATACACCACCACGGGGACACGGTAATAGGTCGCCATTGTCGGTTCTCGTTTTGCTTGCTGGCCAGCGATGTAGTTGTCGATTTGCGAAGCCAGTCCGTCCAGCGTGGGCAATGGCTTGCACTGAGGCGCGACCGTCTTCAGGAGCCGCCGCAAAGATGCCTTGCCCTGTTGAAGTTCGGCAAATAGGTGGCGGGTCGCGCGGTCGCGCAAAACCGGCGGTTGCCGCCGGACGCCAGACGCGAGGACTGCGCGCAGCCGGTTGCCGAAGTTCTCCCAATAGCCGTCCGCGTCATCAGGAGGTGACTCCAGAAATTCATCGGCTAGCATCCACAGGGCGCGGTGGTCGTTAAACAGCGCCGTCGCGTGGAGCGCAATCGCTCCGATCGCAGCGACGGTGCGCGTCTGCTGCTCTGACGCCGGCAACTGCTCGCACGCTTGGCAGGCGTCGTAGATCGCCTGAAACGTGGGATGATCGTTCAGGTTCATGACTTCCTCCACTCGACGCGCAAAACATGCGTGACGCGTCGGTTCGTCCACTGGGACGGATAGTGCGGGTCGTAAATCATTCTCCCGTTGCGGTATACCACTGCGTGAGTTGAGTCCTTATGGATCAGACTTGGTCCAACCACAATAAAGGTGCCTCGACGAGGAACGCTCTCACGACGTTCCCAACGCGCGACGTAACCACGCCTCCGCCAGTAGGACCGAAATCGTCGCTTCCATCCCTTGACCGGATGAATAAAGAGCGGCACGCGCTCTGGGTGCTGATTGAAGTAGTAGGCCACGCACGCCGTCAGGCATCCCTCCTCCCGTCGCCGTTTTGTGAGGCTCATTCGCATGGCGCCTCCCGGTTCTCGTCCGTCATCTCGACGCCGCACGCCTCACAGGTCGTGACGCACTCGTAGGATTCGACACTGGATGGGTCGCCGCCTTGCCGTTGCGTCTTCCAACGGTGCCATGGCGCCTCCGGTGGCGGTGGCGGTCCGACCGGCGTCTGGGCCGCTTCAAGGTCACGCACGCGGCGCTCAAGGGCGAGCCGTTCTCCCTTGTGATAGAAGCACTCGTGCGTCTGCCGCGATCCCTCCCATTGACAGGCGCAGTCCGGTCTCACGGGCGCGGCCGTCTCGATGGGCTGCCACTGCCGCGCCTGCTCATCGAGGAGGCGGGTGAGGGCGGTCGCCGCGCGATGTCGCAGCAGCACCGGGTCTGATCCTCGGTCATACGGGAACTGCAAATCTTCGATGAGTTGCTGCATCTGGTCCTGCGCCTGCGTGGTCATCGCGTCACTTCCTCTTCGGGTCGATCACCTGAACGTACTCGTACGGCGTCTTCACCGTGGCGTAAGTGATGATGTCGACGCTGACCCCCTTCTCCAGCAGCCGCTCCTTCTTGATGCTGACGTTGGCACCGCGCGACTTCACGACTGTCCACTTGTCTCCGTCCGTGACCGACTTCGCTCCGACCGCGTCGAGCAGCGGGAGGATGAGCGCGGCCAATTCTTCCTTGCGCTCCTTCGCTTTCTTCTCCGCCTCGTGGCAGGCGCGGTATTCCTCCGCCAGTTCGGGCAGGACGTCGGCGAGGTCCGGGTAGTCCGAGAGCGGCGCGGCGGTAGCCTCGTGCGCCTCGTGCGGCTTAGCCGTCTGACCTCCCTTGACCGCGCGGCCACGGGGTGCGGCGGGGGTAGCGGGCGGGGTCTTGCGTGTCGCGGGAGGCGGCGTCTTTTTGGCCATCGGTTTGTCTCCTGTAGAGGTGTTCGTACTGTTGGTCGAGCGACATGGAGCGGAAGTAAGGGCCGACGTCGAGGTAAGCACGTAAGCGGGCGAGGACGCATCTCATTTTAACTTCCCCCATGACTTCGCGTGGCTACCGCTACATTTCACTGGGACGACCAGCTTAAGACTGTGCTGGGTCAGCGCCTCGCGGATGAGCGGATCAATGGTGTCCCACAGGTCGGCCGAGAAGCGCAGAATGAGTTCGTCGTGGATCTGCAGCACCCAGCGGACGTTGAGTCCGGCCTGCTGCATCGCGCGCACGTATGGTTTCGCCCACGCCATGGAGCGCTGAATCATACCCTGCGCGCCACCCTGAATCTTGTGCGACGACGCGGCACGCTCAGCCTCGGCAACAACCTTCTTATCGACGGAGTATACACCGGGAAGGTAGCGCGGCATCCCCCAACGGTCCACGACGTACCCTTTCGCGTGGACCTCGGCCTTGCACGCTTCGAGATAGCGCGCGACGCCCTTGTACACCTTCAGCCACTCACGGATCAGGTCGTCACATTTCTTCTTGTCCCAACCCTTGCAGCCGAACATGCGCAACTGATCGAGCAGCCCCTCGCCTTGGATGTTGGTGATGATGCCGAATCCTGCGCGCTTGGACGGATACCGGTGCTCCATCTCCTTGACCTCGGAGTACATCTCCTCCTTGGTCGGGGCGTCGCGATATACCTTGAGGCCGAATATGCGCGCTGCCGTCTCGCAGTGGACGTCGAGTCGCGAGTCGTTGAAGAACTTGATGAGTAGCTCGTCTCGGGACTCATGCGCCATGTAGCGCATCTCGATCTGGCTAAGGTCCCATGAGCCGAACTCCTCGCCATCCGGCGCTTCGTAGCAGTCGCGGACCTCCTTGCCTAACGTGTGGCGGACCGGGGTGGCGGTCAAGTTCGGGTCGCTGGCCGAGATGCGGCGAGTGGCGACGCGGGTCGTCTTTACCGTGGTACGGATGGGGTAGACGTCGACGCCACGCGGGATGCGGTTGAGCGCCGGGATGCAGAACGCGTCCTTGATCTTCTGCCGCTCGCGCCAGTCGATCACGTCCGCCATGCACTCGTCCTCATAGCGGAGGTGCTCGATCGACTTCTTCGCTGTGGACACCTTGCCGGTCTTCTTGTTGACCTTAGCGCCCTCCAGCCCCCTGCGCCGCATGAGCGCGGCCACCTTGTCGGGAGAGCCGGGGTTGATCGGCTGTCCGCCGTAGTAGCGGTGCGAGATGCGGGACTGGAGGCGACACATCTCGTCCCACATGCGGTCATGTAGGTGCTGGAATTTCGCCCGGTTACCCGGCATCCCGCTCGACTGCATCTGCTCGAAGATGGGCAGGACATCCATGCCGTCCTGCATGAGACGGGTGAGCCTGCGCCGCTCTAGCTCAGGGATGAGCCGTCGTGCGGTTCGCAGGGTGACGTCCGGGTCCCGCCCTGCGTAGTAGACTGCATCGTCGAGCGGTATGTCGGCGAGGGTCCCGATCGGGAATTCGCCCAGTCTAGACTCGACCGCCTCCCGAAGCTCACGGTTCACCTTGTGCCAGCGCTTCTCTGGGTCACAACGATTGCCGTCCTTGTCAAGCTTCCCGCTGTAATAGTCAGCCAGAATACTTTCAGCGCGGCGCTCCACCGGTTGCGGTGTGTAGAGACGAAACGTTCCGTCATTCTCGTGCTCCACGCGCGGCTCAGGCTTGGGCCACTCATGCTCAAGGATGGTCGCGAGGTAGTTAAGCTGCTTCTCCAGACCGGCAGCACCGACGGTGTCGGAGTAGGAGCGCTGACGACAGCCGGTCCAACGGTACGCGAGCGGCTTTAACGCCTGTGGCTCGGTCCGCATGATGTACGCCGCATACATCGTGTCGAATATGCGCGCGTCGAAGAGGTCTAGCCCCATGACGCGGGACATTTCGATATCGTACATCCCGTTGTGGATGTAGAAGTAGACGGAGCGATCTACCGCCCTCTGTAGCGCCGCGATACCGGAAAGGAAATCCTTACGCGCCCGACGCAGAACGTAACCCACGCCCGGCTCAGGACTGACCTGAATAGACCAAGGATTGCGCGGTATGCCCTCAGTGTCAAGTCCCAACTCCTGTACGGACGGGTCCGCAAGCAGATCGGCGAGATCGTCACCGGAAACGTCGATATAAGTTTCGTTTCCAGCAAGAGAGTCAACAGGTACGCTAGGGACCACTCGGCCAAGAATAATATCCGCTGCGACCTTGTAGTCGTGACTGATGAGAACGCGAGCATCGTCCTCGTAGAACCCATAAGCTGGGTGGAAGCAAGGTAACACGAGAGCGTCGCCCGCGCGTACGGACCGGTGAGGAATGCCATGCACAGCATCCATGTCGGCATCCGGTCCAAGGAACCAGCGTACAGCGAAGCGACCAACCGCAAGAATGTAATCAGGCCGGACAGTAGCGATCTCGCGCTCCAGTTCCGGCGTCCAGCGCGCGATCTCGCCTGGTGTTGGGTCTGGGTTGTCGACCGCGTAATCCTTACATACGTTCGTGATGTAGAACGAGGAGACATTGAGGCCATGGGCGTCGAGGTAGGCGCGTTGTTCGGCACCGGAGCGACCAGCGAACGGGCGCATCTTGATCGCCTCCGTCTCGCCCGGTCGCTCGCCGACGATCATGCGACGGTTAGGAACGGACCCGCAGCCGGGGACTACGCGGCCGTGGAGATGCCGCGTGTCCTGAACTACTTCGATGGGCATGGGTGGTCACTCAACTGTTTCAAGCTACTGAGCACCTTGCCGCACTTATCGCAGTAATACGCGATGGGGGCGCGAGCTTCGTTCGTACTCTCCACTGTGACCACCTTGTCGCGGATGGTCATGAGGTAGACGAACTGGTCGATGCTCTCCTCGATCGCGTTGTCGATGAGGGTAAGGAGCGATGCGTCCCACACGTTGCCGGTATGCTCCTCCGCACCCTTCTCATACTTGGCCGATGTGAGCGAGGCGAAGCGGTCTAGCAGCGAGGCGAGATGGGAGATCTGATCGGGTGTCAAGGCCGCGGTGTCTCCTATGCGGGGCGATTATACCATACGTGTGTCGTGTCGTCAACGGGCAACCACTGCCGATGCGGTTTGCGCCCTAGTGCGTCGGGACGCCTGCGAGGTCCGCGACGAAGTGGAGGTAGAGGACGACTTTGGACGACTCATGGTAGATGCCCCGATGGAAACGGTAGTCGACCGGCTCACGCACGTACGAGCCAATAATCGACTCCTCGAAGTGTAGGATGTCGTGAATCTCGCGCCGGTTCATGAGACGCCACCGCTGCCGGTGCATGCGGGCATTGGTCCGTTCGAGCAGCACGAGGACCTTGTCACCCATCACGCGGTCGGCGTCGTGTGTCGATGCGCTAGTCTCGCTCATCGCTCACCTTCGGTCTGGTCCGGCGCACGATCCTGTTCAGTATCCGCTTGCGCGTCCGCCTCGCCTCCGCTGAGTGGTGACCCCGATTCCACTTGTACTCCCTCAGGTCGCGCCGTAGCTCCGCCTCGCGCTTGCTCTCGGGCTTGCTCATGGGACCTCCACCAGCGGTACACGACGGCGCGCAGGGACGCGAGCGGCTCGCCATACGGACCCTCGTGTGTCGGTAGGCCGAACTCGTACTGTTCGTAGCTACGCGCTACCTTGTCGAGTTCCTCCAGCAGCGCATCGACCTTCGCCGTCGTCGGCTCCTCGTCCGGCTTCGTCCGTATGTTGCCGCCGACCCATGGCGGGCCGTCCTTGTAGTTCATGCGTATCACGTTCGCCATCGCCTCACCCCTTTACCGTCTGAACTATCGACTTCGCAATCGTCTTGCCGATCCCGTCGACTCTGCACCACTCGTCCACCGTCGCGTCCATCATCGCGGCGACGGACGGAAAGTGACGCGCCGCCGCCAGCGCTCGCTCGAACCCCACGCCAGGTAATGCGTGCGCGACTGCGATACGAACACGAGTGTCGGCGTCGATGTTTGGGAGGAACCCGACGTCGCGCGAATGGTCTATCGTCCGCATCCCCTTGTGCGCGGTCCAAGGCTTACTCCACCATCGATGAAGCACACCCACCCAAGCTGCTGCATCAGCGAGATCATGTGCTCGATGTATGTGGACCCCGAGTAGCGAGAGTTCAACAAGGAAACTCTCGACGTAACCGAAAGGTACTACACGATTGCCGATGCGATATATGGACCAGTCCTTTTTCCCCCGGCGACGTACGAGTAGCTCATTGGCGGGGCCGGATTTGTACGCGCCATAGTAAAGAAACCAGCGGAACTCGTAGTCCCGCATCAGGCCGGGTAGCTGAGTCGCCTGCAGACGGCCGGAATTAATGGACGAGATGAGATCGTAGATGGACTTGACCTCGACGCCGACCATGCACGGACCGTCTGGGCCGTTACCGACGATGGCGACGTCCCCATAGTCGAGGCGGGTTAATACCCCGGTTGACCGGACGGGTTCGTGGAGCATAAGCTCCTTGGACCCGTCGCGGTCATCGATGAGCAGGGTGCCGTCCGACATGGTACACTAGCCGCGTCGAATACCGGTCTCGACGATGTGGGCCGGGTCCGGGCCGCGACCCACAAGCGTGATCGGCGCCCGCATCGCGTTCGACCATTGGCGGCAGTAGTTCAACTCGGACAGGTTGAGGTTCTCGCTGGTGTACCACGCGTCCGGGAACTCGTAGTTGAAGAAGGTCAGCGCGACCTGAGTCGGGCGAATCTGGCGCGCGGCGACGGTGACCGTATGCGGGTCCGCGTATGCGATCCGGCGCAACTTCTTCGTGACCGTCGTCATCTCGAATAGTTGACCAAGGTCGCGCAGGACTTCCGGCTGCAGCTTCTCCAGTGCCTTCTTGTGAAGCTCGCTGCAGACGACGCGGTACGCGGCGCGGGTGTCATCGCTCCAGTTGTGCATGTCCAGACCGCCCGACACCTGGCCGTTGATGATCGGCATGTCCATGCCCATCGCGGCTTGGCATACGGCCGACTCGAACGCGGTAATGGACGACTCCGATACGATCGGGGCGTGGCCGATCGCATCCCGCTTCAGGTTGATCTTGCGGGCGAGGATGGGCCACGACGTCTCACTGGGCATCGGGCCGGAGTTGCCCGCGACGCGAATCGGGTACGTCCGCATGACGGCGACGATGTCGAGTTCGACGTTGGGCGAGAACCCGGCCTCCGACAGCCAGAGAGCCGGGCCGGTCTGCTTGTGGGTGACGTACGGGTAGGGGCCGAGGTAGAGGTCGAGCAACTGCCCCTGCGTCCCCTCAAGCTGGATGCGGGCACCCGCGTCGTATGCGGCGTTCAGCATCGACTCGGTGTCGATGTAGGCGGGACCGCTCGGCATCTCGTGCATATTGTTCGCGACGCTGAAGTCCGCTGAGCCGCGCAGCCGGACGCGGTCGATGAGCGCCTCGCTGCAGCCCTTGCCGGTCGCACCCATGGAGTGGTGCCGGTTCGCCTCCGCCGCACGCTGATGGTGGATTTCGGCGTGGATGTAGGCGCGGGTGTCGATGAACATGCGGTTCACCGGGGACGTACCGGTCGCCTTGGTGATCAGTTCGATCTCGCGTCGGAGGATGACAGGGTCGATCAGTGACCCAGCGCCGAGGACCAGCGCCGTGTTCGGGTTGACCCAGCCGACCGGGATCTGCTGCATCGAGTAGCGGGTCCCGTCGTAGACGACGGTGTGGCCCGCATTTGTCGCGCCAGTACGGACGGCAATCTGGATGTTGTCGCGGAGCGCGAGATACCCGGCGATAGCGCCCTTGGCCTCGCTCCCGAATTGCCCTCCTACTACTATCTGAATAGGCTTTTGCATCTAATCGCTCCTGCGGTTGAGCTTACGGATTTCGGTGTGTATCTCAACCTTTCTATCCAAGTTTGTGAACGCCATCGGCTTGCCGAGCACACACGTATTTTCCTTAGATATCTTCAAGTACTCCAGTAGCAACTCCGCCTGACGTCTCTTCAGCACCAGCCATGGCAGTAGCGCTGGTAGCCATCTCCTTTGCTCCTCTGCGTTCATCCTCCATGTGTACTGTTGACGATTACGCGGACCGGGCGCTTTATGTACGTAAACCCGATCGATGCCCGTCTTGAGGGCTAGCGCCTCAGCCAAACGCGGGTCGGTATTTGCTACCGACACCACCGCACGGAACTGTCGCGCTCGCTGCTTGCGTCGGTCTATCAGCATGATCGATCCTTCTCCGTCGATCAGTGCTGCCAACCACGCGGCCGTAGTAGGGGGTATTCTACCCATGCCCTAGTGTACTACTAGCGGACAAGCTAGGTCAATAGCAAACCTAATCACGCTCTCCTGAGGCTGGTCGCGTACACGGTGAAGGTCTTGTCGAAGTCGGGGACGGCGGGGTCGATGACACGAATCTCGTATCGCAAGGGTTCGAGCAGCGGGGAGGCGTGGAGCACGATCGACTTCCACCCGTCCCACAGAACGACCTCGCCGCGAGCGAAGGTTGAGACGACGCGCGACTGCGTACAGTCCACATGTGTGTTGCCGCTGCCGCGAAGGGCCAGCACTGGCTGACCGGCCGTGTTCCGCACGATGAACTCGTGACCCTGAAACGTCACGCTGTCGCCAGCCTTGAGCGCACGCCGGACCGTTGCGAGGCGCTCGATCTGCTCCTCCGCCGCCGCGAGACTCTTGCGAACGTATTCGTATTTCTCCAGCGTCTTGACAAGCTCGGCGCTCGCCTCCGCCGCTTCCTTGCGGGCGAAGTCGCGCTCCTGCGTTAGCTTGATGGTCGCCTTGTCCATGTCGGTGATCACCTTGCTTGCGTTGGCCAGCGCCCTCGCCTTCATACCGATCTCGTCGTCCACCTCGCGCAGCTTGCGCTCCAACGTGGCGATCTCGGTGTCGCGAATCAGCATGCGGTCGAGCGCCTTCGTCAGCGCGCCCTCGGCGAATGACACCTGCCTCGGCTGTGGTGTCACACAGCACTGCGCCGCCGCCTCCTGCTCCCTGTACATATCGCTGCTCATGATACCCTACCCTCCTCACGCAGCGCAATCATGAGCCGAATCGCCATGACTGCGGTTTCGCACGCTTCCTTGTACATGTTCGACGCGTGGAGCAGACCCGGACCTACCACATCCGGCCGCGTCGCGTCGAGCGCTGCCTGAATGAGTTCGCCTGCCTCCTCTGCTACGAGCGCGGCACGGCGCAAGTCGTCTTGGGGGTACTTCGGGTGCAGCATCGCGCTGCGGTCCGACTCCGACTCGATGTCGACGAACACGGCGGTAACGATGTGGCGCTTGGTCGGCTTGCGCGGGCGGTACTTGAGTACCGCCATAGGCGACGTCATACCCTTAGACAAGGTTCGCCTCCTCCAGCGGACACCAGTGAGTCACGACGAGCGGCGGGTTGCAGTCGGAGAAGCGGCGGAAGTCGCAGCAGGGTCCGGCAGTCACCCAGTGCGAGAACTTCGCCGCACCGATGGCGCGGGCTTGGACGATCTCGCCGTTCTTCAACCGAACGAGGAGGGTAACGTTGTACGGCGGCTGGTGCGACTCATCGAGTGGTCGCCAGTAGACGAGGCACGGCATACCAGCTACTTCCATTTCGAGTTCGCGGATGCGGGTCGCGTTGCGGTCGGCGCGGTTCCGCTCCGTGTGCATCTCGCTCTCGTAGTGGACAGCGACCGAGTTTACGTTATTGAACGCCGCCGCGACTGTCTCCACCGCGACGTGCAGACACTCCAGCGGGGTGAGGACGGTAAGGTCGGTCAGAGCCATTCCTCCTCCTCCGTCTCGGTAATGAGCGCGAGGATGTACGGCAGTCGGCAGTCGTCATTCTCGAACTCGGTCCCCTCAGACAGCGCGTTCCACCAGCCCTTCTCGACTGTCGCTGTGAACACGGTCCCCTTCTCGCGGTCGTACCGCTTCGACGTCCGGATGATGACGTCCGCCGCGAATGGGATTCCCTTCTGTCCTGCCCGGATCGTGTTGCCCGTCCGCTCGCTCGACTTGCGCCCGTTCTTGGTGACGTCCTTGTACTCGTCCTTCGATTGCGAGATGGACACGATGGAGCAGACACGCGACGGCGGCAGCATCTTGTGGCGCTTGAAGTGGGAGATCCACTCCGCGTTGACCGGGCCGTAGAGCGACTCGGTGCGGCCTTGGGGATTGAGTTCGCCGAACCGCGCCAGCCGCAGCAACTCCCAACCTTCTGTCTCGGTGTCCATAACGACGCAACGCGCCCAGTTGTCAACCGCGTCGTACCACGAGTTCGACATGCGGGACCAGATCGGCTGCGCCTGATTCGAGATGGCTTCTGGACTACCACGGAACGAGCCGCCGAAGTTGAAGACCTTGATCTTCTTCTCGCGGGCGAACTGCTGGATCAGGCCGTCGATCTTCTCGTTCGTGTGGGCGAGCGCGATCGGACCCGGCATGGTCAGCGCGAGCCTCGTCCTCCCCGTCCCCGTGTCGCCGTAGATATTGACGTGGCACGAGCGCGAGGTGAAGTCGAGCGGGGCATCCTCCCAGCCGGTGTCGCCCGAAGTCGCCGCAGCGGGCTTCGATGCCGCACTCCTCAGCCTTACTGGCATGTCTTGTCCTCTCTGAGCACGATAACGTTCTTGGCACGCGGCCCGCGCTCGTGGCTCTCGTGCTGAAAGCTGACCTTGTCCCCGACTCGCATGGAGTCGAACGAGACGGGAGGGAACTGGTGCTTGTTGAGGCAGGACGGGATGAAGAAGTAGTTCACCCCCTCCGGCGTCCGGATGAACGCGTACTTGCCTCGGTGCACCGCGACGACACCAGTGAGATCGTTGTCCACGCTATCACCTGCGACGATGGGTAAGCTTGAGATCGGCCGGGTCAATGTCGGCGTTTGGCATACTTGGGGCGACGGAAACCGAAGTAGTCGAGCACGATCTCTTCGACCGTCCACGACATGGAGCGATTCTCTGACTTGGCGATGGCGCGCAGCCCCTCCTTGACGGACGGCGGGAGGCGCGAGCCGAGGGTGACGCGGGTACCCTCCGCGAGGCGTGGAGCGATGCGGCCGGTGTAGGTGGTACGGGTACGGCGGGTGGCAGGTCTACGGTTAGGCACGGGTAGGCTCCTAGGTTAGGGTATATTATACACCGGGCGCACATGGCGGCACAACAGCGAACTAGTCGCCGCCGCCCTCTTCGACCGGGAACAACTTCCCGTTCACCCAGAGGTAGAGCGGGCGTAACGCCGCCTCCTCCAACTCGACCCGGATGGTACGAATCTCGGCCCGGTGACAGTGCTCGTGGTCGGTGTCGCCTCCGATCCAGTCGCGGCCGCACATGGCGGCGGACACGAGGGTCGAGCCGGAACCGCAGAACGGGTCAACCACGAGGTCATCGTCGTTCGTGAGGAGAGAGACGAGGAAGTTGGTCAACTCCGCTGGCTTCTGCGCCGGGTGGACGCGATCGGATAGCGCCACCTTGTCGCACACGAGCACGTTGGAGTAGATGGCGCGACGCTCGCCCGAGTTGAAGACATGACGTGCACCCGGCTTCGTGTGCCAACGGATAGTTGTCGTGAGTGAGCCGAAATTGCGGGAGCGCGGCTTGCCCGTATTCCAGAGCACTGTCATCTCCGCCATCCACGACAGGCCGACGCGATCCGCTGCGACCTGCCAAGCCGAGATGGAGTGAGCGCCGCCCATGACGACGCACGCACCACCGGGGCGGAGGACGCGGGCAACTTGGGTCGCGAGTTCCATACTCCACTCGACCATGCCGTCCGTATTCGAGATGGTGGACCACGGGTCGTGCCCAACTCCACCATCCGACCGCCCAATGCCGATGAAGAATGGTGGATCCATGATAACCGCGCCGACCGAACCTCTGTCCATCCGCGACAAAAGTTCGACCGCAGGCAGGTTGTAGACTCGGTTGCGCTCGATCATGGCTGGACGGTCCCGCTGACCTCGACGAACGCGCCGCGCGGAGTCGACGCCGGGATGAGGCAGCCGACTCGCTGACCACCGCAGTAATTCCCGGCGAGACTCTGCACCGCGAGGAACGGCTCACCCTCGGCACCGAACACGAGGTCGGCGACGTAGATCGCGTGGTACGGGTGCTTATAGAACTTGTGTACTTGGAATGGCGCGTTCGGCTTGACCGTGTCGTAGGACCACACGGGAATGCCGAGCACGACCTTGGCTGAGGCGGCGGCGACGGCGACGATGATCAGTGCGAGTGCGATCGCGGCGATTCGCATTACTTCCCCTCCCTTAACATGACCTTCTGATTGGTGAGCAGCATGCGCCAGTTGTCACGTAGCTCGTCCGGGGTGAACTCGACCATCCACACGTTATAAACCGGCGACCGGCTCATCTTGTAGTCGCCGTTGATGTGGCAGACGTGAAGCTCGCCCTTGAGCGTACCGAGCATGTAGCAATACGCCATGAGTTGGACCCGGTATTTCCAGAACTTGTCCGAGTCGAAGTCATGGCGGAGGGATAACTTAGTGAGTTTAATCTCGAGAATAGCCCAGTCGATGAGGTCGGCGAGGTCGGGCGTCCCGATGAGTCCGTCCTTGACCAGTTCGCCGATCTGGAGGTACCGATCCGGGTGCGTCTCCGCGTAACGTTGACAGAGCGCGTTAACGACGGCGCGCTCCCACGCTGAGCCGAGTTCCAACAGGGTGAGGTCGATCGGCTCGCCCGTGTCCTCGTCCGGCTCGAAGTGACCTAACTTGATGCAGAGGTAGCGGATGATGTAGGAAATGTGGCTAGTCGGGTCGCCCGATCGATCCATCGGAAGGAGTTCCGGGATTCCTTGGGCGATGAGGTCGTGCTTCACCCGACTAGCCCTCGTCTTACTGTGGAACAGGTGCGGTCCCCGCCACAAGGACCGCACCACGGGGGAAACTTGGGGGGCTACGGGGTCGACTCCACGCGAGCCAGCGTGTGTGGGGACTGGCCCTACCGCCCGGAGACGAGGCGGCTGTGGCGCCCGTAGCCCCGCAAGGTTGCTACTGCGTACCTCTCGACGTTGTGACTACTGCTCGATGTGGATGAGGGTCCCCTCTTCGGGGTCGAACGCCCACGTGTTCTCGTCCGCGCCGAGGAAGTCGGCCGAGCCAACCAGCTTCAGCGCCTTCGCCTTGTCGCCGCCGTTGAACGCCTTCATCACCAGCGCGCTCAGCTTGTTCTTGGCGAGACCCTCCTCGCCTGCCGCCTTGACCGCCTCGCCGACGACGGCGCGGACGCGATCCTCCAGCGACTCGGCTTCCTCGGCCGGGGCGGACTTCGCCGCCGGAGCGGGCTTGGCAGGAGCCGACTTCGCCGCCGCCGCACCCTTCTTCGCGGGCTTCGTCTCGCTGAGGTCCCGGATCTCCTTGATCTCGGTGACCACGAGGATGTCATTGTTGCGCTTCTTCGTGTTCTGCTGCTCGTTCTGGTTCACGATCCCGCTGCGCTTCTTCTGCGCCACGCGGTTGAAGTGACCGTACACGCCCTCGCAGAAGCGGACGTCGGCGGTGATCGCCGCCTTGTCGAACCCGGCCGCGATCAGCGCGCCGATGAAGTGCGCCCAGTTCGTGTTGTTGTTGAGACCGGTTTTGGACCCGACGCCGAGGGCGTAGATACCCTCCATCTCGGACTTGTCCTCGCCGCTCATGTCGACCGGGTTCTCGCCGTCCATCGACGGGACGAAGCTCTCCAGTTCGCCCGCGCTGTAGTGCTGGACGAACGGCTCGTCTTCGCCGTCGACCTGAATGGTCAGCGCGACCGCGAGGATGTCGTGGTCGATGTTGCCGTCGTAGTCCCACGGGACCAGACGGGACTTGGTGATCAGGCCGTCGAAGTCGTCCTTCAGACCGCCCTGCACCATGTTGTCGGGGTTCATCGATGCGACGGCGGCGGGTGCCTTGGTCGCCTTGGCAGCGGGCTTGCTCACAACGGGCATGTTCGGACTCCTGAGATGAAGTAACGGATCGACGGGGGAAGACGAGACCACAGGAGAGCGGGGTGCGACATCGTGGGAGGGTCGGCGGGGCCGTTAAGCCTTCCGTCGCCTCGTACCGGCCAAGTCTAACCGGGGCGTCTGTGCCGTCTCCGTGGGGCTGCGGTCCCCCAGCACGCAGCCATGATACCATCCTATGTGTTGGGGCGTCAATGGGCGAACCTATTCCACAACTAGACGCTCGATACCTAGTCCTAGCGGACGAATGATCGGCGGGTGAGTAGTCAACCTGCGCAACTCGTTTGTGTCCTCGGTGATGACGAACACCTGAGGGACTTTTAGCGTGAGCCCGGTCACCGGGTCAACGGCGAACACGCCTTGGATCGTGATGAGGTCGCCACGACGCAGAGTCTCACACCCGGACAACCAACCATCGAGTCGCGGACCCGCCATGTCGAAGAACTTGCGCGCCCCGGCTTCCCACTTGAGGAAGTCCGGGTCAAGCGCAGCGCCGGCGGCGAGTGTGGCGAGAGCGGAGAGGAAGCCGCGACGATTCATATCCTCACCCACGTGCGCAGCGTGTGCCACACGACATACACGACGACCAGCGCCGTCGTCGCCGCCGCGACCGTCAGGAGGACGTCTAGCGCCTGCCCCGCCCACCTACTAGCGGCGTCGTCGTCCTCGTCCAGCCGCCCCGCACGGGCCGCGTCGCGCCACTCCCGCGTACAGTACCACGCGGCCTTACGAGCCTCGATGCCCGTCTGCAACCCGTTCCCGTAGAACTCGAACTCCGGGTCGTGATCATTTAGGATCGCCACGTCGTGTCTCCTTCAGGTAGAGGTAGTACAGTCGGTCGGTCCAGCGCAGTTCACGTTCGATATTTAGCAAGTCGACCACACACTCGTGCGAGCCAAGACGCTCGGCCACCTTGCGAATCTTGTCCGCCATCTCGTACAGGCGGACATTGCGGGAGCGGGTTGGGCGGACGTACTTTCCCCGCAGGAGTGGCCGAGATTCGGCAGTAGGTTTCGGGTCGGAGCGTTTCGAAGTCATAGATCACGTTGTAGGCTATGCGACAGTCGGTCGATGCGGTGGTCGGTGTCGGCTTGGGCTTGGGAGTCGGCGCACCACACGACCTGCATCTGTTCTCGCCGACCATGGCGAAGGTCCCGCAGTATTCACATTTGGTGGACGAGACGCGAGGCGGCGACGGACCAAGGTTGGGCTTGATAAGCGCGTTAAGCGCCGCCGTCTGATTCTGCGCTGCGATTTGCTGGCGTCTCAACTCCAGTGTCAACCGCTGCTGCGACTGGAGCATCTGCAGCGCGATAATCGATAAGTGGTACATCTCATGCCGCCTTCATTGCGGGTGGTTTCGGTACCGTCTGCTCGACCCGGTACGCACTACGGAACCAGTTCGGCATCAGCTTCTTCGCCGCAGGCCAGAACCACTCGATATGGTCGTCGATGATGAAGTTCTCGCACCAGTCGTCCTCGGCTCGCATCCCGCGTCCGACCTGCTGGATAATAGACAAGGTCGTTAGATAGTTGAGATATGTCTTGTCCGACTTGGCCCTCGCCTTAATCACTGGGGAGCGGGAGTCGACAAACGGCACCTTGGCAAGAATCTGGTACCTACAATAGTCGTGCGGGAAGTCGTACCCTTCCTCCATCGAAGGCGACACGAGTATGCACGGCGTCGCGGCGCGTTTGAACTTCTCCACCACGTCGCGGGCATTCTGGCTCGTGTGGGTCAGCATGAGATGGCGGTACTTGGACCGCGCAAACAGGAGGTTCATGCGGTCATACGAGCGCGTATGTATGATTCCCTTGCGGTCGAGCCGACCCGCGATAATGGAGTCGACCCGGTTGACCCACATGCGGACCTGACCCTCGGTCATGTTGCGGTCGACTGTCGTGGTAGGGATGTAAATGAGCGGCCGTCGTCTCGGGTCGAAGGACGACTTGACCTCGCGCCACGACATGGCGGCGTCCGGGATTCCGAGATAGACTGCGGTACGCTTCTGTAGGGTCGCCGATGCGAGGACCACGCGCGGAATGCGGCGGAACAGGTAATCCTCGGCGTACGCGTGTGCCCATACAGGCGAGAACAGTGCGCCGTCGTTCGTCTTCTCCGCAACCCAGTCGGTCGCCGTCCCCGGCACCCACGCGTTCGGGTCGGATGGTTCACTGCGCATCCACTTGTGCGCGTTCGATAGTTCCTTCAACCTCGACCCCAAGTCGGCGACGGTCTTGAGGTAGCGCGCAGCGGACCTCCGTTCGTTCCCGGTCCGCGCAAGCGAGTAGTCGCGTGCCGCATCGATCCAGACTTCTCTACACTTCTCGGTAGCCAGCTTGGCCCAGTCTATCCAAGTTTCGATGTCCTCGTCGATAGGCGGGATGGACTCGCCGATAATGGACCGGACCTCGTCATGGCGCAGCCGTATTGCGCAGAAGTCGGCCAACTGGTCCGGCGCTTCGTGTGCCTCGTCCAGCACCAGCATGTCGAACTCGCCGAGTGCGTCCGGGTTGCCGTATCGCCCCATAGTCATCCAGTAGGCGTAGTTTGTCACCACCAGACGAGCGGAGGAGGCACGAGAGACGGCATCGTAGTATAAACACCCCGCCTGACGCAGCGGGCATTCGATCTTGAGGTGACACGGTCCTTCGTCGCACGACATTCCGGGCTTGCCATACTCGGCAAGCGGACCGGTCGAGTCCACAGCTACGCACCTGTAATTGTTCATGCCGCGAATGTCGACGAGTCCTATTGCGCCGAAGTCGTGACCAAGCTGTTGCTGCAGACCCTTGTTCGCGGTAAGAATGAGGACGCGAGCGTCGACCAGTTGTGCCACGGTCGTGTAGGTGACCGACTTACCGCTACCCGTGGGCGCAGAAACCAACACGAATCGGTTGTCGTCTGTCGCTATAGCGAGGGCGAGTTCGGCTTGACCGGGCCGGAACGAGGTGAACTTGGCGGGAAGACCGACGTCGGAAGGTGTATACATGGTCGGTTAGGGTAGGGACAGGGACGATCGTACCATCCCTGCCCCCTGTGTGTCAACCAGTCAACCGCCTATCGGCGCAGCGGATCGACCGCGTTACAGCCCCAGAACGGACAACCGTAGATGAAGCGCAACGCGGCGTCGTCGTCCACACTGTACGACATCTCCCAGTTGTGGCCCGCGACATAGTTGGGGCGGTCGTGTCCATCCACGTCCGTGATCGGCAGCTTCAACAGCGTGTAGTGCGTGTCCATGTGCCCGTTCGGGAGCGGCCAGCCTGCCAGCCCGCCGACGCCGGGATGGTCGAGCCCGAGCGCATGTCCGAGTTCGTGCAGCTGTAGCTGTTCGGGCCGTAGGACCAACTGTCGATCGTACCGAGATATGCCGGATCATCGTAGGTGGAGTTCAACACGATATCCGCGAGGATCCCCAGCCCGTTGTCGTTGAATAAGGGAAACTGTGTCAGCGCGCGGGGTTGCGACTGGATCGTGCTGGATTTCAGCAGCCGAACCTGTCCCACCGCCCCGGGCTCCTGCACTTCGATGAAGACGATATTCGCCGTGAAGTAGCCGAAGTGCTGCAGAAGATTTCGCCACGTGGTCTTGGTCGCGTCGGAGAGTTCCGCCGCCCCGGTCCCTTCCGGCAGATGCGGGTACGCCCCGCTGACGTTCGGGCCACGGTAGAACGAGAACGTGACGACCGGCGAACCAAGGAAGTATTGCCCGGATATCGTCCGGTCGAGCCACGCGTTCGGCGACTTCCACAAACCATCGGCTGAGGCGTCGCCGGTTGGCTTGGCAGTCACGATCCCGGCGCAGTTGGACGTGCACTGAGCGTACGATGTGGCCCCAAGAAGGAGCGTCAACAAAAGTGCTGCAACGGCGATACGCGTACGTGTCCTCATGGACATGGCTACTTTCCCGTGGTGGAGTGTCCGACGTTCACAAGTCCACGGTTACCCGTGACATCGGTCTTGCGCGAAAGCTCGGAGGGAACGGCGAACGAGCGGCGTCATGAACGGACCAGTGCCTAGCACTCGCGTGAGAATAGCGCAGGTCGGGTGGCACGCGGTCCCGTCTTCGTCGTGGACGATAGATCCGGTTGTAGCACAGTGACAATAAGGACAGCGAGGGGTGGTCAGTCCGGATAGGGGCGCTTCTTCCCCCGACATCGCTTCGACGTCAGATTTCGTGATAAATCGCGGTATGCGTACTCGTACCGTTGGCGACTGTCGCACTCGGCTTTGGCCGACTGGGCCAACAGTTCCGGCTTTAGCATGTCGACGTGCTTTGCGCATGCGCCTACTTTCCCGACCTTGCGTGTCGCCGCTCGGTCGCACCAGTTGCATGTAGTCGGTTCGGGTCCTCGGGCAGGAACGAATCCGAATAACATGTCGCCCTAGTATTGGAAAACGCCGTGCTTGATGTTCTCACGGACGAGGGTTAGAGGGAGATCCAACCGTTCACCGCGAGTCGACTGTAGGCGCACGGTACGGTCAGGGTTGTCGTGAATGCGCACGACGTGATAGCGGCGGTCGCCGATGAGAAGGACCTCGCCGACGAGACGATCTACCGGGCCGGTTAGGAGTTCGCACATGACACTACGCGACCTTCAGCAGGTGCGAGTTGACCTCGCCGTGGGTCACCAGTGCGATCGCCGTCTCGACGTCCGACGCGAGGCGCGAGAAGAGCGAGCGACCGTTCACCGTCTGGAGCGAACCAAGCTTGCGGTCGATGAGGGTCACGACCCAGTTGCCGAACGACACGTCCTCGGTCACGCGCGAGATCGTGTTGACCACCAGCGTGTAGTGACCGAAACCGAGCATGAACCCAACCGCAGGGAAGTTGATGAGAGTCTCGTCTCCCCGCTGCTCGGTAATCGTGACGTCTCGACCGTCCTCACTCAGCGAGACTCGCATGGTGTTTCCTACTTTCGCCGCTTGGGGGGTCGCCATCCGTGGGCGACGGCCTGAAAGAACTTCTTCTGCTTGTCGGTCAGCGAATGACCCTGAACCGACCCGTCCTTCAACATCTCTTTCGCCTTGGCGGGGGACGGGCCGGTTCGTTTGGTGGTCATTCGATTCTCCTCGTCATCGGGCCGGGGAACGCTCACGAGTTGTGCGCGTCTACCCCCGGCGCACGATGGACGACTCGGCGGCGATCTACGCGTCGTACCCCGAATGCTTTTCTCCGCGATAGTTCGTGGTCGGGATCATCCCCGCCCCCTTCTTCTTCCACTGGTACTTCTCGCGAACCGCCTTCTTGAGGCCGTTCTCCGGCGTGAGTTCGCCGCGCTCGATCTTGAGCAGGGTCGACTTGAACTTGGCGTCGTGGCCGGGGACGAAGAACCCGCCCGTCTTCTCGCCGCAGCCGCACTCGCACGACCGCTGCTCCTTGACCTTGGCGACCTTCTCGCCCTTCACCTTGGCCGTCTTCACCGGCTGCGCGACCTTGCCGCTCGTCGCCTTCGCCACCTTGCGTGCCTTCGCTCCCGCTCCGGGGATCGGTGCCGCACTCACGTTCGACTCGCTCGTCTGGGTTTCCATGTCGCTCTCCTTGTGGGGCGACCATGGCCGCAAGTAGGCGGTTGGCCCCACGTTCACGCTTCCCGATGCGGTTACGACGGGATTGCCGTCCGCATCGACCGGGTCGAGCCGAGCGCGGGAGAAGTTGACCATCCCCACCACCCACGCGCATCCATCGTACTCGACCAAGGTCCCTTCAACCAACGTTCGCGATCTCTGTTCGAGTGTCTCCATCGCGCTCGTCTCCAGCGGGTGTCGATCCCGCATCGCCTGTGTACGGACCAATCTTACCACGCACGTGTCCGTACGTCAATGGGTAAAGTCAGCCCTATCGTATGTGTCCGTCCACTTATCCGCATGCGGCCCGGTCGTGTTTTCCGTCGCAACTCGACTGGGCTACTTGGGGCTCAAATCACCGTCTCGTGATACTCCTGCCACAACAGAACTGGGGTCATTTCCCAGTGGAGACGGCGGTTGGACGCGAGCGAGTACGACTCCGGGTCACTCTCGCGCCACGGACGAACCACGACCGTATCGTTGAAGTGGCGGAAAGTTCGCTTGTTCCTCGGCACCAACATGCCGACATCGCTGTTTCCTGCCGTAACCACGAAGTTCTTGTCCGCCGACTCGACGTAATCCCTGTGGTAAGGGATGTTCAGCGCCCAGCGATGACCGCCATCCGCATTGACCAGAAGGGTAAGAAACGCGTGATCGCTCACCACGAGCGGGCCGATGCCCGGAATGATGTCGTACTCCTCGCTCATGGTTACGCCTCCGTGTCCCGCCACGGATTCCCGTTGTAGTCGCGAGTCGGCGTCGGGACCCCGTCGATGACCTTGATCACCATGAGGTCACGCGCCGCCTTCGGGATGAGCGTCGGGTCCAGTTCGCCTCGCGCGATCTTCTTCATCCACGACTTGAACTTGGCGTCGTGTCCCTGAGCGAACATGCCGCGAACGAAGGTGCCGCAGCCACACCGGCACTGCTTGTCCGGGACGGACTTCTCGCGGGCCTTGCGCTCCCCAGTCACACCGGGCGAGACGATGGCGACTTTCGGCTTCGGACCGAGCGCCGATGCCTCGTTGACCGGACGCTTGCGCAACTTGGCGGCGCGCTCCGCGTTCGACATCGACGCAGGCTCCTCGTCTCCGTCAGCCGGTGCGACTGCTGGCACCCCTCGCACCGTCTGCACCTTGGCGAGGATGCCCAGCTTGTACACCTTGGCCACGCCGTCGTCGAACCGAACCTTGGCCCAGCCGCCCTTCTCGTTGACCATGACCACGACTGCGGACTCGTTCAGCCCGTCGATCGTGACCCGGTCGTTCGCAATGATCTGTGTCGCGGTCACTTTCACACCTCCCTCTACCTCGCGCACGGTCCGGTTCTGAGGAAACTTGCGCCATGCGTCGCCGTGGACATAGCTCTGCGCCATCTCAAGGTCGATCTCGTCCTTGATGACGACGCTGTTTACCCACTTACACGCGAGGGGGTCGTACCACTGAAGACGATCCCCTATCTCGGTTAGGAACAGGCCGGGTGTCGGCATGGCGAATTCGCCTACATCTTGCGGGACGACCGCCGCAACCGCTCGTCGATGCGCAGCAGTCTGCCGTAGTTCTCGTCCCCCTTGGGCACGACGGATTCGAACACGGCGAAGTCGGCCGGTTTCATGCCCTTGGTGTACTTGGTCACCTCGTCGCGGCTGAGCAGGGTCACGGTCCCGTCCTCCGTCGCCACGTGGAACACGACGTTGAACGAGTCCACCTTGCCGGGTTCGCGCGACGTCGGGAACCTCGCGTTCGCCGTCATGATCGAGGCGTACACGACCTCGGTGCTCTCGCAGTAACGGCCGAACTCCTCCCACGTGCCGACGAAGACGAAGCTGGATGCCGGGTCCGGGTCGCCCGCGTTCTTGAGAATGAACGCACGGATATCGCTCATGTCCTACCTCCTGACGGTAAGTCTACCATATCGTTGTCGGTGTGTCAATGTGGACTAGTTCAGCGAGAGGAGGAGAAGCGGATCCCAGCCATCCACCAGCGCCAGCTTCTCTTCGTCATTCAGTCTGTTCGTGTCACCGGTTCCGTACAGTTCGAGTCCGTCGTCTGGTCTTACGTTCACCCACAGGGCGAGATATCGCCACGTCACCCGGTACACGGTCAGTTCCCCATGCGCATTGGTCGCAGACGGTTCCATCATCTCCTCCGCACCGGCCACTGTGACGCAGGCCGGGATCGTACACCACGTGGGACCACGGACGGCCACACGAGACACAGTGCCCGTGGTGGCAGGGGTAGCGCCCGTCCGCCGTCGCCGACGTCACCACGGGCGACGGACCTTCTCGTCGAGTATGTGCCGGACCCCGGCCTCCAAGTCGGCCAATTCCGGGTCGGGTCGCGGCGCGTCCAGCGGCAGACGAGTCCACGTGAACCCGCAACGGAAGCATTTGAGGGAGATCCGCTCCGGCAGCGGGCCAGCCAGTCCATCCACACCTTTGATGGCAGGGAGGTATTTCATGGTTGGGTTCTTTGCCCCGCACTTGACGCAGGTCGGGTCGTACTCCAGCCGTTCGTATCCCACTTAGTCCTCCAGTGCGTCCATGAGAAACAGTTCCTTCTGCGACCGCGTCACCGCAACGTAGCGGAGGTTCGTCTCCTGCTCTACCTGCCAGTCCCTCCGAGCGTATTTCGACGGCATGTAGGCCGAGTGGCCGAGGATGTAGACACGTCCCCATTCTCGTCCCTTGGATCGATGCACGGTCGCGAGTGTGAGCGACGACTCCTGCCCGCCTTCGCTGTCGGCGAACATGCGGTCGATCCGGTCCACGACTTGCTGGACGGTGTCGCACCCCTCCATGATCGCGTAGAGCGTATCGATCCGGTCGTTGATCGCTTCGATCTCGTACTTAGCCTGCTCCTCGTCCCCGCCCGCCTTCTCGATCGCCTTCGTCGTCTCCCTCTCCCTCATGTCTTCGAGATGGCGCGACAGTTCGTCGGTTCCGTTCACCTGCCAACGCGTCGCCAGCTTGCGCAGACCCTCGCCGATGTCGCGTCCCTCCACGTGGCAACCGATCCCGGACCGAATGAGGCGAAACGCCAGCTTGACCAGCGGTTTCGTGTTGCGGCAGAGGATGGCGTCGGACGCGCGAAGCTGGCCGTAGCCGCTCGGGTGCTCACGGTTGAGAAACTGTTCACGCGTGACGTAGGTCACGACGCCTGCGGGTGCGCTGTCCGCCGCTGTGATGTGTCGCACCCACTGACGGGCGACGTCGACGACGGACTTGGGGCAGCGGTGCGTGACCGTCAGCGGCAACTCGACGCAGCGGAATTCCTTCTTGATGTTGTCGACCGACTTCGCATCAGCGCCTGTGAACCCGTAAATCGCTTGGTGCCGGTCGCCTACCCACAGCATGCGGCCATCGCTCCGCGTCATCTTCTTCGCCAACAGGCGGCGCACCGGGTTCGTGTCCTGCGCCTCGTCTACCAGCGTCCAGTTGTTCTGCCACACGTTCACGCGCGAGATGACCGGGAGCCAGATCATGTCGTCGTAGTCGATCAGCTTCGGACCCATGCGCCGTGACCACTCGACGCACTCGATCCCCTTCACCATCAGGTTCGTCATCATCTCGTAGTCGTCGAGATCGCCGTCCTGATCGAGTTCGTACAGGAGTCCGAAGTGTTCGATGATGCCCATCCACTGGTCGACGTCGTCCGGTTGCCAGAGCGAGCATACCGCTGACTGCTTCGCAAGTGACACGAGTTTGCGCACCGCCGACTGCATCTTGCGCGGGACGTCGCAGGCGTCGAACATCTGACGCATCTTGGCGCGGTCGTCCATGACGACGTTCTGGTACACCCGTCTCCATGCGCCGAACCCGAACGAGTGGAAGGTGCCTATCCGTATATTCCGTTTGTACTGGTCGCCGTACAAATCGGTCCACTTCTTGTTGACTTCGACCGAGATGGCGCGGTTGAATGCGGCGTAGGCGATCGATCTCGCCCCCATGTCGAGCGCTCGCTTCATCGCAGCGATGAGGACCGTCGTCTTGCCTGCGCCCGCGACTGCCTCGACGAACGCATTACCAGTCGAGTCGCTGACCCAGTCGAGGATGTCGGTTTGCTGTGGGGTGAGGCGGAACCGAGGAGTGGTTGCGTTATCGCTGACCTCACCAACGCCGAGTGAGGTCGGGACGTGCGCGGTGTCGTCGTCGTCCGGAATCATGCTAACCGGTTTCATGTCGTCTCCTCTCGCCAATGCCGGTAACGTCGCATTACCGGCGGACAAACGGTGTAAACTCGTTAATCAGTGATTGGGCCGGGGTCTTGGTCTTGGTGATCCTTCCCCAGCCCCATCACTAATTATACAATTGACAGTGTTTGTCTGTCAATAGTCAAATATTTACAGTGTCTTATGGTCCTGATTTGACACTTACTTGACGATCAGTCCCGGGTCGTATTGCTTCGGGAAGTTCTCGCCGATCGCGTGGTAAAGCTCGGCCTTCTGCTTGCGGCTGCGCGGCGGGTGCTGGAACCCGGCCGCGTGCGCCAGCTTCCTCCACGCGGCCGACGTATTGCGCATCTTGACTCCCTTCAGGTCGAGCTTGGCGATGCCGAATGCGCTCGCGTAGCAGAAGAACGCGATCTGTTCCGGGGTGTCGGCCACGAGTACCTTGTCGCTCATCGGAGGTCTCCCTTCTTCGGCTTCTCGCCGGTCAGGAATGGCTGGAGGTTGATCTTGTCCGCGCTCTCGCGTCCGGCCCGCTTCGCCTTGTTCGCCTGCGCATCCTTGCGCTTCTCCTCAGGCGACTTGTTGCGCTCGCGCTCCCGCGCTCGCTCCTGTTCCCTCTCCCACTTGCGCTCCCACTTCTCGTTCGCCTTGCGGGCGTCGCGGTCTCGCTTCGCCTGCTGCGCCGTGGTAAGTTGTTCCGGCCGCTCGTGCGGGTACGCGGCGTAGTACGGCTCCATGTCGCCCGCAGCCTCGCACGTGGCCTTGAACGCGTTACGTGCCGTGTTCGCCTTGTGCCATTTCTCGGTCCACTCGCGCTCGCGCTTGGTCGGCTTCCCGTCGAGCCGCCGTCCGTACTTCTCCTCCATGTAGTCGTTCGCCTCGTCCACCAGCCGGACCACGAGCGCCGTCGTGTTCGCTTCCGCTTGCGACGCACCGCCACGCTCCCGCCACTCGCGAATCTCGTAGAGCCGAGTCCCGAGCCGCTGGACGACACCAAGACCGAAGTTCACCTGCCAGCGCAGCGGGTCGACGTGCTCGCCGGTCAGGATGCGGTGGGTCTCGCGCTCCGCCCGTGATACGTTTGCGATCTGGCGAATGAGCCACTCGTACAGCATCGTGAGCGACTCGACGTTGTCCGGGCGTCCGACGAACCGCACCTTCTTGTCGGTCGTCACGAGCCCGATGCAGAAGTAGTGCTCCGCGATCGTCGTCGCGAGGTCCAGCTTCCACTTGAACGCGGCCTTGCCGAGGTCGTGCTCGTGCTCCATCACCTTCGCCGCGTGCGCCGCGCCCCGACCTTCGAGGTCGGCCATGCTGAGGTTGTGCTCCGTCAGCAGCCTTTGGAGCGTCTCCGCCGCGAGTGTCGCCTCGTGCTCGTTCGGACTCGCCGTGAGTGCGAGCACCTTGCGCAGCTTATCTACCAGCTTCGCATCCATGTTTCGTCTCCTTTCCCCGCCTGTCGATGGCGGTTGCGAACTGTGCGCCGCCCTACTTGCCCGGTCGGATGTCGACTTCGACCTCGATATCCTCGATCGCCTCGTCGATGAGTTCGTTGACTCGGTCCTCGTTCACGAGTCCCTCGATCATCTCCTCGACCGCAGCCTTGTCCAACTGGCGGTCGAGGTCGCGCTCGACCGTTATCGTCCGCACGCGCAGATCGTTCACATCGTTCTCGGTCAGGCTCGTCTTGCTTTCGAGCGCGAGGAGCCGGTCGAGCACATCGACATAGTTGAACTCGCGTGTCCGCCCTGCGTCGTCGATGAGAATCAGCTTCATTGTGTGTCTCCTTTCGTGGGTGGTCGTCACCCGCACGGCCATTATACCATGCACTGTGTTCGTCACGCAACGTCGACTAGACGAAATCCGCTACCGCGACCCAACGCGATCGCGTTCTCGCCCCAGTCCGCTCGTAGATGGTGACGTTCCCGTGGTCGTTCACGTCGACGTAGTAATCGTCGCCTCGCCGTTCCGCATCCTCCGCCGACCGCTGGACGTCTTCGAGATCGTCCAGCCAGCACCCGAACTTGTACTCCCGGTGTCCGAGCCAGCACAGCGGCGGAATGTAGCACTCAGCGATCGCGATGATTCCGTCGTACGCCTCGGTCGGGTCCGTGAGGTCGCCGATGTGGTTGACCGCGTCTCGGTCCTCGCGGTTGAGCCTGACGCGGGACAACGCACGCTCGATCGCCTCGACCATGTGGTCCGGGCGTGAACTCTCGGCTTCCCATTCGCCGGTCGGCGCGTACTTCGTTCGCGGCTTGTACTTGCGCATCGTAGTCTCCTTTCGAGGCACCAGCGCCCCAGCCGGTGGACGATCCTCGATTCGACTTGGGGATCGTCCACCGAAGCGAAGCTGGTATCTAGACGACGTCCTCGTTCACCGGCTCTTTCCAGTCGGCCGTGAGTTCGCGCACCTTACGCTCGAACCACGTGCGCGCTTCCTCGGCGTTGCCGGTGAACGTCCGCGTGTACGCGCTCTCGCTTCCTTCCGCGAGCACCACTGTGATCGCCACCTTGTTGTCGCACCGGTTCGCGTACAGGACGTAGACGATGTGCATTTCCCACTCGTCGTCGTCGAAGTTCACGATGTGGCTGAACGTGGTGTCGTGCACTTCGGGCTTCTTCGTCCAGCCGTCCAGTACGAGTTCGAACTCCTCGTTCAGCCTCATCGTGCGCTTGATCCGCGTCGCGTTGTGCAGCAGCGTCGCCACTTCGAGTCCTCGGTCGAGCAGCGTCCAGCGCTCCTTGTGAATCCGCGCGCACTCGGCGAAGTCGTTACGTGCGCACGCATTCTGCTCTTGGATCGCGAGCTTCGCCTCCTCGCGGTTGAGGTCGTCGAACTTCTTCTTGAGATCGCTCACTGTATCCTTCATTACTTCACCCTCCCGCGTGTCTCGCCCGGAATGACATCGAACCCGATTGTACCCCAGATCTCGCTCAGTTCGGCACGGCGCGACATCAACAGCCTACCGAGCCAGTTCTCGCCGATCCCGTTCGTTGTGCCCCAGAATCGGTCCCTCCACCAGTTCTCCTCGACCAGCGTCGCGCCTCCCGTCGCGAGCAGCTTGTGGCACAGTGCGGTACCGGGCGCAAACTTGAGCGCGATCAATTCGCCCATGATGCCGATCCTCACCTTGTCCCAGTCCGGCCGCAGTTCGAGCCGTCGACCCGCACGCTTCGCCGCTCCGGGCGTCGGGTAGCGCGTGAACCGCTCCCGGGTCGCGAGATCGAGCGACTTCGCCGCCTGAAATGCGTGCTCCACGGTCGGGAACCTCATCTCTTCGTACTCGATCGGGGACGGATAGAAGTTCGACAAGAACTCGTACTCGCGCCAGAAACCCTCAATCCGCTTCTCTTCGCTCATTTTCGCGCCTCCATTGGGCATCGGAGCCTGAGTGCTCCACCCGGCGCACGATAAACGATGTGGAGTCGTCATCGTGCGCCGAAGCAACACTCACGTCACCACTCGCGCCCAAGCTTGGGTTCGTCACTCGGGGCGAACCAGCAGCGGCGGCAGATGGGTTCGACCAGCCAGAACCACAGGATCATGAACCGCTTCACACGAACCTCGGTCAACTCGCCGCAGACGAAACACGCCATTGGGGCGTCTCCTCTCGTGGCCCTGTCGCAGGCCCGGAACCAATTATACCACGTCTGTGTCTGTCTGTCAATGCCAAATCGCCCTACTCGCCGCTCCTGCGCCCGATGTTGGGAACCGGCACCCACACCAACTCGCGCTTGCCCGCCAGTTCGAGCACGCACGTGCTGCTGCTGATATTGAACGTGTTCTCGTCCTCGGGATCGAACCCCTGAAAGTGCTCGTCGCTCTCGTTCATCCGCCCGACCACTTCGGCCGCGACGTTCGCAGCCTCGATAACCGTGTTCGCCGTGACTTCGACGTCGATCACCTGTGTCCGCACGTACTGGAGTCGGAATCTCGCCATTGTGTGTCTCCTTCTGGAGCAGAAGCGCTCCACCCGGCCCACGAAACCCGATATTCAGTCGTGTGTCTCGTGGGCCGAAGCAGCGCTTCTACAGCATCACCACGAACCCGAACGCGTCGTCGTCCCAGCGCCGCACGCGTCCCTTGTCACCGAATTCCACGCTGTGAGTGCGCGCCCATCCGTGTGCGTCCTCGTCCTCCGCGTCGTACGGGCGTTCGGCTACGTTCACGTGGAGAATCTCGAGCCTGACCACGCGCGTCCGCTGTACCGCCTTCCAGTCCTCGATCGTCGCCGTCTCCTCGAATTTGAGGTCGTCCGCGTGAATGATGACGTCCGTCGCGACGCCGTTCACCTCGGCCGAGAACCCGTACGCGTAGTCTGTTTCCTCCAGCGGGAACCAGTGGTGAACGAGCGCGAACCCGTCGAAGTCCTCGTCGGCCGGGAGCGACAGTTCGCCCTTCGCCGCCTGCTCGTCCATCCAGTCGAACCACTCCAGCGTCTCGCCTCTCGCCGCTGCCTCCTCCGCCTCCTGCTTGGAGTTCGCGTAGCAGAACCCGTCGCGGTTGTAGCGCGCCTTGGCCCGCGCGAGTTCGGCGTCGCTCGTGTCCTTCACTCTGACCGCCGTCGTGCCACCGCGCGAGTCGCCGCGGTAGAACAGCGCAAACAGCGTCGTCTGTCGGTCCGGGTCAGTGAACATCGTCGTTATCCTCCTGCGGCACGAAATCCTCCACCGAGAGCGCGTCGAAGTTCTGCTTCTCGCCTTCGAGCACCGCGCTCATCTGCTCGGGCGTCACCTCGACGTCCTTCCACAGGTCGACGTGGACCATTCCCTCGTGGTTTACCCACATCAGTCTAAGCGTCGCCTTCATCTCACGCCTCCGCTACTTGGACCGGGACCATTCCCACGAACCCGTTCGTGTGCCGGGTGCCGAACGTCGCCCGAATGACCTCCGCCGCGTGCTTCTCCGCCTGCTCCGGCGTGAACTCGACCTTGTCGGTCCAGTCGTTCGGTCCCGCCGTCCGGCCGCATCCGTAGCAGCGGAAGACGTCCCCGCCGCCGAATCGGTCCCGGAATGCCTGGATGGCGTCTTCGACCGCGTCCAGTGCCCGTTCCTGTTTCAGGGTCGGTTCCCTGTCCGTTCCCCCGTTCCTGGGCCTTCCGGGCTGCCCGTTCCAGGAACAGGTCCCGCAGGGTTTCCGGTGCCATCGAATCCAGGCCGAAGGTCCCGGCTTCCCGCGCCATCCGGACCGCGTAGGTCGTCATGAGCGCCGCCTGGCGTGACTTGGTATCGCTTCATCACTTACCTCCAATTAATAGGTTTACACGGTTTGCGCGCCCGGTCGTCCGTGTTGGCGCATTGGCGTGTGTTCGTCGGTCCTCCTTGTTTGTCGGGCGTCGACGGTCTGAAACGCAAATAAAATGAGGCGACCCCGGCGATGAACCGGGGTCGCGCTCCTCGTTTGCGCCTTACTTGACCGCGATCCAGCGGGCGATGTTGGTCGAACCGTCGTAATCGCGGGTCGGGATGCCGTCGGCGTTCAGCGCCATCAGCTTCAGCGCGCTCGCCGGGATGTTCAGTTCGGCCGGGGTCTCGCCGCCAGCCAAGCGCGTCATCCAGCCGTGGAATCGCGCGTCGTGGCCCTGCGCGAAATCGCGCCGCACCAGCCGACCGCAGCCGCATTTGCAATCGCGCGTCGCGGGCTTGGGCGTCCGCGCCTTGGCTGCCTTGGCCTTCGCCTCCGCCGGCTTGCTGTCGGGCTCGGTCACCATCCGGTTCGCGATCGCGGACATCGCGGCGGCGAGATCGGTTCCGACGGTCGGTTCGAGATCGTCCGCCTTGGGCGCGTCGGCGCTGGCCGCGATTGCCGCTGCCTTGGCGATCGCCGCCTTGGCTGCTGCCTTGCGGTCACGGCCGTTCGGCCTGGTGTTCGGGATCGGCTGGTTGCTGATGGTCGCGTTCGTGTTCGCCATTGTGGGCCTCCTGTCGGACCGGCCGGGGGATCCGGCCGGGTGTGGGCTGGGGTGTCGCGCCCCGCCCAATCACAGAACGATTATACCACAGGCGTCGGCCGGACACAAGTTCACTGCGTAAGTCACTTACTGCGCAGAAGTCACTTCTCTCTGTATAGTCACTATACCCGAGTAAGTCCTATCCTGTCGGCGGGGTGAAACGTGACGTTGCAGTGAAACATGAAACACGATGTTTCACCAGATGAAACGCCATGTTACAGGGGAGGGTACCTTTGGGCTGAATTCGAAATACTTGGAGGTGGCGCGGCCGTCAATCCACACCGAATAACCATTTGGATATTCAAATATATGTTCACCCGACACACACGATAACCCATCTCGCTGCCAATGTGTCAATGTCCGCATTGGCCCGCGACAAACCGTGTAAACTTATTAATTAACGATAAGAGGTAAGACATAAGACACCCCGCCGGGTTTGGGTATTGACAGGTAAATTCTGTAAGGTGTAAGATCTTAGATCCGTGATAAGACATAAGACATAAGACACAAGACATATTACATCCGTGATTAGTGATTAGACAGTTTACACGGTTTGCCTACCTCGCGTCTTGTAATTTGCCAGTTGTCTCGCCGACCCAGCCTGTGTTAAGCTGGTCTCATGGCTCGACGCTCGAAACTTCCAAGCTATCGGTCGATCGCAAAGAAAGCCGGACTCACGGTGCAGCACACGTCCCGCGTCATGAAGGGCGTACGCGGCTGCAGTCTCGTCGTGGCGTCTCGCATCGCGGAAGCATGCGGCATCACCATCGACGAGTTGTGGGAGGTCATTCGTGAGCGCGGCGGCGGCGACAAGAACTACGGACGCAAGACGCGACGCGAGAAGCTGGAGGAGTACTACAAGGCGCACCCGGAAGATCGGCCCGGGAAGGCGGCGTAGCATGAAGATGCGCAATGGTCTGCACGTGCCGGACGAGTACGCGAAGCCAGCTATCCCGCCTGCCGTAGCGCGTGAGTTGGTGAAGATATTCAACGATCGGCTCGCGTTCGCTAGCCGAGTCAACCGTCCATACCTGTACGGTCCGGACGGTCGCATGCTCCCGGTGCGTTTCGGCGGGGGCGAGATCGGCAGTACCATCTCCATCCGTACGCCGCAAAGGTATCGCTGATGGCCGACATTGCGCGTCTCGCCGACCACAGTAACGACGCCCACGCGTGGTCCCCGGTCGAGTGCCTCACTCAGGTACTAGCCGACTTGGAGTCGGGCGAGGCAAAGGCCGATCGTGCTATCGTGATCCTCATCGCGGACCACCCGTCCGACTCTCGCGCACTCGTGAAGCAGTTCGAATACGATATATATCGGTCACGCATCAGCCGGTCTACCGACGAGGCGTTCATCTTCACTGTGATCGCCCAGCGTCGCATCGAGGAGTCGCGTGGCGCGTAAAACTTCGGTCAAGGCGGAACTGGAGCAGGTCGCCAAGCTGAAGAAGCGCGGCGGGTCCGTTCGTAAGCAGACGCGGACCGGTGCTATTGCGCTAGACCCGGCAACCGAGAAGGCCAAGCGCCAGTCCCGCTTCCTCGCGTGCTACGCCAAGGTTGGTACCATCACCGGTGCCGCTCGCGCAGCCGGTATCGCACCCGGTACCCATTACGAGTGGCTGGACTTCGACCCGTCCTACCCCAAGCGGTTTGAGGCTGCGTACGAGCAGTCGATGGACGCGGCCGAAGCCGAACTCCGTCGTCGCGGGATTCAAGGCGTACAGGAGGCCATCTACTACCAAGGCGAGGTAGTCGGGTACAAGCGTAACTACTCCGACGCTTGCCTCATCTTCCTGCTGAAGAACCGACGTCCCGAGGTCTTCCGCGACGTGACCGCACTTACTGGGGCGGACGGTGGGCCGCTGTCGATTTCGTGGGACACTACGCCCGTCAACTCGCCTAAGCTTCCTCTTGACCCACGCTCGCTCGTCAAGGCAGCAAAGAAGGACGCCGAATAATGGCTGCGCCTCGCGTCATCCCGGTCGAACGGGTGCGCAACACTTCCCGCGACAATAAGCGGCGAGTTATCATCCCTTACCGCCCCCGTAAGTGGTCCCTTGGATTCCACAACTGGCTAGGCCGCTTCTCCGCTCTCGTCCTTCACCGCCGCGCAGGCAAGACCACCGCGATCATCAACCACCACATCCGTGCTGCGACGGACGATGCGTGGGAGACGGCGCGTCTTCGTCACGTGTGGCCGACCCCGCTGAGCGACGCGGACATCAAGGAGTTGCTGCGCGACCGAGTCTACGGTCACGTGCTGCCGACGTACCAGCAGGCCGAACTCGTCGCGTGGAAGCGCATCGTTCAGTACTACGCAGGCGTCATTCCAGGCATCGAGTTCAATGAGGCCAAGCTGCGTGTCACCTTTCCAAAGGGTCCTCACGGTCGTTCTGTCCTGCAACTCTTCGGAGCAAACAACCCCGATAGCCTTCGAGGAGCGCCCTTCAGCGGTATCTCATTCGACGAGTACTCACAACAAGCCCCTAACATTTTTGGTGAGGTGCTTTCGAAGTCCCTCGCCGAGCATCTTGGCTACGCTATCTTCGCAGGCACCATCAAAGGCAAGAACCACCTTTATCGCACATGGGAGGCCGCGAGGAGCGACCCGAAGTGGTTCGCTCTCTGGCAAGACATTGACGTATCGCTCGCCAATGAGGAAGGCCCGACGATTGACGCCTTACGCGCCGCGATGGCGGACGACCGCGAACTGATTGCCAAGGGGCTGATGACCCAGTCCGAGTACGATCAGGAGTGGTATCTGTCGCCTGACGCGGCGGTTCGCGGTGCCTACTACATCAACGAGATGTCCGCCGCGCTGCGTGACGGCCGTATCACCCGCGTTCCGTACGATCCGGCGCTTCCGGTCGACACCGACTGGGACCTCGGCATGGACGATGCCATGTCGATCTGGTTCTCCCAGACATTAAGATCGGGAGAGGTGAGGTTAATCCATTACTACGAGAACTCCGGCGAAGGGTTCCCGTTCTACGTTCGCTACCTGCGCGACCGTGGCTATACCTACGGCAAGCACTACGCCCCGCACGACATTGCCGTAAGAGAGTTGGGATCCGGCAAGTCGCGTCTTGAGCAGGCGGCGGCGCTCGGGCTGAAGTTCGAAGACCCTCTCAACGTTCCGAAGCTGGAACTCATTGACGGTATCAACGCCGACCGTCTCCTCCTCCCCCGTTGCTGGCTCGACGAGTTCGCTACTCAAC
>ERZ724522.181-NODE-181-length-40275-cov-9.513799_pt1 | contig 40275 bp, 49 predicted proteins | sample MGYA00376055_ERZ724522 | MGnify/ENA primary metagenome ERZ724522 (study PRJEB28724, sample SAMN07190884) | wastewater metagenome | isolation source: effluent of sewage treatment plant in Hong Hong | place: Hong Kong | collected 2016-03-17 ... | reverse complement strand
CTCATTCGCACAATTTTTTTTTTTTTTTCGTGATTAAGGCAATGGCCGGAAACAAAAATAGCGGTAGGCACGAATATCAGCCGACGGATGACGAGCGCGAGAAAGTGCGAGTTCTCAAGGCCGGAGGCATGTCCAACGAAGCTATTGCCGAGGCTGTCGGGATTTCTGAGCCGACTTTGCGAAAGCATTTTTCTTCTGAACTCGATCGGGCGACGGCAAAAGTCCGTGCCGACCTGCTGATGGCGCGCTACCGGTCTGCGATAGGCGGGAACGTCGCAGCTCAGAACAAGATGATTGAGCAGGTCTCGGCACAGCAGGCCCAGGACAAGCGCGCGCCGAAAGAGCCGAAGATGGGCAAGAAGGAAGAGCAGCAGGTCGCTGCTCAGAAGGTCGGCGGGAAGTTCGCGCCACCGGAGCCGCCGAAGCTGGTGGTGAGCAATAGCTGATGCTGTCGACCGCCTGCGTGGATTGGGAGCGCCGCATTGTCGCCGGCGAGAGCCTGATCCCGTTTGCGCCGATGTTCCCGGAGGAGGCCGATGATGCGCTGGAGGTCTTCAAGTCGCTCCGTGTCGTCGACATCGCGGGCCAGCCAACTTTCGGACAGGCGTGTGGCGAATGGGTGTTCGACTTCGTTCGGGCGATCTTCGGCGCCTACGATCACAGCAACGCGACCAGGCTGATTGAAGAGTTCTTTCTGCTCATCAGCAAGAAGAACGGAAAAAGCACTATCGCGGCCGGTATCATGCTGACGGCGCTGATCCGGAACTGGCGACACTCGGCCGAGCTCTTGATCCTGGCACCGACGCTCGAGATCGCGAACAACAGCTATAAGCCGGCGGCGGATATGGTCCGGGCCGATCAAGAACTTATGGACCTGCTCCATATCCAGGACAATTTACGCCAGATTACCCATCGGCTGACGAAGGCAACGCTGAAGGTGGTTGCCGCGGACACCGACACGGTTGGCGGCAAGAAGGCAGCCTTCGTGCTGATCGACGAACTCTGGATCTTCGGCAAGCGTAACGGCGCGAGCGCGATGCTGCAGGAAGCGACGGGCGGTCTAGTGTCCCGTCCCGAAGGCTTCGTGATATACCTCTCGACCCAGTCAGACACGCCGCCGGCCGGAGTGTTTAAGGAGCGGCTCGACTATTTCCGGGAGGTTCGCGACGGCAAAATCCGGGATCCTCGCAGCCTGCCGGTGATCTACGAATTTCCGCCGGCGATGGTGGAGAGCAAGGCCTACCTCGAGCCGGAAAATTTCTATGTCACCAACCCGAACATCGATCGGGCGGTGCGGAAGTCGTGGATCGAGAACAAGCTGGTCAGAGTTCAGAGCGGCACCGACGAAGAGGGCGACACGATCCAGACGTTCCTGGCCAAGCACCTGAACGTCGAGATCGGAATGAACCTGCGGGCAAACCGCTGGCCTGGCGCCGATCACTGGGCGGCCGCGGCGGACCCGCACCTGTCCAAACTCCCTCATTTCGAGGCGCTGTATGCCTTGCTCGATCGCTCCGAGGTGGCGGTGGTCGGGATCGATGGTGGCGGCCTTGACGACTTGTTCGGGCTCAACGTTACCGGGCGTGAGCCGACGGAGATTGAAGTCGAGATCACCATCAACGGCATCCCGACGAAGCAGAATATGAAGCGGTGGCTGACATGGTCTCACGCCTGGTGCCACCGGTCGGTGTTGAAGCGGCGCAAGTCGATCGCCTCGAAGCTGCTGGACTTCGAAAAGGCCGGCGAACTGACGATCATTGAAGACGAAGACCTCGGTGACATCGCATCGATTGTCGAGATCATCAGGCAGATCAAGGATCGCGGTTTGCTAGCAAAAGTGGACGTCGACCCGGCCGGACTTGGTGATCTCGTCGATGCATTGGACGAAATCGAAGTCACACAGGAGAACGGGATGCTAATCGGTGTCCCGCAGGGCTTCGGCATGATGAACGCTATCAAGACCGCGGAACGCCGACTGGCGAGCAAGATGCTGCTTCACTGCGGCGGTGTGTTGATGCCATGGTGCGTATCGAACCTAAAAATCGAACCCACGGCGACGGCTATCAGGGCCACGAAGCAGAATGCCGGTGACGCGAAGATCGACCCCGCAATGGCTCTTTTCGACGCCGTTTTCGAGATGGTGAAAAACCCCGAAATCGCGGCGCAGCTCGACATCCTCGCAATGATCGCCTGATCTAGGAGAAAATCGATGACGGTTTACAAAGCTATCGCCAGCAGTGGAGAGGGGCTCGAATTCGTATTGTCCGATGCGACGGTTGATCGCTACGGCGATGTTGTAGAGCCGTCGGGCTGGGATTTGAAGAACTTCAAGAAGAACCCGATCGCGCTTTTTGGCCACAGCAGCGGTTTCCCCATCGGAACATGGGAAAATGTCCGTGTTGAAGGAAATAGGCTGGTCGCCAGGCTGAAACTGGCAGCCAGAGGCACAAGTGCGCGCATCGATGAACTGATCAGCCTGGTTGAGCAGGGCGTCCTCCGCGCCGTGTCCGTAGGTTTCCGCCCGATCGATGCGGAGCCGATGATGCCAGATCGGCCTTACGGCCCGCAGCGCTACAAGAAGAGCGAATTGCTAGAATGCTCGCTGGTTTCAGTGCCGGCGAACCCTGCGGCTTTGCAGCTGGCGAAATCGCTCAACCTATCCTCAGAAACTATGGACCTAGCCTTTGGCGAGCATGCCGAGACGAGGCGGCGGGACATGACAACCGGCGGGAACGCCTCTCGAACCCAGAATGAAGTCCGAGCATCCGCCGGTCTTCCCCATCTCTCAAAGGCCAAAACCATGAAGACCCTTTCCCAACGCATCGAAGATGCGAACAACGAGCTCGTCGCCAAGAAAGACAAACTCGTCGAACTCACCTCCGCCGACGCTCCCGACGTTGACGCGATCGAAGAACTGACGCAGCAGATCGAAACCGAGGAACGCGGCGTTGCCGCACTCAAGGCCGCCGAGGTTAAGATCGGCATTTCAGCCACTCCTGTCAACGGCGGCGTTGCCGCGCCAGCCGTGCAACGCCGGCCGCTGGGCTTCCCGCAGAAGGAAATCGGCGGCTTCGATCTCCTGGTTCGCGCCGCCACGGCGAAAACCATCTCAGTCGCAACCGGCAAGTCGATCGACAAGGTTCTCGATACGGCATATCCCGGACATGAAGCCACGTCCTTCGTCGCCAAGGCCGACCAGACCATCGGCACGACGACAGGCTCACACTGGGCTGACGATCTGATGCAGACCGTCAATCAGGGCTTCCTGCAGGCTCTGACTGGCTTCTCCATCTACCCGGTTCTTCGTGACCGCGGTATCGCCCTGAGCGTGGATGGCGCGAACACAGTCAATCTGCCGCGCCGAACCGGCGGCACCGCTGGCGGCGGATGGGTCGCTGAAGGTTCTCCGATCCGAGTTGGCAAGCTGACGACTGCTGCGGCGGCACTCACCCCCAAGAAGATGGGCGTGATCGTAGCCTATTCCGACGAGTTGGGTGAGCGCTCGGTTCCGGCGATCGAGGGCCTCGTACGCAGGGCCATCCTGGAGGATACCGCTGCAACTCTGGACTCAGCACTGCTCGACGCCACTGCTTCCAGCACCGCGCGGCCGGCCGGTCTGCTGAATGGCGTGTCTGCGGTAGCCAGCGGATACGGCGGCGGCGATCACGAGGCGGTGAAGGCCGACTTCAAGGCCCTGCTTGCCCCGTTCATCTCGGCAAACGCAGCAGACGGCATCACCGTCATCATGAACCCGGCGCAGGGGCTCTCGATCGCCATGATGGACGGCCCCACGAACAACGCGAACTGGTTTTCGGAAATCCGTGGACGCGTCAACATCGTGGAATCCACCTATGCGACCGCTGGTCGGCTGATCGCGATCCGTAACAGCGACTTCGCAACGGCGATGGGCGATATGCCGCGGTTCGACATCTCCCAGCAGGCGACCATCCACATGGAAGACACCACGCCGCTCGAGATCGTCTCCGGCACCGGCCCCACCACGGCCGATCCGGTACGTTCACTGTGGCAGACCGCAAGCACCGGCATCCGCATGATCTTGCCGGTCTCGTGGACGATGGCCCGCACCGGCATGGTGCAGTGGGTCGATACCACCAGTTACTAACGATAAGCGGCGGGGCGTCGCCGCCCCGCTCCCACACTCAACAACCTGATATCAAAGGCAAAAGCTATGACTATCCGCAGGTTCGAAGTAACTGCCGTCACTGACGGTTCTGGCAACGCAACGGTCTACAGCCCGTATCTCTCCGGCTTCATCCATCAGATTGAGTATGTGAAGACCGATTATGCCGACGGCGTCGACTTCACGATCACCGCCGAAGCTACCGGCGAAACGATCTGGACGCAGAGTGATGTCAACGCGGCCGTCGTGAAGGCGCCGCGACAGGCCACCCATTCGACGGCTGGCGTGGCCGCACTCTATGCCTCTGGCGGCACAGCGATCAACGAGCGTATTGCCCTTGGCCGCGACCGCGTGAAGATCGTGATCGGTTCCGGCGGTGCCACCAAGACCGGAAAGTTCATCATCCTCGTCGACGGGTAATCAACTCGTCTGCGCGGCGGGGATGCTTTTCCCGCCGCTCCCAATCTGAAGGAGAAAGACGATGCAGGACACCTGGTATATTCTCGAAGACGGCACTTCGGCCGACCCGAATGAGGTCGCGCCCGACGAGAATGGCATTTTGCGCCACAGGGACGGCCTCGCTGTCGCCATCGGTACCCATGGGAATTACCGGTCGCGCGGCGTCGACCCTGAAGAAGAGCGCGCCAAGGCAAAGAAGGCCCAGTCCAAAAAGGACATGAAGCCCGAGGAGCCGAAGCCGGACGACCAGAAGAGCGGTTACAAGACCCGCGAGAGCAAGGCCGACTGAATTGGGTATTCTCGATCGCATCTTCGGTGGGCGGCGCAAGGCGACCGAGGGCTCCTATCGTCCAGGCCCTTATCTGCTCAATGACGGATGGCTGTCCGCCAAGGCCGGCAAATTCTGGAATTGGTGGCAAATGGGCTACGATGTGCATCCTTATGGCGACAGCAGCGCCATGGTAGAGGCCTGCATTTCCGCCTATGCGCAGACCGTCGCGATGTGCCCCGGTGATCACTGGCTGACTACGCCCGACGGCGGCAGACAGCGCGTGACTACGTCGGCGCTCTCCCGCGTCCTGCATGCGCCGAACGATTATCAATCGATCTCGGATTTCCTGATGAACTTGACGCGCCGGCTTTACGAGCGCGGCGAGGCTTTCGCCTATGCTGGAGCCCGCAATAATCGTCAGGAAATCGCCGAACTGCACATCATGGCCTATGGGCAGGCGATGGTCGGTTCCGATGGATCGATCTATTACTATCTCAGCGGCAACGAGATCGCAGAGCGGCGTTTCGATCTCTCCATGCCGGTACCGGCGCGAGACGTGCTGCATGTCCGCCTGCATACGCCGCACGACCCGCTGAAAGGCGTGAGCCCTATCCTCGCCACTGTTCTGGAGCGCGCCATGGCCGGAGCAGCGCTCAATCAACAGGTTTCGTTCTACCTCAATCAGGCCCGCCCATCGTTCATGCTGGAAACTGACCAGCAACTGACCAAGGAACAGACCGAGCAGCTTCGCCAACGCTGGAACGAGCAAACCCAGGGCGAAAATGCAGGCGGCACGCCGATCCTGTCGTGGGGGCTCAAGGCCAAGCCGGTATCGATCAGCCCCGCCGACGCTCGCCTTGCCGACATGCTCAAGATTACCGACCAGAGCATTGCCTTGGCGTTTCGCATGCCGCTGGCGGTGCTCGGGATCGGGGACACGCCATTCGCCTCCACAGAAGCGCTTATGTCGTCATGGAAAGCGTCTGGGCTTGGGTTCTGCCTCAACCACATTGAGGAGGCGCTTGGCTTGCTGTTCCGCCTCAAAGGACAGCCCGAAGAATATCTTGAATTCGACACGAAGGCGCTCATGCGCTCGAATTTCAAGGAACTGATCGAAGGGTTGGCGAAGAGCGCGACCAGCGGCATTCACTCATCCGACGAAGCTCGCAACGAAATTGGCTTGCCGTCATCGCCCGGCGGCATCGGCAAGGAGCCTCGCGTTCAGCAGCAGGTCGTGCCGTTGAGTTACGGCTTCGATATGAAGCCACCAGAGAAGACAGCACCTGCGCCTGCTGGCCCCGATCCGGCGAGTAACGATCCTGCCGCCAACGACAACCAAGCTGCGGCGGCCGCCAAAGACGCCATGATCGAAATTCTCAAAGGGCTCTCATAATGTTCGATGGAAAGGCCTTCGGTCGAGAGATCGTGGAAGCGGTCAAGGGCCACATCGATCGGACCGTTGCCCCGATCAGCGCGCGGATTGAAGCGCTTGAGCGCCGTTTTGATGATCTCCCGCCGGCTCGCGATGGCAAGGACGCTGACATCAGCGAGATGCGCCAGATTGCGCAGAACGAAATGGCCGGGCTGAAAACGCTGATTGAAGCAATCCCGCCCGCGCCAGTTTTGCCGGATATCAGCGAGATGGTTGAAGAGGCGTTGGCTGCCAGGGTACCCGCCGATATGGCAGAGGCAATTCAGGAAGCGGCCCGCGCTGCGGTTGCAGAACTTCCTATGCCGCAGGATGGCAAAAGCATCTCTGTGGAAGATATTATACCGGCGATTGATGCTATCATCGCCGAAAAGATTTCAGCCATCCCTGCGGCCAAGGATGGCGTATCAGTGAGCATCGATGATGTCCGGCCTGTGATTGAAGCAGAAGTCGCTAAGCGCGTCTCTGAGCTTCCTGTGCCGAAAGACGGAGAACCTGGCAAAGACGCCGATCCCGAAGTTATCCGCGCAATGGTGGAAGACGCAGTATCGGCGCTGCCGCCGGCAAAAGACGGCAAGAGCGTCACGATAGATGATATGCTACCTATCATGAATGAGGCTCTTCAGAAGGCAATCTCGGCTATTGATCCGCCGAAGGATGGTCGCGGCATCGCCGATCTCGCCATAAACCAGAATGGTGATCTGATCGTCAATTTCAGCGATGGCACTGAGAAGAACGCCGGCCGTGCGCTCGGTTGGGATGGGGCAGATATCGATTGGGATTGTGTCCATGAAAATCTTGCCAAGATGTTCGATGCGTGGCCGAAGCCGAAGGACGGGAAGGACGGGAAACTGCCTATCGTGAAGGTGTGGGAAGATGCCGTCCATTATGCCGGCGATGTCGTTACCTTCGACGGCCGACTCTATCAGGCTCAGCGTGACACCGGCAAGATGCCGGATAGCGCCGATTGGCTTTGCCTCGCAGAACGCGGGCGAGACGGCGAAGATGGCCGATCCTTTGTAATCCGCGGCACTTGGTCGGAAAGCGAGGACTATCGTGAACTCGATGTGGTGGCACTGAACGGGGGATCATTCGTTGCCAAGCGCGACAATCCCGGCATATGCCCTGGCGAGGGATGGCAGTTAATGGCCTCTCAGGGGAAACGTGGGCAGCCTGGTGACCGCGGTATCGGCATCAAGGGAGAACGCGGCGAGGCCGGGTTGCCAGTGATCGCAGCCCATGTCTCCGATGATGGTCTTCTGACGCTTGTAAACGGCGATGGCTCTCAAGTTGATGTCGATCTTTATCCGCTCCTCTCGAAATTGAAGTGAGGCAGGCATGCCAACTCGCGTCATGATCCCGCCCGACCCGATTCTGACCCCGGCCGATGTGCCCGGCAGCCACGCCGGTGACGACCCGACCATTGCTGGCATGATTGCGGCGGCAACGCGCACTATTGATGGGCCGAGCGGATGGGTTGGCCGGAGCTTCGGGCCGCAGACGCTGGAATTGACCGTGACGTGCTGGGATGAGCTTGAATTACTCCCCTACGGCCCGGTGATCGACATCGATGCAATTACCTATGCCACGACCGACGGCGTCGAGCAGGAGCTTGATGGCGCTTATTGGACGCTGAACGGAGACCTGGTTTCGTTCGGATCCTCATGGTCGCGCCCTGCGCTTGCCGCGCGGCGTTATCCCATCAAGGTGCAGTATCAGGCCGGCTATGATGGCAATGACCCATTCAGCGGCGGCACGGGCGATATTCCTGAGGAAGCGAAGGCGGCTATCATCGCTGCTGTTCAGCAGTTAATGTTGGCTAGGTCCGACGGGCTTGGTGTCCGCTCGGTCGAGGTGCAGGATATTGAGACGATCACTTATTTGGATGCTGACAAGGTCAGCACCATCATCAAGAATGCGACGGCTTGCTACTTGAGCGGCCTATGGGTGCCTGTCCTATGACTGACTACCGCGACACTCCGGCCGGCGCGATCTCGCGTCTGGACGCTGCACTGAGCCGCCGCGGCGAGGATGTAACGCTATCCAGGGTCGTCAAGCGCGGCGCGTCCAATGTTACCGCTACGGTGACATGTCGCGCATCGGTGCGTGCAGTGAGTTCGGAAGACATCTCTACGGGAGCGATGAAGGCGACGGAATACCATGTCGTGATCTCCCCGACCGAGATCATGGCGGCGCGCTGGCCGGGGCAGAACGACAACGACCAAGCCGGCATTAACGCGCATGTGCCGATGGTGACGGATGTCGCGACAATCCAGGGTGAGCCGAAACAGGTGGTCGCGGCCAAGCCTATCTATGTGGGCGGCGAGTGGGTGCGGGCAGATCTGGTGGTGGCGGGCTGATGGCGAGCAATCTTGGGTTCTTCGACCGCGAATTGACCATCGCCATGACCGGCATGGACGAAGCTGCGATGCAGAAGGAATTCGTCGCGTTCGCCAAGTCCAGCGTGGCGGAACTGATCGCGTCTGGTCAGGCGTCGCCGAGCTATGACACCTATGTCAACAACCACTTAGGCCCGATCGAAAGCGTAGTGCTGCCCGGCCCGGCGCTGTTTATTTTCAACAATTTCAAGCTGGTGATCGAGACCGCGCTTTCCGAGCTTCAGCGTCGTGTCCCGCGACGGACTGGCCGGTATGCGGGATCGTTCGTGGTTCTGGTTAATAAGCAGGTGGTGACGGACTTTTCGGACATCCCGCCAGATGCTGAAATCATAATTTTAAATGCTGCCCCATACACAAGACGCATGGAGACGGGGGCAAACAAGACAGGGGCTCGGCATTTCGACCTGACGAAGGCGGCGCTGAACCGGCGCTTTTCGGGGGTATTCAATGCCCAGCTTCTTTATCTGAACGTCTCGGGCGGGGTCGCGCCGGGCGTGCCGTACATCCTGAAGAGATCGGCAGGCCGCCGCAAAGACCGTGCCGCAGGCCAGCCAATCACCTATCCCGCACTCGTGATCAACGCGGCCTGACATGTCCAGTCCGACAACCTACGACGCCATCCACGATCGACTGGTCGGGGCTTGGACCGCCACGCCGCTCGTGTTCGAGAACGAAATCTCGCAGATGCTGGTGAAGGCGAAGGCGACGTTCGTCTACGTTGAGATCTACGGCGACACCTACGACCAGGAGACGTTTGGCGCGCCACAGGCAAACCAGTGGCTGGAGACGGGCGTCTGCTATCTCAACGTCATGACGCCGGCCGGATCGGGAAGCCGGGCCGCCAGGGTGCATGCCAACAACCTGCTGAACCTGTTCCGTGAACAGCCGATCGCGCAACTCTACATGCCGGAGATGTCGATCGGGGCTGGGGAGCCGGGGCAGGATTTCCCGAACTATTTCGCGCTGACCGCCAGCATCCACTGGTATCGGCGCGACATCACCAGCCTCTGAATTCCGGCTCAGCCGGTAGCCCTATCCGCCCTTGGGCAAGGCGTTCGGCCCGCTGTGAAGCGCGCCCGTCCCATTGATGGAGCCCTATTATGGCCGTAGCTGACGGTTCACTCACCAGGCTTGCCGATATTTCCGAAGTGACGATCGGCACGACCCCTACCAGCCCGACTTTCCAGAGGATGCGCTATCTGAGCGCCACCATCAAACCTGGAAAAGAGGTTGATGTCCCCGACGAAATCCGCGCAGATGGCAATGTCGCGTCAATCGTGGATGTCGGTCGTTCCGGGTCACTGTCGATCAAGACGAATATGTCTTACGGCACCTATGACAACTGGCTGGCGCGCCTTCTTCGCGGGGCATGGTCGACCGATGTGCTTGTCAACGGCATCACTCAAACCGCTGGCACGATGGAACTCACCTACGAGCAGGGCGCCACTGATACCTTTCTCAGGTTCACAGGTTGCCGCGTGAACACGCTCGACATGGTTATCGAAGCGAAGAAGTCGATCACTGCGGATTGGGGGTTCATGGCCCTCGGCGTCTCTGATCCTGCAAACGCGATCCTGTCAGGGGCGACCTATACCGCTCCTAGCACGACCCCGGTGATGAACGCCGCCAATGACGTTGGCACGCTGACAATCACGGGGGTGTCAAATGCCCCGAAGATCCAAAAGATATCGATGAAGATCGACAGTGGCGTCTACGCCAACCAGATCGTCGGCCAGAAAGACCCGTACAGCCACGGCATCGGCATCATCAAGGTCACCGGCAGTATCACGACGCTATTCGAGAACAAGGACTTCTATGGCGCCATTCTCGGCCACAACGATATCACGCTGAGCACCACGATCGGAGCTTCGGCAGGAAGCCGGTATACGATCGATCTGCCGCTGATGAAGCTGATGGATGGCGGGCCTGAAGTCGGTGGCAACGGACGAGCGGTCATTCTCGATGTGCCGTTCCAGTGCTACTATGACGCCACCACCACTGGCACCATCAAGGTCACGAGGGCGGTCTGATGGCGAAGATCACCAATGACCAGACGGCGCCGACGGTGGAAAGCCCTGCAGCCGAAACCTTCATTCCTTCCGTCACCTTCGAAGGCTATCCGGATGGGGTGCATAAGATCGTCTTTTCGGCCGGCGTCGAAAGCATCCCGGTTTCCCCCGAATACGCGGCCCTGATCCGCGCCAAGAACCTCGCGTCCGACAAGTAAGCGCAGGCCAGATGTCGCCGGGTGTCCTCCCTCCCGGTGGCAAACGGTGGCCGGCGTGTCGGGCGTCGGCCACTTCCTCCCCCGACAAGGAAAATCCCCAAAATGGCACTCCTCAAACTTTCCTCCATCGAAGTCGATACCAAAGCCGAAACTGACGGCGAGTGGGTTCAGATCAAAGAATGGACAGGACTTGATCCTGAAAAACCATTCCATGTGACCAAATTTGAGGATGAGGGGATCGAACTCAAGATGTTGGTTCGGTCCACGAACTGTCACTCCTTCAAGGTCGCTCGACAAAAAGCAGGCGAGCGTTTGGAGGAAATGAAAAAGGACAACCCAGACGGTATCCCAGATGAATTGGTGGACGTCGAAAATGGGAAGCTCATGGCTGAACATCTTCTCTTGGGCTGGTCTGGATTTGATGTGGAATATTCGCCCGATGCTGCTGTTGCTCTTCTCACAAAGCCATCGGCCAGAATTCATCGCCAGATGGTGATGTTTTGTGCGACCAGATGCGGCCAGCGCAAGGCGGAATTCCTCGCCAGCGAGGCCGATAACTTGGGAAAGTCGCCGCGTGGTCGCTGAGGCCACAGAAAGATCGCGACCTTCAGGAGTGGATGGATGATCTCGCCAGAGATTATCCGGACGAAGATTGGCTTCAGACCGATCGGCCGAAATTCCACGCGGAACCATGGCACGACTTCTATTGGCAGGCATGGCACGCGCTTCGATATGACCGAGCCTACGTCGGTCAGGCTGGCGTCGAAATGCCGATCACGTTCGCAGCGATGGACACATATGCCCGGCGCTACGGCATCGAAGGAGAGGCGTTTGATCGCCTTCTCCGGTTCGTGTCGGTGATCGATTTTGCCTATCTCGAAATCCAGCGGAAAGCCGCCGAAAAGCCGGCTGGCAGCGATCAATCCAAGGTGAGTTTGAATGGCTGAGCAATATCGCGCGCTGTCTATTCGCGCCACCCTTGCCTCGGATGATTACACCCGTGGAGCCGCTGCCATCGCGGCGGCTAACAAGGAGATGAGCCAATCGGCGGCGCAGGCTGGCACGAACATCGTCCAGTTTGAGAGCAAGGTGTCGAGTTCTGCGGATGGCCTGACGAAGCTCATCAACAAATACGATCCGGCATCGAAAGCGGCGCGTCAATTCCAGCAGGATCTGAGCAATCTCAATAGGCAGATCGAAAGCGGAAAATCCGTAGGCGATGCCGCCGTCACACTCTATGTCGGTATGGCTTCTAAGCTGGGCCTCGTCGCCAGCGAGGCGCAAATAGCCGAACAGGGGTTTGCTTCGCTCGCCTCGGTCGTTGCGACTGGTAATGAGCGCATGGCCGCGCATGCCGCAACTGTTGACGCGCTTGCGAATTCCTATCGGCAACTGGCGGCGGAAGCACGGGCGGCGCAGGCTTCCGATATCGCGCAGAACCGGTTCAATAGCTCTTTTGGAATTGCTCAGCCATTTTCCAACTCGGCAAGCGCATCTGCCGCCGTGTTCGAGGAACAGCTTCGCCAGCAGGAGGAAACTCAGCGGCGGCTTGAAGAGATCAATCGTCTTCGATCCCAGCAGGCAGGGCAGAATTTTGCGGCTCAGACAAACCAACTTCTTGGGGTGAATGGGTTCGGCACGGATGCCCGTGCATCTGCCGCCGTGTTCGAGGAGGATGCAAGGGCGACCGAACAGCTTGAGGCAAAGATCAATGCGCTTCGGGCGGCTATCGATCCTGTTGGGGCATCCTTTGCCAGGATGAACCTTGAGATCGCCAACTATCAAGATCTCTTGCGAAGCAGTGCGATCACGGCTGATGAGTTCGCCAAGGCTGAAGCATTGGCCAAGCAGCGCCATGAGCAGTTTCAGGCGAGTTTGGCCTACAATGCCAACGACAATGCCTACGACCACAACGCTACCTTCAGGCGCCAAATTCTCGGCTATCAGGCATTTGACATTGGTCAGGGCCTCGCATCCGGCCTGCCGCTGCCGATGATACTGGCGCAGCAAGGCCCGCAAATCGCTCAGCAGTATGTTGGGCAGGGTGGTGGCATCAAGGGACTTTTGTCCGATGTCGGGGCGATGGCTGGCGGCGCTGCGGCGGCTATCGGGCCGATCGGGCTGGCGTTCGCTGCGGTCGCAGCCGCCGGCACGGCGTTCTATCTCTCGGTCCGGAAGGAAACGAAGACTACAGACGAAGTCCTCAAAGAGCATGCTGCCAACATCAAGGCTCTTGGGGATGCTTATGGCATCGCGACAGATAAGGCGCGCATGTATTCAGAGGCCGACAAGGCCATTGCCGAGGCTGCGGCACGTCAGAGCCAAAAGGATCTGGACGAGAAACAAAAGGAAGCAATCGAGTCGCTATCGCTGACGTTCGGCCAGTATGGCGGCCCCGGTCGAGGCCAAATCGGCTTCCAGATGAAGGGCGGATATCAAGAGTTCTTCGACGCGTTCAAGCAGTTTCGAAAGGACGGTGACATCGGCAAGTTCGCCGAAGATATCCAGAAAATCGGACAGGACAAAAGCCTCCAGACCCAGGCCGACCGTATCTTGTCAGCGGCCAAGGCTTCAAAGGAACTCAACGACGAACTTGAGAAGACCAACCGCATCTTGCGGGAGATCTCGGCGGATAAGGGGCCGGGCGGCTTCCTCCTTTCCCAAGGCCCGACCAATCAGGCCGACATGGGCAACCTTGCGGCTCTCCAGGCTCAGCAGGCCGTAGCGGCGGCCCGAGCGGAGCAGGTCTTCCGGGCACAAATCGCCGAGATTATGGCACGCTCTCCGGCGGAAAAAGCAAACGCGGCAAGAGATGCGGCTGCAGCTCAATACAACGACACGGAAACGCCTGCAGCGCGTGCCCAGCGTATCGAACTCGCCGGCACACAGGCCCTTATCGCGGCGCAGCACGAGCTTCGTGTGGCGAAAGAGGATCGGGCGCGCCAATCGCAGGCCGACCTCGACCGGGCGCAGTTCGAGATAACGCTGATCGGCAAGACTGTCGAAGAGCAGAACCGTCTCCGCGCCGCCTATATGGAGACTGCGCAGATCAAGGAAGCGGCGGCTCGCGCTGGCATCAAAGCGGATCAAGATGAGTTGGCGGCCGCCAGCGCCAAGGCCAAGGCCGTTGCCGATCTTGAGGCGAAGGCTCAGGCCGGCAAAATGCTCACCGATCAGGGATATCAGGTCGCACAGTTGCAGCTTGAAGCCCGTCTGATCGGTGCCACCGCAGATCAGCGGGCGCGTGCCACCGCCGCGCTGCAGGCCGAAATACAGCTTCGTCAGCAGGGCGTAAACGTCGGCTCGCAGGAGGCCCAACAGTATATTGCCAATGCCCAGGCCATGGCGACGTGGCGCCTGCAGATCGACCAGATGACGCAGGGCTGGCAGACTGTCCAGCAGGCGGGCATGAACGCAATCGACCAGCTTACCGCGTCTATCGGCGACGTGAACGCGGACTGGAAAACGATGGCGATGAACATGGTCAACGTGATCATGGAGCCGTTGAAGGAACTGGCGATCGCCAACCCGCTGAAGAATGCGATCTATGGCACTAATCTGCCGACGTTGCAGTCGATCGGCGGGTTCCAAGGCTTCTTCGGCGCGCTGTCCGGCCAGAAGGCCCCCGTCGTGCCGGCGCCGGCCGGGATCACCAATACTGGCACGATGACGGTTACCGCGGCAACCGTGATGATCAACGGATCGCCTATTGGCGGCTTTCCTGCGGCTCCAGGGTCGCTTCCGGGGCTTGGTAGCCTCATCAACCCCGGCGCGGCGACAACGCCCACACAGACGAACGCTGGCGGCCTTCCCAGCCTCATCGGGGCCTCGACTGTGGCCAATCCGCTTGGGGCGAACTATGTGCGGCCTTCTTTGCCCACTGCTGCCAATCAGAACGGAGTAGTCCCGGTATCCGTCCTTGATGCCGGACGCGGGTTCACGACTTTTCAGATGAGCGACGGATCAATTATCCGGCGCGACGGAACGTTCGCCTGGCGGAACAACAACCCGGGCAATATCGAGAGCGGCCAGTTCGCAGCATCCCAAGCGGGATATCTGTCCGGTGGCGGTCGCTTTGCGGCCTTCGATACGTTCGAGCATGGCACGCTCGCCCGCGAGAACCTGCTATTCAATTCGCCGGCCTATGCGAATAGGACGCTTTCGCAGGCGATCTACCGTTATGCACCACCAAGCGAGAACAACACCGAATCCTACATCAGCCAGTTGACGCGGTCGGCAGGCGTGGACCGCAACACGCTGATGCGCGATTTCACGCCAGACCAGAGGCAGGCGATCCTTGATGCGCAAATGCGTATTGAAGGCAATACCGCAGGCCGATCGACAGTGCTCCAGCCGGCGCAGGTAGACCACCTAAACCAGTCGATACAACGTCTATCGACGACATCAGCATCGACGGCGAAGAACGTTACGTCCCTTGGAGATAATTCCGTGGATGCCGGCAAGTCCATCATGGACGCGTTCGGGCAGAACAGCGCGTTGACCAAGGCCGTGACGCCAACGGTCACTCAGCCGCAAGTCGTGCAGCCGCAGATCACGGCACCAGCAGCATCAGGGTTCAACCCGTTCTCGCTGTTCACCGGACTTTTCAGCCTTTTTGGCTTCGCGGATGGCACAGACTACGCCCCTGGCGGACGGGCACTGGTCGGCGAGCGCGGGCCGGAGATCGTCAACCTTCCGAGGGGATCGCAGGTCATCCCGAACCATCGGCTGAATTCCGGCAACGGCGCCGGCCGCACGGTCAACGTCAAGCATGAATACACGATCAACGTCCAAGGCAACGGTGACAAGGAATTGATGGATCGCATGCAGGCTGCGGCTGAGGAGACGGTACGGAGCGGGATCACCAACTACGACCACAACGTCCTGTTCAAGCGGATCGGCGAATATCAGAACGATCCCTATGCCGTGGGGGCGTGATCCATGGCGCTCACATTCCCCTTTGCCCTGACGTCTTTCGCCAATCTCCTGCCGAAGACATCAGTTCGCTTCGACCTGAAATATCAGCAGGAAATGTCAGGCCTCGCGGTCGGGCAGGTGATTGTCGCCGATCTCGGCCCCGCGTTCTGGGAGGCCGAGATCACCATGATCAACCTGCAGAACGACGACTGGCGCGCGCTGCAGGCGCTGGTGCTCGCCTTGGACGGCGGGCTCAACGATTTCTACCTCTATGATCCCCGTTGCGCCTATCCGCAGTACGATCCCGATGGGTCGAAACTCGGATCGAGCACGATCACCAACACCAATGTCGCATCCAACGGCAAGGTGATGGACTTCACCGGGTTCCCGAACAACTACAAGATCAACCCTGGCGACATGTTCAGCTTCGACTACGGCTCCGGCAACGCTTACCGGGCGCTGCACATGGTCGTGAATGGGGGGACGGCGAACAGCAGCCACGATCTCAACAATGTGGAATTCCGGCCTCATCTCGACGACCCGAGCCTCGCCACCGGCAAGACGATGGATTTCATCAAGCCGGCCGGGCGCTTCAAGCTGATCCCCGGCACCTACGATCCGGGGGCCGCGAGGCAGATGATGACCACTGGCATGACCCTGAAGGCCCGCCAGATCCCATGACCAAAACATTTGGGATAAACACTTCCGCGGCTCTGTCTGGTGCCCGGCGGAATGGCCTTGTCGTGCGCGATTTCGTGTCGGTGCAGGCCAAAGACAGGAATACCGGCGATATGGATTGGCTGTGCGTCTGGAATGGGAAAGTCCCGGTAACAGCCTCGATCATCAAGCCGAGCGATGGTAGCACGATCACCCGCGACTTCCAGGCTATGGGGTCTTTGCTGCAAATCCAGGCGATCCCCGGGTCGATGGGTCTCGAAGTCCGGACGATCCGGGTCAAGCTCTCGAAACTGCCGGACGCAGTGCTGAACATCTTCCGCACCTACGACGCCCGGATGGCGCCAATCCAGATCCATCGGGGGCTGTTCGATCCGGACACCCGCCAACTCGTGGACCCGGCGCAATGCAGGTTCGACGGGTTCATCAACAACGCGCCGATCCGCACTCCAAAGGCCGGCGGGGAGGGTGCAATCGAGGCGGAATGCGTCTCCTTCGCCCGGATGATGACGCGTAAATCTGGGAAGTTGTTTTCGGACGAAACGCTGAAGCTTCGGTCAGGAGATCGGTTTGGGAAATACCTCGATGAGGCCGGCGCCTGGCGGGTCTGGTGGGGTCAGGAGGAAAAGGTCGTCGGCAACGGCAAGACGCCGATCAAGGAGAAATTCTTGAAATGATCCTGACCCGCCTTCCGAACTGGCGGCCGCGGCTGGACGCCTATCTCGACTGGCTCGATGGACAGACGTTCGATTGGGCGGAAATCTCCTGTGGCCTGTTCGCTGCCGGCTGTGTCCAGGCGGTGACAAACGTCGATTTTGCGGAGCCATTTCGCGGCAAAGTGAAGGACGCGAAGTCGGCGCAGCGTGCGCTTCTCAAGGCTGGTTACAAGACGGTCGCCGATCTCGCGGCCGATCGTCTTGAAGAGGATCACCCGTCGAAACTCCAGATGGGCGACATCGCTTCTGTCATGCTCGACAGCGGGCCGACGCTCTATCTCGTCTCCGGGTCTTTCCTGACCGGAATGGGCGAGCGCGGGAAAGTGTTCCTGCCACTGACATCGGCCGATCGCGGGTTCCGCGTCGGCTAAGACCTCACGGCCGCCGGATGGCGCCCAAGTCCCTTTGATGGATCATTGATGACCCGAAAGCAGTTCTGGCGTGTCGCCATCGCGACCACGTCCGCCATCGCATTGTCGGCGAAAGCCGCGTTCGCGATGCCGGCGGCGATCGGCGTACTCGGATCTGTCTTCACGTCGATTTCGGCTGGCGCCTCTGCGTCCGCCGTCGTCTCCGGCCTGTTTGTGGCCGCCCTCAATTACGGCATCCAAACCCTTCTCGGGAAGATGCTGGCCCCGAACCAAAAAGAAAAGGGGATCAAGCAAAAGCTGGAGAGCGGCGGCGACAACCCGCTCTCTTTCATCATGGGCAAGTATGCCACTGCCGGCAAACTGGTCTACGTCAACCAGACCGGCAACGACCTCAACAACATGCTGGTGCTGGTGGTCTCGCTCAGCGAGTTGCCTGTCTATGCGCTCGACAGTCTCATCTACATCAACGGTGAAGATGAAGAGATCGACTTCGAAGCGGACCCGCTGGACTCCGATGGCCCACCGGCTGGGTTCCACCCTGTTGTCAGCTACGACAAGCGTGATGATGACGACTACGGCAAGCAATATTGCTGGGTCAAATTCCACGATGGCACACAGACCTCCGCTGATGCCTACCTGCTGGATAAATTCGGTTCCGATCCGGACAAACCTTGGTCATCCGACATGGTCGGGCGCGGCTGCGCCTATGCGATCGTCGTCTGCCGGTATTCGGCGAAGGGTGTCTGGTCTGGCATCCCAGAATTCAAATTCGTGCTCAAGGGCATCCCGCTCTACGACCCGCGCAAGGATTCCTCGGTCGGCGGGTCGGGTTCGCAGCGTTGGAACAACCACTCCACTTGGGAATATTCAGACAACCCGGTGGTGATGAAATACAACATCATCCGGGGCATCAGCTACAGCGGCGATTGGGTCTGGGGCGGGCAGAACGTCGACGCCTACCGGCTGCCGCTATCGTACTGGTTTGCGGCGATGAACCATTGCGATCAGACGGTCGACCTGCAGGCAGGTGGCACCACGACGCGCTATACGGCCGGCTGTGAGATCAAGGTCGACCAGCAGCCCATCGATATCCTGAAGGAGCTGGACAAGGCGTGCACCGGCTACACGACCGAATACGGCGGGCTGTGGAAGACGTGGGCTGGACCTCCCGGTTCGTCCGTCCTGACGATCACCGACGACGATATCATCATCACGGAAGAGCAGACCGACAGCCTGTTCAGGCCATCGCAGGAGATCTACAACGGGGCGCGTGCGACCTATGTGAGCCCGGCCGCCGGGTGGGTAATGAAGGATGCGCCGCCGCGGACGTTCTCCGGACTGGTCGATGAAGACAGCGACTATCAGCTCATCGCGGAGCTGCAGTTCCCGTTCGTCAACAACGGCAACCAGGCGCAGCGTCTCATGCGCGCCGCGGTGCAGGATAGCCGCCGGCAGATCACCCATGTTATCACCCTGCCGCCGGAAGCCTACCTTCTGGAGCCGTGGGACGTCATCAACTGGAATTCGACGCGGAACGGCTACTCGAACAAGAAATTCCAGGTCACGAGTATCGATGACCAGCCGAACGTCAATCAGCTTGTCGCGCTCCGCGAGACCAACCCGAACGATTACGACTGGGATACCTCTTACGAGCTGCCGGAGACGGTCGGACCGCTGACGCCGATCCGGCCGGCACAGCTTGCACTGGATTTCACGGTCAGCCCGGCGGAAGTGCGGAGTGCGGGCGGCAACAAAGACAATCCGGCGATGCTTGTCGAGTGGGATTGGGGCGCTCCCGATATCGATCTTCGCTACATCAAATGGGAGGTGCGAAAGCAGGGCGATACCGATATCATCGCCCATGGCATTTTTCACAATATGCGGGATGACAGCCGCAAAATTTCCCACGCGGCGTTCCGGTTCAACCACATCTATGAAATCCACCTTTACCCGGAACCGATGCGCCGTGGGCGAAAAAGCGGGTGGACGTCGTGGAAGACTGTCAACCTCAACCTCGCTCCAACAGCGCCGACCAGTCTTGAGGTCGATGTCGGCAACAAGGAACTGCGCATCCGCGTCAACAAGTGCCCAGATGCGGACTACAAGCGAACCATCCTCTATCAGGCCGAAGGCAGCAATGATTTCGCCGATGCCGTGGAAGTCGATCGCTTTTCGGGGACGTCGACATCCATCAAGCGTCTGACCAACCACGTCCATTATTTCCATTGGGCGAAGTTCGAGGACACGTCAGAGGCGCTTTCGGCGCGGTATCCGAGCGGAACGGGCGTCGAGGGCGTCCCGGCACCGTTCAATGAGACCGACCTAGATGACGGCTCGATATCGACCACAAAAACAAAGCAGCGGTCAAAGAGCTATGCAGGTACGACGCCCTCGACGGACACTAACTATCTGACGATCGATGTCGACAACGTGGGCGGCAACAGCGTCAGGATTTCGTGGGAGTGGATCTTGTCGGCGCGGTATCTCGTCGCCGCAGCGGGCGATGCAAGCCAGGTCGCACTCACAGCCACGCTATGGAAAAAGCACGGCGCCGGGGCGAAGCGGAAGATGCACACCGTGCATGCGAAAGTCTCCCGGCACGCTGGCGACAAACGGAACAAGAAAGACAGCTCGGTGCACAAGAATTCGAAGGTCTTCCACGACCCGAAGCCGAAGAAGGGCGAGACCACGACCTACGGCATCGATGTCGCCTATCGCGGGTCGGGAACGGGTGTCCACAAGGCCGCGATGCGGAAGTGTGAACTCAGCGTGATCTACAACAAGCGGTGATCTGATGCCCCGATACATCGTGTTCTACATCCCTGAGACCGATCCTCTACGGGGTGGTGAGATTGACTCCATAGATGAGTATGCGGACGGCACGTTGGACGCCACGATCACGGCCGACCAGCCCGCCGGGTGCACCTGGCTTGAGGGCGATGCTGACCCGACGAAGGATTATATCCTGTCCGGCGTTGTGACAGAGCGGCCGGATTTTGGCGCAACCGATGAATACCAGATCGATGCCGATGGAGTGGGAAACACGCTCTTTACCATGCCTGATGGAACGCTGGTTACGCATCGCGGCGGTGCCTATATGGCGGGAAATGGCTATGTCGCGGTCGATGATGACGATGACGAAGGAGATATCCTCGGCGCTGGCGATGACTATTTGACATTCAGCATGGGCGATACTGATTTCATCGTCGCCGCAAACCGCACTGGAGAGTTTGAGTTCAAAATCGAACCTGACTTTCCGCACATCGCGACAGTCATCACGGTGAAAGCCAATGCTGTTTGACTTCCCGAGAAAGCCGGCGCCAGCTTTCAAAAAGATCGCGTCAAAGCCGAAGGCGATCGTCATCAAGGGCCTATGGGTTGACGATCCTGAACATGCATATTTCAAAGGCTATCGCTATGACAGCCTGACCGACGCTCTTGTTGATGCCAACGCGGCAGATCTGGATGACGAAATCAGGGGGAGGAAATGCATTGATGAAGACGATCTCGTTATCGGCCGCACCTACTGGTACAGGTTTTCGTCTGTCGATGAATGGAGCAATGAAAGCGTTAAGAGCGATCCCGTCTCAGAGACTTATTTGCCCGTTAGAGATCAAGATCTTGATACCACCGAACCGAACAAGCCCGGCACGCCGACGCTGACGCAAATCTCGGCCACATATAACAATGACGGTTCGATCGAAACATTATTGCAACTCGACTTCACGCCGCCAGCAAGCGGGCGCGCGCCAAAGAAATACTTTGTTGAGATTTTGCGGTCTGAGACCGTCGGGACAACCGGCAGCGTTTCCGGCTACGATCTCAATAGTACCTTCTACAGTAAGAAACTAACAAAGGTAATCCGGGCCAACGGCCGGTTCTACCACAAGGCGCGGGTGACACCGGTCACCCATAATGAGATTGATGGTACGCCGAGCGATTACACAACGGTCGGCGTGAAGCCGCTAAATCTGGTCGGAACAGAGGCGGCCGATGCGCTAGCCGCCGCTCACGGGGCTTTAGGTCTCGGTACGGCATCTACGCTCGACTTTGACACGGACGGCACGCTTGCGGCCAACAGCGACAGCAGGATCGCCACGCAAAAGGCGGTCAAAACTTACGCCCAGCCGATTGATGCAGACCTATCGGCAATTGCAGAGCTTGTCTCGGCCGCCAATAAGCTGCCCTATGCGACCGGTTCCAGTACGTGGGCGCTGGCAGATTTCACGTCGTTCGGTCGGTCCCTTGTTGATGATGCGAACGCTTCGACCGCGCGCACAACCTTGGGCCTTGCAATCGGCTCTGACGTCCAGGCCTACGATGCTACCCTGACTTCCATCGCAGCGCTTGGCACGGCAGCGGACAAGATCGCCTACACGACTGGTGTAGATACCTGGGCAGAAACGGCCCTGACATCTTTTGGGCGGTCGCTTATCGATGATGCCAATGCGTCGACAGCAAGGTCTACACTGGGCGTGGTGATCGGAACAGATGTCCAGGCGCAGAATGCCAATCTTGCCGCGATCGCTGGGCTCACGACTGCCGGCGACAAGATCACATACTGGACAGGCTCCGGGGCTGCCGCCCTGGCTGACTTCACATCGACAGCACGATCACTATTGGATGATACCAGCACGTCGGCGATGCGTACGACGCTTGGGCTTGCGATCGGGTCCGATGTGCAGGCCTATGACGCCGAGTTGGCGGCGATAGCTGGTCTCACATCCACTGCTGATCGGCTGCCATATTTCACGGGATCGGGCACGGCGGCCCTCGCGACATTTACGACGTTTGGGCGCTCTCTTGTTGACGATGCAGACGCATCTGCAGCTCGCACGACTCTTGGTGTCGTCATCGGAACGGACGTTCAGGGCTATGATGCCGATCTGGCGGCAATCGCCGCCCTGGTTTCCGCTGCGAACAAGCTTCCTTATGCGACAGGCTCGGGGACATGGTCGCTTGCCGACTTTACGAGCTTCGGGCGTTCTCTGGTCGATGATGCCGATGCATCGGCAGGGCGCGCAACGCTGGGCGTCGTTATTGGCACAGATGTTCAGGCCTACGACGCAACACTTGCGGCGCTCGCGGCATTCAATACCAACGGGATGATCGTCCAAACCGCTGCCGACACGTTCACGGCGAGGACGATAGCCGGCACCACCAACCAGATCACCGTCACCAATGGAAATGGCGTCTCTGGCGACCCGACAATCAGTCTGCCGGCGGACGTGCAGATACCGACAGTGATCACGGCGCCGAATACCGGCCTGCACATCCTAGACACCGATGCGTCTCACGATCTAATCCTCAAACCAGGCAGCAACCTGACGGCTGACCGCACGCTCACGGTCACCACCGGAGACAATGACCGGACGTTGGATATCAGCGCGTCAAACGCTACGATCAGCGCGGCTGGAGCTGCGATTATTGATGATTCCAATCAAATCGCAGTGCGCCAGACGATCGGCATAGACCGAGTTATCGGGGCTATTGCTGACGACGCAGTCGGCACTCTCAACTTCGGCGCCGCCGTCGCGGGCATGGCCATTATCATTTACACAAATGGCGCTGTGGCGGGTGTATTCGCGATGCGGCCGAGTGGCACGCCGGTTTCAGCAGTCATATCGATAGGGTCCATTACGTGGGCCGTCTCGGGTTCGACGCTGACTGGTACGACGGGTATCGACGGCCAAATCACTGTTTCCCCAGATGCCAGCGGTGTCATAACCATTGAAAACCGAAGCGGCACGAGCCGCACGTTTTACGCCGCCGCCTTCCAACAAAGCGTCAGTTGATCATGATTACAGCAAGCAATGACGAAAAGCGCTCCGATAACTTCTGGCGCGTCTTCGATGGTGAAACACAAGTATTTGCGTTCAATGCGCCAGCATCATGGGCAAATGACGATGTACTCACCAATTGGCGGCAGGTTCGTGACGAAGCGAATGGCATATTGAGTCCTGAAACGCAGATCGCTTCATTGTGGAGAGACTTGCGGGTTGAACGCGACCGCAGATTGGCCGCTTGTGATTGGACGCAATTGCCGGATAGCGCTGCCGATAAACTGGCTTGGGCGGCTTATCGGAGGGCGCTCCGCGATTTGCCTGGCAAAACGGCAGACCCATCGAACCCAGTGTGGCCGGAAGAACCGTAGACCTCCCGCCTAGACCAATGTCCCAGACCTGGCAAGGCCATGACCCAGATATCCCCTGGCGCAGCCGACATGTACCCAAAAATCCAACAGTAAAAACGATCCGCGAGAAAAACTCATGGGTAAAGTAAGCACCACAGATTTGGCCTTGGCGTTACCGACAACGCTCGATGACGTCTATATCCCAGGGCAGGTCGATGGCGATCCGTTGACGAAGAAATATAACCTCGACACCACCGCCGATCTCATCAACGCCAAACTTGCCAAGACCGTTGTGCCGAAGCGCTACCAGGTGCAGAAGAACGGGACCATCCTCGGGCCAAATCAGAAGCGGTTCATGGTACGCGGCGTCACGATGTTCGATGCGCTGTTCGTATCCTATGAGGTGCGATCTGACTACCGCTACAGGCTGACGAGCAGCGTCTATCCGCCGGACAGTTCGGTGACATTCTCGTCAGGGGTAAGTCGCCCGACGTTCATGGCGCACATGGTTTACCAGAATGCGGCGTGGGTTGAGCAGCAGATTGCGGCTGCCGCAGCGATCGGTATCAATTTGATCCGCATCGCTGTCGAGCCGGCGATGATGTACCAGACTCAGACCTATGTCATCGACAGCGTGACTTATCCGACCGACATGGACGCGCTTGATACGATCATCGGCGTCGCGCAGAAATATGACGTCATCGTCCAACTTCAGAACGGCAACGACCGCACACCGTCTTCGCTCAACAACACGTTTTTGACTTACCTTGGCACGCGATATAAGGCTCTGCCGCACGTCTGGATCAATCCGAAGAATGAGCCGAACAATTTCAACAATGTTCCGCCAGGTGCCGGGGATGACCCGGCATTTTGGTATTCAGAGATGCCGCAATATCTGACGACGATTCGCGCGACCGGATTCCTCAACCCGATCGTCCTGAATGTCCCACATTACAGCCAATGGATAAACGAGGTCGAAACCTATCTCGACAGCGACCCAATCTTCGCCGATGACCCAAACTTGATCATTGGGCCACACCTCTACCCGGCAGGGGCGTCTAACACATGGAATGATCTTCGTGCGTATCATTTCAGGGCGTGGGCGAAGTTTGCGAAAAAATATTGCGTTATGATCGACGAATTGGGGATGACGCCAGAAGCTACCGATGTAGTTGACAGCGGCATCCCTGGACAAACGCCGTCCTCTGACGCAAACATCCTGCGCCGCCACAACACGCTCATCGACATGTTGCAGTGGCTGCGAAAACTTGAAAAGTCTATTTCGATCAACGGCGCCATCCTATTTTGCTGGTACTGGCCGAATGTTGATGGGACTGTGCTGTCGGCGAACACGATGCGCCTTGAAGACAGCACGTTCACCAACTGGGGGAACATCGCCAAGACATACTATCTGTCGCCGCAGGAGGAAAAAAACCTCGACTATTCAGGCACGGGTGACTGCAACTATCTGATCAATGCCAAGATGGAGGTAAACCAGCGTGCCTTTGCCGGCGGCGCGCTTGGCAACAATACCTATGGCTACGACATGTGGGGCAGCGTCGATTCAACGACTGATATCACGGCATCCGGTGGTGCGATCACCTTCAATGCCGGCAAGATCAGGCAGGTCATTCAAAATCATGACTTGGCGGGCGAAATTATCACCATATCCGTCGAGGATCTGAGCGGCGGCAACCTGACGGTATATGTCGGCTATGCTGGCAATCTGCTCGCAAAATCTGATGTGATCCAAGCCGGGCATGGAAGAATTGGGGTATCCTTCGATATTGATGCCAGTTTGACCGGTTCGATGATGATCACCCTTGCCCCATCGGCGGCGCTGACGTTCAAAGGCCCAATCCAGCTCAACAAGGGTCAAGCCATCGCGCCAATGGCGCCACGCCGCAAGAGCATAGAGGAATACCTTTGCGACCAATATTACCAGACGGTCGATGCATCTGAAAAGTCCATGGTCGCAGCAACCGGGTCGGCAACGCGAGTCACAAAGTCTCTTCGCAGGAAGATGGTGGGTGTCCCTGTCGTTACAATTTCCAGCGATTTGGTGGGCGGCGTAAATGACGGCTCACATTCTGTGTTCGCGGTCAGCAATTCCTCGCAATTCGTTATGGAATTCGGGCTGCAGGGCACAGCCGCGGATGTCGCACAATGGAAGTGGTCAGCGAACAAGACGCCCTCACTGACGCTCGGGTAATCGGAGGTATGACGCTATGTCGAGCGAAATAGCAAAAATCGTAACCGCGGATTTTTACGTTGGCCGCGGAGAACATGCCGAGTGGGCTGGCTCACTGAGGCGCGGCGGCAGTCCCGAACTCGTGCAGCAAGTTCTTTCGGCGACCAAGGAGGAAACCTTCCGGGTGGCTGTAGCCATTTTCTGCACGGGTCACGAGCAGTGGGCACCGCCGGGCAGGGGGTGGCCTTGGGACTGGCCCAACAGTTCTGATACGGATTATGCCTACGCCTTCGATGATGGGCGGGTATGGATTTCATGGTGCGGACGCGAGTGGGTGGCTGCGGCCGATTACCACGGCGATGAAGATTTGCCAAAAACGGCAGCATTTCCGTCCATGGCAGATGGTTGAAACTCAACGTCCGCAGCGATACCCTGGCGACAGTTCAAAACGATCAGGGTTTGTCATGTCGCCTGCTAACAAGCCATTCTGCCTGCTATCTGCTCCAAACTCTGGGGCGAATTTTGTGCTCGCGAAATTGCTGGACACCAAGAAAGTGTTGGTCGGGTGGGCGCCGTTCAACGCCAAAAGCTTCGGCGGTTTTGATGATCTCCCACATTTCGACATTCCTCGAACAACGCTTGCCATGATGAATGACGCGAGTTGGCGCGATGAGGACTCGGAAGTTTATCTTGAACATGCCCTCGGCCTGAACGGAGCGCTTGATGATACGGGCGTCGAGGCCATCGGTTTCAAAATCTATCGCGAGCACGACAGCGCGCGGTATTTTCGATACAGTTTCGATCGCCGCTTTAAACAGATCATCTTGCGCCGCAAGTCAGTGCTCGCAGCCTACGCAGAAACGAAACTTAAATCAGAAACAAACGCGTGGCTGAAGCATCGCGGCGCACATCGAGCGCCGATCAACGTCGTGTTTGATGCTGGCGAATTCGAAGAATTCCGTGCCCTATACAATGGGAATTTCGCCAGTATCCTCGACAACATATATGAAAGCGGGATGGAGCATTTCGATATTTTCTATGAGGATTTGGTGTCCTGCGATGATGCATTCCCAAGTCTTTGCGAGTTCATCGGGATAGGTCGGATGGGAACCGAGGCCAGGCTACGGCCGGATGATCCAGCAGTCGTGCTCAGCCAGTTCGTCAATCCGGAAGCGGCCGTGTCAGTTTTTGAGGTTGAACAGCGGCAGTAAGTGTGGAATGAAACTGGCGTTTACCGTTGACGAGGAACGCCATGAATCCAAAGCCGTTTTGCATCCTTTCGCGCGCGCGATCTGGCACAAATATGTTGGTCTCGAAACTGCGCTCGACCAAAAAGGTCTTCTGCGCGCTGGAGCCGTTCAACAAGACCTTTGACGGCTTTGTCAATACGCAACATTTTTCTGTCCCTGAGGATGTTTTGCGAAGGATGAACGACCACGGTTGGCGCGATAGGGAACCATACGAGTACACTGACTATATCTTGGGGTTTGGTGGAGAACTCAATCATGCGGGTATATCTGCGGTTGGCTTTAAGATATTCCCAGAACACAATGCGGACATCTTCTGGAAGATGTCCAAGGACCATCGCGTCAATGCTATAGTGCTGCAAAGGCTTGATGTGTTGGCAAACTTTTCTTCATTTAAGATCGCGTTGGAAACTTCCGAGTGGGCTAAATTCGCTGGAGACAAGAAGGCCAGCGAACAGCATAAGATTCGGTTTGACCCCGATGAATATCGTATGTTCAAGGCGGAACAAGACGGAAGTTTCGAAAAGACGTTGGCCAATCTCTCTGCTAACCGTGTGAGCCATATTCACGTGACTTACGAGGATCTTGTTGGTGGGGCATCTGCATTCGACGCGATTTGCAATTTTCTGGACCTCGGGCGTGTGGATGCTCCGCAGTCCCGCTACGAGAAACAAAACGACGCCAACGTCCTGAATCGCTTCATCAACCCAGAAGATGCTGCGCCTTTCGTTCTTAAATCTTAATCGCGCCACACACGATCATGAAACAGCAAGGCTCGCTTCGGCGGGCCTTTTTCATTTCCGCACAAGGGACATCAACATGAACTTCTCAGGTTCCGGACAGACGCTGTCCGGCAATGATTTTGCGCGCGCGGCCTCGGTTATCGGGTGCGAGGAGGCGGCCATCCGCGCCGTCTGCTCTGTCGAGGCGCGCGGGAGCGGATTCGATGTCAAGAACAGACCGATCGTGCTCTTCGAACCGCACGTCTTCTTTCGCAATCTTGCCGGCGATCAGCGGCAGCGGGCAGTCGCCGAGGGGCTTGCCTATGCGGTATGGCAGCCGGGTCACTACCCGGCAACGCAAGATGCCCGCTACGACCAACTCGCCAGGGCCTGCGCCATCAACGATCCTGCGGCGCTGATGGCGGCAAGCTGGGGTATCGGCCAGGTTCTCGGCGAAAATTTTCGCATGTGCGGATTCAATACGCCGCAGGATCTGGTCGCCAAATGCGTCGAAAGCGAGGGCGGTCAACTCGATGTCATGACCGGGTTCATCGTTGGCAAGGGGCTTGGCAAATATCTGTCCTCAAAGGATTGGGCCGGATTCGCCCGCGGCTACAACGGTTCCTCTTACGCCAAAAACCAGTACGACGTGAAACTTCGTCGCGCCTATGACCGGCTGAAGGTCGGCAATGGTATCGCCTACAACCCGCTGGCCGATGGTCTCCTGTCGATCGGCGACAAGGGCGACGTGGTGAGGGCCCTGCAGGTGGCGATCGGCTGCCATGCCGATGGCGACTTTGGCCCGCTCACCGAACAGGCAGTTACCAAATTCCAGCGCGAACATGGCCTGACGATTGATGGAAAGGTCGGGAAGCAGACAGGTAAGCTTCTCGGCTTGGGATTCTGGGGGTGAGCATGAGCACACTGTCCTCAAAGCTTCGTAGCGCCGAAGGCGGGCATATCCTCTTCTGGTGTCCTGGCTGCGATGGCGCGCATATGATCCGTGTCCGTGAGGACGGCAAGCACGAAGGCGGCGCTTGGGGCTACAATGGCAATCCCGATGCCCCAACGTTCACGCCCTCCATCCTCGTAACCTATAATGGCAAGGATGCTGGTATCGACGGCGCGCCGCCGGCGATATGCCATTCCTTCGTCATGGATGGTCGGATAGCCTTTCTGTCCGACTGCACCCATTCCCTTGCCGGCCAGACTGTCGCTCTGCCGGATTTCGATCAAAAAGAGGAGTAGTCTAATGAACAGCAATCTGTTTCACAACATCCTGAATATCGTTATCGCCCTCCTGGGCGCCGCCACCACCTTCCTGGTGGCGACCGGCTGCACCACGCTGGCGACCGGCGCGTTCGAATGCTCGGCCTCCTGGATCGACCCTGCCTATACCGGCGTCGCCGTGGCGGTGCTGGCGCTCGTCAAGACGGGGGTTAATGTGGTGCGGGACGGGGTGGCGGGGCTGACCAAGCCGCAGCCGCCTGTCCAGTAGGGTCAGCCTGACCAGACGCGCCGGGAACCCCGGCGCGCCGCTCGACGTTCATCGCATGGCATGGGATTGACATGGTGGACGATCATACGACCATTTCTGGCCTCATCTCCTCCTGGGCAAGCGGAGCCGCGGCCACCCTTTTCGGCGCAGCGATCGGCCGCCTGATGTATCTCGCAGGCGAGGTGCGCAAGATGAAACGCAAACCCTTCGATATCAATCTGTTCTGGGAACTGCCGGTGGCGGTGGGCATGGGCCTGCTCGCCGATGGCGTCGCCTCCTATTTTTCCGTGGACCGCAACATTTCCACGGCCATCAGCGTCGGATTCGGATATCTCGGCCCCGGCGGCGCGCAGGCGCTGATCATCCGCTGGTTCGAGAAAAAACAGAGCGGATGAAAACTCTGCTGCACCTGCTCAATAGTCCTTAAGGTGATTGCGAAAGCGACCGAAGTTCGGAAGGACGATCGCCGCCATCAGATCGAAGCGGATCGTGTTCAGCCCGCCCGAAGCGATCGACGACGGGTGCGCTGCCCCCCTGCCCTCACCCGGACGTGAAAGGGCATCTCCTGAAAACCCTGGTTTTGTGGAGACGACCGGCGACGGGCACGGCGCATGATTGGAAATCCCCTGTTTCTCTCCGAAAACTATCTCTTGTAAGGAACCTTCCAAAAACATAGGCTCGGCATGAGTTTATGGAGAGAATCAGTGCTCGTCGGATATGCCCGCGTCTCAACACAGGATCAGAACCCCGCGCTTCAGCTCGACGCGCTGAAGGTGGCGGGTGCCGTCACTTCCCGCCCTCCATCCATTTCTTGGCGGCGCGGATGTGTTCGAAGGTGACTACCGTATGTACTGACGCAAACGGCTCTATCACCTTCTTCGCCTCTTCAAGGCGACGTTCCGCCTCTTCCGCCCTTAACTGCTGCTCTCGCGCTTTCTTCCCCATCTCCTTTGCGGTTTGAATATAGACCTGTTGCATGTTGATGCCGATACCGGTCAACTGCAAAGCAGCATCTGCGGTCTCGTGTTCGCGCTTCAGTCGTTTATTCTCTATCTTCAGTGCCGATGCTTCTTCAAGGCGAGCGCGGAGGCGGTAGATCTCATCAATTAAAGGCGCGTTGCTGCGCCGAGCAGCTTCATCGGTGAAAAATTTCCTGTAGACCTCACGTTCGAGTTCGCGAAGTCGAACTCGCTGATTGTGGATACGCTCATCAAGATTCTTGCGCTCTGTTGCTATTTGCTCACGAGTGACGGTGCGTCTATATCTAGGCCAAACATTCCAGCGTTCTTTGGCCTCAATCTCATCTGGTGAAAGCTTTGGATAACGTGAGCCGCAGTTATCACATTTTACTAAATGGCTTTTTTTGGGCGGCGTATTTCCGTCTTTATATAGCACCAACATTGGGCCGTCGCAGGATGCGCAGAATGGGCATGGAGCGATGTCCGTCATTTTCTGTCTCCCTTCCAGGTGGCGGCGATCAAGCCCGCCTGCTCGGGTTCTAGGGCGGAGAGGATACGACGTTCGTAGTCGGATTGTGCGGCGGCTTTGGCGGCTTCAAGCGTGTCACAGATTGCGTACGTCCCCCGCCTAAGATCAAATTTACCCGAGGGGCTTTCAACAATTTGATAGTAATATTTGTCTGCTGCCCACGTATTTTGGCGTAATGGCGTTCCATCTCCGATAACATGCATTACCCACTCCAGTTCGCGCACCTTCACCCGTACTGGCGATGCCGGCGGGGCGGTGTAGAGCGGGACCGCATCTATTCCGGCAATGTCCTTGTGGAACTGAACTACAAAAGGGTTAGTAGTAACGTTATTCCCAGGCATAAGCCACGCCACAGGCTCTCCAGCCGCAGCAAGGGCGGCTTCGAGGGCGGCACGCATGGCTCGCTCTTCTTCGCCGGGCCTGACATTGACGCCACCGCCGCCGCAGTCGTTGCACCAGTCTGGATCATGGCCGGTTTCGCCAAATCCGTAATGGTATCCTTTCCCATCGCAACGCTGGCAATTCTCCATAATTGGATCGTTGACCGCTTTGTTGAAGGCGGATAGCGCCGCTTCGATCATGGCGTCAGTGATCATCATGGTTCTCCTGAACGATGAGCGTGGCGAACTCTTCTCCGGTGGCTCGCCTGTACCTGGCCTGTAATTCGATGCGCAGGGCTTCCCATAGGTGGGGTTCGAGACGTTGCTTGTCCCATGAGTGGTATGGTCGAGCCGCCATTTGCACCGCCGCTGCATCTGCAAGCGCTTGGCATTCATCCCACGTCATTGGTGGTCTCCTGAACAGGAAGGTCAGTCCATTCATCAGGGCAGACCAGTTTCCCTCCCGGAAATGGGAAGAACCTATCCGGGGTATAAACCGAAGTGAAAAAATCTTTGTCTGGATGCACCATGCCATTGTGGATATAACCACGAGTAGCTCTCAGTGGCGTATCCATAAGCTTATTACGCACCAATAATACCCTCCCGTAAGGGGCACTATCAATCGGGTTCCATGTCAGATCAGGCATTGGTGGTCTCCTGTAGGGCGGTGCGGGCACGGCGGAAATAATCCGCCGGGACACAAAGTTCTAATCCGACTGCATAAATTTCTCCCACTCTCGCCCCAACTTCGGCGAACGGCTCCAATGCCTCCCCCAGCTTCTTCTCTCGTGCCTCTGCGGCTTCTGCTCTCGCCTTCATGGCGTTGTAATCCTCAATCGCCGCGTCGGTGTTTCCTTGTGCGATGGCGAGTGCCGATTCGGCAGCCTGAAGCGCGTCTGCGGCTTCCGCCATTAGCATGCCCAGCGGATACTCTGGCGGGCACGCGGTACGGAGACGGTTGATCAGGTCTGCGATCACGACAATTCCCTTTCCCTCAGCCTGCCAACGGCAGCCAAGCCCTGGTTGATCCTTGCGGTGGCTCGTGCTGTTGCCTCAGCCTCGTCATAAGCCGAATAGATGGCCCACAGCACGAGACAGAGTTGGTGGGGGACTATGCCAGTCGAAGCCCAAAAATCCTCCTCTGAGCCCGCCTTGCCCGAATGTGATAGGTCGTGAAGATCAGGGCAGAGCGGAAGCGCAAACAGGTCAGGAGCTTTTGTTCCCTTGGCCCGTCCCCAATGACCGTGTGCAGGCGAAGGATAGGACACATGCGCGGCCTGCACCCCGTACTTGCCTGAGACACAGCAAGGCAGTGTGTGCAGCCATTTCAGGTAGCCGCCGTTCTTTCTCGGCTTCGCCTTGGCCTCGTAGTAGGGTCGATCTGGTTTGCGCAGTTGCAGGGCCATCAGTCTCCCTCCCCAAAAGCTCTGCCAATCCGATCGATATATTCAGCCTCGGATTTCATGCACTCGTCCAATGTCGCCTTCTCAGCGGCGTCTAGCTTGTCGAGCGGTTTCCAGAACATGTGACTGCCGGGAGACGAAACGCTGTCGCCATAATGGATATACGTGTCCCACCTTGACGCCGCCCATATGCCCGTTGATCCAATTTCACACACCGCGAAAGAGCCGTTGCGTGGGCAATATCGGCTATCGCGCCAGCCAAGTTCCTTCATGCGCTGTTCCGCCGATACCAGCGCCGCAAGAGCGGATCTGGTGTCAGGCATGCGCTCAGCTCGTTCAGCTTCGACGCGCTTCATGTAGTCCCACAAGGATTTCGCCTCATCTGACGATAGTTCGAAATGGCTGCCATCGCTCAGTGTCATGCGGCCGTGGTAGTCGTGATCTTCGTCCATCAGCAAATCCCCTCTCCAGCCCCGGCCATGGTCGCCATCTTCACAGCGTCCCGCCTCGCAGCCACACAGGCGCGCAATTCCTCGAACCGAGCATATCGCTCGGCTTTCGCCGAAACCTCGCGTAGGGCTGTCCTGATCCCGGTACGGGGCTTCTGTGCGGCGATCCTTGCCAGCAAGTCGAGTTTCTGTTCCGCGGTCATATCCCCATCCTCGTGATCACCTGGTAATAACGGCGGTTCCATTCGACAACGAGTTCGGCGACCCGCATCTTGCGGCCCGTGAATTGGTGGCTATCCTCCCAAGCGGTGCGGTGCTGAAACGCAGCCCTGACCGCGCCGGCCTTGCTGTAGTACGTGGTATCGCCGATACGCCAGTTCTTCTCGCGGTCCTTGTCGTACTGGACAGAGGATACCTTCCGCCATGTGTCGCCGTGCTCGACTTGGATTTCGATGGTGTTCATGCGGCAGCCCTCCGCTCGATCGGCCATTCGCGAACAAGCAAGTCGACCGGTATCGGAGCCTTGCGCGTCATCTGCTTCATGAAGAAAGCCCGGCCTAGTTCTCGGCTCTGATCTCGTAGATATCGGAGCCACTCGATATCGGCATCGCGCGCCTTATGGGAGCCTTGATCTGTTTCACCGCCAACAATGATCCAATCTGGTGCGTTCTTGTCCAAGATGATGCGGCTGAGGATTGGCTCAATACTGACGAACGAAAACACCGGGTTCAGTGCCGCCTTGGCCTCCGCAAGTCTCATCCTGTCGCGATCATATTCCGGCTGGCTTGCCATCGTGGCCCCGATCGCTGCATTCTGCGGCAAGCCGCCGGCCTCTTCCGACAACTGGATTATCAGTTGCGGGCGCTTCGTCAGGAGGAGGTAGATAAGGTTCGGCGTTTCGCGCATTACCTTAAAGGCGTCGGCGCGCCATTCGCTCGGAACCTGGTTGTCGAAGATGTCCGACAACGACGAGCTGAACACAAAAGGCCTAGTGCCGGCGGTTTCGGCCTTGCGGTTCCATTTTAGCGGAGCATCCCAAGTGGACTTCGATGTCCGGACGCGCGGGTGGTTTCCCCACTGGACGCGGCCATAGCGTTTGTCCATCATCGCCTCAGCGTAGCATCCATCGCACGCAGGAGAGATTTTCGTGCAGCCGATCCACCAATTGATTGTGTGTTCGCACCACGAGATGTTCGTTTTTTCACCCATTGGATGATCTCCTCTTCGCGCGATAGGCGCGCCAATAGGCCGCGTCTCTCCCGCGATTTCTATCGTGCATGCGCTGGCATTCCCGGCACGTCCTGCCGCCCTCTGGAGGATGATAGGTGTTGTCGGGAGTGAACTTGTGCCCGCGGATGCAGTGCGTCTGATTTGCCTTGGCGCCGTCGCGTTTTGAATGGCACTCTGTGCAGACCGGCTCGACATCGTAGTGATGGTCCGCTCCATAGCCTAGATGATGGTCGTATTCGTGCCGACGTTCGCCCTCGCGCCAGATATGACCACAATCCACGCATGGAAGATCGTTTGGATGCTTTCGCCGTCCCGTCCTTACTTCAACGTTGATGCGCTGACGGGCCTGCTTCTTGTCTCCATCGCGAGGATGGTTCGGGGACGGTCCAGATGTAGCTGGGCGCGTCCATTCGATCTTACTGTTCTCAGCCATTTCAGCCTCCGATCTTCACGGCGACCACTTCGGCGTCATGCACCATAGCCCGCAGTGTTTCTATCGGGTCTTCCTGCCGAGTACTGTTACCTCGCTTGACGGTGACAAAGTCTCCGTATTCGGCAACCGCTTTGGCCGCGGCCGAGATGTAGTCGGACTCTGCCTCGTTGGGTGTCGGCATGTTTGGAAACTGCTCGTATCCTTCGGTGACATACTGGTCTTTCGTTGGTCCGTGGACCAGTTCGTGTGTCCAGACAGGATGCCCGCATAACCATTCCGCGCACTCGTGCATGTCGGAAAACCTCATGTTCGTTAACCCAATTCCAGTGATGGTGGATGCGATGACTAGCGTTGGGAATTGCTTCGTTTCACCCATCACACAGCCCTCTCATACCGTTTGCATCCCTTGAGGATCGACAGCGCCGGAAGCGTAATCTCAATCTCGCTGAACTCGTTGCGGCCGAGCACGTATGAGGTGCGCCGATCGATGACGATGCCCTCGCGTCTGGCTGGCTGTGGCGTTGGTTCTGGCTTGTCCATCTGCAGCCGCAGGCCGTAGTTTTGGATGCGGCGCATGACGGATTCGTATCCAACGCCGAAGTGTTCGGCGATCTTCTTCACCGTCCATCCCTGGTTCAGGCAGGCGAGAATGTCGGCATCCGGTGGGAGGATGTGCTTGGTGTTTGCGTGTGGTTCAGCCATTTTTGCGCCCCTCAAGTTCTTTGGCATCACAGCCGAGGATATCTCTTGCGATGAAGTCGGCCGCCTGTTCTCTGGTGCGCTTGCGCTTAACAACAGCCGAGATAGGCATCTGCATAGCTTCTATGGCGAGGAGCGCTTCCTTGCTTTCGACCGCATCCCGGTAGTTCATGGACATGCGTTCGATTGCCACTTCTCGAACCTCAGCCACACCGTCGCCGGAAGCGTCGTCTAGCGCCTTGCGGGCGAAATCCTTTAGGTGCTGTAGTTCGACTTCTTGGAACCGTACGTCGAAAAGGGAAGGGGAACCGGCCGGCTGGGACGGGGGAGTAGTGCCGGACGATTCCGCCGTTGAGCCGTCAGCCAGGGAGGAGGATGGCTGATCTGGCTCTTGTGACGATGCCGTTGCAGTAGCATCGTCGGTGCCGGAAGACGGGGAGGAGCCGTCTCCGGTATCGCTGGGGAGGAGTTCGCCTGTCTCCGGGTCGTGGTCTTCTTCGGCGACGTGCGCCGTTTCCTTCTTCAAGGTCTCCGGGTCTATGCCCGTAACGTCTTGGATGACGCCCATGGCGAGTTCGAAGAAATCCTCCATTTCCTTGTCGTCCAGATCGACAAGAGAGCGCGGCCATTGGAAGAAGTCGCCGCTATGGGTCTTGCCGTAGTTGACCACTCCGCAAGCGAGCTTGATGGCCTGATGGGCAGCTTCTGCATTCGTCCACGGCGTTTTGCATTCCTTGACGACCTTGCCGAGGATGGCGCGATACTTGCGCTCCAGTGGGCGCATGCGGTCGGCGGTGAAGCGAACATTGACAGTCGATCCGACGCGGTAGCTGTCGAGGCGTTCGGCGTCATACTGACCGGCCGGCACAAGGCGACCGCGTTCGACACGCATTTTCATGGGTGGCGGTAGGTGCTTGGTCATCGCGCACAGCCTTCCTCATTGACATCTGCATGGATAACGACTTCTGGGAGTGCACCTTCAATCATGTCTGCGAGCGCGCGAAGAATTCCGGCTGATTTCTTTGCGTCGTCCTGATGGCGGCTGACTCTCGAATGATATTCTATGGCCGCCTCGAAATTGATTTCAGAGCCGACGGTCACTCCTTTCTTGCGCCACTCTTCCGAATAACTGCTATAGCATCCAGATGCCCTTGCCGCTTCGTCATTGGTCATTTGGACGATATATCCGCCTTTTGTTTCTCCTATGATTTTCATCACGCACCCCCAATCCGCTTCAGGGCGGTGCCCTTCATCGCCTTCGCAATGCCCATATTCATGTCGCCGCCGGGCTGGCCCTCGAATCGAGCGAGTGGGTCCGCCATCGTCCAGATTTCTTCGATTGTCTCGGCGTCTTTCGCGACGGCGAGATCGGTTTCGAGCCGGCTGAAGAATTCACGGTCCGAAATGATCTCTCCGTTCGCGTCGGCCATCTCTTCGACGGACGGTTCTTCCGGCGTGTAGTCGATCGTCTTGGATGGAATGGCAGGAGGTTCCGGAGGGCGTGGCGGTGCCGGGGGGGCGCTGGCGGATGGCGTGACGTTGCGCATTTCACTGTGTTCGGCGGCGTCTTCGATGCGGATGGCTTCCGCAAGCTCTGGCGATTGTGGGATACGCTTCGTCAGGCGGCGGATTGCCGTCTTCTTCGACATCTCCGCTTCATCGGTTGACCATGGCGTCGACTTGATTTTTCCTTCGCTGAAGGCTCGCCACCCGTCCGACCGGTCACGGATACCATGGGCCTGGGAGATGGTCAGGGGCTCGAAATCCGTCTCGCCATCCTGATATTTCACGACGGCATAGTAGCCGACGATTTCGCCGCGATCACCGAAGACATCCGGCTTATGGACGAGTGATTTGTGATCTCCAAGGCTGCACTCGAAAAAGTCGTTCTTGTGGACCTCATGGGCGTAGATCATGCTGATCTCGCCAGACTGGCGGCCGAGCTTGATCAGCCCGCGATAGCCGATGCGAAGCTGGGGCTCTTTGCGCTTCGCCTTCCCGTTCCACGATTCTATCAGATAGGCTTCGCCCAATTGCGGGTCGAGATATAGCCCGAGCGCGGCGGCCTTGGATATCTCGCGGAAAATCAGACGCGGGTCCAATTCCATCAGTCCAGGGTTTTGCATGATGGCGTTGACGAGATTGCGTTCAAACCGCTCCGGTCTGACGTGCGGCGGCATGCCAGCGAACAATTCTCCGCGCTTGTCTGGAGGTAGGACTTCAAGACGAAACTGGTCAAGTTTCGTCGGCTGCGATGGTGTGATCGCGTTCATCAGATAACGCGCTCCTCATCGCGAATATCCATCCCAGCGAATGGCATACCTGCCTTTGCGGCTCGCTGGGCGAGCTTGTCGATGATTTCGATCATGTCCTTGTGCCGCATGGCGACGAGGGCGGCGGCGGCGGCGGCGTAGTCAGTAACGACGCCAACCTTTTCGATCCGGACGGATACCCGGGCGCCGGTACGGCCGGCGTTGACCTTCCTGGCTTCCGCTTCGGCTTCGGCGGCGCGTGCGGCCGCTGCCATCCTGTCAGCCTCAGCCTTTGCAATGGCGCGCTCGCGTTCCGATTGCTGGTCGGATTCCGCGGCCTTCCTCGCCAGTTCATCGGCAGCGCGCCTCACACGATCCGCCTCTTCCCGCGCCTTGCGCTGACGCTCTTCCTCGGCCCTGATCTGCTCTTGCAAAAATGGCTTGATGTGAAGCTTGAGGCTCTTGGCGAGTTCGTCCGGTTCGGTCTTGAGTTCGCGCCACTTGTCATCGACGGCGCGGCCAGCGTCGAGGAACGGCTGCTTTTCGACTTTGTGCAGCCCTTCAGCCTTCGACTTGATCGCTGTGAGACGCTTGGCCCAGATCGCGACACGATCGGCCTGCGCCTGCGTTGTGACCGCCTGGCGCATGAATTCCTCGGCTTGTTCCTTCTCGCCAAGCCATTCGATGTTTAGCGCGTCGAACGGATCGGCCTCGCCGGAATTGTCGCCGATGGTGGCGGCGGCCGGCGGCTCGTCATCCCAACCGCCGCCTTTCGACGCCTTATCGTAAACATCGTATTCGATCGGTTGGCGGCAGCACCACACCCACAGGGAGTTGACGTCCTGCACTTCGCGATTGCTTCGATAGGCGACCAAATCGCCGGTATCATCTATCCGGTAGAGGGCAACAGGCTCCCAGCCTTCGCCCTTACGGCGGACGCGATAGTATCCAGATTGCGGGTCGCTCTCCGATACCTGCAGGCTCTTGCCTATCTCTGCCGGGTTCTTCAGCGCGGCGCGCCACCACGACCATTGATCAACTAGCTTCGACGCCAGCGCGCCGATGGAAACTGCTTCTGTCATGCTCAAACACTTTCGATCTGATAGGCGCGCTCGACACGGGAGAGCCCGAGATAAGCCGCGCTTGCGATGGTGGAGAAGATGACCGCGGCGCCGAACGTGTAGAGGGCGAGGGTCCAGAATGTGGCCGCGATTATCGGCGGCGGCTCATACATGTGGGCCGAACACTGGCGGTCGCAGGACGGGCCGGGGCAACCGTCGTAGGTCTTCTGGCCGCAGCGATAGTCGGAGAGGTGGATGATCTCAGCCATTGTTGCCGCCTCCCTGATTGAGGGTGGCGTCGATCACCTTCCACGCGCAATTGGCGTCGTGAGGTTCCCCCTCAGACATATCTGCATCGCATGAGGTGCAGCGGTAATATGTACGGCCTGCGTACTCCGTCTCATATTCCCGAGGAATGGATGCAGCCGCATCCAGCGCCGCCTCCAGTTCCTCTACACGGGCAGTGAGGGAGGCGTGGGCCTTGAACGCTGATGAAATAGGGCCGTCTTCGAAAGGCTGGCAGATCTCGCCAATAGGGTCATCGCAATTTTCCCAACGGAAATAGTCGCAAGACCAAACCTGCTTTTGCCATCGGCCTGGCTTGCCCATCTGGCGAGCGCCGTCAGGTTTGTACTTTGCCCAGCGATAGGCGGTGCGCTCGATGGTCTCGGTGACAAATGTCGATCCATCGTTCGGATAATTCGCCATCTCATGCGCCTCCATTGGTGAGAGCGGCATCAGCAGCCGCGACGGCGGCATCGACCGCGTCCCATGCCTTCCGCATGAGTGCGAACTCGCCATCCGACATCCGCACATAGATGCTGTCGGAGACGGCGCTGAGGTGCTTGACCGAGGCAAGCAATGCCGGGGCAATCTCTTCGATCACGACTGTCCACACCGTGGCGGTTACGTCGCGCCAATGATCGCGGGCATGTTCGGGGAGTTTGTCCCACGTCTGCAGGCCAGGATGGCGCTTGGCGCGGACCGCGTAGACCTTCTGGGCGAGGGCGTCAGATTGTGTCATCGTCGCCATTTCAAACCTCCTCGCGCTCTCTAGCGCTGCAATGGTTCCTGACACGGGTGATCTGGGATACGGCGGCACAGAGCTTCTGCTCCACATCGGAGAGCGCCGCGCCATGCACGACCATGGTGCCGATCCAATCGGCAAGCGATGGCGACACGCGCTCACGCACAGCGGCGACGAGAAGCCGCTCAGGAGACGCGACGTTGAGGTGATTGATCTTGCACATGGCTTAGGCTTCCACCGGCTTGCCGTCTTTGAGCGTGTACAAAGTGTCCGCCTTGATTCCGTCCTGACCAACAATCCCAGCCCACACATGGATGATCTTGCCGTGATCCTTGCTGTAGTCGGCAAGGCGCTCGGTCAGGAACAGGGCGCACCCGTCCTTGCCTTGCGCTCTTCCACCCATGCCCGATGCGGTGGCCGCGCCCTGATAGCCCGATGCGGTGGCCGCGCCCTGATC
>ERZ724522.180-NODE-180-length-40585-cov-13.521194_pt1 | contig 40585 bp, 56 predicted proteins | sample MGYA00376055_ERZ724522 | MGnify/ENA primary metagenome ERZ724522 (study PRJEB28724, sample SAMN07190884) | wastewater metagenome | isolation source: effluent of sewage treatment plant in Hong Hong | place: Hong Kong | collected 2016-03-17 ... | reverse complement strand
AACAATCAAAGTCACTCGGCGGTATGTGGTCAAACCTGCAAGACGCATGGGAACAATTCCTACGTGGTGAGGGTGCGCAACTCATAGAGTGGGGAAAGCAATTCGTAGCATTTTTAATTGACCTTGTACAAAATCATTTGCCAAAATGGATTGCAAAAATAAAAGAGATCACTGATTGGCTCGGAAAAAATAAACCAGTAATATATGCAATATCGGGTGCTATATTGGGAGCACTTGTCCCTGCTGTAGCAGCTGCAACCGCGGCATTCATTGCTTGGGGGATAGCCCTAGCACCATTTTTAATTGGCGGAGCAATTATCGGATTACTTATTGGTGCGATTGTTTGGATTGTAAAAAACTGGGATATGCTAAAAGAAAAAGCAAGACAAGTATGGAGCTGGATAAAAGATCATATAGAGGGTATCCTCCTTGTTTTACTTGGGCCAATCGGACTTTTTATAGATGCGATAATTGAAATTGTAAAACATTGGGAAGAAATCAAAGAAGCAGCCGCAAAAATTTGGAATGCCATAAAAGATTTTTTCAGTAAATTATGGGAAGACATCAAAAATGTTTTTAAATTTGCCGTAGCATTCATTGCTGGGTTGGTCATAACAATTTTTGATGCATTGGGAATTGATATCGTTGGAGTATTTCATACAATCCGTGACTTCTTTATAAATATATGGCAAGAGATAAAAGATACGTTTAATCAAAAATTAAATGAATTGAAAGAGGGTTGGAATGCAATATGGACAGCTATAGGCGATTTTCTTGGGCCGATATGGGATGGAATTAAAGCAGCAGTAATGGCTGGATGGAACTGGCTTGTAGAAAAATTTAAAGCATTCACTAAACCAATAAGTGACGCTTGGAATGGGATGTGGGACGGACTTACTACAGGCGTACGAGCAGCATGGGAGACAGTAAAAACAGTCGTTAAGGATTCCATTAACTGGATGATTGAAAAGGTGAATGTATTAATTAATGCAATCAATAAAGTAGCATCAAAGGGTGCTGGAGCAATAGGATTTACTGCTCCCCAAATACAAAATATCCCATTGCTGGCCAATGGGGGTATTGTGAATAAACCAACCCTTGCAATGGTCGGCGAAGCGGGCCCGGAGGCAGTTATACCACTATCAAAAATGGGTAAAATGGGTGGCGGTGGAATAAACGTAACAATTAATTATCCTGAATTTAAAGATTTAGATGATGAAAATAAGATGCGTAAAATGTTAGATGATTATTTCCGGCCACTTTTAATTAACAATAAGATATCAGCGTAGTATGGCAACTCCCCTAACCCTAACAATAGGCGGGTCAAACTACTTGCCACAATATAAAACAGGAACGGCGAAAATAAACGAGCAACTGCAAAACAAAGGTAATACAATGACGCTCGAGTTGACCAAACTGCCAAGCCAGAATGCACCAACAGAGGGTCAAGAAATTATTTTTAAAGACGGCTCCCGATTTCTATTCGGGGGTTTTGTCTCGCGTGTACAGGCAAAAGAAACCGGCGAGGGTCAGCTTTTTGTTTACCAAGTAGAGGCGACTGATTACACATATGTGATCATAAATAAAAATGCACAGATAACATACGAAAACCAAACACTGCAGTACATTGTCGAGGATTTAGTCGATACTTACATCGATTCAGGATATGGCGTAACTTATACCAATGTTGATGTCGGACCGACAATAAACACAATCGCATTTAATCACATTACACTGCGTAAATGTTTTGAAAAATTAGCAGCCGTCACCGGGTATGAATGGTGGATTGATTACGAAAAAGATATTCATTTTAAAGCAAAGGACGCGGTCAGCGCACCGGAGACTATAACCGATTCAAGTAATAATTTTATCAATATTAATATTGATGTGGATATGTCCCAACTACGAAACTCAATCGTGGTTAAAGGTGGGCGTGAAGAGTCAGCGTCATTTTTCCAGCAAACAATTGTAGCCGATGGAGAGGCCCGCGAATGGTTACTACGTGAAAAGCCGAGAGAGATGGAATACATAAATTTAGATGGCGTGAGTAAAACATTTGGAGTGGACCCACTGCAGGAAGATACTGCCTATTATTTTATGTTCAATTTTCAAGAAAAATTTATAAGATGTTCAGCGGCAACACCAACACCAACAGCTGGCCAGGAAATTGTCCCAAGTTATAAATACGAAGTGCCGGTAATTATTAAATTACGGAGTGCCTCGAGTGTAATAGCAATGGCGGCAATCGAGGGCGGAGATGGGCTCCACGAATACACCATAACTGATTCATCCATCGGATCGAAAGCTGAGGCGCGTGAGCGTGCAATGAAAGAGCTCCTGGAGTATGCAAACCCACTGGTCAATGGAACATTTAAAACCCGTACAGGATTATTGACTGCAGGGACATATTTCAAGCCAGGGCAGGAAGTGGTAATGAATTTGCCGACATGGGGAATATCAGTGGATACGCCTTATTTGATACAGCAAGTCACAACATCACTGGTAGAAGATGGGACAAATATTGAATATCAATACAGCGTACGATTTGGTGGTCGACTTTTGAATGCTGCGAGTTTTCTTGAAAGCGTGGCCGGTGCAGAAAAAGTAACACTGGAAACTGAAGAAATCGACCGTATCGAAGTAATAGCTGAAGAGGTAACAATCACAGAATCAATCACTAGAAATGGGAATGTAAAGAATATTGCTGAGACAGTGAGCATTGCAGAATCAATATCACAAAACAACGACACTCCCCCATTTCAATATGGGCCAGCAGGATCACCACAGGGTAAATGGAATTTATCCGAATGGGGGTAGTTTTTTATTATTAGGAAATGCTATAATTTATACACATATGAAAACAGCTGAAGAAAAAGTAATGATCAAAGGTATCCACACGTTTCGCACATACGACATGACTAGTGTCGAGGCGCAAACATTGGAAAAAGAAATCCTGCACCATATAGAAACTAAAAACCTGTGGGATATCAGTGGATATCAAGCGCGTTACAACCAACTGATTGAATCATTAAAAAGATTCATGACCAAGGAAATGGTTATTAACAACTTAGTCACAACCGTGGGACGTTCAGTACTGGCCCAGCGTCTAGCTGGTACCACAACTTATACAGGGATTATAAACTACGGGGCACTAGGGTCCAGTGCGACTGCTGTGGCCAACGGGGACACACAACTAGGTACTGAGGTATTTCGTAAAACAGTGGCCAGTGCGAGTTATACCACGAACGTGGCTTTTATTGATTTCTTTTATACCAAAGCAGACACGAACGGAACATACCAAGAATTTGGAACATTTATTGATGGGACTGGGTCGGCAAACAGTGGTCAAATATTTACTCATGCATTAACTGGCGGATGGGTTAAAACATCGAGCGAATCGATGACCGTATCATGTCAGTATACGATTACATAATTTTATGATAACTAAACACGTAGGATTTACCATAGACATAGACGAAGAGGCAATCGCACCGGCGAGCCCGAATGTTTTTATATTTCAATTTTTAAATCGTCTTAGTTATGAACACGGAATCAAAAGCATTACGATTGATGACGTGACAAAAGAAATCACTGATCCAACACAGATAAAAAATTTACCGTTAAAACAGGATGAAGATTTAAAAGAAGAGACTGAATTAAAAACAGATACCCAGGTCGAAATGGAAAAAGAATTAATAAACGAAAAACAATAATTTTATGGCAATTACAGCAGGTCAAGATATTTTAGCTAGTGATTTTATTTCATCATCGGCAGGTGCGGCGGATGCTGGAAAAGCAACTAAATTAAATAGTGTCGGTAGATTAGATCAGTCTTTTATAACACATGGATTTGGAGGTGACGGATCAGACGGAGCATTAAATATTACATCAGGAACAACAACCATAGACTTGGCATCGGCAAATTTATTGGTTAAAAATTATAGCTCCATTAATATTTCTTCTGGTGCAACTTTAGCATTTAGTAATCCTGCAAATGATGGGAGTATTATCATTTTTAGATGTACTGGTGCAGTAACAATAGCAGGAACAATTGACCTAAGGAACTTAGGGTCTGTTGCTGGAACAGGTGGAACAACAGCATCCGCTGTTGGAACATCCGGTACAGCACCATATCACACAGGGTGGGGTGATTCTACTGCAGCACCTGGAGCGTTAACGACACCTACTGGATCGGGTAATTTTACAAATACAGCAGCAATAGAGGGAACTAATTTGTCTAAAAACCTTACAACAAGAATGATTAAATTAGTTGCTGGCGGTGGCGGTGGCGGTGGTCAAGCAAACGATTCAGCTGATGATGGTGGTAATGGTGGACGTGGATCAGGTTCAATGCTTATTGAATGTGTTGGAGTACTATCAATAACTGGTACTATACATGCCAGTGGTGCAAATGGAAGTAACGGTGCAACAAGTACCGGCGGTGACGGTGCTGGCGGTGGCGGTGGCGGTGGAGGCGGACAATTTATATGTTTATATAACTCAACTATCACAAATAGTGGAACTTATAATATTTTTGGTGGTAATGGTGGTAATGGTGCTGCATCATCAGGTGTATCCGGTGGATCCGGTTCTGGAGGTGGTAACGGTGGTTCTAGTTCTTACTATGGCGGTGGCGGTGGAATCGGTAGATCATCGAATGGTAACAATGGTAATAACGGACTTGCTGGTGGAGGCCCATCAGGTGGATCCGGTGGATCCGGTGGAGCAGCATCAGGAGTAGCATCCGGTGGTTCTGGTGGCGGTGGAGGCGGAAGTGGTTGTGAAATAATATCAGCTAATATTTGGTTTGTATAATTTTTATGGAAAATCAAAATAATGTAACATTTGAAAAGGAGCAAAAACACGAAATATCAATAGCTTTGATACAGCGTGATATTCAATATATAAACCAAACACTGCAAAGTATTGGTGTGCAAATTGCTGCAATGGATAAAAACTATGCTCGAAAAGATGAGCTAAAAGAAATTGAAAAAGGGCTCGAGCAAATCCATAAAGATATAAAAGACCAGCTGGCTAAAAAGGTTAACAATGATGATTTTGATCCAATTAAAAAGACACTGTCCCGGATTAATTGGATGGTAATATCAGCAGTAATAGTCGGACTGCTTGCATTAATATTAAAGTTGTAACACGGTTTTTAAATAAATCAACCAGTACCAAATTGAAACGGGGTAGTACCAAATTGAAACCCCTACCAGTACCAACGTGACACCCTAACTAATCTAATTAACTAACATTATTAACTAAGCCAAAAAAATTATGAAAAATAACAGCTACAATGGAATCGTAATCGATCCAGTAAGAGACGAAATCGAGAAAGTAACAGCTTTCATTCATGAGGAATTATTCGCAAGCGCACCAGCCCCAAAATGGGACGAAAGGAAACCGAAACAATTCCCTATTTTTAATCAGGATGGCTCAAGCGCGTGCGTAGCGTTTGCAGTCGCTAAGATACTCGGTATCGATGAAGTATATGAGGGCCGAGAATTTGTGCACCTATCCCCTCGTGATATTTATGTACGTAGAACAAACGCCGGAGGTGGTATGTACTTGCCTGAGGCGTTAGACATTGCCCGAAAACACGGAGCAACACTTGAATCACTTGTGCCATCGGAAAACCTGGGGGAATCAGCTCAGAATAGTAAAAATGGAATTACACCAGAAACTGATAAAATAGCACAGCGGTATAAATCAGCTGGACGTGTGGCACTGCCAATTGATATTGATGCCATAGCTGCGATCACAACAATGGGTAAAGGCGTGCTATTAGGATTTAGATTTGATTACGATGAATGGACTGACATGCCAACAGTCAACGAAAAATCACGACAGGAATGTGGGCACGGGGTAGCGGGTGTGGATAACGTTTTATTAAATGGACGACCATACATCGTGATTGATGATTCATGGGGCCCGGGCTATGCGAAATTTGGTCAACGGCATATTAGTAATGAATTTTTAAAACGCCGATGTTTTTATGCTGGATACACGATGAACTTTGAATACAAACCAGACGACAACAAACCAAGTTATAGGTTTACTCGCTGGTTAAAACGTGGCGATAGAAATTCCGATGTTGTCGCATTACAGAACATCCTGAAATATGAGGGGATGTTCCCAACGAATGTGGATAGCACCGGATTCTATGGCCCAGTTACACAAAGGGGAGTATTACTATTCCAGCAAAAATATGTTGGAAGTAATAACGGTGGAGCGCAAGCAGGTCCGCAGACAATTGCAAAATTAAACGAAATGTTTTCTATTTAAAGAAAAATAAGATATAATATATTTATGTATTCAATCAACAACACAAACATTCGATCAGCGATAGTATCGACATTAATCAGTGCAGTACTACTAGGAATATTAGCCTTTGGTGGATATATTCTAGGAGTTGGTAGTTTCTTTAAAATCGAAACACGTGCATTGGTAGATGTTGTAGGACTAGCGATACTTGGTTCAATCATGACTGGAGTAACATCATTACTTAAATCATACGCAACAGATTACAGCGGAAGATTTTTAGGAAAAACTACAGTTGTAGATAAATAAATCTTGCTTAAATTAATATCCGTGTTATGATATTAATGTAGGCAAAAGCTAAGCGAACTATTGATTCAAGCGGCTGGCCAACACTCTTGAGTTTAGAAAGCTCCCTTAACGGGGGCTTTTGTTTTATATAAAGTTATCCACTCATAAACCATTTACAACGATTGACAACGAATAACAACGGGCATATACTGATACTGTAGCCAATTATTAATTAAGTTATTAAAAAAGATGTTTACAACAAAAGGTGAGATACAAATCAAAGAGCAGAACTATGGCGATATGCCAGGCAAGCTAGCGATTGTAGAACTGGTGCATAGATACGAATTAGAGGTGGTGGATACTGATCACGTTAAATGGGAAAACAACGAATCAACAGTGATCGTACAATTTCCAGCTAACACGGATACATACACTGCAGCAATGGTAATGCGAGACATAAGCATGCTGAAAGCTGACGAAATAGAAGTAGTCAAAACACACGGTCGAATCATTATAAGAATATACTGGAACTAGTATGAGAATTATAGCATCAATCATTGGTCCACTTGCACTCATTGTATTAGCGATACTCGTACAAGTTGCAGGCAAAATAATACTTTCAAGTATATGACCAGATGTACACAGTGCAAAAAAGCACGCAAAACAAAAAAGGGCCTATGTGAAAAATGTCGAAAACAAACACGAAAGCCGGATGGGATATCAGTATTAAAACTTTAATATTAATTACTAATTTATTTATGGAACCTGAAGACAAAAAAGAAAACGCGCCAGCGAGAGGCAGGCATTTGCACGAAATTATAATTATATCAAAACGTAGAAAGAGAGAAGATGTAGGATATTCATTTTATGAAACTGATACATATGGTGTGACCATAGAATTGAGTAGTGATTATTTTAAATACATCACAGTTAAAAATGAAACTGAAGAGTACCGCCCGAGTGATTATAAAGAAGACCATGAATATTATTACACTATCGCAAAAGGTAGTGAGATAGAATACAAAAGGCAGATGGTAGTAGAGATTGAAAATCAACAAAATTATGTTAATGAGCAACAAAAAATCCTAGATCGTATGAATAATTGGGCAAAGAAGTTTGATAGTGAAGTATCATTATTTAATAAGATGCTTAGATTTTTTAAAGGTATCAATACGGATTAAAATATGGCTAATCAAAATTATTGTAGCTCATCACCCTGGTGCGAAGAGGGTCAAGTATGCCGGTGTGAGGCCTGGGATGAATACGAGCGTGACGAAACATACGCCGAAAAAATCCTGGCATTTATACAAACACATTTAAATATCCAATTTTCTGGTGTAACAACCATTGACAACGATTTGCAACAAGAGTAATATTGAAATATGGAAACAAAAATTAACCCAAAAGACTGGTACTCGATGCGAGACATCATAGAACAAAAGTTACTCCCATGCGGGAATAGTTATTTTTTGATGAGACGCATTGTAGCTATCGACAAGAAGAGTAAGAATATACTCCAAACAGTGATCACCGGGAAAGGTCGGAACATCCGGTATTATTTCAAAGGAAATAACATTATTAAATTTATAAAAGCATTTGAATCCGGGAGGGTCAAATTGCAATAAAATACATGGAACAACAGGAACTATCAAAAAAGGACCCAATCATTACAGCAGTACTATGCTGGCTATTAGGAGCCTTTGGTGTACATAGATTTTATGTAGGACGTAGAAAATCAGGCATTGCGATGCTATTGATATCAATGACAATCATCGGCTTGATAGTTACGTGGGTATGGGCGATAATCGATTTCGTAACCATATTGACCGGGAACTTTGAAGATGACAAACGGTTACTGGTAAAGAATTGGTAACATATTATTAATTTAATTATTTATATATTTATGAATAGTGAACAAGCATTACTAAAGTACACAAACGCGGTAGGAGCGGTAAAGGAACACATACAAGAAAACAAAAGCATTTTTGATGCACACGAACGGCTAGTATTTCAAGTCATCGATGCAGAAAATGAACTAAGAGACGCGGTAGCGGCATCAGGCCAAGGCGTACAAAATGGGTCACACAAAGTAACATTCGAAAAACAAACACAGACTGTTTTTGATGAAGATAAGCTAGGAATATACTTGTCAGCTGAAGAAATGGAAAAAGTGAAGACAGTAAACGAACGACCACCACGAATCACGATCAACGAAATTAAAATTTAATATTAATATATTACTAACATGAACAACAACACGCACGCAGTAACAAAACCAAATGCAGCACCAGCAACACCAATAGAGTTATTTAGAAAACAACTCGAGGGTGAATTTATAACAACGGTGGCCAGCTATTACAATGGCGATGACCGAGAGGCGCTAAGATTTAAAACAGCGGTAGTGGACTATGTTCGCAAGGTCCCGAAATTACTAGAATGCGACCGGATATCATTAATGTCAGCATTTGCACAGGTGGCCCAATTTAGATTTATGCCAAGTGGAGTATCCGGCGAGGCATACATTATACCATACGGAAAAGAGGCAAAGTTCCAACTGGGATATCAAGGTATTGTGACACTGCTATACCGTACAAAAAAGATTGCTTCGATAACATCAAACATCATTTTTAAAAACGACGTGTTCGAATACCAGGAGGGATTAAATGCAAACCTGGTTCATAAGCCGGCGATGTTTGGAAAAGAAAGGGGCGAGGCCATAGGAGCATACACAGTAGTGGAAATGATCAACGGCGCAAAAACATTCAAAGTGATGGATAAACAAGGTATCCTGGGAATCAAAGAACTTTCAAAAGCCAAAGAGAGTAAAGAGTCACCATGGAATAGCGACAAGGATCCTGAAAACTGGATGTGGAAAAAGACATGTTTGATCCAGCACGCAAAACTATTACCGAAGACCCAGGAATTGCAAGACGCAATCGAAAAAGACTATGAGGGCGAGGGAATGGATAGAGGTCACCTGGATGCAGGCGGACCAGCGGTAGGTAAAGCATTTCACACACCGAGTGAAACAGTTGATGCGGAAGTAGAGCAACCGAAATAGTTATTTAAAAATTAAAGTGGTGAGTAGTCGGGGGATGGTACTGGTGTTTCTACTGCGGTAGATTGTGATTCCAGTGTGCGCACCCTTCCCCGACTACTCATCATACTAGGGTGGCGGAATAGGTAGACGCACAGTGAAGAGTTAATCCGTAGGCAGATAGATGAAATCCTAAAGGGCATAGGCAATTTCATATTTTAAATAAAAACTGTCTTCAGGCACGCCTAATACTTATGCAAGGTGACTATACGAGTAAGCAAACTGCTTCGGCAATGGAAACCAACCTCGTCAAATCCTTGCCTCTAGTTTAAGTCATAGTAGCTCAGTTGGTAGAGCGGGGGATACGCTTAAGCGGTGGTATTAATAACATCACTGGTAGGCCCGTGTGCGCAGGTTCAAGTCCTGCCTATGACATATGCAAAAAATAAGTGATATAAAAATAGAGATAGAGCCAGTCAAAAAAACAATCACAAATGAACGTCAGTGGATCATTCAGCAATTCCAGGACGCAATAAATGCCGAACGAATCGGTACAAAATTTAAACCAATCACCGGCCGGGCGGTAGCAATAAAGCTCGGGCTTTTAAAAACCAACAAATCACTATACGAATTTTTAAGTGAGTGCAAAGATTACAAAAATAGAAAAGGCAGTTTTGGAAAACGGTTTTTTGGTGGGGCAAAACCCAAGCCCGAAGATTTGCGGGGTTATCCACTGACTAAAATGATTGACAACGATTTACAACGGGAGTAAAATAGGAGTATTACTAATTTATTAATTTATTAACAATGGAAATCGAAAAGAACATACAAATGCCAATAGACAAAATGAGCTACTCAGGGCTAACACAGCTACTGAGAAACCCGCTCATTTTTAAATTAAAATACATACTTGGTGTGTACGATAGCAAAAAAAGTGTTTCATCAATGGTCGGGTCAGCCGGACATGAGGCATTAAAATACTACTACGGTGGAGTGACTGACTTCCCAGTAGCAGCAGACGACATCGAGCGAAGAGCTGAGGCGATAGCCTACGGGATGGAATATTTAGATAAACAAAATGACGCATACATAAAATATGGCAAGACTGGTAGCCGAGCATCAATGCTAGAGGCCTACACAAAAGCCATGAACATTTATTTTGAATGGGAGCCAACATATAACGACATCGAACTTTGTGAAGAGCGCCTGGAGTCAGAAATATATAACGACAACGGTCAAGTGTATCCCCTGCCTGCAGTTGGAAAACCCGACCTGGTAGAGCATAACCCAGACGGGACATATGACATCATCGATCACAAATTTGTGAAGTCATTCACTGCATACGAAAATGAAGACGGCGACCCATACGAAGACTACGTAAAAATAGTCCAGGCTAAGTTTTTACAAAAGTTGCTTTTTGCAACAAAGAAAATTAGAGCCAGTAAGATGATTTTTAGAGAAATAAAATACTCAGTCAACAAAGACGGTAGCCAGCAGATACGCGATTATGTGGTGCCATTGGATCACGAACCGTATGATATTATTTTTACGAATTTATATAACGATGCAATTAAGTTTATTGCTAACCCTAACAGTGTTTATTTGCCGAACCTATCAGACAACTTTGATGGCGAGCAAGCTGGGATGTTATACGCCCAAGGATTGCTGACATCAGACATGAGCGATGTTGAAGTAATGCATAAAGTTAAAGATGTGGCATTAATCAGTAAGCGATTTGTACCGAGCCGACTGGATAAAATAGAAAACCAAAACCTGCCACCACAGGAAAAAATCAAAATGCGATTAGCAGAGTTTGGAATAATGGTAGAACCGGTAGAAACCAAGATCGGAGCCAGCGTCATTCAGTACCAATTTAAAGTTAGTGCCGGCATACGCATGGCATTATTTGCAAAGCACAAAGGCGACATTGCACGGGCCATAGAGGCAAAGGGGGAAATACGGATACTAGCACCGATACCAGGAACGGCCCTGGTGGGCATAGAAGTGCCCAAGGAAGAGCGAACAGCCGTGATACTAACAAAGAGCCATTTTGTACCAAATACACTGTCCCTGCCCATTGGAGTGGACATACACGGCGAATCAGTAAAGGTTCACCTAGACCAAATGCCACATTTGCTGATAGCCGGAACAACCGGGAGTGGTAAGAGTAAGCTGATTGCGACAATCCTAACAGCCCTAATCAAACAAATGACACCTGAATCCATGGAGCTGGTGCTGATAGACCCAAAGCGAGTCGAACTAACTGCATTTAAAAAAGCAAAACATTTGAAAAGCAAAAAGGTTTTATACGAATACGAAGACGTGGTGAGGTCATTAATGACGCTAACAAAAACAATGGAAGAGAGATATGAAGAGCTGGAGCGCACAACAAAACGTGACATCGGCGAATACAATAAGCGAGTTGATGAAACAAAAATAAATGAAAAGATGCCATACATTGTGGTGGTCATCGATGAATTTGCGGACCTGATAATGCGTAGTAAAATCGAAGAAAAGAAAACAACATCGGGTAGCTACCGATCACGAACCAAAGCATGGATGTACAAAGAACTGAAGAGTCGCGCAAATAAGAATGGGGAATACTTCCTAAAAGACGATAACGGAGAGATGGTAAAATACCACATATACCCATCCAAAGATTACGATAGAGACTCACTGGCCGAGATACTGGAATCAATCGACATTCTGGATGAGATGAAGAGCGGAAATGCGAACGTAGAGACCCTGGTGGTGCGCCTGGCACAGATGGGCCGAGCGGCAGGAATACATTTGATTATAGCCACACAGAGCCCACGGGTGGACGTTATCACAGGACTAATCAAAGCCAACTTCCCTACTCGCATCGCACTGACAACATCGAGCCATACCGAAAGTATGATAATACTCGGTGAGCCAGGGGCAGAAAAGCTGAACGGAAAGGGTGACATGATATTTATGCACCCAGGGTCACCGAACGGCAAGGTACGATTACAAGGGTTCCTAACAGAATAAACTAATGAATATATTAATTAGTATTTTAAAAATCATAGGAATCGTGGTCGGAATTTATTGGATGGGTGGAGTAATACTAATATTATATTATGAGATATTTAATCCTAATGCTGATTTATATACCGATTACCGCAGTGGACGAGGGTTTACGAAAATTAAAAAGTAGACCCGACATTATTGGAAATTTAGCACTGGTCTTTTTCTGGGCACTGTCACCGCTATTATTTTTTAATAGCTCGGTGCTCAGCCGATGGCTAGAACATTAAAATGGAAAAAGATAAAAGACAATGGTACATGAGTGCGGATAATTTTAAAACTTTCTTTTTATTTATTTGTAGTAAATCGTGGTTTGTAAATGAAAAAAAAGAAGTCATAGAAGTTAAAGGATTATGGGATTAAATAATTTATGAATACAACAGGATTAAACATTTTCTTTAAAAAGAAAGTAGGAAAACCAATCAAGAATAATACAATGCCGATGCTTGCATCAATACATATTGGTGACAGTAAACACCATATTGGTATACCCAGACAAGTCAATGGGCAAAGTAGCAGGTTATATACCAAAAATTATATAATTTCAATGGAGAGTAAAGAGAAAGAGGTAAAGATTAGTATTAAGTTTAATTAATTTATGAAAACACTTATGAAAACACTATTTAGAATTTTTGCATGCGTTGGAGTATTAATAGCAGTCGTATCATATATGAAATCCGGGCTATCGACCGAAGAGGCAACATACAGCATAGCGCTGATGATATTTATTTATATAGCTAATTTAGAAAAATGCGATGAATAATATAATGCTAGAAGAGATCATTCAAAAAGCCAGTGAGGGAGGATTTACGCGTCCAATCCCAATAGAAATAGAGAATCCAAAACCTATTTTTATGAAGTTAGCTTTTTGGAAATCACTCGGCCGAGCATGCCAATGGGCTGGGCTCAATGAGGAGCGTGATAGAAAAATGACGTTCGGTGAATACTCGGAAAAACATTACATGGCATACGCGATGCGATTTCATAAAATGAATTTAGATGAAAACGGAGGGTTTGACAAAGCATTAGAAAATTTGCACAGTGTAATTTTTAGAGTTATCCACCACTAAAACCATTTACAACGATTGACAACGGAGTTATAATGAAAATATGAAAAAGCAAAAGAAGAATGAGTATAGCCCCGGTAAAATAAAACCAATTATTCAGGTCGTTGCTCGACTGATACAAAACAATCCAGGGATGGCAGACAATATGGATTATTTATGGGCAAACATTGTAGCAGCTATCCCAGAACTAAAAGACCGATCACACTGCGCAAACTGCGGTGAGAGTATGGCGGTGTACATATACTCGGTAACATACATAGATACTAAACTTTTATGTGCGATGGCCGAAGTAATAACAAAGCGAATGAGTAAAGGGATGAGTTTTACAGATGCCAATAAGATACACCTCCCAACAGAAATAAAAACCTATACACTAATAAGCCGGCAGACCATATCGTCAAAGCTCGGGCTGATTGCTAAGGTAATGAAAAAGGATGCAAACGGCCAGACAGTACACGATCGAAATACAGGGTGGTCAATAACAAGAAGAGGATTTGACTTTTTAAAGGGGCTACCAATTCCAAGACAGGTTAAAGTTTTTCATAACAGAATCCAGGAACATTTTGATGAAACGATAGTTATAGGAGAGACGCTACACCAGGCCACAAAGGACGAGAGTAGCGCATTGCAGGCCATAGCTGGGGTATTTGTAGAATCATATGAAAAACCAACACTTTTTAATCGCGACTTGCATGGAGAATTTGTATAAATTTTTTATCCACAGAAAATACACGTTGCAAATCTTTGCAAATTGTTTTACTAAAGTTTATAATGTCCTAACAAGATTTTTATTATTTATTTATTAACACCCATGGAGCATATAGAAGTTAGAGATTTGCGTGGAGAAGACTGGGTATGGTCTGCTAAAAAGTTTTTATTTCACCCGAACGTGGATTCCCAAATGTACAAAGTATACTCAGGGCTAGCAGCATACGCGAATAACATAAGTCAGAAAGCATTCCCAGGAATCCAGACGCTCGCAGAGAAACTGCACATGGGCCGGAGCACGGTAATCCGAGCAATAACAAAACTAGAAAAATATAAGTTCATAAAAGTGGAACGTTCTCGCGGTTCACACAACATTTATTCTCTCCTTAAAATACCGGACAGTTCTCCCCCGCGGAGATTGGTCGAACCGGTAGATGAAACCGTTTTTAATTGGGATGATTACAAGGCAGGAATGCTAAATGATCCAAGAAAAGAAATAAACATTATTGCATATTTCTTTAATGCCAAACAAAAAACATTCGAGACAAAGGCCCAGGTTGAAGTAGCAATAAGAACACATTTGAATGACGCGAAAGACCTTGCGAAATTTGATCGGAAAAAGGTGGGAGAGAAGATTCGCAAACTCGCCTACGACTGGCCAAAGTTTACATTAAAAACGGTCACAAAAGAATTAGTAAAATAATTACAATGAATAAATCAGAATCCCCTTGTGTTAATTGTAGAAGAAACCCTAGACAAAACGGTTCATCGAGATGTAAAAGATGCTCGGATTCTCATAAGGCTGAATTGTTTAAAATCGCCAGACGAGAAAAGAGACGTGAAGAATTTAATAGTAGGTGATATAATTAGTTTATGAGTAAAATCAAGGCAACGATTGAAAAAGTTGTACGCCAAAATGGAAAAGTAAACGCCCAAGTGGTGATGACAATTCCAGCGGCAAGCGTGCCAGATGTCCCACTAGGGATGGTAACTATAACAATGGAACCTTTGCAAGTTTCAATGTTTGACGCGAAAGCAAAAGAAGAGACCACAACAATAACAGCTAAAAGAAAAAGATAACATGGGAATAAATATTACCGACAATGGCGCACCAGACCCGGATGTCGGCGGGGATATAGATAGAGATAACCCCGACACATACGAAGAATGTGACGAAAACGGTAATAGTCTCGTGCAAGTTTAATATTAATTAATTTACAAAAAATATATGCCACCAGAAAATATGGCGCAATTGATGCCAAACTTTGAATTATTAGTAGGACGAGATTACTCGGCTACTGAATGGTTACGCTTTTATAAAAACATATGGACTCGAAACCTTATGGCTCGAGTTATTGATGTACAAACTGACAAATCGATTCTTGCAAAAGATGCTAATGCTGAATTAGTAGAACAAGATCAATTCGGAAATCAGAGAGTAGTAAAAATCAAAGACCGCCTAGAAGACCGTAAAATACTTGTCCAGGACGCGCTTGACATCATAAGAAGTGCTGACGAATTACTAGAAATTGCAAAAGATGATGCAGCTTTTATTGAGGCAACACTAAGTGAAAAGGCACTTGCTCCAGCACCAGAGGAAACACCAGCTGAAGAAGTTAAAGTTGCAGAAACTGTAACACCAGCAACACCTGCAGAAAATGTAGAACCAAAAGTAGAGGGTGCAACACCAACACCACCAGCAGACGATACTAGTAACGAGGCGAAAGTTTAAACACCATGAAGTGGGCAACTGAAAAAAGAAAGATTGCCGACCTAAAGGAATACGAATTAAATCCTCGTAAGATTTCACCGGCTATGTTTGACAAGCTGAAGAAATCAATAAGCGAATTGGGATACGCGGAACTGGTGACCATCGACACGGATAATACCATCGTCGCTGGCCACCAAAGGGTCCGCGCAATGATAGCAATGGGAAAGCAAAACGAGGAAATCGAAGTGCGTGTCCCAGAGCGAAAATTGACACCCCAGGAATTTAAACAGTACCTTTTGATAAGTAATAAAGTAACGGGCGAATTTGATGAAGATATGCTCGCTGAATTTGACAAAGAGCTACTGGCTGATGTCGGATGGGAGAGTAAAGAAATCGACAAAATATTTTCCGATGATGGCGAAGACGGAATCGATGGAGACAAAGAGGCTGCGAAAATAGATCAGCCGACTGCGAAGTTGGGTGATGTTTATGAATTGGGCCGGCACCGTTTGATGTGTGGTGATTCGTCAAAGGTAGATGACGTTGAGAAACTTATGGGGGGGGGGCGAGCCGACATGGTATTCACCGATCCACCATACAACGTTAACTATTCAGGCCGAGGCAAGAGCACCTCCAACACAATCCAAAACGACAATATGGATGAGCAATCATTCAGAAAAATGCTAGGCGAATGGTTCGCAAGTTATAAACGGTCAATGAAACCAGAGGCCCCAATGTACTGCTGTTATGCAAGCCGGACACACCGGGAATTTGAAGACGCACTAAACAATAATGGATTCGAAGTAAGGAACCAAATCATATGGGTCAAAAAGGTAGCAAGTATGGGCTGGGGAGATTACCGCTGGAAACACGAACCTATACTTTATTGCCACCAGGTTGGCGCAAAAATGCCATTTTACGGGGATAGAAAGCAATATACGGAGTGGACAGAGGAAATGACCGATGAAGAGCTCCTAAAGCACGTCAAGGCCATGGTGACCAAAGAAGAAGAGGGTGGATCGACCGTGTGGAGACTACACCGAGAAATGAAGTACGACCACCCAACACAAAAGCCAATCAAGCTCGTGTCCATAGCGATACGGAACTCGAGTAAAAGAGGCGACATCGTCCTAGATTTATTTGGTGGATCAGGGAGTACTTTGATAGCAGCAGAGCAACTAAACCGCAATGCCTACATCATGGAACTTGACCCAAAATACGTGGACGTGATTATTATGAGATTTGAAAAGTTAACCGGCCAGAAAGCCGTGAAGTTATGAGCAAACAATCAAAAATAAAAGTCGTTGCAATAAACAATGAGCCGATGGAACCAATCGAGATTATTCAAAATTCTATTATTGCACTAGCGCAAGGAATGAAGAAAATAAATGAATCGAGATTAAATGAAGATGTTATTGTTACATTGCTGTCAAGGTCAAGTAACATCCCACGGGGACATGTACAATCCATACTTCGTCATTTGACGCAGTTGGAAAAACTTTATTTGAAACCAGATCCTAAAAAACAAAAATAGTTATGAGATCGACAAAATATAAAATGGCGCAGAGCCTACTATCGAACAAGGAAAAGCAAAATGGCACAACGCCATACAATGGGAAAACATTTAATTTAAACAAGAAAGCTAAACAAGCTAAAGAGATGAGATTAATAAAAAGAGGTGAAGATCGTCGGGCGAAATTAGTAGCTGAACGAAAACTCCACCATGCATAAAACCATTGTAAAATATGTGTTTTACTGGTTTTTATTACAACTAATAATTGTTAGTGCTGCGAGTAGTGCAAATGGATGGGAACAATCACAGGGAACATTCATTTGTGATGAGGGTAACACTTCTAAATTCGGGGCGACAATTGCTGGGCTTATACTGCCAATAACACAATTTAGTTTTATTAGTGCAGAATTTTGCTGGAATGACACATCAGTTAATCAATACTATGACGAAACAAATTAGTTTCATTGTCAAAGGAAATCAGGAAAAGCCAGATGGTAATCCAATCCCCTACCAACGAACCACCCAGGCGAGTCAGTGGACGGATAAAGCCAGACGGTACCAGGAATGGAAAAGCTACGTAGTGGCATCATACCTGGACGCACTAGAAATAATCCCAAAAATAGATCGTGCCGACTTTGGTGATGCGCACGATTTGATACAGAAAAAGCCAATCAAAAAAACAAATAAAAAAATACGAGTGGACATAATATGCTATTTTGCTGACAATTCTCATGCAGATTGTGATAATATATTTAAAGGGATAGCCGATGCATTATTTATGAATGATAAATATATTGCTGGCAGTTTCGATTTTATATACCCTGAAGATAAGAAAGGGAAAGTAGAAATAAAAATAACTTTTTATGATGATGAAATGGGAAAATTTAGCAAGGTTCCACTGTCCGGTGCCGATGTGTGAACATCCACTGATTAGGATACATCCTGACATGGATATCGAATGCACAAAATGCACTTTTCACATCGAACCAAATAGATTTAAATCAATTGAATTTAATCGATCACACCCAGAAAGGAAAAAGGGTACGAACCACTGGGAAAACCTAAAAGAGAATATGTGCCCAGTTTGTAATCAGCCATTAATCCCCTGCCCTGAATATCGCGGAGTTACAATGTGTAGCGTAGAGCCCTGTCCTTTTAGAATAGGGAATGCAAGTATGCAAAGGATTTTAAATAACCCAGAGCACTCATGTAATATATTTTATAACCGTATACATAACGATGAACAAGCCACATAATGTCAAATGTTATATTTGCCTAAATACATGCAACTTTGAAGAGGTAATCGCTGCCAAAATAATAGGATGCCCAAATTGCGGTACACAGGTGCCACCGATGAAATTAAATGAGTTCGGGTATATTCACGTGAACTGGCAGGACATACGCGTGCTGGCGATATACGCGCAACGCTGGGCCGAGACATTTCCAAAAGACATAAAAGGGAATATTGATCATGTCCAGGCATTAAAAAATATTGTTGGTAATTTACAGAGATTCAGACCACCAACGGGCGACCCGCTAGATGCTGAAATACAAGCCCCGCCAGTTGCAGAGGCAATAGAACAACGAAAAGTTATAGGAATAAAGTCACCATACTTTTATAAAAAAAAATAATGTATGTTAGAAATTGTAAATGAAAGGCCACCGGTATGGGACCAGGCCCACAGAGTATTTGAAATCGATGATAGCCGAACGGTATACACGTATGGGGATAAACTATACAACCCAGCCGGATGTTACCTTGACCCAGAGATAATCGCTCATGAAGAGGTGCACTATGTCCAGCAAGGAAAAACCGAGGGTGGGCCGAAAGCATGGTGGGATAAATACCTAGTCGATGCAGAATTTAGATTTATACAAGAGGCGGAGGCATACGGAAAACAATACCAATTCTACTGCCAAAGGAACGGAGACCGAAACAAACGAGCAAGGTATTTATTTTTATTGTCCGAGATTTTAGCAAGCCCAATGTATAAATTAGGAATTAGTGCAGGAACAGCGTCACGTGAGATTCAGTATTACGCAGATAAATTTTATTAAAACATAGATGCCCCCGACTGCTATAGCCGGGGGACTTTGTGTTTAACTGGCCCATATTGGGTTTAGCGACTTTCAAGCTCCTTTTTTGTAAGAGGCTTTCGAGTATAGAAATAAAGAACGAGCATGAAAATAAAAAATGACATTTTAATTAAGTTTAAAGGGTGGAAATTGAATTTGCATTTGCAGTGGTTTATATACCATTACAAGGTTGTCTTCTTTGCAGTGGCTACATTTACAAGTAAAGAACTCCTGCATAAAGTTCTCAGATTTTAAAGGTGGGTTTTCATTGTACTGCTTAACACCACAATGGAAACAATTATAATTAATTAGCATAATGGGTACCTTTTAGTTTGATTTTTACGTCTCGTTCACCATCGGCACGAACGAGGATAACAACATACAGGTGGTCAAGGTCACGAATGGCCTCTTGCACTTCATGGGCAACTTTTTCAGCGGTTTTTTGATTCATGTTTTACGGGGTTTAACAATCAATTCAAAATCAGGGTCTATCCATATTTCGTTTAATACATTAGCAATTTGCTGGGTATTATTATCGCCAAATAGGATATGAAAGGCGACATGCTTATTATGGGGTACCACTGACATATTTTTTGGATCATTAGTACCGCCATTACAGCGCATTTTACGGTGGTGACGTGAAGTCACAATATCATATTTTCTTCTCATTTTAATATTTAAATTAATTATATCACTCACGGTAGAAAAAGCACTGGTAGTGTTGTATAATTTAGGGATAACATTATTAATTTATTAGTAGAAAAATGAAAAAAGTAATTTTACATTTATGCGCCGACACTGGATCGGATACGCAAAAGTACCGGGAAAACGGGTACGAAGTAATACTCATAGGAAAAGATATCGGAGTGGAAAACTACCATCCTCCAAAATTTGGAATATACGGAGTTATTGCCAATCCGGTATGCACAGAGTTCTCAACTGCACGGAGCACGGGGAAAGCAAGGAACCCAACCGAGGGAATGAAACTCGTCCGTGAATGCCAAAGAATCATCGCGGAATGCAATCCAGTATTCTGGGTAATCGAAAACCCGGCCACTGGGAGACTAAAAGATTTTCTAGGGCCACCAAACATGACATACGAACCATGGCATTACGGAAGTCCATGGACAAAGAAAACAGCGCTATGGGGAAAGTTTAATATACCAGAAAAGAAATACAGTAACTGGGAAGACGTACCAAAGATAGAGGGATTGTATACGAGACCAGGGCGAGGGAAACCATCACTAGCATTTATGCATAAAAACCATAAAAGATTTATTCGGGAGTGGGATTGTTTCGAGGTCGACAGTGATATGGAATTTAGATCACTTTGCTCACAGAAATTCGCCCAAGCATTTTATGAAGAAAATAAATAAAAAAATCGGTACGATATATACCGGAAAATCGGAAACAAAAAACATTAGATACTCACGCGTATGGGCAATGCCAAACGCGTGGACTTTTGAAATCAGACCCATAGCATTTTTATTACAGAGATACGTACCGGAGGGCGGAAAGCGGTGGGTGGATCCATTCGCAGGAAAAACATCACCGGCCGGTATAACCAACGACATGAATCCAGCAATGCCGACCAAATATCATATGGAGGCCCTGGACTTTGCTAATAAATTAAAAGGCAAATACAACGGGGTACTTTTTGACCCACCGTATAGTTTTAGACAAATCAGCGAGCATTATAAAAGCATAGGAATGAGCGCAACAAAGATGCAGACCGGCATGGCTTTTTATGAGAAAGTAAAAAGCGCCCTAGCAGACAAAATAAAGCAGGGGGGATACGCAATATCATTTGGATGGAACACGAACGGGTTCGGGAAAGCGAGAGGGTTTGAAATCATAGAGATAATGAGCATAGCACACGGAGGAAGTAAGAACGATACGGTGGTAACAGTAGAGAGGAAATTATAGGGTTATCCACTCCCCCACTCCCCCAGTATTAAGGATTATAAGGCGGGGGAGGGGGTAAAAGGGACAGAGTAGCCAGGGGAGTGGAGAGAGCAACAAAAATGGAATGGTGAATTTTACATAAATCACTATCACCATCAACTGCGGTATGTTATTATTTAAAGATAAGTTTATTAATTAAGAGATTTTATAAAGGAAATGGGAAAATTAATGGTGATTAACAGTGAAAAAACACCCCCTATAAAGAAAGCCGACATTTACCGGGAATTTATACTGTGGACAGCAATGCCCCATTCTGAAAAGATGAAACTCGGTATTGAGACACAGGAACATTTTTCCGAATATTTTAAAATAGGAATCAATACTCCTACCCGTTGGAAAGAACGCCCAGACTTTGAAAGCCGAGTGGACGCAATCCTGAAGATGTGGGCAACAGACAAAACACCGGACGTGGTGCATGCTATTTACAGAGCAGCAGTCAAAGGAAACCCGATGAGCCAAATGCTGTGGTTACAGTATTTCAAAAAGTTTAATCCACGTGCTGAACCGGAGGCAGAAAAAAAGGTCGTGCTCAGTCCAGCGGACATACGCTATGCGATTGAACAATTACCAGAACAACTAAAACAAAAACACTATGGATACCTTAGAGAACTCACAGAGGACATTAGCGCTATCAGAAACGCTCGACTTATTGAAGACGACCATTGGAATGCAAGACCTGAGGAAACAGTACCAGTCGAGACCGATAGCGATGCACAAAACGTATCCAGCAATGGAACCAATGCAGTGGCCCCGCGTTATCCGACAAGCGTATGCGCAGATATGGTCCGGAAAGCATCCGAGAGTGATTATAAAAGCGCCGCGGGGTGGAGGGAAAAGTAAACTACTCGGAACCGTTGGATTTGATGATTGGTTTTTAAATAAACGCAAAGTGGTAAACATGGGAGGGTCAGCCGTCCAGGCGAAGATCGTCTATGATTATTTTAGGGGTTATTGTGATATTGACGCATCGATTCAAACAACGATAAAAGGAAAACTAAAAGCAATTGAAACTATCGGAGTAGAGGGTAACTATTTTTGCTCGGTTAATGCATCCACAAAACAAACTCGTGGAAAGCACCCGGACACATTCATCAGTGACGAAACATGCGAGACAGCCGATGAGCTGATACATTCAGCCTTGCCGATGGTTGACTCAAGTCAAAGGCCATTAGTTATTATGGCCAGCACGTTCCATAAGATATTTGGAATATTCCAGGAAACATGGGACGCAGCCGATGAGCGAGGGTACCTACGAATCCAGTGGGATATATTTGACGTGACGAAAACATTCCCTGCTGATTTCTGGGAACGGCCAGAGATTGCAAAAATACATGACATCCAAAAACTAAAAGCATTTGCAAAAGGACGCACTGGTGATCCAGACGGATGGGTACCGATTGATAACATCATTCAAGCATGGAGAGAAAAGCCGACAGATGACTGGTTTGAAGTTGAGTACCTCGGAAGTAGACCAAGTGCTGCAGGTTTAGTGTTGAAACCAGAGGATGTTGACAGAGCGATGTTTGATAGTCAAAAAGAAACACGCTATAATTATGTGAGAGGCGCAACGGTAGTGCTTGGAATCGACTGGGGATTTTCTTCGATGACTGCAGTGACAGAATTTATGCGACATCGAGATGAAGTCGTTGTACAACTTGATTGCAAAACCTATCATCAAATTGCGAGTGATGATATAATAAATCAAGTAGTCGAGAAAGTGAAAAGCAAAAACATTCGTTTTATTTACGCCGACAGTGCTGGTAAGTTTGAAAATGTCGCGTTGCAAAATGCATTGGTAAAAGCAAAGCTCGCCTGCAAAGTTATTGAAGTCGTGTTCTCCGTAGAAAAAGAAGAGATGCTTGGAAATTTCCGTGCCCACTTCGAACAGGGAAAAATTAAGATCCCCGAAAGAGTTATGAAAAGAGATGAGCTCGTAAGTAACAAAGAGGCATACTGGCAATACAAGCGATACCGATACCAGGAGGGTACAGACAGACCAATGAAAAAAGACGACCACATTCCCGACAGTACTATGTGTGCACTACAACATTTTAAACTAGGAAAATTAGTACGTTCGATACCAGTCGATCCGAACGTAAAAGAAGATAGAGGCGAAAAAAGAAACGATAAGCCAATAACAGCCGGCATCACAAAAAAAATATTTTAATATGAAGATACTCGGATTTGAAATAACAAAAGCACAGACCACTGCAGAAAAAGCCGTGACTGTGGAAAAGTCACTACAGGAAACGCAACCAAGCGTACCGTTAAAAAGTTCGTTTCCAAAGAAACAACTGGGAGATTCTGGGTCACGTGGACTACACGGTGTAATCACAGACGAGTACAACCCAAACCTGCAAGGGGTCCAGGGTATCAAAGTGTATGACGAAATGCGCAAAGGAGATGGAACAGTGCGAGCAGCAATGCTTGTAACAACACTACCAATCAGACGTGCGCAGTGGTTCGTTAACCCGGCAACTGAAGACCAAAAAGATAAAGACATTGCGAGCTTTGTAGAACACGCATTGTTTGACTGGATAGAGAAAACATCATGGGATGACATTGTACGTCAAGCCCTTTTAATGGTTCCATTTGGAGTGATGGTTTTTGAAAAGGTATACGGGACCAAAGACCATGAGGGAAAAACATACGTGGTTTTAAATAAATTAGCACCACGACTACCGAAGTCAATCATGCAGTGGGAATTGACTGATGGGACATTCGGTATTCAGCAAATACGCCAGGACGGTGTCACAGCTCAAATACCGGGCAGTAAACTTCTAATATTTGTTAATGAACGTGAGGGAGATAACTGGTGGGGTACTTCGATGTTGCGTGCAGCATACAAACACTGGTACTACAAAAACAATTTTTACAAAATCGATGGGATGGCATTCGAACGTCAAGGGATGGGAGTACCAATGATGAAGATGCCAGTTGGATACACAGAATCAGACGAGGCCAAGGCAGTAAAAGCAATGCGAAACTTGCGAGCCAATGAAGATGCATATTTGATAATCCCACAAGGATACGAGGCAGAGTTTATGAAGATGGACGGGAAAGGATCACGTGACCCTGAAAAGTCAATCAGCCATCACAATAAAGAAATACTACTAAGTGTGCTTGCACAGTTTTTGGAACTGGGTCAATCATCAACCGGTGGAAGTCGTGCATTGTCCGAAGACCACAGTGACATATTTTTGAAAGCACTCGAGGCGATAGCAAACAACCTTATATCCGAAATAAATAATAACCTTATCCCGGAGTTGGTGGACATGAACTTTAATGATGTGACAGTTTACCCAAAGCTGGATTTTTCTGGTATTACCAAGGTAGACGTAGCAGGCCTAGGAACCGCGTACGCACAGCTGGTGACCGCAGGTGCGATAACACCGACCAATGAGGATGAACAGTACCTAAGAGCAGCAATGGGGCTCCCAGCACGCAGTCAAGAAGACATGGACGAGGCAGAGCACACCGAAGAGATGATAGACGGTATCGACAATGATGACGTGGATATTGACGATGAAGAGACTGACGCATCAAAGAAAAAGAAAGCAGACGATGCCGAGGCGAAAAAGGATATCACTAAAAAAAAAGCACACGAACACCTTAAACTAGTACGCAAGTACGATGATGGCCAGGGATTTAAAAGCTGGAGACCTTTGACCTTTGCAGAAAAAAAAGTTAGTTTTTCAAACATCGAGGAAACCATCAATCAACTAGAGAGTGAGTTCACAAAAGAGGCAACCGTGGCAATGAATAAAGCCAAGGATAATTTTATGAAAAAACTCCATAAAGCAATGGACGCTGGCGACACAAAAGCAATTGCAGAGCTTGAGATTTTGTTTGTGAATGAATACAAGGGCATAGTAAAAGATGCAATGAAAAAGGCATACGAGTACGGCAAAAATAATGTTGCAACCGAGATGGGCGTAACAGTACCGCCGAGTATGGCCACAACCAATGCGAGTATTGACCTCCTTGCAGACACGATTGCAAACAAAGCAGCAAGTGACGTAGAGAGCCAGGCGAAGATATCAACAGCCAATGCGCTAAAGAATAACATCACAAACCTGCAAGCTGCCGGATTGATAGACGCAGCACTTGAGAGCGCAATAACAAAAACAGTAAACAGCACAGCGGGATTGATCATCGGCCAGGGCGTGAACATGGGACGTAATGATGTTTTTACACGCAACCGCGGAATGATTTATGCATTACAACGCAGTGAAATACTAGACGCAATGACATGTAGTTTTTGCTTGAGTATGGATGGATTAATCGTAGAACCGACAGACACCTGGGCGAGCTATGATGTTTTTCATAGCAACTGTCGTGGGATATGGGTCGAGATATTAAAAGACGAAGAGAATCCACCAGAAATAACCGGAGTACCCGCTGACCTTGGCGATTATTATGGTGGGCAACCGAACTCATTAATACAACCACCGAACCCAATCATTATTGATAGCAGTCCGGCGAAAAAAGAAGTCGAACGCCGGGCCGAGGCAAAGAAAAAAAAGAAGAAGTAATCCACAAATTACTTTCCAAAGTAATTGACGGGTGTTATAATAAATTTACATGACTAAGCAATTTAAACAATTAGCAAAGAATGCAAAATACACAACCAGTGTTGCTGCATTTGATGAGAATAAAAAAAGTACAAAGATACCGGATGATATCCATTTGATACCGATTGGAGAATGGGCACACGACATGTACGGGCCGATAATAATAACGGCATCAGACATCCGTGAATTTGCTCAAAACTTCAATGCGGAAATACGCAAGGGCGTGTTTATCACAGCGGGTCATGAGGGATGGGACGAATTACCAGCAGTAGGATGGATCACAAAGGTCGAGGCACGCGACAATGGCCTATGGGGCACGGTCGAGTGGAATGAGTACGGCAAAGGCGTGCTCACAGACAAACAATGGAAATTCTTCTCGCCGGAATTAGTCCGCGATTACGAAGATCCAGAATCACATCAACTGTATAGGAATGTCCTAACAGGCGGTGCGTTAACGAAGTCACCGTACTTCAAAGAGCTCCAAGCGATAATGTTCTCAGAGAAAAAATTACAAACCAATTTTAATGATAAAAATACTATGTTAATACTAGAAGAAGTGCTCGCAAAAGATATCAGTACATTAACTGATGAAGAAAAAGCGTTCGTAAAAGAACACGCGTCAGAATTAACTGACGAACAAAAAGTCACACACGCAGAGTTCATCAAAGAAGATGAAGTTGCTGAAACTGAAGAAGAAAAAACAGCACGTGAGGCAGCAGAGGCGCAAGCAGTAAAAGACGCTAACGTCGCAGCAGGCCTAAACGAAGACGGATCACCAAAAGATGGCGGAGGTGAAGACGCTGGTGCACCTGGAGATGATACACAAATCAATGCATCAGAAAAGGTAACAATCAAAGCAAGCGAACTCGCAATTTTACGACAAAAGGCGGATGAGGGTGCACAGGCATTCAAAGAATTGCACAAAACAAAAATCGCGAGTGCTGTATCAAATTTAGTTTTTAGTGAAAGTAATAAGGCGGGACGATTCCTACCAAAAAGCAAGGACAACCTCAGTGCTTTTATGGAATCATTAAATGATGCACAACGTGCAAAGTTTTCTGCCCTTATCACAGAAATACCAAAAAGTATTTCATTCGCTGAAATGGGAGGCGAGGGTAACGAGGGTAATAGTTTTGCGGAAGTCGAGGCAAAAGTCGATGCGAAGTTAAAAGCAAATCCAAAACAATCATACTCAGACGCTTTGAAAGAAGTCATGAGTGAAAATGAAGGATTGGAACAACGCTACGATGAGGGCCTAACACCAGTGCGCGGTACAAAATAGTTCAATTATAAAGTTAATTTAAACATACAAATTTATGTCACAATCAATAAGAGATTTTGAAAGAAGTGGAGTAGCTGGCGAGGCTATGACAGACAAGCAATACTACATCGTGCAACTTGATGCTACAGGAAAAATCGAAGTAGCAGAGGGAGCAACTGACTTAATCGTTGGTGTTCTACAAAACAAACCAGCGTCAGGTGCAGCAGCATTGTATCGTTTTGGTGGTACAACAAAAGTAATCGCAGGCGGAGCAATCAATCCGGGAGACTGGGTAACAACAGACGGTAATGGAAAAGCAGTCGCAACAACAACAGACGGGAATATCACTATCGGTCGATTTATAGGATTAGCTGCGGCAGCGTCAGGGGACATCATAGAAGTTCAAATGAGCATCCAGCACCTATACACCGCATAGTCGATTCATTAATTAGAATAATCATAAAAAAATACCATGTTAGTACAACAAGATGTAGTTATAGATCCAGCATTGTCAAACGTATCAATCAAATATACGAATGATAGTTTTATTGCTGATCTAGTGTTCCCAGTTATTAAAGTAAACAAGCAAACAGGTAAATACTACGTATACGACAAAGCAAACCTACGTGTTGATGCAACTGCTCGTGCAGCCGGTTCAGGTGCGAACGAAATCGACCTAGGCCTATCAACTGTCTCATTCGCCTGTGATGACCACGCACTGAAGAGTTTCGTAGCAGACGAAATCCAAGACCAGGCAGAGGCAGCCCTAAACCCGCTTGTCGATGAAACAGAAACCATTACAGAAAAGCTAATGCTTGACCGTGAATTGACACTAGCAACAATGCTAGCCGACACAGCTCAAGTTACTCAAAACACAACATTGTCAGGAACAACACAATGGAGTGACTACAGTAACTCAGACCCAATCGGAGATGTTCGTACAGCTCGTACAACAGTACACAGTACAACATTCAAAAAGCCAAACACTTTGATACTTGGTAAACAAACATACGACCAACTATGTGAACACCCAGCAATTATCGAACGTGTGAAATACTCACAACTAGGAGTTGTTACAGCTGAATTATTGGCCCGCATTTTCCAAGTACAAAACGTGCTTGTCGGTGAGGCAGGACGCAATACAGCAGCAGAGGGCGCAACAGATTCACTAAGTTACGTATGGGGTAAACATGCATGGGTATGTTACATCGCACCAAAAGTAACACTAAAGACTTTGACATTCGGAATCACATTCACTTATGCAACACGACAAGTAAAGCGTTGGAGAGATGAAGACCGAGAGGGCACATACGTGCGCGTAGGTAGTGATAACTATGTACAAAAAATCGTTGCGGTCGGTGCAGCGTACTTGATCAAGAACGCAGTAGCTTAATAGAGTAAAAGTGCTCGAGGTATTGCTATTCAGCTATTAGGAAATCCCTGATAGCTGGGACAGCAATACCTCAAAGGTGAGATCGAATCAATCCTTATAGCGCAAAATAAATATATGGCAAAAGATATACAAAAACTTATAGCGGTACGTCCACAATTTCAAGTAAATCGTGGGGCAGTAAAATGTGAAAGCGGTCTGTCAACACGTTATGTGGCGACAGCTATTTTTGATACAGCAGGACTAGATAGTGCCGGCGTAGCAAATACAACAGTAGCAGCACATGGAACAGGTGTTTATTTACCGACTAAGGCAATCATTACTCGTTTCTGGTGGGATGTTATAACAACATTTACTACAGCATCAGCTGACGCTGGTACAATTGCAGTACATGCCCAATCAGCAAACGACCTTGTTGCAGCAATCGCAGTAAGTGCAGCCGGCGACGTATGGGATGCAGGAATGCATGCAGGAAAGCCAGGCTCATTCGCACTTGATGGAAACGCTTTGACACAAATCAATATGGGTGCAGCACTAGCGGCAACATTTATCAAACTTACAGCTGAACGTGAAATCATCGTCACAGTCGGTGGACAAGCGCTTACAGCTGGAAAGGCAGCATTCTATGTTGAATATTACATAAGTGCTTAATTACTAAAATTCTATGAATATATACAAAGTATTATCGAACCTAAAACATAACGGCGTGGATTATTTAAAAGGGACATTTTTCCAAAGTGAACCTGAATCCGCATTTAATGTTTTAGTATCGGATGGCGTGCTACGTCTAATGGATGGTGCGTCCACGATTGAAGAGGCAGAAAAAATGGATGCTGAAGAAATGGAAAACGCAAAACAAGTGGAACAAGAAAAAGAGGCAACTGCTGGAGACAATACCTGGGAACCAAAAAAAGATGACGAAGTAACTGCACCAGAAAATGATGTAGTAACACCTGAAACAAAAGAACCTGAAGTGGTAACAACACCAGAAAATGACGATGCACCGAAAGATGACATCGACACAACTAATGTCGGTCCAATGGGTAAATATAAAGTTACAGGCGAAATATTCCCTCTTAATGAAGATGGAACACAAAAAGACACTGCAATCGAAATAGGTACTATTGTGGATGTCCCGGAAGTTGTCGGGGACACTTGGATCGTAGAGGGGCTTGCTGAAAAAGTAGAAGAAACCGCTAGCACAGTCGGGCCAGTGGATGACAGTAAACTATAAAACTTATGGCACTTAATCAAATAGTAACACTTAGAGCGTCCGGAGCATTAGCAACACCTACTACAGAATACGGAACATCCTATGAAGATTTACGTAAAGCTGGTACTGCGACAGCAACGACTTCTAACAAGCTGACCGATTCAGCTGGTGCATTTACAACAGCGGGAGCGAATGGTTTAATTGCTGTTGGCGATATTATAAAAAATACGACAACTGGCAAATTTGCACTTGTTACTGCTATTGATAGTGCCACAGCTTTGTCACTAGGTGCGGATATAATGTCCAACACTAATACGTATCAAATATACACGAATCATGGATTTAAAGTTAATGATAACTTTAATCAAATGTTGGCCGTGCTTAACGTAACAGCAGCCGCAACCGATGTCGGCGATACGATGGATGTATACATTGATACTTCATTCGATGGAGGTGTTTCGTTTGTAAACATCGGACACTTTACTCAAGTACTCGGAAACGGCGGAGTAAAGAAATTCATAATGTCGTTCAAAGCAAACCCAATCGCAGCGTCTAACTCGGTATCATTCACAGCAGATCAAGCAGCAGCAGCAGCACTGCAAATAGGATTCGGTGATAGATTCAGATTTAGAACAACAACAGTCGATGCGAACGCAAATGCGACGTTCACATATTCATTAACACTATTCCTTAAAAAGGAAGCATAAAATATTATGGCAGCAACATTTGAATTTAATAGAGATACCGGGGCACAAACTGGTTCTCCAACAAAAGGAACAACACGCACGACTGCTGTGACTGATACTAACTGGAAAAATACAGACACGTATGGAACAGCTTATTCAGCAGCACCGATCACAGCTGGGAATAACAGTTATGAGATTTGGAACTTTGGAAAGTTTTCTGGAACATTCAACCAAATATCAGCCGGGCTATTTGCACACACTGCAACTGCATTCGGTACTGGACTAACACTGAAAGGACCACCAGCTTGTACAGGCGATGGAAATAGATTGTTATACACAACACCGTCTGCATCAGCAAACGCGAACCTTACAACTGATATGACCAGTGCAATCTCAATAGCATCGGGAGTAGCGGTATGTTTTGGAGCAACAGGTCCAGAGGCAACAGGAAAGGCATCGTCAATGACAACCAATCCATGTTATACAAACTACCTGACAACCCAACTACAAACATCAGGGTCGGCAGCAGCAGGCGACACAGCCACTGTTACATTAACACTGCAATATAACGAAAACTAATTATGTCAAACGAACAAAAAACAATTCTTGTGTACTCAGTAGAACTACAAAAAGAAACTGAACATACACTTAAAATCGACAGCAACGGTGAAATTGTATTAACGTGTTTAGAGACTGGCCGGTTCCTGAAGTTTCCAAAAGGCACTACAGCTGACGAACTAAAAGAAAAACTAGCAGCACACAAAACAGCTAACGAGGGTCAAATATCAATGGCCGTACTCGAGGCCGAAGAAAAGGCATTGCTAGATGCATTCACTGTACCAAACGAATAAATTATAAATTAGGAAATCAATACAATGATTCAACCACAAATTCTAAAATACATATTCCAAGTTACATACAAAGACGGGTCCATTTACAAATCCAATCAAGAAGATGTCTCGATAACGGATTCACTAAAGTCATGTTTTTATGATGTTAATCAGGATGAAGTTAAAACCTTTTTCCTATTTAATGATGAGCATACTTTTTCCGTTAACCTAGAAGATGGTCATTTTGAAGTAGATGGAGTCCCATTCTTTATGCACGATTTAAACACTAATTTGACAGGGTTCAAATTAGTGTTTTTCCGTAGGCATACGCACGATTTTAATGCGGCCACCGGAAAGGAAATGCGTCACGAAGTCGTGTACAATATGGGATGGGAGTGCAACCTTAATGGTAAAAACTATCAGCAAATAATGAAAATACTATGACCCACGAATTAGTACAGACACAAATTGATTTAAATACAAAAATTGAAACGAGTGTGGACTCGTATATTTTCACTTGCCCTGATTGTAATAAGCAGGCACGATACGGATATTCATTCACTGACAAACAAGAAGTGTACTGTAACGGTGAAGATTTTGGAACCAAGCTCGACCTACAGGGCGGAGTGGTAGAACTGATTGATGCCGAATATTTAAAGGACATTTTTATAACTGATAAATTTAAAGACGAAGTAGACTTCGAGGCCGGGGTATTAGCCCAATTAGAATTAGCAGGCCTTGTGGAACAGATCCCGAGTACTACCAACTACCAACCAACTGACAAGGGTTATACGATTTTAAATGAAGTCCGAAAAGAAATCACACTCGATGAAAAGAATGTCAACCGGGATGCAATAGAAACTTTGCGCGAGATTTATAAACTGAATGCACAATTCATAGTAGATTTGTCAAGACCAATAGCCCGCGAGATTTTAGATAAAATAGACATCCTGGAGAGAGCCGGAATGCTAAACCATATAAGTGGAATTTATAATATTGATTCAGAAATCATATACGAGATAACCCAAATAGGTACAGATTTTATAGAGAGAGTAATCGCAGAGGAAATACAAATACAAAGTGACAGAATAGCAAAAAAGGTCGCGCAGGATATATTTAATCAATCACAATAATATGGGGAAGTATTTAAACACATCATCAATAAATGCAAATGGTAGTTGGAATATAATCGCCGAGGCTTCTTCGTCTTACAATGATAGCGAGGCAACGACAACAGCCCTGACGACATCATATCAAGCAAGTTCTAACTTCCAACCGGGAGCTGTGACAGTCACGCATATTGGAATAAAACTATCAGTAAGAACCGGGACCACCGGGACTATTAGTGTGAACCTTAGAAATACAACCGCAGGGGCGGACGTGTCAGGAACGGAAGTAACAATTAACACTGCAGACTTACCAGTTGCAGCAACGGCCGACTTAAATGGTGGGTGGCATTTCTTCAAACTGGCAAGTCCAGTATTACTGCTAACTGCGACAAACTATGCTGTACAAGCGAAGACATCATCATCGTCACAAATATCATTGTTTGCAACAGCAACCACAAACTGGGCAAGAGCTATTGTAACTAATGCAACAGGAACTCCTGGGGCTGGCGATGATATGATAATTGCTGGTGAATATACAGGTGCAGGAACATCTAACTCATTTACAGTAACTTGGAACATAACAGCAACGACAGACTACGGATCAGCGCCAACAGCGGCTAATTCCCTACTTACTCCAGGGCTTGCGATTTGTAATAAAGGTACATGGCTACTAGGTACAACAGCAGCAACGAACTACAACCTTAGAATGTCAAACTCGATTATTATGTACTCGGGGTCAACATGGAATGAGGCGACAACTGGAACACCGCTACCACGCGATAGCTCATTTACTTTGCAAGTCGATGTGGCAACAAACGTAGACTGGGGATTTGAAGTACGAAACCTGGCGACATGTAATCGTCAAGGGCTTTCAAGAACTTCAGGAAATAATACTGATAGATGTTACCTAAACACAGACGAGGCCGCAAACTCAACATCACTCGGAGTCGATACTAATACAGGATGGCTCGATAATGATGTGATCGCAATCGCAAGTACAACCCGTACATCAACACAATGTGAAAGTGGAACACTAAACGGAAATGCTGGTGCATCAACTTTGACAGTCGATGGATTCGCAGGTTCAGGGGGTGGATTACTAAATGCACACGGGGGAACATCGCCCGTGCAGGCGGAAGTAATTTTATTGACTCGTAACACAGTGTGGAAAGGAGCGAGTGCATCATTGCAGACTTACGTGCGCGTGGGCGCGACAGCAATCATGGACTGGGACTGGGCAGAATGTATGTGGATGGGAAGTAACACTACCAACAAACGTGGTATTGACCTTGCGACAACAACAGGTGCCGTATCGTTTAATAAATGTTCATTCCACGATTTCATAGTTACAGGATCGAGAGGATTAAACATCACAGGTACATCGGGCACAGGTCTTGCAATTACAGACTGTGTAACTTACAACATAGCAAACGATCACTTTATAAACGTGGCTAATTCAGGTAGTTGTACAATATCAGGATTATGGTCAATGCTAAACATTACAGCAAGTACGAACATGATCACACTCGGTGATGCAGGAAGTACATACAGTGATATCCTAGGTATTGGTTCTACTGCAATTGGTATAGCTGCAACTGAAAATGCATTATTAAATAGTTGGTCAAATATTAGAGCCCATTCCTGTGCCTCGTATAATATAGAAATATCAAACGGAACTGGCTACATAAACGGAATGACTAGCTATCGTGGAAATGGTAACGGAGGGCTTGCTGTCAACGGAGGTACAAACGGACAAATTGACATTGAAATTGATGACCTGCTAGAGTTTGGAAGTAACACCCAAAACGTACGTTTGACCGTTGGTACGCTACAATTAAATAATTGTATTCTAGCAGGAGATAGCACATTTGCAACAGCAAGTGGAATTTCAAACCAAGGTAACTCATCAAACGGTAGATTGTTTATAAATAGTGGACAGATTGGTGTAGCGAGTGGTATTTATACAACACACACAACAGCTGATATTACAGTTGGAGCTCAGGGAATATTTAGAGTAGATCTAAATAATACAATACTCGGCTCAGCAACAGAGGTAAATACTCCAACATCACTCTCACCGGGTACATTTATTGCATCACAAAAACACGACCAAGTAGCTGGAGCTCATAAGACATGGGTAAAAACAGGAATACTAGAAAGTGACACAACCGTAACTCATAGTCCAAACACGGTATCATTAAAGATGACACCAAATAATGCTACATTAAAACTTGAAAGTATGGGTATTCACGGGCCACTTAAAATACCAGTAGCTAATGGGCAAACAGTTGGAATAAGTATATTTGTCGCTCAAAGTGCAACTTACAACGGAAATCGAGCAAGACTAATTCAAAAAAGAAATGATGCAATTGGGTTAACTTCTGATGTGGTGCTAGCAACAGCAACATCGGCAAGTGATTATAGTGGTGGTTATCAATGGGAAGAACTGATAGGAACAACAGCAACAGTAACAGCAGATGGTGTTGTGGAATTTATTGTCGACTGCGATGGAACTGTCGGATTCCTAGAAGTAGCAGGCGACGTAACAATTACATAATATGGCATCGAGTGATGTAGGGACACTATCATACTGGGTACATGGGTTCCCAATTGGAGGGTTCCCAAAGGCCGGGAATAATACCGGTTCTTTGTCGTATTGGAGTCACGGATTTCCGATGACTTTAATGATTCCGACATCGGGGTCAACTACAACCCAAACAGAGACTGGGGTCGCACGCATAACCGTATCAACAACCAGAACCGAAACTGGTATTGCTAGAATACAAAAATCCGTAACTCAAACTGAAAGTGGTATAGCCAGAATCACAGCAACAACCACCCGGACTGAAACAGGGTTATCAAGAATCACAAAGAGCGTAGCGCAAACCGAAACTGGGCTATCGAGAATCGCAGTAGTGACTCCACGTACTGAGACTGGAATAGCACGTATCACAGCAACGACAACACGAAATGAGACGGGTCTAGCTAGAATTACAGCCAGCGCTACACGCACAGAAACGGGGCTATCCCGCATTCAAAAGGCCGTAACCCAAACAGAGACTGGAATAGCTAGAGTGACAGCCACAGTGGGGCGCACAGAGGCCGGTGTAGCCAACATCCTTGTTGCAGGGGTAGGTTCACAAACAGAGACTGGGGTAGCTAGAATCACATCGACAACGACTAGAACCGAGACTGGAGTATCAAGAATTGAGAAATCAGTCACTCGTACCATTGCCGGTGTTGGTAACATCGTAACAGCGTCCACAACCCGAACTGAAACTGGAGTGGCTCGGATTTTTAGTACAGCAACAAATCAAACAATCAATGGTGTAGCACACATAACAGGCCCAATCGGCCAAGGGAAATACCCTCTTGTTTTGCCGACATCAGTACAAAATCGCACAGTGCTTGGTACTAAAGGAAATAAATTAGTGGTATAATAAAAATACATATGAAAGTTTTAATCGCACCAACTGAAGATTTTATAAAGCGTGAACGTGACGCAATCACTGCTGATGTAGCAGCCGGAGCAAGTGCTGTTATTAGCGTCATCAATTCGATAAACATTGCAGTCAATGATTTTATTGTTGTTGGAACAGAGGGTAGTGAGAGTGCAGAAATTTGTCAGGTCACTGCAGTAACGGCGACATCAATCACAGTCGCAACCCTTTTATTGGCCCACAAAAAAGATGAGTCAATAACAAAATATAAATATAACAAGCGGAAGTTTTATGGATCGACAACCGCTGACGGATCGTTCACAGAGCTAACCGGAGATGGAAGTCCAAAAACAATAATGGTGAATAATCCCCAAGGGACACTTTTGGAATATACCGGTGGCGAGGGGTACGTTTATTTTAAATCAACATATTACAATTCACAGTCCGCTGAAGAGAGTAATATAGCCGATGCCGAAGTAGTGTACTCAGATGATAGCTTGCGATACTGTAGTTTATATGCGATTCGAAAACAGGCGGGCTTGACAAATAACCCATTTATTACAGATGGCATTTTAGAGACATACCGAAAGAGAGCCGAGAATGAAGTACGCAGTTACATCATGGCAAAATACATTCTACCGCTTACTGAAATACCAGCACTGATCGAACACGCCACAGTATTACTCGCAGCCGGATACATGGACTATCAAGAATTTGGTAGAGATGGCGAGGGGGTCAAATGGCTTGGCGAGGGACGTGGTATTTTAAACTCAATAAAAAAAGGAAATCAATATTTAATAGGAGCTGATGAAACAGAGCTCCCTACAAACTCGACAGTCAATACCGTGCAAGGATACCCTGACAGTGTGGATAACAACAACGGACCAATAAGAATGTTTACTACTAGACAGCGATTTTAATTATGGCTGACGCTTTTTACATTTCATGGGAAATCGAGGGGGAAAAACAACTCAGTCGGAGACTGTTATTAATGGCCGACCGTGTAAAAGACTGGAGTCCAGCATTCAGGCAAACAGCGTCAGAATTAAAAAAGACATTTAGCCTGGACGTATTTGATACCGAGGGGTCAGCAATCCAGGAAAACTGGTCACCATTAAAAAAAGCGTACGCATTACAAAAAGCAAAGAAATATCCAGGGCGTGGACTACTCGAGGCGACAGGCGAAATGCGAAACGGGTTCATGACATTATGGAGACCCGACATGGCCCAAGTATGGAACAAGGTAGAATATTTTAAATACCACCAATCGAACAAAGCACGCAATAGCAATCTCCCCCGCCGTGTGATGATGAAGTTAGGAAACGAGCAACGTATGCAGGTCGTCAAAATATTTCACTCTCACTTCCAAAGTGTGGTAAAATAAATATATGAATCCAAGCGATTATAAAGACCCAATAATGAAAAAGTACGCCGATTTGATAACCGGAATAAATAAGGAAATCAAGCGTGTTTACTTTGGTGACCCAGTGCGTATAGGCGCGAGTGAACTGCCAGCATTAATTATTTCAAAGCTAGATACCAGAGTCGGGAACCTGACCAACGCTGAAGATGGACACGCGGTGCGTTTATCATTTACGATCGTGGCGGATGTCCGGGATACAATTCAAGATGATAAAGAAATGGTGCGAGGGGTAAATTCGTTGTATGATATAATGGAGGGCAGAGAGGATGACTATACACTTAAAACAAATTCCCTCTTGTATATTCTAAGACATTATGCCGAGCTGGATGTTGCAAATAATTTGCGTACAGACCTGGCAACAATGACATCGATAGACTACGGAATGACAATGGGTAAACGTAAAGAGGGAGCATGGAGCACAGAGGGCACGATCGAAATTATAAGTAACTTCACGCAAGTGAGATAACGTATGACAAAAACAGTAACAAGTACAAAAGATATTGACTTTGTGACACTAGGATGGTCAATCGGCGAGGGACAAGTTAAAGAACTCCCTGAAGACGAGACAGCTCAAAAAGAAATCCTAGCGAACGAGTACATAGAAGAAGTAGAAAAGTCGAAGAGTCAGGAACGCCGAGAGGCAATCCAAAAAGGCGAAAATTTAGAAGAAAATAATAAATAATTTATATGGCAAAAACAGGTGGACGACAAGTAAATATAGGAATGGGAATCGAGGCAATCGCAAGTCCGGGTACTGCAGTAGCAGAGACAATATTCCTACCATGGGCAGAATTTAGCATGCAAGCAGTTGCAGAAAAAGCATTGTTTAATTCATCTCGAGGTAAAAGAAACATGTCATCGAACTCAATGATTCGTAGAAAATACGGCCAGGGTTCAATTGGCGTAATTCCAAACGTGAAAAATGCTCCTTACTTTTTTGTACTAGCGCTTGGTAGTTTATCAACAGCGGCGAATGCGGATGCATCCGGTTTGGTATACGATCATACAATCACAGTACAAAATGCAAACGCAACAATGAAGACAGCAACACTTACTGTGGACGATGGCTCAATCCAAACAACTCAATATTTAAATACTGTTTGCGATGCACTTTCAATTGAAGTAAGTGACGAATACGCAAAAATGACAGCTGAATTAATCGGTCAATTTCCAGGAACCGATACACAAAGCGTAGCGTACACTAGCGAAACAGAAATGGCGTATCATAACCTAACTGTGAAATTTGGTACATCACTATCAAACGCAGCAAGTAATAGTGCAACACCGCTAAAGAGTTTCAAACTTGATATTAAAAACAACGTCCAACTGGATGAGGCATTCCTATCAGGAAGTAATGAAATTACTGATGGTGCACTAGTAGCTGGGGCATTGCAAGTAACAGGTTCGTACTCGTTACATTTCTCAGACACAACTGAACTAGCAAAATATAAAGCGAACACTAAAAATGCTTGTATTGCATCATTCCAAGGCGCAGCTATTGGAACAGCGGAGACTGAGGAAATCAAAATTAACCTTGGTAAATTAGTGCTTACCGCTCCCCCAGTTGAATATAATATAGATGGCCTATTAATTCTTACTCAAGAATTTGAATTGGAATACGGTGCAACTGATGGCGACATTAGTGTAGTCGTTACAAACCTTGTAGCAAATGCGGCAGGTGCAGCATACGGTGCTTAATTAATATTTTAATAATTTATTTTTATGGAAAAAGAAACAAAACAAATAACAGTCGGTGCACATAATGTAGAATTACGAACATACCTAACCGGCCGGGAGTCTCGAGATATCCAATCAGCAATGTTGAATAACCTGGAGATGAAACAAAAGGACGGGGCGAGTGAGATCAGTGGATTCAAAGGCGAAATGTTATCACTTCAGCAAGACAAACAAATCACAACAGTAGTGGTATCAATGGATGGTTCAAAGGAAAACATCCTAAACCGCATATTGGATTTACCACTCGAAGAATACAACGTAATAATTAAAGAGGTAGAAGAAGTCGCTACGGGAAAAAAACAAGCCAGCAGTTAAAGGCAGTCGCCTCGTACATAGACGATAAACTGACTGGCGATATGCTCGTAATCGAGATTTGCCAAAGGATGCATTGGGACTATTATACTTATATTTCACAACCACAATGGTTCATAGAAATGATTATAGACAAGATGAAAATAGATGCCAGAAAAGAAAAACAAAAGTCGGCGCAGCGTTAATTTAAAATAAAATTATGTTTGGATCATCAAGCGACCAGAGCCTAAATATCATAGTACGACTCCAAGATGAGGCAAGTAAAGCACTCAATGATTTGGAATCGAAAATATCAAAGTTTTCAAAATCAATCGAACCGGCAGCAGCCGCGTCTCGAAAGTTTGCACTTGGACTAACTGCCGTAGCAACAGCTGTCGGCGGTTTTGGTATTATGGCGCTACGGTCAGCAGCAGACGCTGAACAAACACGTATTGCATTTGAAACGATGCTCGGGTCAACGGAAAAGGCTGGTACTTTTATTAAAGACCTTGTGGCTTTTGCAGCAAAAACACCATTCGAATTAAAAGGACTGGAACAATCATCAAAGCAATTATTGGCGTACGGATTTGCACAAGAAGAGGTACTCCCAAATTTGAAAGCACTCGGAGATATTGCGTCTGGTGTCGGTATGGATAAACTACCGAATTTGATCATGGCATTCGGCCAGGTGCGTGCAGCCACACGACTAACCGGAATGGAGTTAAGACAATTCACAGAGGCCGGTGTGCCGTTACTGCAGGCATTGTCAGACCAGCTCGGTAAACCAGTAGCTGAAATACAGAAAATGGTTAGTGCTGGGCAAATAGGATTCCCGATGGTGCAAAAAGCCCTAGAAGATATGACCAAAGAGGGCGGAAAATTTAATGATTTGATGGATAAACAATCAAAGTCACTCGGCGGTATGTGGTCAAACCTGCAAGACGCATGGGAACA
>ERZ724522.179-NODE-179-length-40653-cov-6.158776_pt1 | contig 40653 bp, 56 predicted proteins | sample MGYA00376055_ERZ724522 | MGnify/ENA primary metagenome ERZ724522 (study PRJEB28724, sample SAMN07190884) | wastewater metagenome | isolation source: effluent of sewage treatment plant in Hong Hong | place: Hong Kong | collected 2016-03-17 ... | reverse complement strand
GTCCTTTGCCCCCGCAGGTGAGGCAACTAGGGCTAGGGATACAAGCCACACGAACTTCATGATGTTCTCCTCAGCGTTTGTGTTTGCCACTCGGCCACAGCTGCGGTCAGCTGATCTTCGGGATGATACCGAAGCTCAGGGTCCTTGTCAGCCATCACCGCGATTGCGATGAAGGTGTGGAGCATCTGGAGCGAGGTCAGTGGCTCAAGTTCACCGAGGACCTCGGAGATCATTGCCAGCTTTGCAGGTGCGGAGAGTGTCATGTCTGAGCGTTTCCCGTTTACTCCGGGGTGTGAGTATCACCCGCCCGGTTACTTAGCAAGAGTTGAATGCACTGTCGATGCAACTTCTACTACGCCGTCGAGGATCAGGAGGTTCTGTTTCGACACCTCGCCCATCATGATGAGGCGTTCGAACTCCCAGATCAGACCGCGCATTCGGTGCATTTCATTCAGTGCTTTCAGTTGTTTAGAGTTCATCATAGCCTCAGGTTGTAGTGCGCTTATGAAGGCCGAGGCAGTGGTCGCCGCCCCGGCCCGTTGGTTAGTGAATAAATATCACTGGGTCAACTGCGCTCACCGCTTAGGCGACCAGCTTCAACTCCACTTTCGGAGTGATGGGCTTTGGTGTAGACACCTCGGCCACCTTCTTGAAGATCATGAAGTCGTGACCGGGGTTCTTCTCCGACATGGACATGGCCACCGCCTTAGCCTGAGCCCACGACTTGTAGGCTGCTACACGGGCCAGGTTGCCGCTCTTCATCACGATGATGATGTACTCCCCTTCGCCGTGCGGCGCGGCTTCTTCCGTCACCAGTTCGAGGCTGACCTCGTCGTGGATGCCGCGGACGCCTTCGATCTTGTAGCTCACCGAGGATGACAAAGACGCGGGGACGTACACCGTGGAGATGACGCCCTCGGCACCCACCTTCATTCCATAGTGCGGAGTGTTGATGCGACGGACCTTGTCGCCGACATTGAACTTACCACCGACCTTGATGAAGCGCTCGGGGTTGAAGTTCCAACTCTCGTCAACCTTGTGGTTGAAGCGGCTGATGCACACGCTGCTGGCCGAGCGGGTGATGGTGAACACCGCGTTCATGTAGTCGGGCCCGAATAAGCAGGTGAGGCCGCTGACTTGATTGGACCAATGCGTCGGGTCCAGCTTCACCTTGTCGCCGACCTTGAAGTTCTTGCTCATGTGTATTCCTCTGTGTGCTGATGATTAGTTGGGGGTGATGAGGGCCACGGCGATGATGACCACCGCCATGACCGAGAGTGTGATCAGGTACTCCTGCATTAGGCAGCGAGGTAGTAGCGGGCGTAGCGCTGGCCCGTGACGTCGGCGCTCAAGACGCGGCTGATCTTGTGACCAGCGGCCTTGATGTCACTGATGCGGCGTGGCAATGCGCGGACACGGTAGACGGCGGCGGCTTCGACGCCAGTCAGACTGCCCTTCTCCTTGAGGAGCTTGAGGACGAGGGCCGACTGCGGATTGAGCGAGCCGTCCTTCTTCACACCGTAGACGCGGCGCTTCACTGCCTTCTTCACCGGGGTAGCGGGGTCAGCCACGACCATCGGCAGGTTGACGACAGGTTCGAGGAAGTGTTCAAGGACATACAGCATGTCTTTACGTGTGCAGTTTGAGCTACGACAGCCGTGGGCACCGTCGTGTCCCTGATCATAGTCCTTGAACAGGACGAGAGGGACCTGCTGCCCCTTCGGCTCGGACACCACGACGCCGACCATGCCGATCTTGAGGCCGTGGGTGTACTGCCAGGCCGGGTTGACGACCTTCACCTTGTCGCCGAACTGGAACTTGCTCATGTCTTTCATCCTTCGTTGTTACTTGGTTGAGTTTTCTTTGACCACCTTGAGGCAGTCGCTGTGGTCCATCAGGAGGGCAGTCAGCGCGGCCACATCGACGGACACGTTGACCGTGCCGCTCCTGACCTTGTGTACGCGCTCCCACATCTCGTCGAACTGGGCGACCGTCATGCGGGTGTTGACGGTGCCGATGTAGGCGCGCCGCATCAGAGTGCGATGCGGACGTTGTAGGAACTGGAGGCGAGCATCCCCGAGCCGAGCAGCGCGGACAGCACCTGCACCTCGTCGATGCTGAGTTCGAGCGACACCGTGACGGGCACGGGCTCCGGCTTGTTGATCTTGAATGTTGCCATGGTTCAGTCCTTTCCTACGATGCTGAGTGAGAGACGCACGGCAGCGCGATGCTTGCGCCGTGTCTGTTGGAGTGCGAGGGCGGAGCGGTGGTTGGGTCCCTCATTGAAGGCAACCCTGGCGCTGCGCCAATCCATGAGGCGGAGTCGGATGGTGCCATTCATCAGTAGCCGCCCGTCAGCTTGATCAGCCAGTGGTCGTAGGTCAGTTCGTCAGGCTGCGCCTCGAACACGATGCCTTCCTTGACCAGCCCCGCCACGATGGCGGCAAGCTGCTTCGTCGGTATGTTCTTGATGATCATGCGTTGCTCCTAGAGTGTGAGTTCACCGTCCAGCAGGGGTCCCCACTGGTCTGCGATTGCGTTGGCGATGCCTGGATAGGTGCGGCTGCGCTCAGTGGCGCGAGCCTCAGAGGGGCCGAGCTTGTTCTGCCCGCTGTCCGTCTGGTTGGCCCACCGCTTGTACGTCTTGCCGTTCGAGGCGACGACGAGGCGCGGCGGCACCGGGTTGGTTGGCGTGAGCATCGGTAGTGCGAACTTGCCGTGTGGGTACCAGACCCACAGGCAGGTGGCCTTGCTTGCGTCGTCACCGAACCGGTGTGGCTGGATGATCTGCCACGCGGGACCGAAGTTCTCCGGCCGGGACAGGATGCCGATGGGGTTCTCCATCACGACGCGCTTGCTCTTGCGCCCGGCGAGCGCCCACAGTTCCTTCGTGAAGGCCAGCGCCTCGTCCTGCTCCAGCTTCGCAGCCGGGTTGCGCTGCACGTACCACTGGCCGCTCGATGAGAAGCGAGTGCATGGTGGGTGCATGATGATCAGGTCGAACCCCTGGTCGGGGTAGCACGACAGGTAAGCCAGCGCGTCACCCTGATGGTGCGCCGGGCTGTTATCCTCAGCGGGCTTGAGGTCCACCGACATGACGTCGTGCCCCCTCTTGCGGAGTGCCTCGCGGATTGCACCGCTGCACTCGCAGACGATCAGGACGTTGGCCATCAGACCACCGCGCCGATCAGGTTGTGCGACTTGTCGAACAGCTTGGCGACGTAGCCAATCTCCAGCGTCCGGTCGGCGGCGATGCGCTCAACACGCGCCACCTTGTGGTATGCGCCCGGCGTCTTGCGGGCAGTGAAGCACCCGGCCAAGTCGGCGGTGCGGGGCGAGATGAAAACCTTTGCGGGCATGGTATTACTCCGATGTTAGAGGGTTGAGGTCAAATTGCGAGAGCCATGGTGGAGACACACTCCACCTCTTTGGCGTGGGCCCGCTTGAAGCAACACTGCGAGCGCCCGACCTTCACCTTGGAGGGTTCGACCTCGTAGACCACGTATGCGAAGCCATCGACGGCACCCTGGCTGCATTGGTACGGCCCGAATACGCGCCGCAAGTCGTCAAGCGAGGTGAAGCCGAAGTAGTCGTCATCATCCACATGCTCTATGCCGTCGTTGTTAGGCATGGGCATGAGGCCGGGAGAGTGACCAGTGTGCGGGCAGGAGTGGACGATTGCTCCGCCGCTGGAGAACGGGCCTTGCCCCGTCTCCATATGTTCGATGCGATGCACAAGCATGGGAGCCTCAGTCACAGGACGTGGCGCGGGTACCAGCGACTACCCACTGGCCCGTGAGTTCAGATTTCCAGACGCGGAGCGACGTGCCGTAGCCCGCCGGGTGATAGGATGCGAGGTACCGAGCGGCCCACGCCTCCGCCTTCCGCCGCTTGGCGAAGGTCTCGTAGACGTGGACGATCATGGCGACACCAAGAAGTAGTCGTGGACAAGCACCTGAGCGCCATCCTTCCGAGCAGCAGACCACAGCGCCGCGAGACGCGGGCAAGGCTTGCCGTTGATCATCAGTTTCACGCCGGGTTCGACACCCTTGGCGCGAATGAACAGATACATTGCTGCGGTCATGTCTCACCTCTTGAGAATGTTCAGCGATGCAGTGTCGCGAGGGAGGAGCCCGCGACACCGCACCACAAATCACTCCGATGTTGGAGGTATCAATCGACGACGAAGCCGGAGCAGTCCGCCTTCGCCTTGCCCTTGGCATAGAGCGCCACGACGTAGCCGCCCTGAGGGTCTAGGAAGCGCATGTCGGTCTCGTCACCATCGATGACCTTGAAACCACGCCAGTCACCCAGGCGCAGCACCTCAGCGACACGCGCCTTGGTGCGGAACACCACTGCCATGTTAGCGCCGCCCTCAGCCGTCGCCATGGAGACGCGGGAGGCATAGTCGGCGTTTGCGCCGCTGTAGCTCAGGGTGAGCGCATAGTTAGACGGCAGGTTGCCGCGAACCATACGCTGCGGGATTTTGGTGTAGTCATAGAACTGCACCTCAGGGAATGCGGCCATGATCGACGGGAACACCTGCTCCCGCTTCACCGTACCGTCAGCCGTCGGCACCGTGAAGTACCGCGTGACAGTGTGGCCGCGCTCCCACTGAATGTCGCTGGTACCGTTGAGACGTATTGCGGGCTTCACGCCCTTGCGCTCACAATACCGCACGAAGCGCTCCAAATCCGCCACCATATCCGCAAGGAATTGCTTCCTGTCGTTGAGGTAGCGCCGCGTCTTAGCGATGCGGGCAGCCGGGATCATGGCAAGAATAGACGCCCGCCCGGCAGTGTTGAGGCAACCTTCGATACACCTGGCAGTCTCCGCCATCGGACAGACATTCGTGCCGCCAGCGCTTGTGTAGGGCGCGAGGTACATGATTGCCGTCTCGTATTGGAGGAGCTTGTCGCCCTTGACCGTCTTAGAGTTGCCGCCGGAGGCCATCAGCTTGCCTTTGAACATTTGAGTTTCCTTTCTAGTGATTGCGTCTAGTAAACCGCTCCGATGCTGGAGGAATTTACTAGGCGCAATCCTAGTCGCAAGGTCTGTCTCGTTCCTCGGGTACTGGGTACGCGGCTCGGGCTTATGCCCCCTGTCTTCTAGGGGCCCTAGTTGCCTGACGTGCGCTGCCCAGACCTGTAACCCGGTCCAGATTGCTTGCGCCCTTGGTCGCCTCTCCGATGGCAGCGCATGTTCTGACCACATGCCCGTTGCCAAACGTCCCGCGTCTTACTCGCGGTTCACCTTGGGGCTTTGTTCCGCCTGTGAACCACCCTTAATCAGGGCAGCTTGGCCCCCGGTTATCCTCCGGGGCATTCCCTAGACCTTCCGGTCCGTCACCGTTCGTTTCCGTCTGGTGTGATTTGGTTATGCTCCAAGGTCTGAGCGAATGCAAATGGAAAATGCAGATTTTTATTGTTGCGTGTTTTCAATAGTTTACAGATGGCCTTCCGGCCGTTTTCAGACTGATTTGGGCCCTTGGCCGTGCCTGATTTGGCAAAAATCACTGATTAAGTTCAATGGTTTACAGGTGATTTGCCCGAGCCGACTATGTATGCAATAGGCGGTTATTCCTAAGGCTCCGACCTGTGAATATATAGCCTAGGCCGATTGAGGCCCATTGGGCCCTATACCTGCCCTTGCCCTGGTGACGACTAGGTACCAGGCAAGGTGACGAGCTTGCGCCAGGGTACCCGAGAGCCCTAGTCGGATATGGGTCGGGCATTAGGTCAGGGCTGCTGTCCTATACTGGATGGTGTCGGGTCAATACTGATATTCAAACTCACAAATCCCTACTGGTTTGGTAGGGTATTGCCCCGGATACCCTGCCCTAGGGCTCAATCTGGAAGGCTCAGGAACCTATATCCTGTGGTAACCTAGGCTTTTCAATAGGTTAAACCCAGGCTGTGACAATGGGCCGTGACAATGCGGCCGATTTGCCCTGGAATTGAGGTGGACCGAACCCGGTACGGGGGGTTCACGCGCTCCTCAAATGTCGATTTGGGGCTTCAGATTTTTGCACCAAATTCAAGGGGTAGTCTTGACAAGGGTCGAGGGGCCGCTAGGCCCTGAGACCCTACGACTGTGGGTGTATGGACTAGGGTCGGAGGCACTTCCACCTCTCCTCCCACCATCCTGACGTGTATGGGGTAGGCTTACAACCTACACAGGGGGCATGTCGTTGACCCACAGGTCACAACTAAGGTTACAACTAAGGTCACAACTAAGGTCCCCCCTGCTATAAGGTGGGGGTATTGCCTTGGTACTCCACCCTGCCCCCAGCACCTGAGGTCTACCTGAGGCCAAGCCTGAGGTGATCACTGGGTACCGGGGGAGGTAGACATCAAAGGAGGACCTACAGCCCCCGACCTAGCCCCGCCTACGGCCCCATGTGTGCCGGGTGGTAGCTTGGGTCTTGGCATAGCGGCGCAGGAACTGGTTTATCTGGTCGTCCAGCAGCCGCTTCTCATAGGTCTCCTTGGCCTTGTGGGCGTCCCGGTCCATCTGTTCGGTCCAGTAGTGGACGGCCATGGCGACAGCGTCAAGGCGGTCGTCCTTGGAGATGGAGGCACGGTCCCGCGTGATGCGGGTCCATTGGTAGAACAGGCGGTAGCGGGACTGTTGCTCGATGGGATAGGAGTCGGTGGAGGTGTAGTCCCGCTCGATCAGGCTGCGATCCACGATGAGCCTGTGCTGGTTCATCACTGGTTCGAGCGTGTCGATGATACGGGCCTCCTTCTGGGAGGTGGAGCGCTCGGTGTCTTCCACGGCGCACGGGTAGATGCGGGCCATGAAGGGCTTGAGCAGCTTGGTGAACATGCCGTCGCCGAAGTTGGGCTCGGTGATGACCTTGTTCACGCCGTACTCCTTCGCCTTGAGGGCGAGGTACTCCAGGTTCCGGTCCTCGTAGCCGCCACGGAGGCCGCCAGCGTCGAGCAGGAACAGGCGACCGTAGAGATAGGCCACGACTGCCCAGCCAACCTCGTCGGTACCACGTCCCGCAGGGTCGATTGCCATGACGATGCCGTGGTATTTCTCGAAGGCTGTCCTGTTGAGGAACAGCGGGCCGTACAGGCGGTCTCCGGCGAGACCTACGTTGGGCAGGTCCTTCCAGATAAGCTCTGGTGCAGCGCCCCACGCAAGCTCCACAGGCCCACGCTGCTTGTCGAGGTCCATCACGACGAGGTCGGACAGGCGCAGCGGGTACTTGTCGGCGTCGGCGAGCGACGTGTCGAGCATGAACTGGAGGGCGAAGGTGGATCGACCGATGCTCATCTCGCGTTCGAGGAGGTCCTCATGCGAGAAGCGTACTGGATCGGTGGGCGCACCCCGGTCGCCGTGGCGTGTGGCGAGTGTGGGGTCCTGCTCCAGCTTGCGGGCCAGCAGCGGAGCCAGCCGGGCGCGGATCGAGACCTGCTTCTGACTGGGGTAACGACTGGGCCAGATACGCATCTGGTACGAGCGCTCGCGGATCAGCATGTCGTAGACCGACTGCTCCGTCTGCGGGGTACCGAGGAGGATGATCTTGGAGGTGTCGGTCGGCTTGAGAATGGAGTCGAACTCCTTCACCAACTGGCCGAGGTTGTCGCGCAGCGCCTGGGTGGCGGAGTTGCTCGGGACCTCAATGTCGTCGCCGACGATTACATCGGCGCGAGAGCCCGTGATCTGACCTGTGATGCCCGCGCTCTTGACAGACGGCGCGTGGTCAGCAGCGGCGGGAGCCACATCGAAGGCAACCTTGGAGCAGCGCTGGTCGTCGCGGGGGATGAGGTGAGCGAGGGCTGGGACTTCATTGATGAGCCTGAGAGTGAAGGTGGAGAAGTCGTCGGCGCGTTGCTTGGACGCGGACACGACGAGGATGTTCAACTGCGGATCGCAGTACAGCAGCCACACCACGAAGGCGGAGGTCAGCCACGACTTGGCGACACCCCGGAAGCCGGAGATGATGGCCCGCTTCGGGCAGTGCTGGAGGTAGTAGGCAATGTCCAACTGGACGGGGGTGGGTTCCGGGAGGCCGAGGTGGTCCCAGATGAGGTAGACGAACAGCCGGAAGTCGGCCTTGAGGGGGTCAGATGGCCCTGAAAGGGTGGTCGTCGAGAGAATTTCGGTCATGAACCTCCGCTCCGGGGTGGGAGCAATGATTGCCGGGGGGTTTTCGGGGGGTAGGACTGGCGCGTGGGAGGGCCCCGCTATGTCCGGGTCTCGGAAAAAGTGGGCCGTCCTGACGCATCCTAGGGGCTAGGAGCCCTATATCAGTCCGATATATGCTCCGGGTCGTCCAGGGTCTGGACCTTCTTGGAGGCGGCGGCCAGCAAGTCGGCCATCTTCTGGTTGGCGTTGGCCGGGTCGGTGAGGTCGATCTCGTTGTCCTTGAGGAACTTGATCACGACCGCCAGCAGCGCAGGAGTGGGGGAGATGGTCTCCACCTCCCCGTCCTTGTTGGCAACTTGGATGCCATGCTTGAGCTGCTTGATGAGTTCATCGACGGTCAACTGCCAGAGGGACGATAGGATGTCATTCCTCTTACGCTTGTCGATCATTCTGCGAATGCCTTCTGTGTGGGGAGTGACTTCTGTGTGGGGAGTGACTTCTCGATGCGGGCGATGGCTTCCTTGATGTGGGCCACGTCGCTGCCGAGCTTGATGATGACGTCGTGGTCCTGCTTGGAGATGCGGGCTTGCTCCTCCAGTTGGACCATGCGGACGCTGGCGTCGGAACGCCACGCGCTGAACGCCGCGTATGCGGAGCCGAGGGAGATCGCTCCCATAAGGAGGAACTCCACAGACAACAGGCGCGTGGTGTCGAGGGTGATCTTGGGCATGGTGTTACGCGATGATAGCCACGACCAGCGCAGCGGTGAGAACGAGCGAGACGAAGGGCAGGAACTTGCCGTACCACTCAGCGTCGGCGCGAACGCGCTTGACCCAGTGGTTCTTCATCCGGTGGAACCATGTGACCCCCTGCTCCGCGTCAATCTCAGCGAGGATTTCGGGATCGGGAGGCAGCGGCACCCAACTGCCCTTGCGGACAGGCTTGAGGCCAATGACGGGCCACGATACGCCGGAGCATACCGCAGCCACGATGAGGCTATGGAGTTTCATTCGAGAGGCTTTCGAGGAGTGCGTCCTTGAGCGGCTGGAGCGCGACCTGAACGTCGGCGACTTCCTGCGGCGTCATGATCTGGTGGAAACCGGGGGTGAGAAACTCCCCCGGCTCCTTCTCCAGACACATGGACGGCCAGCCCTTGGGACCATCAGGCCCGTCCTCAAGGAGGAACCTGACGTGTAGGACTTTGTTCATGTTGTGTTACCTTGCGAGTTCACTGCCGCGCACCGCGACGAGGTCGAGGGCGACGGTGTTGGTGCCCGTACCGAGCGTCTTGAAGAACTGGAAACCGAACCCGGTCTCTCGTCCTGCGCCCGTTGGGATGTTGGTGGTGTGGGTGCCGATGAGGGCACCATCGACATAGAAGTACACGGAGGTGCCGTTGGCGTTCACGACGATCTTGATCGAGTGCCAGCCAGTCGTCACAGCCACGCTGCTGTTGGTGATCGTACGCGTGGAGTTGCTGGACGTGACCATCTTCCAGTTCGCAGACGAGCCGTTGCCCATGGCGTTGGCTTCGTCATAGATGATCATGGCCCCGTCCACGATGAGCGCGGAGGAGTTCGAGTCGAGGAAGCCGCCGTACACGTAGAAGCGGTTGGTCGCGTCCGACAACTCAGAGAGCTTGAACACCGCCTCGTAGACGTACTCACCACCGCCCAGCATCATCACATTGAACGTCGGCGTGAAGTAGCCGCGCCGGATGCCGCCACTGGTGGCAGAACTCATGCTCAGGACGCCGGGGTGCCCGGACGCACCTGCTACCATTACGGCAGCGGAGGTGCCCGAGGTGCTCACGGACATCACCGTATCGTTCGACTCCGTGAAGAAGTCGTTCACGTAGTCGAGGAACAGGCGCGGATCGCGGGTGCGGTTCACCCACTTCATGCCGCCGGACGACACAGCGACGTCGCCGTAGATACCGTCCGGGATTTTGTCCACGCCAGTGAAGGCAGCGAGGGGATCGTACTCGATCACGCGGATGATGGACTTCATCGAACCGCCGTAATAGGCACCAGCGGGATTTCGGTTGTAGCCGAGAGTACCTGTGGTCCAGCCAGGAGCGCCGCGCACCTTGAACGTGACAGCAGACGTGTCAGGTGCCGTGTAGGTGTAGGTCAGGAAGGACCTACCATCGTTACCCGAGGCGAAGATGCCACTACCAGCGCCGACGGCTACAGCGTCCGCAACGCTATCGCGGAACAGCGCAAGCATGGGGCCGTAGTAGGACGCATCCTGCGCGGCGATCTCGCACTGGACGAGGAGCTTATTACCTGCCTTTAGCGGGGTGTGCGTGTGGGTCAGGAGCTGAACACCCTCAGTGTTCTGCGGGACGGTTGCGTCCTTCGGGAATGGGGAGGTCGAGCCGTGCAGGGTCTGCGTGGCGTCAACAGTCTCAGTGATCTGCGCGATGAACTGCGTACCGCCAGCTTCACCAGTGATCGTGAGCTTGTTGGTCGCGTCGTCGTAGGTCAGCGAGATGTTGTCGCCAGCGTCGAGCAGCGATGCCACCCGGTCGTCCACCGCCTCAGCGAAGTCGGTGACCTGACTGGCCGTGTGGTTGTGACTGGAGTTGGCCTTGCCAGCGAGCGCGGAGTTGAGGTCGGTCTGATCGGAGAGGGTACCAGTGATCGAGCCCCACGTACCGCCATCGCCAGCAGGTCCGGTTGGTCCAGCAGGTCCGGTTGGTCCAGCAGGTCCCGTTGCGCCAGCAGGTCCGGTCGGTCCCGTAGGTCCGGGATCACCAGTGTCGCCCTTCGGTCCCGTAGCGCCTGTCGCGCCAGCGGGGCCTTGGATGCCCTGAATGCCCTGAATGCCCTGAATGCCCTGAGGTCCCTGCGGACCAGTGTCACCAGTCGGACCCTGAATGCCCTGAGGACCCTGTGGCCCGGTCGGACCTGCGGGACCCGTGGCACCGATGGAGGCGTCAACCTCCTCAGCGCGGTAGAGCGCTTGGCGGTACGCGGTGTCGAGGTCCTGAGGGAGGATGGCACCAGCGCTGAACGCGGCCAGCGGTTCGCCGGGCGTGACGCGGGTGATGATCACAGGTGCATCGACAGCGGGTGCCGGGTTGATCCTGATCTGCCCTGCGCTCTCCCAAGTGAAGGAGACAGGGGAGCCGCTAACCTTGGCGACTACGTAGTCCTTCGAGAGGTACGGCCACGGAATAGAGAACAACTGGTTGGACCCGTTGCCATTCGTGACAACAGGGGAATAGTTGGTCATGTGATGTCCTGAAAAGAGTGAGGGGAGAGATTGCTCCCTCCCCCGGTTGTTACTGCTCCCTGCGCGGGGCGACCTTGTCGCGGCCAGAGATCATGGAGTTCAGCAGCATCATCGCGCCCCAGTGGTTGCCGAAGGGCGTAGCCTTCAATCCGGTGCGGAGTTCCTGCTGTGAGAGGTCACGGCCATCCCAGAGGGACTCGGTGATCCCCTTGAGTGTGGAGACGGCATCATTCATCAAGCTGATCGGAGCCGAGCCGCCGAGCGCGTCGGATGCCTGACCCGAGGAGCGGGCGTTGATGAACAGCGGGCCCATCGGCGTAGCTGCGAGAGCGGTGTCGATGCCCATCGGGATGAGCGAGGACACGCCAGCGCGAGCGAAGCCTTGGAGTGCCAGGTTCGAGAGTGTGCGTTCCTTCGCGAGGAACTCCTCCTTGTCATCGCGGCCAACCGCACGGGCGTGTACCAGTGCAGCATAGGTGCCAGCGCCGAAGGCGATGTCGCCAAGGGCAATCATCAATGCCTGTTGATCGCGGTGCTTGAGGTTCCACTGGGTTGCCTTGGCGTAGGACGCGAAGGAGAACGTGCGGAACTGGAGGAAGGTCTGAGCGACAGGGTGCGACATGAACATCGGCAGGTTGCCGGGATCGTTCACCTGCACGATGCGGTTCGTGTAGCGACGGACTGCGTGGAGGAACTTGGACCGAACTGTTGGGTCCCACTTCTCGAAGTTCATCGCCGTGATCTTACGCATCGACGGGTCAGCAGCCTCGGCGTGAGCCGCGACCTGCTTGGCGATCTCCGCCATGTCGTCCTTGTCGAGGCCCATATCAGCGATACGAGCTTCGGCCTTCGCGAACTTCTTGGCGTTGCGGGCGTTGTCGGCGAACCACTGCACGGCGGCGCGGGCGGCCCACTGCTGTTGACGCGAGTGGACTGGGCGCTGGAACGAGGTGTACGCCATGACTTCCTTACCGCGATTGGCAAGTTCGTCGAACTGCTTCCCGAGCTTCGAGAGGCGCGTCGGTGCCCCACCAGCTTCGCCGATGAGTTCCTCCTGATAGTGGTACTTGGTGCCGCCGATCCAGTAGTCGTTCTCGGTGACGCCCCACATCTCAAGTTCGCGGGCCATCTTGTTGTTGAGTTCGACGGTCCCTGCCCCCTTGTCCACGATGCGCTTGAGTGAAGGCATCTGGGCGAAGGCGGCGCGGAGCCCGGTCATCGTGATGGGGCGAGCGGTCTCGATCAACTGGGTGATGCCCATGTTGTTCATCTTCGTGAAGAAGTTGAAGGTCCGAACGCGGCGCATCGCTGCGGTGAGCTTCGGGTCGAGGTTGTGCTGCGGGAGGCCGAGCGTGGCGCGGTAGAGGTACTCCAGCTTCTTGATGGCTTGCTGCGCGTCGGAGCGCGAGAGGCCCATGCGGTAGTGGCTGTCCTCGACCGCCTTCAAGACCTTCGTCTCGAACTCGGAGCGCGACGTGATGCCGTCGATCCAGTAGTCCGGGCTGTTGGGCTGGGACGGGTCCTTCACGCGGACGCGAGCCATCGCCACTTCCCCAGCGGCGCGGCGGCTGTACGACATCATGAGGTGATCCATGTCGCGAGAGAACATATCGAGGATCGACACGTCTTCGTCGGCACCAGTCTTGAGGTTCTTGAGCTTGGCCGTGTAGCGGTAGTTGATCGGGGTGCGCTGCTTGAGGCGCGGGGACTTGCCGTCCTTCACGCCCATCGCGGTGGTGATCTCGGCGATGGTGTCCTTGTCGATACCAATCTCACCGAGGGCTTCCTCAAGGTTCGCCTTGGAGCGTCCCGCGAGAGCTTCCACCAGGCTGTCACCAGTACCGTACCCGGCCTTGCTGATGTTGGTGAACCAGCCGTCGGCCACCTTCTGCATGAGCTTCTCGTCGATCTGGTAGCCCTGCTGGGTCATCGAGTCGCGCACTGCTTCGAGGGCGAGACGGCGCATGGCAGTCTCACCGTACGTGGCTGTGAGGCGGTCGATCTCCTCGCGGTCGGCGACCTTCGGCACGTAGTGCGGGTCGTCGGGCTGATCGGCGATGGAGCGGAGCGTGGTGCCGTCGAGGCGTCCGGGGTTGCGGAAGTCGTCGGCGTAGTCCTTCATCAGTTCACGGAAGCGCTTGCCAGCGGTGACGACGCTCTTGGGATAGAACGCCTCAGCGCCGGGGCGGCGGTCCTCGACGAAGTCGTAGATGCTGCGCGAGAACTGGTCGAAGTCCTTCTGGCTGTGCCACTTGGTGCGGACAGAGCCGAAGCCCTGCTCCTTCGCCCACTCCTTCCACGACGGGACGAGTGCTTGCTTCCACCGGGCCTCAACGGACTGGTGGTGCTGCATCGCCACCTCGGTGGTGGAGAACGGCGTGGCCTTGCCATCGGTGCGACCCACTGCGTCCTCGCCGAAGTACGGGCCGAGTGCGCGGGTGGTCGGGTCCTTGGACGTAACCAACTGTCCTACCGTGTCGCTACGGGGTGTGCCCAGCGGCTTCGCGCCTATGGGGACGTCGCCCTGCTGGAGTTCGGGATTGAGGGTGGTGCCGGAGCGGATAGCGTCCTGCTGCGGTGAGGCAGCGGCGGACAGCGAGCCTGGCTCTGCGGCAATGACCTTCTCAAGGTCGTCCACCTGCTTCGCGACCTGATCGGGCGTCAGCTTGGGGGTGGCCTTGATCTTGTCTGCGGCGGTGAGGAACTCAGCACCGAGGCGACCGAGCATAGCGCCCACCGTCCAGTCGAGTGCGAGACCTGCGCCGTAATTGGCGGCGGTGACGTTGTCGCCCTTGTCCTTCACCGCGTTGATGGCGAGGCCAGCGGCGGCGTTCGACATACCACCGAGCAGCGTTGCGGCCCGCTTGGCCTTCATGCCGTACCGGGCGACGAGGAGCGGAGTGCCTCCGCCGAGGGTGGCGGCTTCCGCGCCGATGCCGATCACGACCTCAGTCGGGTCGAGCATACCGAGGCCCACGCGGCCTATCTGGCCCATGGTACCTGCGCGGTCGAGGCGTTCCACTGCGGCGTCCTGATCGAGGAGGCGCTGGATTTCCTGATCGAAGTCCTTCTGCGACGTCATGTCGGCAACCTCAATGTCATCCCAGAGATACTGCGGCAGCTTCTCCTTGATGGTCTTGATGTGCGAGTCGTCGAGCTTGAAGTTGATGTCGATCTCGTTGTCGTCGTTGAGCAGCGCCTGAGTGGTGGACCACTCGGTGTTCATGACGTCTTGGAGGTACTGCCCAGTGGGGTAGTCCCCCATGCTCTGGAGGTCGCCGCCGACCTCAGCGTCATTGACCTGCTGCGAGTCGGGTAGTGCGGGCTGATCAACAGGCGTCTCGTACGGCGACGGCTTCTTGAACAGGTCAGTGATGATGTCAGTCAATGGGGTTCTCCAAATGGGTGAGGCCCCCGGCCCGAAGGCCGAGGGTGTGACTTGTTAAGACTGGCCGAGATGGCGGACGACAGTCGTGTAGGCCCAGCCGGGGATGCTGGAGCTACTGGTAGACGGGCCCCACGCACGGCGAGGTCCGGTGTCGAAGTGCAGAGAGTTCTTGTAGATGCCGATGCCAGTGAAGCCCTGAGCAGAGGCGATCTGGATCAGCTTGAGGCGATCCTGCTTGCTCATGCGCGAGACGTCCACGTCGATGGCTTTGCCGTGCAGATGCTGTGATCCCTTGACACCACCCGCCTTGTCGTTGCGCTTGGCGTCACGGTAGGCAGATACGAGCGGCACGGCCTGACCGAACGCGCCCTGCACCAGTTCCCACTTGTCCTTAACCTCAGGCTTCAACCCGCTCATATCGAGAGGCTGACGCCCAGGCTGAGTACCAGTCTGGATCGGGATGCGAGCGCCGTCACCACCGGGGTTATCGGGAGTGATGAGGCCCTGCGGGACGTTCTTCTGGAAGCGCGGCATGATCTCCGAGATGTAGCCCTGCGTCTCCTTGGGGAGAGCGTTGAACTTGCCACCTGCGGCGATCCACTTGTCGGCGTTGCCCTGCCCCCAGTTGTAGGCGACGAGAGCGTGTTCGACGTTGCTGTACTTCTTGATCATCATCGCGAGGTAGGTCTCGCCCAGCTTCTTGTTGATGTCCTCGTTGAGGAGCATCTTGATGCGGGTCTCCTTGTCGGCGGTGAGGTAGCTGTCCATGCCGACGGCCTTGGCGGCGTCAACGGCGGCGCTATCCCAGCCAAGCTGCATCAGGCCGAAGTGGTCGCCATCACTGCTGACAGCCGTCATGTCGAAGCGGCTCTCCTTCCACTGCACGGCTTCCGACAGTGCTGCGAACACGTCGGGTGCATTGTTGGTGGCGGCGCTGTCCTGACGGGCCTGACCCACGCGGGCGGCCATCGTGTCGCTGATGCGGTCGATGAAGCTACGGGTGTTGGTGCCCTCGCGAGAGAGGCGCTCACGTTCCCAGATGGCGGCAGCTTCGCTGTCGGCCTTGGACTTCTTGAGAGCATCGACGAGAGCCCGGCGCTTGGACGTGGTGTTGTACTCGCCACTGGTCCCAGTCTTTCTGAGGTAGATGGCGTAGAGTTCACCCTCGTTGCGAGCGTTGCGGATTTCATCCTGCTTGAGGATCGAGGCGATGGCGCGTTCCTCCTTGAGGCGCTGCCACGTAGCCATGTCCTCAGGACCGACCGACATGATCTGGCCGTCCCTGTCGAGCAGAGGACCGCGATCACCGAACACCTGCCACCGTCCATTCATGCGGATGAAGCGGTAGTCCTCGGAGGTACCCTCGGGGTTACCGGGGCCGCCCTTGGCGAGGTTGATCTTGTTGTCGAGGTACTCGGACATGAAGGCAGAGAAGTCCTCCTTGTCGGCGACACCACGGGCGTTCACCAGGGTGCCGTTGTCGAGCTGGATGTAGTCCTTCGTCACCTGCGCGGTGGCTTCCTCAATCGCCTTCTCGGGATCGGTGATACCAGCCTTGAACAGGAAGTCCGCTTGCTTGCGGATTTCGGTCGATGCCTCGGGGTTGAGCGTTGCGGAGCTACCGAACACCCAGCCGTTGCCTACGTTCTTGACGGAGGAGTCGATCTTGCTGCGGAGCTTGTCGTCCCACTTGATGCCCTTCATCACGTCCGGGTCGTCGGCGATGCGGCGAGCGGTGCTTGCCATCACGGCGAGACCGTTGGCATCGGTGAACGTGCCACCGCCAGTGTAGGCAGCGGCCTCGGTCGTGGCGATGCGGTACGACTCAAGGATGGCGCGGGTCTTCTCGTCCTTCGCGTAGGTGGCGGCGAGGTTGGCGTTCTTCTCCCACAGGCGGGTGTAGAGCTTCGCAGCTTCCATAACTCCCGGAGGGGCCTTGCCGTCCTTGGCCGCGTTGAGCGCCTCGACCGACACACCATTGGAGGCAGTGTCGAACAGGGCTTCCCACCGCTTGTTCTTGAAGTCGCCGTTGCCGCCGTAGAACTCGATCTGCTTGTTCAGCGACCACTCGGCTGCGGCTGCTGGGTCCTTGGCGTTGAGAGCGTCGAAGCCCTTGTCGTGGCTGCGCCAGAACAGGGACTCGGCCCCCTTAGCCTGATCCTCCACGTTGAGCGTGGTGGTGCCCTTGCCATCCTTGGCCGGGATTTCCCGGTCGCGGAGAAGGCTGCGGCCTCCACCTTCGGTCATCATCGCGGCCAGCGCTTCGGCAGCGGCTGAGTCTTGGGCCTCGGTGTTGGCCTGAGCGGCGGTGAGTTCCGCACGTTCCTTCTTGGCCTTCTCGATGCGGGCGAACTCGGCGGCCTTCGACTTGGTGCTGAGGCGGATAGCCGTGTCGGCGTCGATCACCTTGGTCTTGAGCAGGAAGTCACGACGTGCGTCGGTGAACTCGCCACGATCAGCTTCATCCTCAGCGGCGACGATGGTGTTGACCGAGGTCTCGCGGTTCATCTCGACGCGGGCCTTCTCGGCCTTGGTCAGAGTTTCCTCGGCCCACTTCTTCTCGGGACCGAAGTTGATGAGAGCAGCGGGGCGACCGTCCGAGGTCTGCGTCAGGATTTCCTTGACGAGTTCCACGTCGCCGGAGGCAGCGATGCCTTCGACCGTGGTGCGGAACTGGGAGTCAGCGTCGGCACCGTAGAACTCAGGACGCTCACGCGATGCCTTGCGAACGAAGCCCCACGACCGGAGCAGGTCAGAGGCGACGACCTTGGCCGGGAGGCCCTGCGTCTTGCCCGCCTGAATGATCGAGGTGGCCTCGGCAGCGAAGCCCTCCTCCAGCGACTGCTTGGCAACGTCTGTGGTGAGCTTGGTGTCCTTGGTGATGAGGTCCTTGATGTACGGCTGCATCACCGTCCACGCGCCGTTGCGGCGGTAGTCGGCGTTGTCAGGTCCACCGACCGGAGCGGTCTGGTCGAGGTACTCAGTGGCCCGCTTCGTCAGGTAGGTTTCGAGTGGACCGTCGGTGCTGGGGTCGTAGCTGCGGTAGGCATCGTCGAGGATGGCGCGTTGATCCGCACCTTCCTTCTTACCGAGGATCACCTGAGCAGCGCGAGCGCCGATCTGATCGTTCGGGTCTGCGGCCTTCGACCGGAGGGCGTCGTTACCCCACGACTCGTCGATCAGCTTGGCGGCTTCGGTCTGGTCGGACTTGAGTGTCCGCGCAGCTTCGGCCTGATCAGCCTGGCGGCGGCGGCTCCACGAACCGAGCGAGTCACTCAGCCCACCGAGAGCGTCGGCGAGAGCGTAGAGGTTCTTCGCGCCTCCGTCGTTACGCGGGGCTTCAACCATCGTTGAACCAGGCAGAGCGGCGGGTTGGATTGCCTTGACGGCATTAAAGTCTGCGGTCTGAACTCGACCGTTACGGAGGCGTGTTGCCATTCTTATGCCTGTTTGATTGCGCTAGAGAGGAACTGGACGGCGAACGGGAGGAACGACGGCTTGGTGCCACGCGGCACCGAGTTGACAGAACTCTGGCCCTGAGCGCGGGCAGCGTTGCCCTCACCCAGCCAATAGTTCCGCTGGTAGTCGAAGTTCTTCTGGACGTTGTTCGCGTAGCGTCCCTGCTTGGCGAGGGTGTCGTTGATGATTGCGTCAACCGTGACGCCAGTAACACCGCCTTCGGCGGCGGCAGTACGCATGGAGCCACGCGCCTTGAGTGCGTCGATGTTGACCTCTTGGAGGTCCTGTGACGCGGCGGCGTTCTCCTGCATGACGCGGGTGTTGATGGCGGAGTAGCGGTCCTCGGTCGCCGTCTTGGTGTTGGCGAGGTTCTCTTTGTATCGCTGCTCCTGAGCCTTGTACTCAGCGTTGGCCCCGGCATATCCGGTGACGGCCTGAGCGAGGCCAGCAGCCATTCCCAGTACGGGAAGTCCTACGCACATGGGGGTGTCCTTGTGAATGAGATGAGAGTGGTCCCGGTGTAAAGGGACCGTGTGGTGTCGTGGAAGGTGGAGCCGATGCTACGGAGCCACTTGATGTGCTTCTCGTTGCGGGCGTCCACGCGGTTCCACAGCAGGTAGGGAAGACCGTCGAGCCACTTGCGGGACTCGCGGACGAACAGGCGAGCGTTGCGCTCTAGCTCCGGGGTGCCGAGCATCCAGACCATCCGGTCATGGGCCCCGACGCCGGGAGCGATACCGCAGATGCCCGCGATGCCGCCCTCCGGTGTAACCAGAGTGTAAGCCTGTTCGGACGACCTGACGCTGAACCAGAGTGCCAACTCGGGAGAGGCACCTGCGGCAGCTTCGCATTCGTCTCGATCAGCAGGTCGCATGTTCTCAGCGACGTGCTTGATGTCATCGACCGTTACTGGCCGCAGGTACTTCGTCATACTCGTTGTCCTCGGGTGTCAAACTCACCGAGCCACTCAAGGCCAGTGATGGTGTCAGGGAGATGCGTGTCGTTCTCCAACCAGATGCGGACCCGGTCGCCCTTGCCCTTGACGGGGAGCGAGAAGGCCCCTCGGTTGAGGAAGACTTGGTTCACGTCGAACCTGGCATCGTTGATGGTGAAGGCGCTGTACTCCGACGAGAAGATCGGGCCGTCGGCGTACGTCTGCACGTATGCCTTCGACCACGCGGTCTCATCGACGTGGAACCACACGCGCAGTACGCGGAGGTCCTCGCTCTTGATGATGGCCTCGCGCTGGCCCACCTGCGTCTTGTGGTAGAAGCGGCAGAGTTCAGCGGTGGAGGTGAACGGGACGCCGAACACCACGGTGAAGCCAGAGGTATCGCCTTGGAGCGTGACCGTACTGCCCGCAGTGGAGACCACGGTGAGCGGGAGGCCGTGCATAGAGCCGCCCCAGCGGTACGCCTTGATCCCGGCGGGGACAGTGTACGGCAGGGTGTAAGTCTTGTTCGGGGTGCCAGTGGGCGCGGCGAGCGATGTGGACAAGACCTTGCGGTCGATGCGGATCGCCCAGTCCTTGCCGACGTCGAACTGCTTGGCGGCGCAGTTGAACTTCTCCAGCGTGATCGTCGAGCCGCGACGGACCAGAGCGTGAAGCTCGTCGTCGAAGAACGCAACGCCGATGAAGTCGGTGACGCCTGAGTAGTTCCACTTGTGCCACGCGGCCTGGAGCTTCTCCACACCAGACCAGAAGTACTGGTAGATGTAGAGGTCATTGGCCGGGCCGATGGCGACCGCCATGTTGAGTGACGGACTGTCGGCGATCATGCGGACGTCGGACGGGATGTAGTCCGTGACGTGATCCGAGACCGAGACGTTCAGCACCTCGTTGGTATCGGGCGCGATGAATGCCTCACGAATGTCTCCGTAAGTCAGGCCGGACCCTGCGAACAGGATTGACCGGGCCGACGCCACAGGCACCACCGCAGTGTTGACCTGAGCAGCCACTGCCGGGGGCAGCGCTACGTTCTTGGGCGTGAGGATGTCGCCCGCCGTCATGCGGTGGATGGTCTGGTCGGAGAACAGGTAGAGGTCCTCGTCGTACGAGACGCCGTGCTTGAAGATGGCGACGTTGTCAGATGTACCCGCGACGTCGATGGGATCGTCGTCCACCTGAGTGGTCATGGTCGTGCGCCAGAAGTCGAAGAACTCCGAGGGCCGTGTCATGACGACCGACTCCTCTGTGAGGAGCGCGAGCCGTGCGCGGTGGAACAGGATGTCGTTGATCGTCTGTCCGATGAAGGAAGGGTCCTGATCGGTGTCGCCGACCTTGCGGCCCTGCCACGTCGAGCGCTTGAAGGTGAACGTACCGTCGGCCTCGCGGACGAGGATGTGCGGCATCTTAGAGTTGTCGAACTTGGTATTAACGCCGAAGGCCGGGCACTCCTTCCACGTCTTGGTCGCGGCGTCGAACTTGACCCAGTAGTCATCGGCGGAGGAGGAAGGCGTACCAGTGACGCGGACCTTGTAGCCGTCGGGGGCATTGTTCGGTAGGTCAGCGAAGTCCTGAATGTTGTCCTTGATGACAGTCAGGTTCTCCTTGTCCTGCGACTTGTCCGTCTCGGTGCTGATGGTGAAGGCCGCGCCGTCCACGCGCTTGATGTGGATGACGTTGTGGTAGCGGACCACGGACCACGTCGAGGGGTTCAGGTTGTCGATTAGCCGGGTAACGGGCCATGAGGCACCGCGGTAGTTTGGCGAGGAACGACCGCCGTGGCCCTCACCGCGAGCGGCAGCGTAGAGTGCGCCGTCGGCATCCGCCACAGCCCAGCCGTTGATGGGCCCGGTCACTGCGACGTAGGTGATGTTGTCGTTGGAGAACCCGTCGGCTGCGTGAGCGCCGCCGTAGCCATCCTTGATCACGTCACCCCAGAACAGGGCCTTGGCGGTCTCCGCAGGAGCCATCATCTGCTCCGGCCCCTTCTTGTAGAACTCGCTGGTCGAGGTGGAGTCGGGGGTGATGTACTCAGCGGCGGTGCTGCCGTTGACAATGATCTTGAACACGCGGTTGTAGTTGACGGCGCGGACGAACACCAACGCCTCGTTGACGAGAGCGGGCTCGGCGGTCGCGTCGAACGCAATGGAGATGCTCTTGTTGGCGATGAAGGTGTAGTCGGCGCTGGTGGCAGCGGTGAACATGGAGCGCGGAGAGACGGAGGCGAGGTATGCCTTGCCGTCCGGGAATGCCACGGTCTTCTCGTTGCCGTTCTTGTCGTAGACCTTGAGGTCACCGTTGGCGATGAGGACGTGGTACCGCTCCGCGCTGTCGCGGTTGATCGGATGGTAGAACATCGCGCCCGAGTAGGACCACGTCAGGTCCTTCGCATGGGCGGAGCCGGGTCGGCGCTGGTTGCCAGTGGCCGGGTGAGACAGGCGGTTGATCTGCTCTTGGAGGTGCGTAGGCAACCGCATGGAGTCAACCTGCCTGGAGACACCATTGATCAGGTGAGGGATAGTACCTTCGAGAGCCATGGGTGATCCTTAGCGGGCGAGGTAGAAGGGCTGGCGTCCGAACGCGATCTTCGCCACCGAGTAACTGTCGGTGAGCATGTTGGGGCGGCGGACGAGTGACTCGGTTCGCTTGAGCGCTGCGAGCGTCATGGCGAGAGCCTGAGATGTGAACTGCGAGCGGCCCGAGGACACGGCCTCGTTGCCGACGAATTGGTGCCCGGCAAGCTCTGCGATGTAGGAGCGAGCAGCCTGGGGGATGACGCCGAAGTCGTAGTGCAGCGTCAGCGTGACGTAGAGGTCCTTGTCCCACACGATGGTGTTCTTCTCCACGTCGCGGAGTTTACCGTCGAGGTAAGCGATGGGGGTCGTGGCGCTGCGGCCAGTGGTCTCTACGCGGAGGGTGTTGCTCGGGACGAGGATGTTGTTCGACCCGTCGCGGGTGAGCAGAACGTTGTCCTGAGTGTTGAACCGCCAGCCCTGCTCCTGCACGGCACGGTTCGTCTTGCGGAGAATAGCGAGGGCATTCACCGCGTCCTGATGCGTGGCAACGTCGAGCGACAGCACCGGGGACTCGCCGATGGCAGCGAGCATAGAGTTGACCGCGTCGAGTTCGGTCATGAGTAAGAGGGGATTGGCGGGCATAGTCAGCCTGAATGAAAAAAGGCAGAGCCACCCGAAGGTGACCCTGCCAGTTAGTTTGGAGGATGAACCGGAGCGTTAAGCTACGATTAAGCGGACTTGAGTTCGATGGCGCACTGCGGGCGCAGCGGGCCGTGACCCACGGCGTACGAGGACACCAGGTAGGTGCCGCGTTCGCGGATCGCGTACTCCTGCTCGGTCTTGAGACCCATCAGGCGGACGGTGCCGACGGCTTCCGGCGTCCAGACGATGCCCTTGGTCGTGGAGAAGTTCGCACGATAGGCGGTCGGGATGGCGGTGTTGGCCGAGTCGTTGGCCTGAGGGACGTTGTTCGTCTTCATGATGGTGATGCCAGCCACGGACTGGATCTTACCATCAGCGTACGAACCCTTACCGTCCCAGTCCTTGTTGATCAGGTCGTTCTTCTGGACGGCGAGGTAGTACTGCGCGGGCTTGAGGGCCACGTAGCGGTCGTTGGGAACGAACTTTTCGTCGAAGGTCTGAGCCGCAGTGTAGAGCGAGGCGGCAAGCACGGCAGCGTCGGTGTGAACCGTGGCGGCAGTGATGGCAGCGCCACCCGACAGGCCCGTCACCACGTTCGAGGCGCGGGCGGACAGGACGATGTTGCGGGCGATGTTGAGGTCGTATGCCTGGGCGAGAGCGTCACCCATCTGGTCAGCGATGGGAGCGCGAACGTCCCAATGCGCCATGGCTTCGTCAATCGAGGCGACGAACGCGTCAGCGAGAAGCTCGCCGTCCACGCCGATCACGACTTCGTTGACGTTCATGCTCTGGCCCGCCTGCGTCACGCCGGGCGTGACGTAGCGAGCGTTGAGCTTGCCAGTGGCCGGGAAGGCAGCGGACTTACCAGCGCTGATCTGACGGACGCGGGTGAGCTTGTCGAAGATGGTCTTGTCGTTGAAGGCGTTCAGGACTTCGCCGCTGAACAGCTTCATGAACAACGCGATGTCAGAACCAGCGTTGTTTACCGCACCGGGGAGGACGCGGGTAAAATCGGTCATTGTAGTTCTCCAGATATGAGAGAGAGGGGGTTGGTCCTCGGCTCGTCTGGAACAGCTAGATTGTCCGCCTACGTTCCCCGGCGCACCGGGTACTGTGTAGGAGGGTCAAGGTTCTCATGAGTGCCTTGGTAGTCGCCACGCACAATGCGTAAGCGCGACATGCCTCGTCTGGAGTAATAGGCCCGAGGGGGTGTGGCAGCTAGGGCCAGTGACCGTTTCCTCGGGCGCATCCGTTACAATTCGATAACGTCAACCCCACCACCTGAGGCGGAGTCGATCTTCTGTGCGATCTGCACAGCCTTCTTTACGGAGGCTCCGGCGTGGAGCGCACCGAGGGCGGCAGTGCCACCACTGCCCCAAGTGTAGAACTTGCGGCGACGTGCGGCTGGCAACTGCTTGCCTTTGTCAAATTCAAACACCCGCCCTTTCGGGTTGATGAGTATTCCGGTGTAGTCACCACGCGGCGGTGGTTCAAGGCGGTCGCCGTTCGCCCAGTCGGTGAAGGCTTGGCCCGCCGTAGCGAGGCCGCACCATGCGCCGATGGAGCCGTCACTGGTCTTGAACACCTTCTTGAAAGTGTCCCCGACGATCTCCCCACCCATCGTCACACGACGATCAGCAGCGAGTACACCGTCAGCGTAGACAACGGTTGTCACTTGTAGCTAGCCTTGATGCCTTCGTAGAACTTGATCAGGCGACGGCCGCACTGTGACTTGGACCGCTCTGACTTCTTGAGGTCAGCGATCAGTCGGAGGACGGTGGCCTTGTCCATGGGGGCGTCAGCCGGGCGCTTCACCTCAGCGGCGAAGCAGCGCTCGAACTCACCTGGAAGTTCCGGTAGGAGGCTTTTCCCCGAAACCGTCCCAGAGCTGTAGCAACCTGCTAGTGTCACGGCGAGAAAGGCACTCGAGACGAGCGTTTTCAGTCCCTGCGATAAGTTCATTGACTTTGTCCTCGTATGCGGAGAGTGCGGCAGCGTCCTTCTCGGCCTGAGCCTTGGCGGCTTTGGTCACGGCTTCGGCTACCTTGATTGAGTGAGCGAGGGCGTCACGTTCACGCTGGAGCGTTGCGACCTCCTGCTTGTGGTTGGCGTCCGCCCTGCCCTTCGTGTAGACCGCAGTCGCGGCCCCGAGTATCAGCAGGGTGTAGAGGACGTAGGGGTTACGGAGAGCCCTCAGCAGGAGGCTCAGTATCGTTAGTCCCATAGTACCCGTTGGTTCCTTTCATGGCGTCGAGGATGCGGCGGAAGTCCATGTGACCTACGCCCATGTACGCCCCGACGACGGTGGCGATGATGGCGAGTGATGCGATGGCGACGTCAGACTCCGAGCGGTACATGGCCCAGAAGGCCAGTGCCCAGCAGAGAGCGACGTTGATCGAGACGAGGTACTTGGAGTAGGTGCGCTTGCCCCAACTCACAGCTTGCCTTCGGCTTTCCATCGGGCGAGCCTCTGAGCGCTGACCTCGAAGTGCATGGCGTCCTCGATGCGGAACGTCGCACCCCAGAACCAGCCGTGCTTGTTGAAGATCGGAGCGATGGCGATGAGCGCAGCCTGGGCCACGCCGTTGCCTCGGACGTCCAGCACACCGTTGACCTTGAGGTCGATGGCAGTGCCCCACGAATGGTTGGAGATGGACGTCTTGGAGCCACGCACAAGGCGGCAGCAGAGCATACCCGCCGATGAGAGCATGGCGTACTCAGCCGGGCACTTGGCCTTCACCTCAGCGAAGATGACCTTGAGGTCCTCGACGGCGAGGTCGAAGCCCGTCACCTTGAACGGGCCGACGTTGTCGGTCTTGATGCGCTTGGCGAGCGTCTTGTTCGTAATGGCGGCGCAGTCCTGTGTGAACACGGTGCGCGGACGGCCCAGCACCTCGATCATGAGGGTGTTGCCGGAGCCGGAGAGACCAGCGTTGGTCCCTGCCGGAATTTTGATTTCGTCAGTGGGTTTCATCTTGGTCCCTGTTGAATGGGGCCACACACCACGCCGCTCTACGTCGGGCGCGGGAGACGTCCTTGCCGAAGGGACGGTGTGTGGGAGGGCAACCACTCTTAAATGAGCGGGATTAGCGGGCGGTCAGGGTACGACGTACCTTCGCCTCGACCGCAGCGCGGAACGCCGGGTCGGTCTTGTAACGCGTGTCGCGCTGGTCAGCTTGCATCTGCGCGTCGGACGCATAGATGTCGGACGTGGCCACCGGAGTGGTCGAGCCGTCGAGCGTCAGACCCGGCTTAACACCGACCTTCGCCTTGTAGGCGTCGGCCAGCTTCTGCGAGGCGATGACGTGGTTGCCCACATCGTCGGACGCCCAGAGCGCGTTGATGGTTGCGCGGGTCACATCGTCGAGGTTGCCATTCTCGCGGGCCCAGGCAAGCATGGGTTCGGCCTTGACCTTATCACCGCCGAGGGGTCCGAAGACCTTCGAGGTGTAGGCGGCAAGCTCGGCCTTCTTGCCAGCGACGTAGCTGTCGATCAGTGTCTCCGCCTTGTCACCGAACACCTTCGTCAACTCAGCGGTCAACGTGGTGCGGTCCTCAGCGGCGAGTTCGCCTGTGTCCCAGAAGCGCTGCGACATGCCGTCGATGTCGAGACCCTTGGCCTTGAGGTCATCGGCGACCTTGTCCTCGGGCTTCTGCTCATCAGGCTTCTTGTCGTTAGGCTTGGTTTCACCTTCCGCTTTTGCGGGCGGAGTTGCTGCGGGCGCATCTGCGGGCTTATCCGCAGGGGCTGCACCGAGCTTGCTCTCAAGGTGGCCGTAGGCGATGGCGAGTTCTTCCGCCGACTTGAACTTCTCGGGAAGCCAAGCGGGACGGGCATCAGCAGCCGGGGGTGTGCCCGGTGCCGGGGAAGCTGCCGGGGCAGCAGCGGGCTTTTCGGTGCCCGTCACTGCCGCCGGAAACTGGTGGGACTGCATCAGTGCGTGGTGACCAGTAGTTCGATGGGCTTCTTGCCGCCTTCACGCTCGACCACGACGATCACGGACGCGGGGACATTCTTGCCCTCAGCGTTCACTTCCATCTCGGTCGGCGTCATCTTCTCGCCCTGCGCGATCTTCGCCGGGGCATCAGCCTTTGGTTCAGCCATTGGTGGGGTCCTGTTTCATTGCTTGAGTTGCGATTGCGGTCCCGGCCTTGATCATGTCGGGAGCCATGTTGGCCATCTGCTGCTGGTTGTCAGCGGCAGTGAGTTCCTCGTCAGTGGTGATGAGACCCTCTTGAGTGATGCCGAGCGCGGAGGCGCGGCGCTTGATGTACTCACCGGGGTTGACGTGCTTGGCGATAACCTCAGGTCCGAACAGGTCCCGAACGCCAGCGACAAGCTGGTCGAGCTTCGAGAGTTCCTGCACACGACCGAGGGCTTCGACGCCAGTGACGATGCGCGGCGCAACAACGTCCTTCGGGAGCGGGGGCATATCATCCTCAGCGAGGAGCAGCGTGGCGAGCGGGTACTGCCATTCCTGCGAGAGGACGGAGTAGACGCCACCGAGCGAGGCTTCGAGATCCTGCGCCATGAAGCGGATTTCCTCAGCCGTGACGCGCTCCCCTGCCCGCTGTACTGCGGAGTTCATGAGGAAGGCGGCGGAGAGGCGGCGCTCGATCTCCATCACAAGCTGGCGAGCTTGGTTGAAGTCGGCGTACTTCTCGGCTTGGAGGACAGTGACGTCGGCAGCGTTGCCTTCGATGAAGTCTCCGGTGTTCGCCTTGGCGATGTCCTCACCGCGAGTTGTCGCGGCAGGGTTCACCATGAACACCAGCTTGGCCATCGCGGCGGTGCCGAGAGTGATGGCTTCCATCAGCGTCTCACAGGTGAGCAAGTCACCGTAGACGTCCTCGACCATGGCGCGGCCATAGTCCTCGTTGTCGATCTTCGTCCAGCGGAGGAAGAAGTACGGGAGCTTCGACACGGGCCATGACGCCTGAGTGTCGGCGATCTCTTGACCCTCGATGTACTGGAGGCGGCGGTACATGTTGCCGTCGAGCCAGATGCGCGTGTAGATGCACACGGGCTTGTCGAGTTCACTGGTGGGTCCCTGCTTCGGTTTATCGGAAGGGAGAGCCTGGGTTGCCATGTCAGGCGGGAGCAGGTCCCGCACGGACTGAGGCAGTGCGCCTAGTGTGGTCTTCTCCTCGATGATGGCTTCGAGCAGCTTCCCGCTGGGGGAGCGCTTACACACATACGTATCGAGGCGGTGGTAGCGCGGCATCTTCATGTCGCTCATGTTGAGGCAGACATTTCCGGCTACGAGTAATTGTTTCGTCACCTCGCTGGCCGTGGGGCGGAACGGGGTGGTTTCGAGCTTGGCGAGCATCTTGCGCTCGACCTTGCTGAGGGCCTTGTCCACTTCACCGCGCAGTCCCTTGTCGGAACCTTCGGCGCGGCTCAGTTCATCGAGAGTGATGTCATCAATGTCCAGCTTTGCGAACGAGGTGTTCGGTGGGAACAGGGTGATGAGGAGCTTGTTGCCGAGCGTGTTTACACCACGCGCACCAATCGACTGGTACGGGTTGTAAAGCGCGGAGGACGCCGTAGTGCCGTTCTCCGGGAACAGTGACGGGATGGTCACCTTCGCGAAAGAACGGGCACGTACAACGTAGTGGTCACGGTCCTTGGCAAGCTCCGTATAACGGGTCTTGGCAGAGGTCATCGTGGAACCTTAGATGCGGAGACCCGCACCTGTTGATGGGTTAAGGTCGATCTTGAGTGAGGTCCGTCCCTTCTTCTTGGTCGGGGCGGTCGAACCCTCGGGAAGGACCGGGGCCTTGGGGGCTTCCTCAGGGGTCTGAGGGGCGCTGTTGATCAGAGCCGGGGGCTTAGGCTTTGGCATCTTGAGACACATTGCCGGGCTTCTCCTGTCGCTCTAGTGCATTCTCCAACAGGCGTACCGCTGCCCGCTTCCCAGCTTCGAACCAGACCTCCGCCTCTGATGGGTAGGTGTTCCCGTGAGGGCCTACTGGGCGTGGACTGGCTTCCGGGAACTGGGAGCGGAGCCACTCAGTGGTGGTCCGGTCGAGCTTCGGGGTCTCCGTGCCGGGGGTGGCGCGGTGGAAAACTGAGGTGCGAGACATGGTGTGAACCTGCTATAAGGTGGGGGTATTCGTCCTAGTGCGGGAAAACAATCACTTAGTGGGACGCCAGCCAGTATCCTGATGGGCGAACCACGCGTCGATCTTCTTCTACTCGTCCGGGTGCAGGACGGGGGCGGGGATGCGGAGGCCCTCTGGCTTCGGCGGGAACTTGGAGGCGATGATCGGCCCCGGTGCCGGGAGGCTCTCTACCTTGGGCCCCCCACGCTCCACCATCTCCAGTTCGCGCTGGGCGAAGAAGATGATCTTACGCAGGTCGTACGCCCGGTCGGTGCCTTCCTTCTGACCCAGGCGGTAACATGCCTTGAAGATGTTGCCCATGCGGAAGGACATCCCCTTGTTGGCGATCAGGTCGTCGAGGTCGCGGGTGCCTTCGGGGATGATGTAGTAGTCGGTCGAGCCACCGTCGGACTTATGCTTGGATGTCAATTCGTGCCACCTTCATTGGTGTTGGTTTTCTGGTGATGACGAGTTCGAGACCGGACTCGCTGGTGTATGGGTGTCGTATGTGGTTGAGCGTGAAGGTCACGTCGAGGCGCTCACACGCGGCGTCGATCAGTGGGCGGACGATCTTGTCCACCACCTCCTGCACATGGAACTCGTCGTGCAGGGGGTAGCGGGTAGTGAGGGTCAGGGTGTCCACAGCTTGGGCTCCTGCTTCTTGTAGTCGAAGTCGGTGGCGCGGAGGATGCGAGCGCAGCGGGCCATGCTGAGGGCGAAGTCGTCGGAGTGCCCCGCCTTGCGGAACGCTTCGAGTACCTCGTCCCAGCCGCCGGAGGCGATGGCCGCAGCGCGAACCGCGCCGATGCCCTTACAGCCAGGGTAGCCGTCTGCCGTGTCGCCCTGTAGCGTCTGCACAAGGTGGCGGTAGTCGGCCTGTTGCGGTGAGACGTAGTTTAGGACGGGCTTACCGTCCTCCACCTTCTCGTTCCACACCACGGCAGGGATCGTCAGCATATCCTTGTCACGGGAGCAGATGATCTTGTCGTGGTCCGGGTAGACGTGGGGGTTCGTGGCGATGATGCCCATCACGTCGTCGGCTTCGAGCAGTGGCTTCGTCTTGACGTCGAACACGTCGTGCATCCTCGCCTTGAGTTCAGCGAGGCCGAGCGGCTTGCGTACGCCCTTGCGGTTGGACTTGTAGTCCGCGTACACCTGCTCCTTGCGGAACGAGCGGTCGTCACTGAGGCACACGACGATCTTGTCTGCGCCGAGCGTGGTGGCACAGCCGCGAATGTCGGCCGCGATGTTGACCCACACCGCAGCGGTGTCGGAGTGGAGCGAGTGAATGCCATCGCCCCAGTCCCAGTCCTGTTCACCAGCGGCGGCGTACTTGTAAGCGAACAGGTCACCGTCGATCAGTATGAGCTTAGGCTTCACACAGTGTCTCCCTTGTTTCCTTGATGAGGCGCACCCTGTTGTGCTGGTAGGCGCACGGTGCTTTGAAGAAGCGGATAGCCGCCTCGTCAGACTTGCTGAGGAGACGGCTGCGTCCGTTCTTCGTCACGATGTAGTAGCGGACGTCGGTCATTCATTCTCCATGGGCGAGGCGATCCCGTACTTTGTCCGCAAGTCTCGTGCCCAGTCCCTGCTCACAGAGGCTGTCGAGGATGCTGGCGGCGTCAACGGGGTGGGTGAACATCCACTCTCCTTGGGTGCGGAAGCCACTGAGGAGTCGGTGGGCTTCACGCTCGAAGGCGGCGGGGTCGGGCGTTCGGTAGAGGTAGGCCACGCGGTAGCGACGGTACGGGTCGCCCGTGTTGAACTGGCAGACCCTCTGCCGAATATCGTAAGCGCGGCCAACCTTGCTGTAACCAGCCCACGCAGGGTTCGTGACAATGTAGACATATCCTTCTCCATCAATGCGTCTCTTTCCAGTTGAGGCCGAAGTCGGCGTTGCCAGCGAGGGGGCACTTGAAGCGGTATGCTTCCCCCGCAAGTTTGATTGCGTTCTTGGCTGTCTCAGCGACTATGTCCTTGTGTTGGGGACGTACGTCGATCTGCCATTCGTCGTGGACGTTGGCGCAGAACTCGTAGTCCTTGCCGGGGACAAGCCCCTGCTGTTGGAGACCCTCATCGAGAATGATCAGAGCCTTCTTCATTGCGATTGCACCAGCGGACTGGAGCAACATGTTGAGTGCGGAGTGTGCGGAGCGAGCGAACAGCTTGCCACCGTCGAGCGACATGAGGAAGCCGCGCTGCTTCAAACGAAGCTGCACCGTCTTCACCAGTTCACCGAGCGCCGGGAGGCCAGCCATGAAGTCACGCTTGGACTTGGCACCAGCCTTCTGTGCGCGGAGGTCAACGCGCTTGCCGCTGCGCTTGTCGGTGCCGAAGTCGCTCTCGTCACGACCACGGTAACCCATGATCCAACCAAGCTTCTCCGAACCTGCGCCGTAGATGAAGGCGTAGAACCACGTCTTGGCAATCTCGCGGCCCGGCAGCATCGTGCCGTCCACGTCGTACTTTGCCTGGGGGTCCATGCCGAGGGCGCGGCAGTTGACGGAGTGCATGTCCGTCCCGTCTTCCTTCTTACCCTCAAGCACCGTGGCGATGTATGCGCCGCCGTCGAAGTCCGCCATGTAACCAGCGAGCAGTCGAAGTTCGAGCGCGTCAGCGTCACAGCCGCACAGAAGGCCGAAGGTGTTGGTGAACAACTCGCGGCACTCAGCACCGTACGGCACCTTCACCGAAGGCACCTGCGCGATGTTCGGCGCGATGTGCGTCATGCGCCGCGTCACCGTGCCCAGCGTGTTCACGCCGCCGTGGATGCGTCCGTTGGCTACCTTGCGGAGCCAGGCTTCGTCACCCTCGGCAAGCTGCTGGATGCGCTTGTTGACGAGGAGGTACTCGGCGATCACCGGAGCTTCGGGGTACGGCAGTCGGCTGATGATCGAGTCGTCGATCTGCGGTTGTCCGCTCTCGGTGAACTCGGTCGGCTCCCAGCCGCGCACCGTCTTGAGGCGATTGATCAGGTGGTGGATGTTGGCCGGGTTGAACTCGGTCAACTGCACGGGTTGCCACGGGGCGTTGGCCCAGTAGCCGTACTTGTTGTTGTCGCGCTTCGGTACCTTGGGCTTCCCTACCCCGCGATAGAACGGCGGGTAGGTGGCGATAAGCTGCTGGCGCAATTCCTCGCGGCGAACCGAGAGGCGCGTGTGCAGGTCGCAAGCCTTCATCACGTCGAAGGCGAAGCCGTGCCTGATCTGGCGGGCGATGATCTGCTGCACCTGGTGTTCGACGGCCACGCACTCGTCGGAGTACGGGATGTAGCTGTCGGGCACGGAGGCGCGACCAGCGAGCCACGACGGTATCTTGCCCCAGCGGACAAGTACCTTCTCGTAGAGCGCTTCGGTGACGACGACGTCCTGCTCGCAGTAGTCCTGCATCACCTCGGACCATTCGTCGAAGCCGCCGTCGTACATCGTCTTGAGGATGCCGAGGCGGAAGCCGAACGCTTCGAGCTTGTAGCGGCCACGCAGCTTGCGGGGCATTGCCCAGCGCGGCTCGCGCTTCCAGCGGTCGTCGTCGTTCCACTTGATGTCGGGCCAGAACATCTGGCTCATGACGTAGGTGTCGTGCAGTGTCGCCTTGGTGGAGAACCAAGGGTAGACCTTCTGGAGTGCTGGGATGTCGAAGGCGATGATGTTGTGACCGACGAGGACGTCAGCTTCCATCAGGCGGCGGACGCCAGCTTCGAGCGTATCGTGGTGGCACGACCACCGCTCACCTGAGACAGGGTCCTTGATCACAAGGCAGTGCAGTCGGTCGGTCTGGTCCAGATAACCGTTGGTCTCGATGTCAAAGATGAGGGTGGTCATATTGCTCCTAGGTCGTAGGGGGTTAGCTCACGTCAACGAGCAGGTCGTTGTAGAACCAGCCTGTTGCGGGGCGTCCGTCCACATCCACGCGGCACGGGTGGAAGGTGATCTTCGTGATGTCGGGTTGTCATCGGTCCCAGTCCTCGCGCACGTAACGCGGTGACACCGGGTGGCTGACGGCAATGTGGAACGGGCCGTGGTCCGGGTTCGGACGGTGGCGCTTGAGCCGCCACACGGCGTCGTCGAAGTCCCGCATGGTGATCGTGTTCTTCATCAGAATGCTCCTACTCGTTGGTCTGCTGTTTGCTCCGGCCCGCTGAACCCAGAGTCATCGACCTCAGCGAAGGGGTCGTGATCCATCTGGTACAGCAGCCCGGCGGCGGAGTCGTAGCCGAGGTAGATGGTGGTGCCCGTGCCGCGCCCGGTGTAGCGATCCTTCAATACACGGAAGGTCGTAACCTGGCGGAGCTTCGGGTCCTCATGCTGCTGGTCACGTTCGAGGCCGAACATGAAGTGGGACCAGAAGCCGATGGCGCGAGAGCCCTTGAAGTGGCGGATCATCACGCGGCCCCCCTCCTCATGCGGCGTACCGTCAGGGGTGGAGAGGTGCGAGATGAAGTGGATGATGATCTTGAGTTCCTTCGCGAGGCTCGCCATTTCAGCCATGATGCGTTCGAGTGCCGTCCGCTCGTCGTCCTCATTCGCAGCGAGTGCAGTGAGGTGGTCGAGGTAGAACAGCTTGACGCCGTGGTTGTGAGCTAGGAAGCGAATGGTGGACTTGATCACGTTCCAGTCGGTGGCACCGAAGGAGTCGTAGAGGTAGAACTTGCCGGAGGCGTTGAGTTCGTCGTACGCCGCCAGCAGGTCAGCATCCGTCCAAGAGCCGTCAGGAACGTGGAAGGTTTTCCCGGCGAGTTTGCCGGAGACACGCTTGACAGTTTCAGCCGGGGGCTGCTCAAGCATGAACGCGGCGACGGGCTCACCAAGATGGCGGAGGTCGTGGAGGATTTGCTGGGCGAACAGGTCGGACTTGCCGACGCCAGTCCCTGCCCCGAACCCGTAGGTCTCACACAGTCGGCGACCGTATGTGACCTCGTTGAGCTTCGGTAGGAACCACGGGTAGCCCTGCTCAGGCTTTGCGAGAACAGCATCCCGCAGGTCGGACAGCGTGAGAATACCGTCAGGGCGAAACTCCTTGGCACCGTATACTGCGTCAAGGATGGCGGCTGTGTCTCCGACCTTGAGTGCATCGCTTGCGTCCTTGTACTTGGGGTGGAGCTTGGCGAGCTTGACCTTGCCCGGCGGGAACAGGAGAGCGCACTCTTGCGTGGCGGCGATGCCTGGCTCGTCGGAGTCGAAGAACAGCACGACTTCCTCGAACTTGTTCAGCCACTCGATGGCGCGGGCCAGAGACTTCTTCGCACCATGTGCGCCGTTCGGGACGGAGACCACAGGCCACTTGTTGCCGAAGCACTGCGACACGGACATGGCGTCGATCTCACCCTCGGTGATGACCACGCGCTTGCCCACGTCACGCCACAGGTGCTGGCCGTAGAGCCCGGCTTCCTTCGTGTCGCCGAAGAAGCGGAAGTCCTTGTTGGCCCATCGCACCTTCTGCGCGACGGTGATGCCGTTGACCTTGTAGTTCGCCACCTGCACGGTCGCGCCGTTGAACTGGGCGATGCCGTAGTGCCAGTGAGCGCAGGTCTCTGCGGTCAAGCCTCGGGCCGGGATCGGCATGATGACGCCTTCGTCGATCAGGTCTGCCGTCTTTGAGGTGTACTCTATCGTCGCGGTCATGCCGTCTCCGGTGGGGGGTTCGTAGTGTTGACAGCCAAAGCAGTAACCGTGACCGTCCGAGTAGCGGGCGAGGTTGTCCCTCGACCCGCACTTGGGACACGGCTCTTTGGCGATGAAGTCAGAGGAGCCGTGGTGGTGCATCAATCAACCTGACGCAGCTTGTCCTCGGAGTAGAGGGCCACGGCTTCAAGCGAGTCGATCATGGTGTGGAACTTGGAGAGGATGGAAGCGGTGTTGCGCTTGATGAACTTGCGGAGGAGTTTCTTCACTTGTGTGAGTCCTATGACAAGAGGTTGGCGTAGTAGGCGATGATGGTGAGTGCGCCGGATGCGATGGCCGAGCAGCCAAAGGCCAACGTCGGGATGGTGGCGGCGCATGTGTGGGTGATGTAGGCGAGCAGCAGCGTCGTCACCGCGAAGGAGGCGATGAGCGGCGTGCTGGTCAGAGAGATCGCCAGCATCAGGATGGACCCGGTGATGACGATGTGGTCGTAGTTAAGGCTTCTCACTTGGATGCTCTCTTGATTGCGTCGATGCGCTTGGGGTCGAGCGGCTCGTCGAGCCACGACTGAGGGATCACCTTGTCGTGCCACTGGAAGCCGTACTCCTCGCACCACTGGGCGTATGACGTTTGGCTGGTCTTGCTGATGCGGGTTGCTGCGCGTGAGAACACGAAGCGCACGTCCAAGTCGGGGTGCTGCTGCTTGATCCACTTGTGCTTCTGCCGATCAGCGGTGAGGAAGCGGCCCTTGGTCTCGATGATGATCCCGTTGGGCAGCTTGAAGTCCGGGGTGTAGCGGGCGGGTGGCGGCATCTTGAGGTACCGCACCACCAGCTTCTCGAACTCGTAAGGCACTCCGGCCCGGTCGAGCTGCGCCGCGATGGACGCCTCAAGACCAGACCGGAAGCCAAGCTCAAGCGCAACTTGCGCCTGTGACTTCTTAGAAGTTACCATTCACCGTGCCGTCGTCGGCGGGGGCATCGGCGGTGTCAGCGCCTTCGACAGCGGGTGCATCCTGCGACACATCGTAGTCGTCGGTGCTGCTGTCGTAGCCTTCCTCCTCGCCCTCGAAGCCGTAGCCCGAGAGGTTGACGCCCTGAGCGGAGCCGTACTGGAGGACGCGGATCACCTGCATGGTGGCGCGGATGCCGTAGGTCGCATCGCTCGCCACGAAGTAGCCGATGCTGCCGTCCTTGTTGGTGTCCACCTCGAAGCCGATGCGGGCCAGGGTGCCCTGATAGATGCGGCGGGCCTTCGGGTGCGCGGCACCGTTCTCAAGGAACAGCGGGAGCGGCTGGCCCTTGGCGTCGATGGCAGCGGGACGCATGAACCACTTGGTACCAGCCTTCGGGCCGTTCTTGCGAACCCCACCAGCGGGCATCTTGAACTTCATGCGGACGGTGTCGAGGAGTTCCTCGGTCTTCTCGTCGTACATCTCCTTGATGAGCGGACGCAGGACCGGGCCCTTCACGCCCTTCTTCTCGAACTCCTTGCGGACGTTGACCGGAAGCTCGGCCCACTTGGAGGCGGCGAGGTCAGCGGCCTGATCGTAGAGCGGCTTGAGGAAGTTCTCGAACGCGACGAAGTCAGGTTCGTTCTTGTTGATGATGATGTCGGTCTCGAAGTTGCCGTCCTTCACGGGGAACTTCTCGGTGCCGAAGTTGATCTGGTTCAGCTTCGGGTACTGGAGGATGCCACGCGGGGTGACCTTCTTGATGCGGGGGGCTTTTGCCATTCAGTTGCTTTCTCAGTTGAGGGTGTGTCGGTTGCGGCCAATGACGATGCCGTCGGCCACAAGGGCGTCGGACAGCTTGATGACCATCAGGGGTTCAGGTCGCTCCATCGCCAGCGAGAGGGCCGCGATGGTGTTCCGCGTTCGCTCCGACCATGGAGCAATCGAGGTGAAGAACGGCGTCAGTCTGGTGTCCATCACTGTCCACGCCGTGGGTTGAACAGTGAGGGGAGGATGTACCCGTCAGCCACCAGCCGGGTCTGAACGTCCACCGGGAGCGGGCGTCCAGACTTGGCGCAGATGATCGAGGTCATGATGTCGGCGGTTGACGGGCGGTGTCTCATGTGAGTTCGTGCCTCATGTACTGCTCGGCTGCGATCAGTTCGGGGTGGCCTTCGTGCCGCGCCTTGATCACCCGCTCCGCCACGCGGAAGGCTTCACCCGGTTCGACCTTGAAGGTCTTGCACAGGAGGAGGAAGTGAGCGGCTGCGCCGACCACCTGCTCCTCTCGGGTGTAGTCTTGGATGGCGTCGGTCACGGCCATGGACACGTTGCCCACCTTGCGGAGACCGACTAGGTTCAGCTTGTCGCCGTCGAGGAGAGCCTTACACACGGAGCGAGACCTCCGTGCCGGGGAGTGCTTGGATGATTGGCCACGCGGTTCTGCCCTTGGAGAACAGTTCACCGCCGACGATCACGCCGACGACGTAGCCAGAATTATTAACCAGTACCACGTCGCCATTGCTGTCTTGGTAGAGGTCGTAGGGGAGCTTGCCCTGCTGCTCGTAGGAGTACGTCGTCGGGTGGGGGGATGTCGCATTGCCGTTGATCTTCACTTGCTGCCTCCGAAGTAGCCCGACTGTTCGAGACCTCCGACCACAAGACGGGTCAGCTTGCGGCGGGATGGGCGGTCCATCGCTGCTCGGTCAAAGGTGTGACCATCGACGGTCACGGTATCGTAAGCTGCGCCGATACGCAGGGTGATCGAGGGGTACTTGGGCATAGGTTCAAACTCCGTTGCTTTAAGGTGGGGGTATTGCTCCGACCGTGGAGCGATCTAGGCGAAGAAGAAGTCAGACTCCAAGACCTTAGACAGGTCCAGAGTGCCAGGCTTCGGGGGTTCCTTGAGGGCAGTCGGGTCCTCTACTTGGGAGGCAATGTCCGCCCGCAGGTTGGCGAGGACGTCCGCCTCCGAGTACATGTCAACGAAGGCCCGCCTGATACACGCCGCGAGGAGCGACATGTTCCCGGCGTGGGTGCCGTAGCTGTCATGCACAGCGGCGAACGCGGTGAGCCCGTTGTCCTTGGCGAGTAGCACCGTGGACATGAGGGCGGCGGCGTCTAGGGAGTGGACGAAGTTCGGGCTGAACGCGCTGACGTGCCGGGCCTTGTCCGCCTCGGGACCAGCATCCTCCACGTTGATGCGGACTTTGATCTTGCCCATGAAGGTGGTCTCGACCTGACGGCTGACCATCTTGCGGTAGCCCTGCGTGACCAGTAGTCCCGACGGTGTGCGCCACCGGATGCGGGCCGCCCCGCCCTTGGTAGCCTCACGCGCCAGAGACTGGAGCCACGCCATCGCAGTGCGGGCACCGATCACCACCTTGCCAATCGAGCGCCACACGACCGTAGCCAACTCGTTGACGGCCTGACGTTCAGCGTCCGGGTCCGCAGCCCATGGCGTCGGCCCTGCTTCGCGCACGGCTTCGTCCACGTACTGGCGGCAGGAGGAGAAGGTCCCGCCGTAGGGCAGCACCATCACCGAGCGCTTGGTCGTCTTGCGGGTGATGCCATGGGCCAGCCACTTGAGTGCAGTGTCGGTACCCATGCGGCGCAACTCCGCCTTCACCTCCTCGGCCACCGCTTGGTAGATGTCGGCGGGCTTGTCGGCGGGGACGAGGTTCGTAGCAGCACCGCCCACCTCGTCGCGCAGCATGGCGGAGAAGTGTTGGATGCCGTTGCACGAACCATCGACCATCACCGGGAGGGTGGAGGCGAACGCCGGGGAGTAACCCGACTGCACGTAGCGGTCCCACTCGAAGCAGAACGCGAGGAACATGAAGGGGCTGTCGGCCTCCGTCCACCAGAGTTGACCGAGCGGATCAGCGGCAACCTCTCTGATGCGCTGCGTGTGTTCGGTCACCCAGTCGATGCGATCCTCTAGTGCTACCTTGTCCACGCCGAAGCAGTTGGCACCGTGGATGGCAAGCCAGCCCGGCCCCTGCTCCGCTCCAATCTCCACGCCATCGGCAAACTCCAGCAGTCCCTTCACGAAGTCGGAACCCTGGGGGTGCAACCACTGGCTGAGTGGGTAGACGCGGCCTCGGAAGTCGAGGAAGTGTGGGAAGTAGATGGCTTCGAACTTGTCGTACTGTTCGGCCACCGACAGGGACCGCGCCACGATCACTCGCTTGGAGCGCCGCGCCACGTTGTCGATGTAGACCTGCGATGCCTTGGCGCGGTAGGTCTTGCGGCTCGCCGGGTTGGTGGCAATGTCGTCAGGCTTCTCCGGCAGCGGGAGGTCAGCGACGGGAGGGAGGACACCGAGGTCGTCCTTCTGCTCGTAGACCACGCGCTTCGCCACGTCCAACACCCGGCGGTTCACGCGCCACCGGGTTTCTTGAAGGTGGTTGACCGCCTCGACCACGGACGACGGCACCAGTTCAGGCATCGCACCATGCACCAGCTTGAGCGGGCGCGGGGTGATGGCCGACCAGTAGCCGCCGTCCTTGCCCGTCGCAGTCCACGGCTTCGGCGGGATGATGCAGGGGCCGAAGGTGGGCGACATCTTGGAGAGTGCGGAGTTGCGATCACCGATGGCCTTGAGTGTGGCCTCGGAGAACTCGACCAGCATCGGGGTCTTGCCGCCGATACGCGTGGTCTCGACCGTGATCATGCCCGTCTCCTGCGCGATCACCTCGACCAGCTTCTTGCCGACCAGCACACACACGTCAGCGGACCAGCGCTTGGGCTCGTACTCCACCTGACGCATCGCGGCCATGATGACACGGCGGCGGTGTCCTTCATGCGAGGTCTGCTTGTCCAGCCGGGAGATGACCCGCTCGACCAGTTCCTTGTGCTTCTCCATGAAGGCGAGGACCATGCCCTCGGATTCGACGGCCTCCCCTACCCGGCGGGCGAGAGAGACGAGCGTGACCTGCGGCCGACCGGGGCGACACATCCAGTTGACCGTGGCCTTGATGGCGACGGCGGCGGCGATGTCAGCACCGATAGGGCGGAGGTAACGCACCGCGAGGTCGCGCCTCCCACCTGTCCCCCGGCTCGGGAGATAGGCAGCGAGGGCATCGCGCACCGGCTCGAAGCCAAGGTTGGACACGAAGGACCCACCCCCGAAGTCGGCAGCGCGGCCCGCCTTCTCCCGCTTCTCCTTCATGTTGAAGAAGGCGGTCGCCCCGGCGGCGATCATCTGGGTTTCGAGTTCGATCTGCTGCTGCCACAGTGGGTGTTTGTCACCGTTTGTCTCAGTCAATTGTCACGTTCTCCTTCTGTCACACGGTTCCGCTGCGGGGTCGGAGCGATTGCCCCGAGCGCAGAGAAGCGCAGGTATTGCTTATGTTTTGGGGATTGATGCAGGGTCGGAGGCATCTCATTCTCCTATCGCTTGATCCATGATGTCAGCCATGCCGTCGAACGCTCCGGTCACTAGCTTGGTGTACTTGAGTGTCGTCTCGATGCGCTTGTGGCCGAGCCACTTCTGCACCTTCTGGAGGTTGCCCGTCTTGTCCAGCATCCAGGTTGCACAGGTGTGGCGCAGGGTGTGGATGACGACGTCGTCCCATCCTGTCACGCGCTGCATCCTGTCCCACATGGTACGCAGGTGACCGTCCTTCTTGAGGTGCATGAAGGGACCGAGGCTGTCGGGGTGCCGCTCACGCATGAGGGTCACCGCTTCGATGGCGACCTTCGACATGCGGAGGGTGCGGTCGTTCGACTGCTTGTCGTAGCTGCCACCCCGGAAGTAGACCGAGCAGTAGTCGGGACCGAAGTCCTTCCACCGCACGGTGAGCAGCGAGTTGAGACGGGCACCGCAGTGTAGTCCGAACACGGTGAAGGCCCAGAGTTCAGGCTGGTCCCACTCAAGCCAGAGCTTGAGCAAGCGGCGGGCTTCATCCTCGGTGAGGTAGCGCAGTCTCTCGCCAGTCTCACGCGTCATGGGAACGGGCGGTACCTTCGCGATGACACCCGCCTGAACGGCGAAGCGCAGCATCTTCGAGAGCGCGGCCAGCTTGCGGTCGGCGGTGGCGTAGGACCACCCCTGCCCCACGACGTGAGCGACGAGGCGCTTCATCTCGTCGGTGCTGATGGCGGAGACTGGCATGTTGCGTCCGAAGAACTCGACCACCTGCTTGCCGTTGCGAATGGCAGTCTCGGGCTCGGTGATCTTCGGGTTGTTCCGCCAGTGTGTGCGTTCGACGTGATCGAACAGCGCACCGAGAGTGTGCAGTCCCGCCCCCGTAGCGGAGCGCCCATTGCTCACAGGTGGGAGTGGTCGGCCCGCGACTATGGCGGCGCGAGCCATGAGTTCCCACTCCTGTGCTTCACTCTCGGTGCTGAATGGTTCACGGTAGCGGACGCCCGCCACCATGAAGTCGGCAACCCATGAGGTGCCGCGCTTGCGTGTTGTCATGTTATGTCACCGCCTGTTTCATGCGCCCCCCACATACGCCGACCACGCGGCGTGAGGAACACCAGCTTCGCCCGGCTGTCGCCAGGGTCAACGATTATCTCAACCAATCCCATACCCTTGCCGTTCGCATGTTTCGTCCCGAGGGACTGCATGTTACGGGAGTCAGTAGACGAGTAGATACCGAGCCACTGTTCGACATCCTTCATCATAGCCTCAGGTTGTAGTGCGCTTATGAAGGCCGAGGCAGTGGTCGCCG
>ERZ724522.177-NODE-177-length-40732-cov-20.688817_pt1 | contig 40732 bp, 51 predicted proteins | sample MGYA00376055_ERZ724522 | MGnify/ENA primary metagenome ERZ724522 (study PRJEB28724, sample SAMN07190884) | wastewater metagenome | isolation source: effluent of sewage treatment plant in Hong Hong | place: Hong Kong | collected 2016-03-17 ... | reverse complement strand
GAAGAAACTCTCGGCGCTTATGGTCATGAACGGTTCGTGGAGGTGGTGAAATGATTGTAAGCCATCAAGCTAAATGGGCGCTAAGCCAGATAGAAAACGCTCTTTTAAAGCGTGATGAACTAGATGCACTTAATCAGGTTAATAGATACATCGACCATCTCGAAGAACGGGTGAAGACGATGGAAGGCGTTTTGCGGTCGGCTGAAAAGCATTTGTTCGACAAGGCAGAGGCGTCTTATTACGCCGACACAGTTCCGACAAGCCTCGCCGCTGACATTTCCTACGCTCTTGCTGGTGGAGGGGAGACGGAAGCATGATAGACACCCCACTGATGGACGAAATCCGGGAATCCGCAGCGCAGGGCAAGACCTCGCTGCATGAGAAGGTGTGCAAGATGTGCAATGGTAGCAAGCTGACCGGGTTCAAAGACGAACTGGGACACTTTGTTAGGCGCTGCCCCGCCTGTGACGGCACCGGGAAGGAGAAAGCGAAATGACCGAAGTAAGCAAGGAAGCCGTTGAGGCTCTTCACGCCGCGTTATCATGCACCAGCAGCATTGATGATTTTAGCGTTGGCGCACCGGCTGAAGTCATTAAGCACCTCAATGCCAAGGGCTTCACCATCATTTGCACGGAGCCAGCCATGACCGAGATGGAAGACGAATACCAGCTTAACAGCTTAGAGGCAATTATCTGCATAATTCTTGGTGCACACGCCAGCAAACTAGAAGAGCTAATACGCACAAAGATTGAAACTGAAGTCATGATTAACGCTCTCTTAGCAGAGACTGAAAATAAACTTTTGGCTTTGATTCCCCACGGAAAGAAAGGTAAGTGATGGAAGACTGCGCAATCGCCGTTGCACTTGAGCTTCAAAAGCAGGGCTTCACCATCGCCCGCGCCGAGCCATCAGCGGAAACTGAAGGTATTAGACACAGCGCGGTAGCTGATTATTTGCTAGACCATAAAGGTCTAAGGCCAGCGATGACCGACGCGGAGCTTGAGCGGGAGGTGAAGAAAGTTGCACTGCCACTAGATTACCCGGCGAATGGATTTCAGCGCGGGTATTGGGTTCACGAAATTGACGTTATCAACCTCGTCAAGAAATACAGGGGGAAATGATGCCTAGATTTTCTGTTGCTGTTTTGTATGAACGAAACAATGGAAGAACCATGGACAAATACATTCGACACGGTGTTTCTACGGCTCCGTCCAAAGAGGCAGCTTTCGGCGCTTTTATCCTTAAGCTAAAGGATGATGTTGAGTTGAAAAATTACTCAATAGTTCTGTATACTGTTTTAGAAATTGAACCTTTTACAGAATAGGCAAAACAATGACCAACGAAGCCCCGCTGCCGGATGATGTAGAAAGATGCTTATCTGAAATGCCTAACGTTGGGGGATTTGGCGAGGAGTGGTCTGGCACCATCCGCGCCCATATCGCCGCGCAGTCCGAGAAGATTTCCGCGCTGGAGAAAAAGCTTTCAGAGCAGATACGGGAAGATGAGATGAGACTTATTAACCACTGCGTTAAGATCGTAGGTAATAACAGCAAGGCACACATTCATGCTGAGGCGGAATTTCTTACTAGAATTGCCGAGCTGGAGGCGGAGAACAAGCGACTGCGGGAGGCGTTGGAGGAATTAGCTAGGCTTGGTGGCCCGCATGGTGGGTATGGCAATAGTATCGGGAACCAAATCGCACAAGCCGCCCTCGCGCAAACGGGAGAGAAGTGATGTTTTTCAGCGTATCAGAAGGGGTTAAATCGTTTTGTGCCGCTATGGTCAGTAGACCGGAAGAGTGGGTGCAGGGAGAGTACTGTTTTACGAACACTACCCACACGGACATTAGTGTGTGGACGTGCAACGGGATATGGTTTCTACGTATTGGTGGATTTGACTGCTTAACGCTTGCAGAAAAAATTTACATTTCTAACGCTATTAAAAAAACCATGTCTGCAAGAATCGGAACTCTACTCAAGAAGGATGGTGAGTGATGCACGAAAAGGCATACATAGTTGACCCGATAACCGAGGTGCTGCACTCCGGTTTTTACATCACCAGAAACCACGACGCCATAAAGGTCAAAGACGGAAAAGCATGGGTGAACGGGATAGAGACGAAGATCAGACCCGGAATGACTGCAACTCGTGTTGATGCTGAAAAGTATAGCAGGACGATTCAGCGCCGCATCTCTGGGGAAGAGTACTCAGACGTGATGAACGCAGAGCCTCCGAGGTTTTGAGGCTATAAAAAAACTTATTTTAGTCTCTTGACGCGGTAGCGGATATGGACTAGAAACGGGACTACAACAAACACGAAAGGACTACAGAAATGAACGCTTCTATCGGCCACAACCAAGCCCCGCCAGTCGCGGGCGACTACAGCGAGCTTCAGGCCCGCATCAGCACTTTGGTGGAGAGTTTCTCCCGCGCCCCGCAGACGATCGAATCGGATGACGTGGCGGAGAAGATCACCGACCTGACCAAGATGCTAAAGGAGGCTACCAAGAAGGTCGAGCTTGCCCGCAAAACGGAGAAAGACCCGTTCTTGGAGTCTGGGCGGCAGGTTGATGCCTACTTTGCCAACATGGCAGACCCGGCAGAGCGCGCCGCCAAAGACCTCGAAAAGCGTCTGGGTTCCTATCGCACCTATAAAGCTGAGCTGGAGCGTAAGCGGCTGCTTGAAGAAGCTGCCAAGGCCCGCGCAGAGGCCGAGCGCGTGGCCGCAGAGGCGGCACAACTTGAGGCCGCCGGTATGCAGGAGGTGGCTAACAACACTATGGCAGAGGCCCAGAAGACCGAAGACACGGCCAATCGGCTTGAAGCTGCGTCGAACGATGAGAAGCAGCTTGGAAAAGTGCGCGGCGAGTACGGCAAGACAGTCGCAACGAAACGGTGGGCATTCGAGATTGACAACTTCGCCGCGCTCGACCTGAACGCCCTGCGGAGCTACATCGACTCGGTTGCAGTCGAAAAGGCCATCCGCGCCTATGTAGCTGCCGGTGGCCGCCAACTGGCCGGGGTCAGCATCTTTCAGCAAGAAACGGTCAGCGTCCGTTAACCAAACAAACCAAAGGAGAAACAGGAATGGCAAACGAAGTCACCACAATCAACCCGTTCGGAATCCGCGTTCAAGAGGCCAGCGAATCGCGGTCGACCAATGCCGTGCAGCGGCAGGAGCAGGAGCGGGCGGTATCCGAAACCAAGGCAGCAATCATGCTGGCCAAGCAGTTCCCCCGCGACCAAGCCGAGGCTACCAATAAAATCCTCTTGGCTTGCTGCCGCCCGACGCTTGCTGAGAAGGCCGTCTACAGTTACCCAAAGGGCGGGCAGCAGGTAACAGGGGCCAGCATCCGGCTCGCCGAGGCCATTGCTCAGGCTTGGGGCAATCTTCAATTCGGCATCCGCGAACTCGACCAGCGCGACGGAGTAAGCACGGTGGAGGCGTTCGCGTGGGACGTTGAAACCAACACCCGGCAGACCAAGGTTTTTCAGGTCAGTCACAGCCGGAAGAGCGGAAGCCAGATCAAGCCCATTACAGACCCGCGTGAAATCTATGAGATGGTCGCTAATCAGGGTGCGCGTCGTATGCGTAACTGCATCCTTGGCCTCATCCCCGGCGACGTTATCGAGGCGGCTTTAGATCAGGCTGATAAAACACTCACCACCAAGGTTGAAATCACGCCAGAGCGCATTGCTAAAATGGTTGAGACGTTCGAGGCTATGGGGGTCAGCAAGGATGCACTGCGGAAGAAAATCGGGCGGAATGTTGACCACACAATCCCGCCGGCGGTGTTCGCTAATCTCGGAAAGATTGCCAATAGCATCCGCGACGGGTACAGCACAGCCTCCGAGAACTTCGACCTTGTTTCAGATACCGCGATTGAGGCAGGTGAGAAAACCGACCAACAGAAAGCAGAGCAGCTTTTTGACGAACTGGAGGTAGGTCTTTTTTCCTGTCTTGATGAAGAGTCCATCAACCAATACCTCGGTGAAAATCAGGCTGCGATTGTTGCACTCGGGAAGAACGGAAAGGAGTGGGCCGTAAAGTGGGCCGCAGCCGTGACCAAGCAGCGTGGTCATAAGGCCAGTTGAGTTTTGGGGTGGCGGCGTGGACGGAAATTCACGAGGAGGCAGTAGCCTTCGTAGACGAGCCAGTAACCAATCTGGCCCACCCCACTAAAGTTCCTGAACGCGAGGAAGCAAAACAAGAGCGTGACATGCCGGAGAGACGGCCACCAGTTTACGGAGTAGCCGCAGGTGCTAGGCGGCTTAGGCACAGGTAGCGCGGGACAAATGGAGACGACTAGCGCAAATCCACCCGGCTTCCTGTGCCACCAATACCCGGCAACGGGGGTCAGTGGCAGAACGAAAGGAAAAACGATGATGAGTAACAAATCAAAGAAGGCAATCGAGTCCGACTTCTTCAAGGCTCTTCGCAAGAAGATGACCTTGGAGACGCGGCGTAACGTGCTGGATAACGAAATAAAGGCCATGCAGAACCAGATGGACGGGCTTGAGGCCATGCTTGGCTATAAGGTCGCGCATAATGTGAAGATACGTCAGGATGACGTTGATGCAGTTAAGGAGGTTGGAAATGATACAGAAGACAACTCTTGAGGAAGAGGCTGAAATATCTGCGTTCGTTAAAAGAGCGGCAGATACATTCTCCATTAACAATACTTCGACATACGGAGATATTGAGAACGGAAAATATCTTGCCATAAGGTGGGGACTTTTTTTCGGTAGGGGAGTTATGGTCATAAAGATTGACCAAGACTTCCAGCCGAGGAACTTCGTTGACGTGATTAAGGGAGATGATGCAGCATGAGCGACGAACCGAAGTCCGGTGTAGGCCACAATAGCGGCGGAATCACTGCCGGTCAACTGAAGTCCGTAATCGAGCGTGTGGAGCGGCTTGAAGAGGATAGGAAGGGCATCAGCAACGACATCAAGGAAATCTATGCAGAGGCGGAAGGCAATGGCCTAGACCCCAAGATTATCCGCATGATTGTCCGCCTCCGCAAGATGGACGCATCCGCCCGACGGGAGCAGGAAGACCTGCTTGATTGCTACAAGGCAGCTATCGGAATGGCTGACTGAACAAAACGGCGGGAAATAAAACTCCCGCTGTTTCTTTACCGTTGACGCGGTAGCAAATCCGTTATATGAAGGTCAGGCAAAACCAAACGAAAGGAAATCACTATGTCAATCACCAAAGAGATTTTAGAACAACGCTGGCAGAAGATTGATACGGCCCCGAAGGATGGGACAGATGTTCTCCTACTCAGGTTCTCGCCTAACTGCCAAGAAAGAAAGCACGGTAGAATGGCCGTTGACTTCTGGCATCAAACTAAAAAACACGGTTACGAAGGGTGGGGAAAGTTCAACGCAAGATTCTGGCCAGCTACCCACTGGATGCCTCTCCCACCACTGCCGAAGGAGGACTGATTATGACCCACGACACCAAAGCCACGCTGCCGGATGCTTCACACGATGCCTATGTGCGATTGATGGCTGCTGCCAGACGTTCTGAACCACATAATGGATACGGCGAGGCAGATATTGTGAGCGATGAACTAACCCTCCGCTCCCACATCGCCGCGCTGGAGGCGGAGGACAAGCGGCTGCGGGAGGTGCTGCGGCTTTATGCCAACCCGGATAACTTCTTCAACTCTAATGGACAATGTTATGAGTTTGATTGCGTATCTCCAGACGTTACGGAGGAACCTAAATACTTAGGGGCGACAGCTCGGCACATACTCGCGCAAACGGGAGAGAAGTGATGAGTGAACTTAAGCCATGCCCGTTCTGCGGCAAAGAACCTAATCAGGATTTTCTACCAGAAGAGAACTTTGGGGAGTTGGATACCCACCGTGTGATGTGCATCGAGCACAATAGCCATTTTGCAGTGACCATCGGTCTGACAGCTGATGAGGCAATTAAAAAGTGGAACACACGAGCGCCAGTCGATGCCGAACTATCCATCTACCGTTCCAACGACAAGAGCGGCGTTTACGCAAAGCGCAGCAGAGAGGATGATTGAACATGACAAAGCAAAAGACGTACTGGGCGGTTTTTACCGGGCGAGGTTCAGTCGCTATAGATGTCGCTAACTACCCACTAATATATATCATTAAGGCCGAAGCCGAAAACGACCGACTATGGATTGAACAAGAACGCGGCGACAAGAAAGCTACCATCCGCAAGGTGCATATTGTCGAGGTGAAGAAATGACCGACCGCCCGATATTGTTTTACGCCCAGATGGTGTGTGATGCCTTGTTATAAAACAAAAGACGGAATCCATATCTGCGGTGATCTCGGCCCGCATTGTGCTGAATGTGCTGATGTAGGGTCTTTTCTCTGCGACTACCCAGTCGGAAAAGACAAGACGTGCGACCGCCACATGTGTTCAGACCACGCCACCGAGGTCGCTCCAGACTTGCACTACTGTGCCGGTCACACGAAGATGTGGAAAGAGTTTGAAGAGAGTGGTGGAGTTAAGTCTGTTTTGGAAAATGTTTCTCAATTTAAGCGGGTGAAGACGTGAGAGTAATCCAGTGCCACATAAACGGCCACTCTGTCGGGCTTGTGGCGACGCGAAGACGGCTTCTGAAAGATCGCGGTATTTGGAGCAAGCAGAGCCATCGTGAGCTTAAAACAAAGCCCGGCAACGTCTGGCCTTGGCGGTTCATGGAGCGGCGGGAGTGCGTTACAGTCCCCTACGCTATGGCGACCTACGACCAGATTGTTAACTCGGTCAATGGCTATACAAAGCATGCCACTGGCGCTAAGTTTTCGTATCGCAGCGAGGCGCTAGGACTGTCTGTCTGGTGTGTTAAAACCAGAGAAAGGAAGGCAAAGAAATGATGCTTGAGGTCTTCAGCACAGCATACGTAAGGCCAACGGCGAGGAAGTGGGTTATCGCTTGGTTCAAGCATCTCCGCTGCTGGAAGCTGGCGCGACTTAACCGCAGCACTCAGCGCGACCCGGTAAGCGGAGATTACCTCAAGTGGCAGGTACAGTTTGGGAAGACGCACCGGGCCTATAGCGTCGGGGTTCCTACCTACTGGATGGAGGTTTAACCATGACAAAAGTTGAGCAGAACGCAGTGAATAAGCTAAAGACCTGCATACAGATAATGCTTGAAGCAGAGAAAGCTCTCAGGCCGCTGCGCCCTGACAAAGCGGACGAACTCAAGGGCGCGGCGGGGATAGCCGAGGAATGGGTTAAGCATATCAGCAAGGCATAACCAGTCGGGTTCGAGTGGTTTAATCACTGGTTACAAGCGTCGAGCGCCTGATAGTGCCGCTCAAGATCGACAACCCACACGGCGGCGTCTGCGTCTTCAGAAGCTACGGCCTCCAGCACGTCAACGACTGCCATAGGAGGCGCTGGCAGCGGCGGGCAGCTACTTGCCGTCTGTTCGCTTGGCGGCTCGCTTACGCAGGCTGACAACAGCGCCAGACACGCTAACAGGGGCAGACTGAGCTTTGCTAATTTCACGTTGGACTTCCTCTCTGCTGCGGCGTCTGGGCTTGCGCAAGAGCCGGTCAATAAACGCCTTAGCCGCGTATTGCACCAGCGAGAATGCCAGAGTTGCCAGCAGCTTCAGCATTGGTTATCCATTGCGGATGTTGGCAACAGCCGCCCCGATAGCGATGTTGATCGCATTCATGACGATTGGAAGACCTTTTTCCTTCAGGATGGAAATCACGATGTCCTGAGCCTGTGCGAGCTTCTGGTTTCCCTTTGGACGGTCGCCGTTTACAACCGCCAGCGCAGCCTCTTCAACGGTCTTAACGGCTTCTTTGGCTAGATCAATAACTTCTGGGTTTTTGGCAAGGTCAATAAGTCCTTGACGTGTGAAGTTAAGCACCGCGTCATCGATGCCGAATACCCACTTTTTCAGGCGCTTAAAGATGTTCATGGTTGGCGCTCCTTCTGGTCTAGTTTAACCGGATATTCCTTGTGTGGCAACTGAAAGTGAGGGCCGTCCTTGAACTTGCGCCAATCGCCGCCCCACTCAATAGGCACCTTTTCAACCTTCGCCGCCAACTTAACAATTTCTGCCAGACGGTAGTATAAAGGCCAGTCCCACCTTATAATTCCGCCGACCTTAACAGCCAAGTCTACCGCATGTCCAGTTAGGTGTCTGCTGTTCATCGTCTGGCTTGCCCCAGATTTGACAAGTTGAGCTTGCCGCTCAGGCTTTCTAAGGCCCTCTGTCACGACAAAATCAACTTGACCGATTAATGCGGCCCTACGGATAACCCTAACCAAGTCAGGGTGAACACCGACAAGCTGCGCTTCAGTTCTAACCCCAAGCATTAAAAACCCTCCGAACGACATAGCCGCGCACCAGCGAGACGGCTGTGAAGATACAAGCAATCGCCAGATCGTGCGAAACAGGAACATCCATACCGAACAGCGGGAACACCACGCGCTGAGTTGCCAGCGCCACGCCAAAGCCGATTGCCGTGCTGGCGGCTGTCTCAACGGCGGACATTTTGCGCGTCTGGGTCATAGCTTGATTGCCGGATGGTTGAACATCGGGTGCATGTGCGGAAGTCCCCCGGTCATTACTTGCAGGAATTTTAGTAACGGCATGTCGCCTTTTAGTGAGTTGCATTTATAACACGCAGCGACCATGTTGAAGTCTCCAGACGGCCCGCCGCGTGACTTCGGCTTAACGTGGTCGCGGGTTGCCGTGTTGTTAAGCCCGTTCTGCATTGTCATATCGGAGAGGCAATAAGCGCACCGCCCGCCTTGGCGATTATAAAGCCGAAGCCTTTGCGCTGTCCCCGATATGGAACCCTCCCTACTTGGTAAAAAAGTGCTGTATTAACCACGAAAAAAAACCGCCAGAAGCCCCGGCGGCTGCGATAGCTCCGTGAGCTTTGTAGCGGTCAGCCTCAAGGGATGATACCCGCTTTAGCAGACCGCTCTCGCCGTCCCGCCCCTCAAGCATGTTCATAACGCGCTCCATTCGCTCATCAATGCGAATTAGCAAATCGTGATGTGAGCATCGTACCTGTTCAGTCACTTCCACGGCTCCACCTTTTCAAGCCTGACTGTATGGGCGGCAAGCCGGGCGGCTTCCTTGAGGTTTGTCTCGGCGGATTTGAGCTGGAAGAGCTGGAGGTCGCGCTGGGCCAGCTCAATAAAGCGGAGGGTCAGTTCAGCGCGGGTGCGCTCAGGCATTACAAGTCGGCAGCTCACGTTAAGTCCTTTCAGTTCGATGTCGGTATCCCACTTGGTTTTGCAGACCTTAGTAAGCGTCCGCATAGCATCGGTCGGGCAGCCCGCGTAAAGCTCTTCCGTGGCCTGAGCTAGTTTCTCGGCGAGAGTGTCCAGCGTTGTCATGCCTTGTCCACCCACTTCTGATAAATCTCATTGCCGACAAGTTCTTGCTCCTTCGGGCAACGATAACACCGGCGCTCTCGCTTGTTATGCTTGAGATGCCAGTCGTGCCAGCCGAGGATGCAGAGTATGTCGCGGAAGGTTATCATGCGTCAGCCCACCACGTCATTTCCTTCACCCGGAATTTCATAGGAAACTGGCTCACATCCGTAGGGTAGAACCCATTGGAGTTGAAGTTTGTCTTGGCACTCCCAACAGCTAAATTAAGACCAACTTGTCCCCGCCTGTACCTGTTCCACGTGACGTAAGATGCCTTGATAAGAAGGTTATCTAGGTAGAAGAATGCTTTAGTGCTTGTAACCACACAACTCAAACGACGCTCAAAAGCGCCGAAGTTATTTCCTGCTAGCGACCCGTTAGCCCAGCCGGGGTGAGTGTAGAAATCGACGGCGTTGAACTTATAAACTGTTGTCGCGTCAGGAGTCACCGTCCACGCGGGGCTTACTGTAGCTGTGCGTGTAGCCCCATTATAGCCGGTGATAGTACGGGTCTGACCTGTCCCAGTGCCGCTTGTGGTCTGGAGAGTCATTCCTACGTAGTCACCATCAACCGCGTTCGATGTCGTGGCGAGGACAGCAGTTGTACTGGTGCTACCTGCCTGCATTGTCCCGGTCTGCGTCGCTCCCCCTACTCCAATATAATTATTGGTTGAGGCATTATTCCAATAATTAAATACATCTGCAAAATCAACTTCAGAAGTACCTGAGCCACCTGCAGTCGGGTTGGGGTCATCGGTGGCCGCGTATACCCAGTAGGCGGGCCATGCCGCAACAACAGCTGCATCTGGTGCCTTTATGGTCGTATCGTAGGCTACCGTAGACAGCCCATCAAAACCGGGAGCGAAAATCGCTTTTGACCAAATTTGTCCGGACGAGATTGGTGGGGAGAATTGAATTGTGGCCCCGTTGCCTACAGTAACCGCAGTGTCGAGCGTTACCGTTGTCGCGTCTTTCGCCGCAACTTTTATGTTCCCCACTCCGGCAGCTCCGTAATAATCCATAAACCGCTGCCCAACCGCCACACCAGAAGGAACTGCTGAAAATATCAGAGTCTTGCTGCGGTTACTTGAGGTTGTAGTCGTCGGGATATAGCTGGATACAAACGAACCTGCCTCTAGCTGCGGGCCAAACCAGTACACAGTTCTCGAAGTGCCAACAAAAGTGGGCGCTCTTGTCTCTGCGCCAGTAATCAACGTACAAAAGGCCAGTGTATGTGAGACAGTGGCATTGCTCGTGAAAGTGGCGACGATACGATACCAATCAGTAGCGCCCAGCCGTTCGATACTAGCTGACGTGAAACCAACTCCGGTAAGGCTCACCGAGCCAGCACCGTTCAGGTAGTAGTTTGCATACCCGTTTCCTGATGTCACCACAGACGAAGATACAAACATCTGCACGCGGTCGCATGTACCTGCCTTGACGTAAGCACTTGCCGTATATGTCGTACCACTAACGTAGGAAATCGTTGAAGCACCAACAGACCACTGTTGACCTGTTAATGAGGCAGTCTCGGTGTAAAGCATTGCCAAAGAAGCACCGTTAGGGTCGGTCTCTCCGCCTGTTAGAGTACCTGCTGATGCCGTAGACGAGTTATACAATACAAGGTTGGTTCTGCTGGCTTCCGAGGTGAGCGCCTTGATAACCGGATACGCAGTTAGCCAGTGTCCGGACTGCATGTACGGCGCGCCTTCGACGATAATTTCTTTATTCGTTGTATCAATCGCCGTGATACGGCGCAGGTTTGAATCCTGAAACGAGCATTGCACAACCTGACCAACTGTCAGATTTGAAACATCCTGCACGATATAGGCTCCATTACCCTTAACGGATACAACGTCGATTGTCCCCGTGAAGCCAGTGCCAGTGAATGCAAGAACACCGCCAGAACCGGCAGTGATTGTATCCGTGAATGTCCCCGATGTGCTGCGGGAAGTCCCGTTTACCCCGCCGAGAGAAGGGCGGACTGACCCCGCCGAGCGGGTGACGGTGTAGGTAACTTTGTAGGAGGCACCACTTGTTACCTCTGTAATAGTCTGAGATAGGGCTGCGTTTGACGTAGTAGCATTAGCGGTGCCTGAGCTGATTGTCCAACCAGCCCCTTTAGTCCAAACCGTATCAGACCCGAAGTCGCCATTTACCGCGTGTTCCACACCGCCCGCAGTACCAGTGAAACCAATCTCCATCATATAGACGGGGTTGAAGGTCAGAACGCTTGCTGTGGTGAGTGTGACTGGGTGTGCCAGTGTCAGCGTATTACCACTTTTTGAAACAATGTAGTTTACGCCAGAAACATTTTGCGGCGTAAGAATTGTTGCTGTTCCAGTGCGCGAGAAAGTCCGCGTCATCCAAGCGATGCTTCCCTTTCCAGCAGTACCAAAGTCGTCGGGTGCAGAGAGGCTGTACCTCGGGAATGACGTGAGGAACCCGCCCGGTACGTTGGGCATAAGCAGAGCCGTGATGTTCCACGCTTGCAGAGTAGCATGAGCATTGACCGCCGCGACCATAGCCGTTGCATCATCCGCCGCCACACCTGCCGAGGTGACATTCAGCGTAACCGGGTCGAACCCACCCTGCGCCGTGGTTAGCACATGAGCGAGGACTAGAGTTATTACGTCGCCATTAGCCGGGGTAGTGATGGAGTAGGTGTGCATCCGGTGCAGGTTGTCAAATGCCTCGGCACCAAATCCAACTACCTGCCCTACCTTGAGCGCGGAAGCATCAGCAACCGTTACCTGCCGGGAATAAGTCACGTTGGCGGTCGGGCTGGCCGTAGTCACGCCAGCAGGTAGTGCGCCATCAGGAAGTAACCCTGTAAGCTCGAGAGCATCGGAAGCGAAGACGTGATTCCCTCCGGCCATGTCCGTATTATAATACTGCCACTCTTGGTTGATGACAGTTGTTCCGGCTGACTGACCATTCGGATTAAAATAAGACGCCAACTCCGTAGCATTACGGATTGGAATTGTTCCAAGCGCGTCAGCGGCAGCCGAGCCAAACACGAATTTGTTTTTTTGTCTCAGTTTTGAAACATAGGCGTCAAAGCTCTGCCCGATGCTAGGCTCGCCAGCAGTGCCGGAGCCGCCACCGAAGAGAACACCCCCTACAACACCTCTAATCATGTCATTCTCCCGTTACGCGCTGTCGCCAGCATAGGCCAGATAGAAGTTGATGTCGTCAGCAGCCCCGCCAGTAACAGAAGGCTTGACATAAAAACCTTCAGCGAGCCATACGATGACAACGCCGATGATTGATGTGGCTGACCATTCAGTCCCAGCTGCGTCCGTCGATACGCTCTTTGTTGGTGAACTTGTTGGGCCATAAAGCAGCTTTGCTGTGCTGCCTCCAGCATAAGTTCCGTCAGTCGCAAAGGCATAAAATCCTGACTTCGTTACCTTATGAGGCGTAGCAGTGTCACCGGTAGATACCGCAGACCAGCTTCCGCCATGATTATAGTTGTCAACAAAAGCAACAGTTGCCATCTCTGGTTCTCCTAGTCCTGTGTTACCCGGATACGCCCAACATACAAACTTTTACCCGTAGCGCTGCGTGAGAATACCGCGATAACCGGAGTTAACAACGCCGATGCAGTAACAGCATTATCCATCTTGGTTCCCACCAGGGCATCGTTGATGAAGAACCGAGCCGACCCGTCCGATGCTATCTCCAGCCGAAGCAAAGTCCAATCCACAGATGATAGAGCCGCGCCATTATTCTGTTTTGTAGCGTCTGCGTCGGCCTTCACCCCAACCATGTAGATGTAATCGTTATCGGCGGCGGAGTCGTACAAGAATCCAACGGCGTCACTGGCATTACTGGTCAGGGCATCTCCAGCGCCAAGTGTAAACGGCATTTCCAGCGCCGCCCGCTGGTCGGTGAAGCCGCAGAAGATAGCCACATTTCCATTGGTGCTTGGCTGTATTCTTGCCTCAAAGGAAAGACCGCCAGCGTTTGCATGCCAATTAAGAGCGGAATTAAGCTGAACCCCATTAAGGGCCATCGTAGCCCCCGCGTCATCGCCGGTTTCAAGACGTAATGTGCCGCCGCTCTCTTCAGGGATAGTAACCGCGCATTGCGGGTCAGTACCGAGTGTTGTTTGCCACTTCGTTGTGTCGATACTTAACCCAAGAAATTCGTCAAACAACTGCTTCGAGTTCGGATAGTTCAGCGCGATAAGGCTATCCCCATCAATCTCGACATTGTTTGCACTCAGCGCCCGCAGCTTCACCAGCTCACCACGCCGGGTTAGCCAGATGGTTGTGGTTGCCTTGCCACGGAAGTTGCAGGCCATGCCGGTCAGGTCAATTTTGACCGGAACCTCAACCGAGTTCTGGATTGTCACCACATGCCCGCGCTGGGCGAAGTTCGGGCTACCGACAGTAATGGTAATCGGGCTTGTATGGTTGCAGCGAATGACCGCATCCTTTTTCCAGTCAACTGAATAATCAGCCGCCTTGCTGTTGACCACAAATGCCGGAGCAATCAGCCCGATATAGGCGCTATAAATGCCGTCTCCGTCTGGGCAGACCACACCAACGCTATCGCCCGTCAGCTTGCTGAATTTCAGCATGGTCTGACAGACAAGATCAGTCGGGCTGCTGGGGGCGGAATTGTAGGGCTGAAGATTCCCGCGCAGCTGGCAGTCTTCAAACGTCGCACTGATATTCTCGGTGATCGTGCCGACGCTCAACAGGTTATCAATGTCACCCTGCGATGATGCCAGCTGGGCCAGATTGCGCACATTGATCCGTGCCTTGCCCTCCAGCCTGAACTGCACCAGATGATTCATGCTGCGATAGCCATCGACCAGCAAGGTGCGGCGGTTGGTGGCCGAGAAGAAGATGCCAACGCTCTTGGCAACCAGAGTCCAGACCACGCCGTTATCATTAACCGTATCGCCGTATTCCGTTCCCCACGCCGCCGGTTCGCTGCCGCCGGTCGTGCCGCCGGTGGTGCATTGCCACACGGCGGTATAGCGCGACGCATGATCTTTGGTCGGCTTCACCAACTCGCCCACGGTCACAACCCGCGCCGCCGTCCAGCGGGGCGAATGACGGCTGACGCATTGCCATGTCACTGTTCCATCAACTGTGGTGGCTCCAATGGTATAGGTGAAAGTCGGCGGCGACCCAGCGCTTGTCCCGGCCACGGTACAGGTAAAGACATAGCCGTTATAATTGCGCTCAGTCCCAACGGTATAGGCTGTCGAATTGGCCCGCGCCACCGGGTCATTAACAAAGGGGCGGAAGTCTTCCGTGTGCAGGTTACGGGCCGTCAAGGATTCCGTCGATTTACTGACCGAGGTATCGTCAACAATGCAAATGCAGGTGTCAAAACCGTTAATGATATTGTCGTCAATCCCCCCAACGGAAAAGCCCTTCAGGAAGATGCCGTATTTACTCTTGCCCAAAGTACGGCTGTTCTGCCCGGCGATATGGTTGCCAGTAATCCGCAGTGCGCCAGACGGGGCGGAATTGCTGCTTGGAATATCACCATAAATCCACGCCCGCCCGAAGTCACTGGAAGCCCGGCAGTTGGTAATCTCTGAGCAGTCGCTTTCCGCCACAAAACTGACGCCATCATACAGTCCAGAGCCAAAGCGCACATTGTCCACATAGATGGCAGGGTTAACATCAGAGCTGGCATTTCCCACAATAAAGGCCACGCTGGCCGAGTCGCTGTCATCCTGCCCATTGACCCGTCCGCCGCGCCATCCGGTCGTCAGGTGGCTCGATCCGCGCAAATGGATCTGCGGCGTCGTGCCGGTGCGGTGCTGAATGATTGCTGTATCAGCGCATACCACCCGCATGTTGTCGGTCAGGATGAGGTCGGTCGCAATGTACCACGTTCCACCGGGGATAAAGAGCGTAAGCCCGCTGGACGCCAAGGCAGTCAGAGCGGCGGCGATTCCGGGAGAGTTGTCAAAAGTGCTATCCCCTGATTTTACGTTAGGGAAATAGTCAAGCTGGCAATACGGTGTAGACCCGACCATAACATCAGGACGGAAGCTGATATTGTCTGTTCCTATTGTGTAGTTACCGGCCACAAAGAACGTGCGGCCCAGCGACGTACTCCCGCCAGTAACCCTTACAATAGTTCCCTTTGTGACATCGTAGGCCCCATCAAAGTCGCTGGCCCGCTGCCATGCTGAGGAAGAAGCCAGCCAAATGCCGTTTTCCTTGGCGTCTGTCTGGTCTTTGACAAGAACGCGGTCGCTTTCAACCAGCGTAACTCCGTCAACCGTTTGTAGCCCTGAAAGTGTAATATTCGCAGTCGTAGCGGCAACGCAAGGAGCCTTTATTGCAAGGCTGCTTACAGATGCTAGTCTGTCAGTTTGCGTTGTAGTCACTTACACGGCCCTTTCAGGCTTCTTTTTCTTGCTTGTATCCTGCCACAAACCCATGCTTGGGGCAAATACTAATCTTTCGGAGGCGGTGCCCCCATAAGCTGCTGTACGGCTTGCCACACCCCAACCGGCTCACTGTCTCCTTCAGCCCAATCCGCCAATGTCCCGAGCGGATGTCTCAGGTCGTTAATAGGGGTTCCAAATGCCCCCGCCATAGCCGTGATCGTGGTTTTAACCACTTGGCTGTAATTCGGGTCTTCTTTGAAAAAGGCTTCTCCGTCGCCAATAACTGCGCTTCCTATGGTTCCAAGCATCGAAAACACAGGATTCTTGAATCGGTCGAAGAACTTTTCGTTTGTGGCTTCGTCGATAATAAGCTCGCCAAAGTCTCCAACAATAGGGACAAGTCCGAACATTCCAGAGAAAACCCGGCGGGCATACCACCACATCCAGTCTTCGTCGTCTGCCCCAGCCCCGCCTCCGCCCATAGCGTCAACTATCCCGGCAGCAATAAGGTTGGGGATGATATTGACAAGCATCTGCCCCGCCAAGAAAGACGGTATTCCGCTGGCCCCGGTTCTCTTGAGATTGATAAAATCGCTCCGGTTCAGGTTGTAAACCATGTTCATATAGCTGTAGAACATCACCAGCGTTGTTCTGGAGAACTGGTTTCCGCGCTGGAGAGCCGCAACATCCTTCACATTACCGATACCGACATTGAGCCGCACCACGCTATCGGCATAGTAAGCGGCGTCAGCGTCGCTCTTGTTCTCAGCTTTGGCCTTCTTGTAAGCGCCAAGCCAAGCCGGACGGGATACCAAGGCGTCAGTCGCGTTTGACAGAGCAAAGGCATAGGGCTGAACTTTGCTGTTCAGCTTTCCTATTGCGGTCTTTTTACCAGCCGCGATGTCCCTTAATACTTCCTGCTGCTCACGGTCAAGGTTCTGATAGCGCATCTTCATTTCGGCGCTGCGCTCAAAGATGAAATCTGTCGCGGCCTGCGGATTCTCGGCGTATGAGGCCATTCCTTCCATGAAATACTTACCGCCAATTTCACGGGAAACAATGGGATAGCCTGACAAGTTCTGCATGGCGTTGCGAAGGTTCAGCCCCATAATCATAACCGTTGCCCGGTTACGGAGTATCTTCGCGGCCTTATCCCAGCTTGTCATGGCTGCGTCATCAACCGTATCCCGCGCCACGGCCCGAAGCCACGGCATGAACAAGCCACGGTAAGACGGGTTGATTGCAGCCATTGCGCTTTGGAACTCTGGACGGTTCACCAGTCTTGCCGTCTGCCGGATGTCCTTGGCGACCGCCCACCTGTGGATTGACTGCTCAACATGGCGGACTGATACCATCGGATTAAGGTCAATCGGCCCGACATACCCGGTTCTTTCAATCGAAGACCCTTTATTCGGTGCGGGCCAGCTTGACCCCTCAGCGCCAAACAACGACTGGTCTAAATCAGCGCGTTCACCAATCTTGCTGTTTGCCACATGCTCACGAGAATATGCCACCGGGTAATAACCTCCGCGCCATGTCTGTCCGTGAAGGTCAAATGGCCTAGGCTCGATCTCGACCAGTGAAAGCCCTGTGCGCTGATAGTATTCCTCCTTAACGTAAGGCTTAACCTCATTAAGGACATCCCAAATGCGCTGAACGAACTCCACATCTCTTGCGTTGAGGTGTTTGTTGAAAACGCCAAGCAGGTCATCTTCATTCCACTTGTATCCGTCGATGAGCTTAGTTGCGCTGCTGGCATTACCATAGTTAAGCAGACAGGCGATAACGTCCCACTTGTTCCTGAAAACGCCGTTAAAATGTTCAGAGAACAACTCGGGAGCGGCGATAGAACCGGAAGACGAATACTCGGCTTCCCGCTCGGCCATGACCTTCGCCAGTTTGGTGATGAAGGCGTTTGATATAGGCTTTCCACGGTTTACCGCATCGCTGATGGGGCGATAGATGCTCTGCGACATAGGGCCAAACGAGTTTCCGCCGTCAAGATGCTTGCAAAGGGCTTCGATACGAACAAGCGAGCCTTCCATGTCATACAGAACTTTAGCAGCTTTAGCGCCCATCGTCATGCTGCTGGGAAGCGGAGGCTGCACTGTGCTGTAGCCTTGGCTTTGCAAACTCTGCACAATCTCTGAAAGTGCGTTTTCAATCGTGGTCTTTTCACCGGCTCGAACAAATGCCTTGTTCTCTCGACCGATATGGATAATGTTCTGGACGACCATGTGGAGACTGCTCAACTCAAGAGCCGTCATGCTCTTCCAGTTCTTCTCCGGCATGAAGTCCTTATAGGCTTCCGCAAGCTGTCCCATCAATTCTGGGTTACGCTCCTGCGCGTCAACCAGCCACTTATTCGGGTTGAAGCCCCTGTTTGTCGATAGGCCAGCGTTCGCCAAAAGATAGCGGGCAAAGTAAACATATTCAGCATCCCAACTATCAGGCAGCTTGGTGTCTTTCTTGTTTATCTTGTCATAGAGCTTTTGCGCCTTGGCTTGGTCTGCCTTGGCTTGGTTAGCCGCCATCAACAGCTCATGGTTAAGCATCGCCTTCCAGAGGTGCTGTGCCGCGTCTCCGCCCTTGGCCTTGGTTCCGGCAGCATAGGCTGCCCGCAGCGCCTTGTCCCGCGCCGCGCTATACTTGCCGGGTGTGATGTCAGCATAGCGGGTGTTCAGCATCCGCTGCCGTGCCGCTGCCTTAACCAGTCTGCGGGTCTGCTTCTTCTCCCCGGAAGTCTTGACTAGAAGTTCAATCGCTTCTCCGACTTCATCGTTGGCAACCAGCACCCTTGCCCGCTCCGCCGCCCGCCCGTCTTCCAGCATATTGCCGTGACGGGCTTGCATCAGTCGTTCAGTTTCCTGAGCAATAAAGACCTTCTTGGGAACATTGCTGACAATCTCACGGATCATCTCGGCCCCGTCGATATAGCCAAACTGCATTGCAATCAGGTCAGGGTTAGAGTTTCCTCCCCGCAGACCGTTGGGCAGCCGCTTGGCAATGTCTTTGCCGACCACCTGCTCAACCATCTTGGCGTCTAGCCGATGACCGGCTTTGATATGATCCTGCGCGGCATAGACCCGGCTTTCGTCAGCCGCCTTGGTCACTTCGTCAAGCGTCTTGGCATAGTCGGCCTTGTACTCCGCAGTCTGCTTTTTGCTTTCCTCAGCCAAGACCTCGGCAAGAAGCGCCTCACTGGCCCGGTTTCCTGACTTGTTGAGCAAACGCGCAACCTTGGCACCAACCGCCGCCCGCGCTTCAGCCTGCTCCTTGCTCAGACCAGTTGTATCAAGCATATCGAACTGCGCCGCGATCTGCTCAATCTGAAGGTTGACGCTCTGCGCCGCCTTGATTTCCTCATCCGAGGCCAGCCAACGGTCAAACACCTGCCGCACATCGTCATTGATGGGTTTGCCAAGGTCTTTTATGGTCTTGTAAATCTGCAACAGCCAAGACTTGAACGTAGCAAAAATGTCATTCAGGTCAGCACTCGGTGCTTTGCCTTCCCGCAGATATTGTTCAAACCACTTGGCTATCTGCTCTTCTTGGTCAACGGTCAGTGTGTCGCCAGTAACGCCGAGCTTTTCCTTGAGCGTATCCCAATCCTTGATGACCTGATCAAGTTCAGCCCGCGCCGCCGGATCAGTGACCTTGCCCGCCGCTAAAGCATCCCGCGCAATCTGCGCCGTCTGTCGGTGAAGTAAGCTGGCGTAATGCCCGAACTCATGCAGCATGGTGGACAGGTTAGCACCGCTGCTCAGGCTGATGACAACCTTTTCCAGCATGGCGTCAAAGCTGATGGAGCCACGGGACTCTTGGAACAGCGCGAGGCCAGCCTTGGCAGCAGCGCGCATCTCCGGGGTGATGTCGAGGGAGTGGGCGTTGAAAGTTTCACGACCTTTGTCTAGGGAACCCCAACCCTTAAACGTCGTCTCCCCAACCTTGCCGCCCCACTTTTTGACGAGCTTGTTGACGAGGCTCGGGAGCATTTGGTCGTAGAACTTACGCATACCTTCGCCGCCGACTTTGAGGGCATTACCCTCATATTCCATGAAAGATTCGCCAGAGTTAAAATCTTTGGCTACTTTGTCAGCTAGGTCTTTGCCGATCATATCTGGGAGCGACGCCATGTCTGTTTCTTTCGCCACGACATTTCGCCCGCCCTTAAAGGCATCTACCTTAACTCTCCCTCCGGACATCTTCAAAACCGCTATCTTATCGACCTGCTTGCTCAGGTCATAGCGGTCGGCCTGCTGCTCGCCGGTTGTCCACGCCACGCGGTCGAAGCCGTTGTCCACGGCCCAGCGCAGAGCACGCTTAAAGGCGAGCTCCGGCCAAGTAGTTTTGAAGGGGGCGTCAGGAACTCCATTGCTAGAATACATCTCTATTTTTTTACGAGCGTTTTCCTCAGTCTTGTAAGTTGGGCCAACATCTTCACCCAGCAATTTAAGACCCCACGAGCCATCTTCGCGCTGATATGGTTCCGGGTATTGTTTGCCGTACCCTTTATCCCGACCCTTCTGGTGCCAGTCGCTTTGGATTTCCTCGATGAACAACACCCGCTTTCCGTCGGCGTCGGTGCGCTCGTTAAAGCGGATGTGCGCGAGGATATTCTTCTCTTTGAAATGCGAGGACGTGTAGGTCACCGCGTTGAGCGCGTCCTTCTCGTCCTTCTGCCTAAAGTCCTTTAGCACATCGGCGATAGCCTCCGCGTCAGTCCCGCTATAACCTGAGCGCCACAGAATAGTGACCCCCTCAGCATCGCGTATTCTGATGTTGCGCTGCCCGGTGAACTCATTGCTTTTGGTAGTCTCTACCGTCCAGCCGGTTGTGTCCATCGCACCAACCTGCGGTTTTTGGTAAGGCAGCGTCAACAACAGCTCGCGGTAATTCGAGCCGCCGGGGAGGACGTACTGGCCGAACTTAGTTCCGTCAGCTGCGCTGCTGTAATGGTTGTTTCCAACGCCACCCTTCACCACCTCATCGACCGTGATCTGATTTGCGGCGATGAAGTCCACCACTTCCTGCTTGGTCACGGAGCCGGGTTGTGAGGCCAGCCACTCCGGCAGCCCCATCCAGTCGAGTTCCTCCTGCTTCACGCCGGGGGTGTTCTGGATGGTCTTGAGCCACTGCTCGCCAGTGGCCTTATTCTGCTTTAGGTTCTCGACGACTTTGGCGACTTGGCCGTAGAAGACAGGGGCCGCGTCTGGGTTCCCCGACTGATGCAAAATATTATTGTCTTCCCGCGAGAATGTGCCACGGTTGTAGATGGATTTGATCTGGTTGGGGGAGAAGACGGCGTAGGTAGTCTGCGGTTTATCAGCAGTACTCCCATTTGCGCCGGAGTCCCTATAGTCAACAACCCTCTTGATTATCGCACCATCTTTATTCTTTTCTTGTGCGATACTGATTATCTCTGACGACGTATAAAGCTCGCCTTTATAGGGTATATTCTGCCAGTTATCACCCTTAGCGTCAGCCTTTAGTGGCTTTGTTATCCTGATATACGCAGGGTAAACGCTACCCCCGGAGGTATAGTCTTCCCATAACCCCGTCATGCTCGTGCGCCGTCCTGCATAGCCTGAAGCGTTGTCATAGTTATCGGAGAAGAATACCGTATCCTCCGTCGCGCCTACATAGGTGCGCCCGTTAGCCGCAGAAGGGTCGAAAGCGTTAAAGTCTTTGGTAGTCCCATGATAAACAACCAACGGCTTGCCATCAGCATCGACGACCTTACTGTCGCCGAACCAGCGCCAGAAGTTCTCAAGCCCTTCCTTCGTCGCGGCAATGGGCTGGCCCTTGCTGTTCGTCGTCGGGCGCTCTTTGCCGTCAACGGTGATAGTCGGTTCTGTGTATGGCGTAGTGCCGCCTGACTCTTGGTCAAACTGATTAAGCGTTTCTCCTGTGCTGTTGCCAGCCTCATACTCGGCAAGCAGCGCCCGCAGCTTCTCCGGCGTCAGGTCGGCAATCTCCTTCAGGCTGAGGCCAAGCCCATCATCGAGGAGGCTCAACAGGTTATCCTCAGCCGCAGACCGTGCCGTCTGTTCTTTTCCAACTGGGACAGAAGGTTTGCCGTGAAGTTCATTCCTGACAAGTTCACGCAGTAAGTTTGTAGAGGCGTACACAGTCGCCTCAGTTGCCCCACCACCGGCGAATGTGTCAGGAATGTTAAGGTTTACAAACTCGTCGCGCATATCAGAAGCGTTAATGGTATCAATCTCGCCAGCTCCGCCTTTCTTGAATATCCATCGGTGAGTCTTCGGCGTAATATCTTCGCTCGCTAGATAGCGCCCGAAATCTCCTTCAGGGTCAATCCCGCCAGTAGTCTTGACGATGTAATCCAGCACCGGGTAATTGCGGCGGTTCACCCGTGGCGCTGGCTTGTCGCTGCCAATCCGCGCCTTGATATTGGTCAAATGCTGCGTCAGTTCGTCAATCCGCTCCGGATGGGTATATTCAGAAGCCGAGCGACGGAAGGACAGCGCCCGCTCCAGCTTGGCGGAAATGTCGCCAGTTTCACCGGCAAGACTCCGCAGCTGGTCAGTTCTGCCGATAAACCGCTCAAGCAGGCGAGAGTTATCAGAGGCAATAGCTGGCGTAACCCCGGCATTCTGAATGGAATCCTGCAAGCGGCGCTGCAATCTGGTCTCCAGCCGCTCCATGCTGGCGGCTTGTTCAATATCGTTCTGAACGTCCTTGTTTTCGATCAGTGCCTTAAGTTCAGCCGCGCTAACGTCTAACTGGTTCTCGCGCACATGGGGGATAAGCGGCTCGCTCCAAGGCTGGCTGGCAAACAGGGCGGCATAGTCGCCCCGGCGCATGATAATATCTGTATCAGCCGCAGCCGCCTCTTCAAGCTGGCCTTGGAACCCCGGAAGTGCATCAAGCAGCACCTTGCGCGTATCATCAGGCAAACTCTGGAATAGCTCCTGCATTGGCTTGGGGTCGATGAATACCTGAGCGCCGCCGTCTGCCGACTTCATAAAGTCTCTTAACCGTGGAGCAGACGTGTTCAACGACTCTTGGCCCGTCTTACTTTGCATGTGTTCATGTAGGGAAGCTGTGCGCTGTGCGATAACTTCAGGGTCACGCTCTCCAGCTCTAACATTGTTGACCATATTGCGCGTGTTTATAGCCCCACCGGGGATGCCGATGACTGCCGTACCAAGCCCCGCCTGATAGGCCGCGCTGCCCATCTCGGCCATAATAGAAGCAGCGTCAAACTGCTTATTGGCGTCAGGGTTTACAAGGTAACGGGCGGTGGCCTGTATGCCCTGCTGTAGCCCCTCAGTGACGGCTTCTGTTCCAACTGAGGTGACGTAATCACGAGCGCCGCGCATAAGAGCCGACCGCACTGTCGGAATCTTTACTGCGTTTCTCAATCCATAACGCGCTAACTGTTCCTTGATATTCAGAATATCAGGTATAAGCGCCGTCATTTTTCCATTAGAGAACCTGTCAAGCGCGGCGACCGGAAGCGTCGCAATAGCCGCCGCAATATCTGCGGTGTTCTGGTCTATCAAGTTGCCGTTTTCATCTTTTAGCTGTGAAAATTCACGAACCATAGATCCGAAGTTCTGCATGGCAGACGACTCAATGGCACCAGCACTTGCGCCAGTCGTAGCGCCAGAAATAAGACCGGCAATCGTGCCAACTCCGGGGGCAACAGACCCGGCCAAAGAGCCAACACCAGCGCCAACAGCGCCACCCTTTGCAGTTTGCGAAACAACATCAAGCAATGAAGGGGCAATCTGTGCCGCGCTGATAATGGCGTCGCTGAATATACCGCCTGTTCCGCTGTAACTTCCGGCGCTATCAATGCCAGAGCGTAGAGACGCTAACCTTGCCTTATCTGCTTCGTTAAGTCCGGGTGTTCCGGTCAGTCGGGCCAGAGCTTCATAAGCGTCAAGGCGGCTGGCCTCAGAACTTGCGACGCCTACCTCAAACTCATTCGCCGCTGATTTAAGTATATGCTCGGCAGACTGGAACCATCCCATGTCATTCACAGACATTACGGCGTTAGCCTCATCCTTCGCAGCCCATTCAGCAAAAGCCGGGGTTTGTGCGCGGATAGCCTGCGGGTCGATTGCCTCCAAAGCCCGGCGGCGCATGATGTCATCCCGGTTCACAGACGCATAGTCGAGCGTGGAGCCGATACTGTCAGCAAGATTTACATTCTGCGCCCTGTTGGCTATTGGGCTTAGGTGCGCGCGGGCAAGATTGGCCCCAAGCGGGTCAGGCTGTGCTGGCTCGAAACTTTCAGCGCCAAGGCCCATCACGTCAATCAGGTTATCTTCACTCATCAGTTGGCCTTTACTGTAAAGATTCCGCGCTTAACCGCCTCAGCAATATAGACAGAAATGTTGTCCTTGTCAGGAATAAAGCCCTTAGCTGCAATGTCACGCGACGCCTTGGCGACCACTTCGTCGTAAGTCATGGATATACGCTGTCTAGCAACACTACGGTCAACTACGTTATCCATATTTGGAGCAGTTCCGCCTAAGAATGACCCGGCTACTTCAGGCTTCATCACAAACTGGACATTACCGGCCATACTGCGGACGTTCTCAGGAAGCCACGTCATACGGTCATCGAACCTGCGCTCGAATACCGGGTTAACATCCTGCCCCGTCTGACCAGAAACATAACGGCCACTGTCAGAAATTCCTGATATCGGAAGGTTGGCTGCATTTGTACCAAATGGAACATTGAATGTCGGCTCACTGCCACCACCGAACATTCCTCCACCAGTGTCACGCTTTGCCAACAGGCCATAAGCTACGCGGTTCATCTGTTCTACCGAAAGCGGCTTCCCACCGTTTTCGTCGCGCCTGACAAGCTCATATTGCTGTTGGAACTGAGAACGGAACCGCTCAATTCTGGCACTTCCTTCTTGTGACGTGGCCTCCTCTCCGCCAAGAATCATCGGCTTCATATCGCTTACCATCTGCGTGATAGTTCTGTGACCTTCTGCCTTGGCCGGGTCAGCCATATCCTGCTGCATCTTGATGAGGCTAAAGATATGCTCACGGCTTAGGCTGTCAGTGAAGTCGAGGACATTAACATCCTGACCATTTGCCACACCAGAAAGAACGCGCTGGTAAACTGCCGGGTCTGATTGTTTATCCTCATTCATAAACTTGTCTAAAAGCTCAGGCTTGGCTTCTTGGAGCCTGATTTGGAGCTGACGCCCCTGCTGGGTATTGAATAGGGCTTCGCGCCCATTCGCGTTCATAAAAGCATAGGTTTCATTCACAACCGCCCGCTCGTTTTCCTTCTGGGCTTCCGCCTGTGCCCGTTGCGCTTCCCGGACATGCGACATTGCTTGTGTTGCCACCCGGACGTTACCATTTGCAGCCTTCAGAAAGTCCTCATAGCTTGACGGAGCTGCCGCTTGAGGCTGACCGTTACCGCTGACCTTACCGACCCATAACCCGGCAAACTGTCCGGCTGTCATGGAAGTATCACCGCCGTTCTGCATAACCGCAGCCTCGGCCTTGCGCCGGTCGCCATCGTAGGCAATCTCAAGCGCATCAACAACATTCATGGTCGGGTTGCGGAGCAGTGCCTTGGCACCATCAGCGCCCTGCTGATGGGCGAGGTAAATCTCGCCCGGAGTTGGTTCTCGACCAAGAGCAGACCGCAGCGCCGCCTGATTATCCTTAACAAGCCGCGCCGCTGCGTCTGCGGACTGCCCCGCATCGTTGACATTCGTAACACCGTATTGCCGCGCCACTCCCGGCATTAACTGAAACAGACCAGCAGCCCCACTGGCATTCGCCGCCATAGGGTTTCCGCCGCTCTCAAGTCTGGCAATCTGCACCAGTGTGTTGGCGTCAACCCCGTGCTTCTGGGCCGCTGTCTGAATGGCGCTGTTAACCTCTGGAGAGTAAACTGTAACAGGCGCAGCGGCAGCAGAACCCGTCTGTGTTCCTCCGATAGCCCGCTGGGCAAGTTCTATAGCCTGCTGGGCCTCTGCAAGCGGGCGCAGCTTGCTCTCAACACTGCTAAGGTCTTCTGCGGTCAGGCGTGCCCGCACTTGCTGAAGGTCGGCCATAGCCGCTATGGGGTCAGTAAGCGCCCGCTGCGTTATGCCGGAAGCATAGGCGGCACTTTGAGCCTTGGAGATAGCAACTCCTATTGCAACATCACCAGCGCCGTCAGCGCGGCCCTGTGCGGCAACGGCATCACTAATCCTGCCCACATTGGTTGATATGCTCTCAGGCCCATTATACATAAGCGCAGAGGCGTTAATCTCGCTCTCAATAAGGGCTTGGTTGTTCCCCTTGTTCACAAGCTCAGTCTGCTGCACCTGATGACGGTTCAAAGCCTCACTGAATTGTGTAAGTCTGGACTGAGCGTCTGCATCGAACGCCCGCAAAGCCTGCGGGTTAGATAACCGAGACCTGATTAAGTCGCGCTGACGGGCAAAGCTCTCTCCATATTGCGTTGAGATGTTCGCAGCATCGACGCCGTTCTTGGTCAGCGCCCCGTTTTCAGGGTCAAAAAGTGATTTAGACGCAAAGTCATTCAGTTCAGCCGCCGCCGCCTGAGCCTCGGACAGCGCGTCCCTCTGGTTCTTTGCGTAAAGCTCATCGGCGTCTTTACCAAGCTGTTTGCCAACTCCGGCCAATGCCTGACCTTCCTGCCCAGCAGTGTATCCAACGACGCGGACGCCGTTCTGCGGAATAGGCCTAGCGCCCATGCTGTCAACAACGGTAGGAAGTCTAGGCATAAGTTATCTCCACTGGACGAAGGAGCCATTAGATAAGCTGGTTCTCGGCTTCATTGGTGAACCGCCCATTCCGCTCGCAGCTTGTGATCCACCACTCGGCCAATACTTTGAATACAGGCTGGAAGCACCGGAAGCCATAGTCCCAAGAGCCGAGATAGTACCGGCCCGCCGTGCCGACTTGCCTTCCATCCGCAGCCCTGCCGCTTGGTTCTCATAGTTATTACCCTGATTTTCTCCCTCGAAGATGCTCGACATCGCCCGGTATTTTCCTTCGCCAGCAATGTCACCAACAATCTTCACAACGTCAGGGTCATTTAATCCACCACCAGAAGCGCCAGCAGCAGCAAGCGCATTGCCCTGAATGATTCTCGACTTTCTCAGTTCCTCGGCGGCACCGCGCTGAGACGCAGCGCGAGACTGCATAGCCGCCTGTTCCGCCTGAGCCGCAGAATAGTTAGCGGCCTTCTGTTGCGCTACACCGGCCTGATGCTGGCCAACAGCCGTCAAGGCCGTGCTGGCTACCATCATGCCAATCGTCAATGGGTCTGCCATTTATAAACCTCCACTCCGCCTAAGTCGCTTGACTTCTCGAAGCCAAGATATGAAAGGAACTTCCCAGAGTTTTCGTGGCATTTATCACGAACTGCCTTAAGCGGAAGCCCGGTTGAGCGCATGACTTCCAGCATTTCTTTCGCCGTTCTGACAATCAGCCGCTTTGGTGCGTTGACGCCTTGGCGCATGACTGAGAAGGCAATCGTATCATCTGGACGCAGGATGAACCCGGCCAGCGCAGCAACGCTGCCTTGCCACTCGATAGCCCATGCCCGGAAAGAATAAGGGAAGCTGGTCAGTTCAGGATAGATTTCCCTCACATCCTTCATACCGGCGATTCTGATTACGGGTTTGTCGCTCATACCTTGTCAGACCCTTCCAGCGTTACGCAAATTCCAAGCATCGTGCAGGGCTTCGGTGCAACTGCCTTCAAGCAGATACGCGGGTCAGTCTCAAAGCCTCCCGGAAATTCTACATTCTCGTAGTCATAGGTTGACCACACATAATCAGGATCAATGACCTCGCCGCCCTCAGTCCCCGGCAGATCGTCCAGATTGTCAAAGTCAGGCCCATACTGAAGACCTGTAGCGTGGACGTTAGCCATCAGGAAGCTGACATGGCCGACGCGCTTTATCTGCGTTAAGGCGCTGCCCAGAGCCGCACCCCAAGCCAGCTTGGCGCTCTTAAACCGTGCTTCATACCCAAGACCGGCAACATAGTTAGACGCGGCGTCGGGTAGCGTTCCAACTCCGCTTCCATTCAGCGTTATCTCACCGATATAAGCACCATCCGCCCAGACAATAACGTCCTCGCCAGCCAGATGAGCGGCGGTAACGGTTGTTGTCGGCGCTCCGGTGTAGGAGACAAAGCTGTCTGCCAGCTTGTTCAGCGTTCCGCCGATGCACTCTCTCTCAAGTGCCCATTTCTCAAGGTAGCGTACTGTTGAGCCATTAACTGTCCGCTTCACGCAGTAGTAAACAGAGTCCTCAGTCGTCCCCGGCAGGATAAAAACATCCTCAACAAACCCGCTCGCTCCCGGAGTTTCTACTTTCACCCAGCAGTTAATATCCTGAAACTTGGAATAGACAAAGACGGAGACAGTCCCGTCTGCTTTTAAGGCGTGAACGCGAGTATCAGGTTGGCGCTGCACGGCAAGCCTGACAAGCCCACCATAGCCAACCTCTGGACAGAACGCCGTTATTTCTTCGCTTTGATATTGCAGCGTAGAAGAATCATAGGATGTCTGGAACAGCCTCTCGCCAGATGCTTGAGCATAGACAACGCTGTTATCAACCTTAACGGAATCAATCCTTGAACTGCCTTGGGTCGATGGCGTTCTCAGGTTAAAGTTGCTGTATGAGATAACCTCATCCAGAGAGCTTGACTGGACGAAGTGTTCAGCGGATTCACCTCCGATAGCGAGCCTGTTTAGCGACTTCGCCCACGCGATACGATCAACGGGGCCGCTGCCGATGCTGCGGTTTATTGGAGCGTTATCCCCCTCAAGCGTCTCGTCGTAATCGTCGTAGGCATCCGTAACCGAAGCAACTACTTTATCGCTACCAAGGCTCCACAAACGCCCTTCGTGGAATATCGGGACAGAAGGCCATCCGCGATAATCAGACCACAGACCCTCTGACCAGTCAGTCGTGGCGGTATTACTTCCGCACGGCTTGAGCATGATCGCGCTGACAGAGGTTGAACTTGAGTACCCGGTGACAAGCGCATACCCGACGATTGACCCATTTGGGTAATTCAGGTTCATGACAAACTCGCCTGATGTATAGGCACCAGCTTTTACATTAAACCTGTATAAACATATCTGGTTATCAAGCGCATCGTTATAGGTTATTCCTGTCGCTGCCGTGTAGGTCGCAACGGCAAACCAAGTGGCCCCGTCATCTGTTGATCGCTCAAGAGTAGCTGTCGCCACCCACGCGGATACCGTTGTCAGAGACAGAATGAAGCTGCGCTGAGAAGCCCCTACGCCAGTGACCCTAATTGTGTCTGTCTGAACATTATCAGACGTTACGGTTGACTGCACGAACTGACCGGGTGGATTAATGCGAAACAGTGCGCCAACGTGGGTTGATTTGAATATCCCCTGAGACGCCGTGAGTGTGTTATCTCCGGATACAGAACTTGTGCTTATGGTTACTCTACCCGTGTTCTGCACCATAAACGGGCCATTCTTAGGCTGATAGTCAACGATAGACCAAGATGTAGCACTGCGTCGCTCAATTCGCTTCGGCTTTCTTCCGTAGCAATAGACAAAGATAACGTCTGTTGACTGGTCAAACCTGACATTAGGTAGGTCGGCCTCTGCCCAAGGCGTCGCAATCGTCATATCTCCAGACGATTCAATCGTGATGCTGTCAACCTTGGTTGAGTATACGGTTATCCCCGCGACCCATACATAAAAGTTTGTAGTCGGCGTGAAGGATAGCGAGTGGATACCAACGGAGAGGGACTGCTCGGCGATATACTCCTGACCACCTGCTGTTGTCCCAACCCTAAGTTGCGCTGTCCCCTGAGTTACCACTATCCTAAGCGCATGAACTTTGCCGCTATCACTACCGCCGAGGGTAACAAGCTGATGTCGTATCGCCCGATTTGTCCCGGTTCCAACAAGTTTTAGATAGTCGGCAACCCAGCTAGATGTTGCGCCAGCTTCATCCGCGTCAGTCCAGCTTGCAAGACTTCCTGTAAATGTGCCGTTGGCAATGGCCGCGGTCACGGCCACACGCGAGACAGGCGTTTCGGCGACCTTAACCCGCATTATGCCGTCTGTTAGCTCTATGATAGCCGTGTCGTCATTAGCGAAGACAAAGGGAAGGTGATAGGCTTTCTTGTTCTGGTACGTTGCCCCGGTGTATTTTAACCCCGGTCGCAGCATCATGGAGCCAAGAGAACGCGGCATCCAGTTCGTCTGCTCCTCGGCTGAGAATGAATAACGCTTGAGGTCTTCACGAGCAAGGGCCAGCGGAGACAGCAAACCGGCGTTAAACCGCAGGATTGGCCTTTCCTCTACGGTCATTTAGCTCCTCCGCTCGAATGGCCTTGCAGTTCCACCGTGGCGGGCCATAGCCATGCGTCCGGGCGGGAAGAACAGCGCAGGGCTGGCAATCCCGTCACTTCCTATTGCCTTGGCTTCAGCCCGCTTCATTGCTTCCTCAGCCGCCGCAGCCTTGCGTTCGCTCTGGGTGACACTGAGGGCGATTGAACTTGCCAAGTAAGCGGCCACATAGTCCTGAAATTCCTCCGTCCACTTGGAAAAGTCATTCCCATAGTTGGCGTGGTTTGAGGAATACTTGATATAGATGGGCGTCACGCTGGTGAATATAAACCCGTTTTCATTCTCGAAAGAATTGATCGGGCAGCGGTAAAACTCATCAGAACAGATAGACCAAATCTGCACACTATCTGAAGGTATTTCGTGAGCGTAATTGTGCCCAAAGTCAGGGGTAACTGACGGGTCATAATCAAGTCGGCTGCTGCGATTGCAGAACTTGAATGGAGCTTTACCTAGGCAGTAGTTAACTGCCCCGCGGTTCCAGACGCCATCAAGAAGACGGCGGGTCTTGCGGTTCTCAGTCAGAGAAGCAAGCGCCCGCTCTCCTAGTTTTGTCTCAATCGCCTGATTATACAGGTCTAGTTTCGTTATCGTCATCATGTCCCCCGTTAACCGGGTGTTCTTGTTTTTAGCCGCAGATTACAAGGCGATTGCCTTGAGGTGTTCTCTCAACCAGTTTTCAGCATCGAACTTCTCAACGATGTTCTCACTCAGCACAGCCTTATCGGCCTTTCTGATTACACTCCACTTCGCACGACCACGCCACTTGATCTCATAGTCGGTGGAGATTTCTTCTTCTGGTGATGTTACGGTTTGCTTGGCCTTGTGTTCGTAGATAACCTCTACCTTGGCCCAATTATCACCGGCATTCATCACCCGAAGCTCTGCAACGTGCGTTCCGTCTTCCCGGTCAACGATGATCCGGTCGGACATTCTCAGCTTTCTTGAGATATGGGCGAAGAATGAACTCTGGGTAATTTCTTCCAAAGTATCTTCAAGCCCTACAGAAGCGTGCCACGTGTTAAAGACCTGATTTGCCAGCTTGATGTCATTCACACCGAGCGCCTTAGAATTAGCCAAATTATCCTCCGTGTTGTGTTGACAACAAGCAATGTAGCATATTTTAACGACAATGCAAAAAGAAAGCCCCAGAGTTTCCTCCGGGGCATCCCCTTGACCATGCCGCTTCTGGTGGCGGATTTATCAAGATCAGTCGGTGTTAGACCCACCGCCCAGCGTAATGCCGTTGCTCAGGTCAACCGCACCCGGATAGGTGGCGGAGACGGTCACAACAGTATGGCCGCTGGTCAGCTTGGCGGCATCGTCACTGTCGAGGACAAAGACGAAATCGCCAACCTTCATCCCAAGGGCACCGCCGTTAGTGATGTACCCGGAAGCATCAACCGCAGCCGCATTGTCGGTGGACTTGTAAGTCCAGATAGCTGGGCCTTGGTTCATAACACCCTGCATAAGCAGAGCAGGAGGGTTGCTGGTATCGTAAGACATTTTCGTTTCTCCTTATGAACCGTAAGCAGCGCTGCCGTCGTGAACCATTTTCACGATACCGCTATTCTGCAAGAGTTTCGCGCCCATGTAGGCCGTGCAGCGGGCATAGCTGAAGTCATGCTCCCCGTTGTAGTCCACATAGGTTTCAATGCCGGATTTGTTGATGGCGTGGCCGATGGCCGAACGGTGGAACATGTAGCAGTTCTCCGTCCCGGCGTTGGCAAGGCTCGGAATCTCAATCCAGTTCACATTGAACCAGCGATAGAAGCCCGGCAAGTCCTTGAAATTAGGGTCATCGCCTTCAAATGGCTTCTTCTGCACATAGTCAGCATTGGCGAACTCTTTAGCCTGAGCCAGATAGCTCATAAAGCCCGGAGAAACAGCCGCATAAATCTGACCGTCGGACGATACCTTGGCTTTGCCGAGGGTAGCCTTGGCCTTCGTTACCATACCGATAGAAGCAACCGCAGCCGCCCCCGTGGTGATGGTCGCGCCTGACAGGGCCGAGAGGATTTCCTCATCAATCTTGCGATTGATAACCGCCATGCTGGTCTGCTGGAGCAACGCCCGCTGGTCGCCCTGACCTGCGAAGATGTTGAAGCCAGTGAGCTGCGGCTTGTCATGCCATTCTGCCAAGGTGCAGGAGTTCTGCGTCTTGTTGTCGGCACGACCGGGGATGAGGCCATCAGCGCCGCGAGTGACGGCAGTAGCACCGCCGGAATCTACGACAAGGAAGGTAGCCGTGTTACCCTTGATAACGGCTTCAGTGGTTACGGCATCACGCAGGAGTGACTGGCGCTGTTCAAAGCCCTTCACAAACTCCTGACGATATTGGGTCTGGAACGCAGTTGCAGACATGATAATACCCCATAGGTTGCTGTTTGAAGCAAGCAATCAGGGGTATCCGTCATGTCTTTCGCGGGGTGCCGACTGAGCGGGCCGCGACGAGAACACTATGGGCCTTAGCCGCCAAGTGTGCTGGCACCATGCCAACGATGTCATAATATCACGGCTTGAACACATCTTGACCGTTTCTGAAGCCTGTGGCACAGTCTGGCACAATAAGAGCAGACAAGGCACGCAATGGCAGAAGAGAAAATAACCGTTTCCATCAAGGAAGCTGCGAGAATGACCAGCTTGAGCGTGAGGACAATCTACCGGGCGATAGAAAGCGGAAGGCTCACCGTTGTGCGCTACGGCAGGCGTGTTCTGGTCAGGAAGTCTGATATTGAGGATATGCTGAAAAACAAACCGGCAGAATAAACTGGCAAACTGGAAGGAAAAAACATGCAGTCAGTCGCAGATAACGTGAAAGACATTCTCACCAACTATGGGATATGTGAACCAATAGTTGAAATAATCCAAGACACCATGCGTCTTGAAACTTATGTGAGAGTTTCTGGATTTGTAGAAGGTAAGGAATACCACTCAATGTCTAAAGCGTTTGGAAATCCGCAAACGCCAGAAGAACTTTTGGCCGCTATACTAGCACACCCACTCCAGTGTGTTTATGACAATGAAAACCCCACGTCTTAGGTGGGGCTTCTAGTTCTGCGCTAATCGTCTTACCCGCGCTTACCGTGCTTCTCAAGCGCCGTGAGAATATCCCGGTATTCTGCCTGAATTTTCTCATCCTTGGTGTACTTGGAAGTCCCCATGATGCTCTCGATATAGGTCTTCCGGTCTTCCATAGCCGAGATCGGGTTGCCGCTTCCTGAGTTCAGCACGGTTGAAACAGGCGTGATTTCCCGCGCCATGTTGTTAATCAGCTTACGGAACTCGGCACTATTGGCGATCTTTGTGCCGTCAGCCATACGCCCATTAAGGACGTTCTCTCGAAGTTCCTCCGGCCAAGTCGCCAGCAGATTGTCATTTACGTTGGAGTTAAGGCGATACTCCCCGCCCCATTCCTGCCGCAGCTTATCCTCGTTTTCCTTGGCCGTAGTGGCGTCGAACTCGGCGAGGGCAGCCGCATCAGCTTGGCGCTGCTTGTAGTAGGACTCCAGCACCTTATTGGCCTGAGCATTGGTAAGGTTGGCTTCATGAAACTGCGGCAGCACAGCCTCAAGAACGCCCTTATCCTCGTCGCCAATGACATATCCTCCGCCAAGATCGATCTTGTATTCCTTCACATCAACCGGGATGCCGTTCTTCGAGCGCCAGTCTTTAAGCTGTTCCTCGGTTGGTTTATCCGGCAACGGATCAATGAACTTGCCGCTTGACAGCTTCTTATCCTGCTCGCGAAGAGCCTTGAAAGCGTCATCAGGGCTTGAGTACCGCTCAAGGCGCTTCAGGGTCTTCTCGCGCTCTTTCTCATCCGCGATGCTCTTGACGGCGGCAGTGCGCCAGTCAGCCGGCCAGTATCCCTTCTCCGGGTCAGCGACCGGCGGAGGCGCATCTTTGGGCGGCTCGGCATTGTCACCAGTGGCGGCAACAGTCCCAGCAGTCACCTTGTCAGGGCTTACGGTATCGTCAGCAACGGCAGCGGTATCTTCAGCAACAGTGGTATCGGTCATGATTGTTTAATCTCCAGACTGATTAGCTTCGCAAGTTCGAGGGCTACGAAGCGACGCCCCATGAAAAAACAGTTGCTTTCACTGTTTTCCGAAAAGAACGGCAGGTGAGCCTGACCGAGTTTGTTGACAATCAGGTCAATCACAAGCCTTTGTTGGTCAGCGTTGGCGTTACCGGCAGACAGAGCCTTAACAGCCATAACCTCATGCAGCATGATCTCGCCAGTCCAGCGCGGGTCAGCGGTAGGGATTGACGACTTCTTGACGACCTTAGCCACCTAACATTCCCCCGCCTTGTAGCGCCTCGCTGGCTTGGCCTATCTTGGCCGCAGCCTCCGCTCCCTGTGTCATCATGCCGAGAAGCTGTTGCTGCTGCTGGGCCTGTTGCTGGGCCTTTTGGGCAGCGTCTATTTCCTCGTCTGTGTTGATCCAGTTCGCCGGAGTGCCGAGGCCGTTCAGCCCGTCGCGCAGGGCTTCCTTGAAGTTGATAAGGCCAGACGCAGCCGGGTAAAGCGGGATGCTGTTCGCAATAACAGCCGTTGCCTCTTGCAGACGTTGGCCCTTTTCGCGCTCGGCACCTTCAGTAAGCGGGCTGCGGAAGACGAAGTGGATTTCCTTGTCCGACAATTCAGGCGGGACATTCTCTTGCGGGTTTCCGAAGGCTCCGTGCGCGTCAAGCAGCGCGTCAGTCTGGTCAAGCAGTTTGCCGTTATACTCATGCTCCATCGGCTCGAACAGCGGAAGAGCGTTGCGGATGTATTGCTGCACCCGCTGGCTTGTCTCAAATGCCGTCATTTCTCTAGTCATCTGGCTTGGCGGAAGGTCAATCTTGTCGAGGAAGAACGCCGAACGCAACGCGGCCTCAGTCTGGCTCTTAATCTCCAAGCCGTATTGGAGGCCTGACTTATCAACCGGAATTGGCCTGAGAGCCTCTCCTAGCCGCTCGTCATAGTCCTTATCTACGAAGGTAATTCCGCCGGAATATAGCCTGACATCGCTGGACAGCGTACCCTCTTGGGCAATCATGGCCGGGTCAATCGACTTTTCGCCAGCCTCCAGAAGGATCAGCGCCATAGATTGCAGCAGACGCGCATCAGGCAGGGCGCAAACGGCAGCCGGGGAAACGGCGTATTGACTGCCACTGATTGTCTGCCAGCGCGGGATGACGTAGCCGAGGATGGGTCGGCCAGTCTCCTCAAGCACAGTCTCATTGTCGGTGTCGATATAGATGCTCATCCACTTGTGCTTGCTCTTTTTGTCCCCGCCGTAGTTTTCAGCCTGGACAACGATGTGCATCACGCTTATTTCACAATACGGATCTTTATCAGCCTTTTCCTTTAGCTTAGACGAAGCGGTGTTTTTGAACATAGCCACCAGTTCACCGGCCATGATTTTGCACTTGCGGAATACCCGGTCGATTGAGCCGTAGTAGTCTTCCAGCCAGCATACGTCACGCAAATGCCAGCAGCGATACAGGATCGTATTGCTCTTCAGGTTCATCTCAAGGCTGATTACGCATTGCCCGAAGTTGGTAAAGTCACGGTCGCCCTCTTTAGTTGCACGGGACAGGCAAGCCAGAGGGTCATAAATCGCCCGACGAATGGCCGAGGCCCGCTTTTCCAGATAGCCGCGCACTCTCGGGTTTTCGTCGTCGTCTGTGTTAGTGCGGTAGGAGAACCATTCTTTATCACGCGGCCTGAGCATACCGGAGAACGTGTTGCCAAGATCACGTGATACAAGCAGAGGATAGGAGGTTGTCAGGTGCGCGGCATAGTCTGAACCTATATTGCGAGCCAGCGTGAAATCGGCCCGCTCGCAGTAGAAGTTCTCGGCTATCTCCTGCCACATGGACAGGATAGGGCTGCGCTTGCTGAACTGGCTATTGCCAAGGTTAACCAACTTCTCGATATGCGAAGGATAACTCATCAGGAACCGCCTAGCGTTGTGGCTCCAGCGGTAGATGCAGTACCAGCGTATCCAGACGATAGCTGCGTTGATTTTCGCCCGCTCCGCATCATCTGGTCAGCGATAGCGCGGCGACGTGCGGCGGTTACAGCCGTGTCGTCAGGCGTCGGCATGACCGGAGTTTCTTTCAAAGCAGGTGTTTTCGGCGTAGAGAAAAGACCACCCATGTTCAGCCCCGTTTCTTCTTGTTGTTATGGCCGAGGATTATTGTGGGATTATTACCCAAGTTACGCTTATTTGCAAGCCACGTCTGACCGTCGCTTGCCATGCGAGGCCCGGAAGACCACGCCAAGCATACAGCGTCACCACGGTCAGGCGAGCGGCCTAGCTTGTCAACCACGTCATCTTTCCCCTCAACCTTGATGCCGCGAGGTGTATATTCATACGTTGGTGCAGTCAGGTCGGACAGCAGCGCGGGGTCATCAGGCAGCGATACAGGGCTTCCGCCCGGTTGGCTAGGGTCAAGAGCCTCCCGGAACCGCCAAAGAACCTGAGAACGCTTGTTGTAAAATCCGAATTGTCCGTCTGCCGTGCGGCCAGTGGCGGCCTCGGCCCCCTTGTAAGCGGTCACAGGTATGCTGTTATTGCGTATTTCGCGCATTGGAAGGTTGCCGTACCCACCGCCAGCGTCAATAACCACCTCGGAGTTATCCTTGCGGATCGACATGACACGCCCGCCAATACCATCACCGTTTGGCGTCTCGCTGCCCTTTAGCTCAATCAGGTTGTCATACCAGCCGTCATGTCGTAGAGCGATAATCGTGCTGTCCTTGCCTCCACCGCCGCAGTCAACGCCGATTGCGCATTGCGGCACAGCGACAGGAGGGCGCGGCGTCCAGCGGGCCTGAGCCGCCAACACCCAAGATGTAGGTATAACCTGCATCGACTGGTCAATCTTCGCCGCCATGAAGTTGCCGTCGCGCATCGCAGACCTGAGAGGCTCGGGCATTGCGTCAAGTCGTTTTGAGTAATCTGTGTTTGACAGAAATGGATTATCAGCCAACTTGGCAAAAATTACCGTTCGGCTTGATGGAACAACAAGTTTATCCCCATGCTGAATAGGCTGAGGGCCTTCTACCTCTTCGTCGTTTCCATCTTCATCTGAAATAAACCACCGCAACTCACCTGATTTAGCCGGGTTAGGATGTGTTTGGTCAAGCCACGGGGCAAAAAACTTGATGATCCAAGTCCCCTGAGAACCAACGGGAGGATTGCTTGCCATTACCACCCGGCAACGCTGTCCTTTTTCGGTTGTGCGTACCCATCCCATAAGGTTGCGAACTTGATCTTCGAGGAAATGCGTGACCTCATCAAGAAAAAGCCCGTCATGCGCCTGACCTTGCCATGACCATTCGTCGCCTGCGTTTTGAGCAGCGCCGAACTCGATCAATCTACCGTCATCAGTACGAAGTTTAGGTCTGTTGCCACCGACAAAACCAGACCTTGAGCCATTAAATTTTACCAATTCATCGGTGAGAGCCTGAATATCTGCATACTGACGACGCATAATAAGGCTGCGCTTGTGTTCGCATAAAGCTAGGCCGAGCAGTAATCCAGATTTTCCTCCGCCCGCCGCGCCTCCATAAAGCAGTATGTCGGCTTGGCTCAGATATGCCTCAGTCTGCGGGCCGGGGGTTGGGACGAATTTTCTTCGAGGGAGTTTTTTATCATACTCCGCCAACTTTTCAGGCGGCAGGGCAGACAGGCGCTCTATAAGTTCGTCGAGAGCGCCCGTCCCCATGTGATTAGGCGTTGGTCAGGGCCGAAGAGATAATAACGCGGCCAGTCGGCAGACGCAGGGCAAGGTAAGCGGCTTCAGTGCCGGTATCAGTCCACGTCAGGTCGATATCTCCGTCAGCCTCGCTGATTAGGACAAACGCCTTCTTGGCGACAAGGGCCAGCAGAGCGCCGTCAGTCCCGATAGCGATACCGGTTGAGCCTCCAGTGGTAGCAAATGCGTCGCCGTTGGCATCGGCGAAGACAAACGCTTCTACCACAGTGCGCTCCGCAACGTCTTTCCCGTTGCTGTCCTTGAGCTGGATAGTGATAGCTCTGACGTTGGTATCCTCGGCACCGACCGTAATGCTCGCGTCAGTGCAGATAGGTGTTGCGGTAATACTGTTGGCTACCAGATTTCCAGTCGCAGCAATACCGAGGCGGCGACCGTGCAGAGTTGTGAGGGCTTCAGGCATTTTACTTCACTTTCCCCGGTTTTCCCGGATGTTGGTTTTGTTAAAACAGGTTAAGGTTAATCCTTTTTTTGTGGCTTGGCAACGTCGAATAGGATTTCCCGCGCCAGTTCTTCGGCGGATCGCGTCTCGAACTTGACAGGGCCGCCGTCTGGGTCGGAGTGCTTGAGGTTAACCGCGTCGCCGTATTTCTTGGGTTTGTGCTTTCCCATCAGCCATTTTCGAGTTTCGACGCGCAGTTTTGCGCGTCCAAGAGCCTCTTCGTTCAGCGCGATGTAGGTTTCTCCGGTTCGTTTATTCTCGCGTTCTATCCAGTCGTTGCGCGAATCGTCTGCAATTTCAATAAGTTCCTCGTTAAATCTGTCTGCCTGAGCCTCTTTCGCGCGCGCGTATTTATCGCGAAACTCGTCATATTTCAGCAGCCAGCGATAAAATGTTGCATCATCCGGCATGTTTTCGAGTAAACAAATCTGGCGCACAGATTCACCAACGGCAATTCTTTCGCAAATTTCGTCTGCAATTTCAACGGTATATGTTGACGGTCTTCCGATTTCAGCCATGCTCCTAGGTTATAGCTAACGGATTAGATATGTCAACAGGCGATAGCTCGCGCAATTTTCTTGCGTTGTTTTTGGCTGTGCATTTTTCGCTTGCTTGTCATATGACAATCTGTCATAGTCTAACCATGGACAACGGGGCAGCAAACCCCACGAGAGGAGAAAAAAATGAGAATCACAAAATCAAACAGAGTCTTACTCGAAACAACCCATATGATACATGGCTGCCTCGAACAGGGCGGCATCAGCGGAAGCGTCGCCAGCATACCCTTGGACGAGGTGATTAGATTAACCGGGTTGACCCGCGACGAGATTGCCGAGGCGACGCCCGAAACTTTCTGCGGCGAATGGCACAATACGCCCTACGGTTCCATCCGCATTGTCACGATCCGCGACGTGCTTGACCCGAGCCGCAGGGGTCATACCCCGGCAGGCTACCGCGTTGTTCGGCGCGGCCACAAAATCTACTAACCAAGGAGCAAAAAAATGAAAACATTTTTTTACGTCACTAACAACTGGAACAGCGACACCCTGAGCCACGGCGGAACATGGGTTAACGATGGCCGGGACACCACAGCCGACCGCGCCACTGCCGAGCGGATGATGTCGGACTACCTGACCGACCACCCTGAAGATGAGGGCAGATTAACGGTCTCCAGCTACGATATGGCTGAGGAGGATTTGGCATGACCGTGCGGAAACTGCGAAACTACCTGCCGCCTGAAGTGATTGCAGAAATGCAACAGCGTGCGAGTGACCAGACTGCAACAGAGTTTAACGGTGCGGGGTGGCTGATGCTGTCCGAGGCTGAGCGCCGCCAGCTCAAGAGGGGGGGGTGAAAAATGAAAGCTTTTACAACACACCAGATTGCAAACGGAAAAAACGGAGGAAGACTGCCGTATTTTGACGATAAATGGTTGACGAACGGCCATTTTTTCATTGGCGCGAAAGAGCCTGTTGCGGCTGAAATCCTCAAGAAATCATCGGCTAATTTTCCGATGCCTCCTGACTGGTCGGATATGTGCAGCGGGTGGATTATGGGAGAAGTCGGGGAAGAGTTAACAGCTGAACCGACAGAACATGAGAAAATCGTTATGCTCGGAGGCGGCGCTTACCGCTCTGGATACGTCATGTTTTTCTCAAAACGCGGATATAGGTTTGGGAAAATTGAGCCTATCAGCGGTTGGCACGGCGTCAAGCTGATTAATAAATCGGGCGAAGCCGTCGGGATTTTGCTTGGCTGCAAATTTTAGGGGGGAAGAGGCATGAAAAAGCCCAAAGCGATGACCGCCGAGGAATACAAGGCACTAAAGACACGTCTGGGAGCCTCCTACAGCGCGATTGCCTCTTCTGTTGGGGTATCACAGCGGACGGCTATCCGTTGGGCCTCCAGCGGCCTCCGTGGCGCGTCTGTGACGGTGCTGAAGGCGATGGAGAGGGCGGCGCTGGGAAAAACCCCTGCCGCGCTGGCGCTGGCCCTGCTGCTGGCCGGGTGCGCGTCTGGGGTTGAGTGTGCCCCGAACGGCACCTGCTGGCCGGTGGGATATACCCAGACCAAGGCGGCGCGGGTGATGATTGCCGACAACCCCGCCGAGGTCTGCGGCGCTGCGCTGCACAACGCGGGGTGGGGTGGGTATCTGGAGGGCAAGACGGTGCTGGCATGCACGGTCGGGCCGAGCTTGCCTGAGCCGATTGTTATTTTGCCCCGGCGGTTGCCGGAATGGGCTGCCCGTGATGGGTGGAGTTTGGCAATGCTGGAGCGGTACGAAAAAGCTAACGCAAACGGAAAGGCGGTCTACCATGAGTGAGGAAAGGTTAACGGTCAACCTTGACCGGCTGCTGGCGGCATGCGCCGAGCATGACA